>Ga0187783_10002452_pt1 | contig 13762 bp, 9 predicted proteins | sample 1015_SJ02_MP02_2_FD_132471 | JGI IMG/M metagenome (GOLD analysis project Ga0187783, IMG submission 132471) | Tropical peat soil microbial communities from peatlands in Department of Meta, Colombia - 1015_SJ02_MP02_20_MG | ecosystem: Environmental > Terrestrial > Soil > Wetlands > Peat | place...
GCGGCGGCCTGCTGCGCATATCCCTGGCCGCCTCCGGCGAAGCCGGTACCTGGCGGCGGCGGCGCGTACGGAGCCTGGCCGGGGGCCTGCATCATGTTGCCGGCCATGCCCATGCCGACGCCCATGAACATCGGGCCGACTCCCTCGCCGCCCTTGGACATGCCCTCGCCCGCGCCCTGCAGCGCCTCGGCCTGCGCGGCCTGCAGGAACCCGCCGGCCAGCCGGCTGTAGGCCGTGTCCCCGGCAAGCTTCTTCAGCCGCGCGTTGTCGTCGTCATCGAGGTTGACGTCGACGTTGCCGAGCCTGGTCAGCGTGATCCCGTAGCTCTCCAGCTCCTGGTTGGCGCCCTGCAGCGCCTGCTGCTCGATCTCCGGGCTGTGCATGGACAGGCCCAGGATGGGCCAGGCCCCGGACATGAGCTGGGTGGTCACCGTGGTGCGGGTGACCTTCAGCAGCTGCTGGGTGACCCAGCTGGTGACGGCGTTGTTGTCGGTGACGTTGACGGTCCCGGTCAGGTTGAGGATCAGCTTGTTCGGGTCGTTGACGCGCAGCGAGTACTCGCCGAACGTGCGGAGGGTCACGATGAGGCCGCTCTGCGGGTCCTGGACCTCGTCGAGCCGGCCGCCGAACCGGAAGTTCGGGAATTCCCTGGTCCCGACGAAGTAGATCTCGGCGCGGAACGCGTTGCCCCCGGTAGCCCAGTCCACGAACATGCCAAGGAACGGCAGTTCCTTGGCATCCAGCGTGTGCTGCCCCGGTAGCAGCACGCCCATGACCTGCCCCTGGCTCATGAACACCGCGACCGCGTCGGGCTCCACGATGGCCCTGGCGAACTTGCGGATGTTGATGTCAGGCCACTTATAGACGATCTGGCCCTTAGCGCTGTCAGGCGCGGCGATGAACTCGCGGCGTGCCTCATTGAGAAGGCCCATGGAATTGATCCCCCTACTTGGACTGGACCCACGCTGCGGGCGGGCCACAACTAACCGGATCATACTTCGGCGGGGCCCGCATCTGGCCAGATCTGACTGCGGCCTGGGCATATGTTACTTTTTGCCGGAAACGCGAGGCCTCCGGGGTGCCCGCCTCCGGTCGGCTGGCCCGTCCTCGTGGCCGGTGCGGCAACGGCGTGGTGCGAGGCTGATCGCCTGGCGCGTAAGAATGTATTCATGAGCAAACAGCCCGCTGCCCCGCCGCAAGGCGGCAAGCCGGTCCACACGGCTCCGCCGCCGCCCCCGGCCTGGCGCTACCTGCTGTGGGTCCTGCTGCTTTTCGTTTTTCTCCTCTACCTGGTGCCGAACTTCGTGCACACCTCGTCCCCCGTCTCGCTGAGCTACACCCAGTTCACCAGGGATGTGGCCGCGCACAAGGTCAAGACGATCAGCATCCCGAGCCCGTCATCGACGGGCGCGAACGTGACCGTGACCGGCACCCTGACCAGCAAGCAGAATTACACGGCGGTGACGCCGCCGATCACGCCCGGCTCACCGCTGGCCACCGACCTGCAGGCGGCCGGCGTCAGCACCACCTACCAGAGCGCCGGCAGCTCGATCGGCACGGACCTGCTGCTGATCCTGCTGTGGGTCGTGCTGCCGCTTGCGATCTTCTTCTGGCTGTTCCGCCGGATGGCCAGGACCACCGGCAGCTCGCTGCAGGGCGTGATGGGCATCGGCCGGTCCCGCGCCAAGGTCTTCGACGCCGAGCGGCCGACCACGAAGTTCTCCGACGTGGCCGGATATGACGGCGTGAAGTCCGAGATCAACGAGGTCGTGGACTTCCTGCGCAACCCGGACCGCTACCGCAAGGCGGGCGCGATGGCTCCGCGCGGAGTGCTGATGGTAGGCCCGCCGGGAACTGGCAAGACGCTGATCGCGCGCGCGGTTGCCGGCGAGGCAAGCGTCCCGTTCTTCTCGGTGACCGGCTCCAGCTTCGTCGAGCTGTTCGTCGGCGTCGGGGCGGCACGGGTGCGTGACCTGTTCGCCGAGGCGCGCAAGCAGGCTCCGGCGATCATCTTCATCGACGAGATCGACGCCATCGGGCAGCGCCGGGCCGGCACGGGCGCGGTCGTGTCGAACGACGAGCGGGAGCAGACCCTCAACCAGCTGCTGTCGGAGATGGACGGCTTCGACGTCAGCCAGGGCATCGTGGTCCTTGCGGCCACCAACCGTCCCGAGGTTCTCGACCCGGCGCTGCTGCGGCCCGGCCGATTCGACCGCCAGGTGACGATCCCGCTGCCGACGCTCGCGGAGCGCGCGGCCATCCTGGCCGTGCACTGCCGGGACAAGAAGCTCGGCCCCGATGTCGACCTCGATGTCGTGGCCCGCGGCACGCCCGGCTTCTCCGGCGCCGACCTGGCGAACCTCGCCAACGAGGCGGCGATCGTCGCGGTCAGGCAGGGGCGCACCACGCTCACCGCTGATGACTTCGACCAGGCCAGGGACCGGATCCTGCTGGGCCGCCGCGAGGGCTCGAACGTGCTGCTGCCCGAGGAGAAGCACTCCGTGGCGGTGCACGAGAGCGGTCACGCGCTGGTCGCGGCGCTATCCGAGCACGCTGACCCGGTGTCCAAGGTCACCATCCTCCCGGCCGGCCAGGCGCTTGGCGTGACCCAGCAGCTACCGCTCGTCGAGCGGCACCTGTACGGCGAGGACTACCTGAACGACTCGCTAGCGGTGCGCCTGGGCGGGCGCGCGGCGGAGCTCGTCGCGCTCAGCCAGGGCTCCACCGGCGCCGCCAACGACCTGGCCTCCGCCACCGACCTGGCGGTGAAGATGGTCAGGGAGTTCGGCCTGTCCCCCAAGCTCGGGCCCGTCGGCTACCCCGAGGGCGGCTCGGTGTTCCTCGGCGGCGGCGGCGCTGGCCTGTCCAGCCGGCCGTTCGCGGAGTCCACGCAGGCCGTCATCGACTCGGAGGTGGCCAGGCTGGTACGCGAGGCCGAGCAGCGGGCCGTGACGCTGATCGGATCGCACCGGACAGAGCTGGATCAGCTCGTGAGCCTGCTGCTGGAGCACGAGACGATCGACGGCGCCGAGGTCTACCGGATCGTCGGCAAGCCAGTTCCCGAGGGCCGCGAGGTGGAGATGGCGCCGCACAATGTCCCGGTCCCGGCGCCGGCCGCCGCGTCGGCGACCGGCGGACCGAGGGCACCCCAGGGTCACTAGGCCGGGCGGTCTCCGGCCTGGCAGTGCGTCAGCGGTAGGCGCGTGCCTGCAGCTCGAACAGCTGCGCGTACTCGCCGCCCGCGGCCATCAGCTCCTCGTGGCTGCCCTGCTCGCAGATGCGCCCGCCGCGCAGCACCAGGATGAGGTCGGCCATCCTGACGGTGGAGAACCGGTGCGAGACCAGCACGGTGATGGCGCCGGTGCGCTCGCGCAGCTGGCGGGCGGCCCGGGTCCACCGGGTGAACAGCTCGTGCTCAGCCGCGGCGTCGATCGCTGCGGTGGGCTCGTCGAGCAGCAGCAGGAGCGGGCTGGTGCGCATCATCGCCCGGCCGATCGCCAGCTTCTGCCACTGGCCGCCGGACAGATCCGTGCCGCCCGGCCACGCGGGCCCGAGCTGGGTTGCGAGGCCGCCGGTGAGGCCGGCCGGCAGCTCCGGGGTGCCGGCGCTCGCCAGGGCGGCCTGCACCGCGGCCGCGTCGTCAAGGTCCGGCAGGTGGCCGATGCCGACGGCGCGCTGCAGGGTGAACTCGAACCTGGCATGGTCCTGAAAGCCTGCCGACAGCCTGGTCCGCCACGCCACCGGGTCCAGCGCGGCCAGGTCGGTGCCGTCGATCAGGATCTGCCCGTGATCGGGCGTGCAGAGCCCGGCCAGCAGCTTGACCAGCGTCGTCTTGCCCGCACCGTTGTCGCCGACGAGCGCCACGGTCGCGCCCGCGGGCAGCTTGACGGTCACATCGCGGAGCGTCGGCGAGCCCCGGCTTTGGTAGCTGTAGCTGACCGCGCGGAGCTGGATCCCGTCGGTGAGCCGCGCAGGCACGGCAGCGGCGCCATGGACGTGCGGCCCGGCCACATCCTCCAGGTACAGATAGCGCGCCGCGGATGTCAGGGTGCGCAGCAGGGTCTGGATCTCCTCGGCCGACGAGGTCACCTGCAGGAGCACCTGGCTGGCAAGCACCGCCGTCATCGCCACGTCGCCGGTGCTCGCCAGGCCGGCCACAGCGCGATGCGCGACCAGGACGATTGCCCCGATGTATCCCGCCAGCATCGGGATCCGCCCGGCCACCCCTAGTGCCTCGCCCCTGGCGTTGAGGCGGGTGTGGATGCGCCGGATCTGCTCGTGCTCCGCAGCGAACCGGCCCCGAAGCTCTGAGCCAAGCCGCAGCAGCCGCAGTTCCTTGGCCGCACCCTCATCGCCAGCCAGCTCATATAGCATCTGCGCGCGCCTGGCGGGCTCGGCCGCCAGCTCGTTGCCGAGGCCGTAGAGGCCGGCCGTCCGGCCAGACAGCGCGAGAATCGGCAGGCCGAACAGGGGCAGGAGCAGGAGCAGCGGCGTCACTGACGCCAGCAGCAGCACCGTGATCAGGACCCGCACCACAGTGTTGAGCACGTTCATGATGGCCGGCACCGTGGCGCCAAATTCCCAGGCCTCGGCCTCGAGCAGCTCAAGCTGGCGCAGGTGCGCGGGCGTCTCCTGGAAGGCCAGCGTTGGCGTGCTGCCTACCAGGTCAAGCAGCCGCCGGTCTACCAGGTGGCGGGTGCGGTCGGTCAGCGCCATCCGCACCCGCTCGTTGCCGTAGTTCGCCGCTGCCACGCCGGCGATGCAGACCGCGATCAGCAGGCCGGCAAGCAGCGCCGTCCGGCCATGGCCGGCGCCGCGCCCCACGGCGCTGTCGACGAAGAGCTTGAGCCACAGCGCCAGCAGCGACCCGGCCGCTGCCTGCGCGACGAGCAGGGCCAGCGCCGCGGCCGTCAGCCTGCGGTCGGCGGCCCACGCCAAGCCGAGCATGCGGCGGGCCGCGCGCAGTGACGGCCGCGGCGGGCCGGGCGCCAGGTCACTCATCGGCAGCTCCGGACGCCCGGTAGCTACTGGCCTGCAGTCGGAACAGCCGGGCGTACTCGCCCCCCGCGGCGACTAGCTCGTCGTGACTGCCGTCCTCGGTGATGGCTCCGTGTTCCACCACGACGATCCGGTCGGCTCGCCGCACGGTGGAGAACCGGTGGCTGATCACCACCGAGGTCAGCCCCCTGGTGAGTTCCAGGAAGCGCTCGTACATCTGGGCCTCGGCCCGCACGTCCAGGTGCGCGGTCGGCTCGTCCATGACCAGCACGCTGGCGCCGGCGCGAACGGCCCGCAACGCGCGGGCGAACGCGATCCGCTGCCACTGGCCGCCGGACAGGCCGACGCCGCCCTCGAAGCGCGGCGACAGCGTGGTGTCGAGTCCGGACGGGAGCGCCGCGACCAGGTCGCCGGCGCCGGCCAGCGCAGCGGCCTGGCTGACCGCGGTGTCATCGGCGGGCTGGTCGATCGCGGCAAAGCTGATGTTGTCCCGCAGCGGCAGCTCGTACCTGACGAAGTCCTGGAAGACCACCGCGAGCTGGCGGCGCCAGCTCGCCTGGTCCAGGCTGGCCAGCGGGATGCCATCCACCGTGATCGCGCCTGCTGTCGGGTGGCAGAGCCCGCAGAGCAGCTTGACCAGGGTGGTCTTGCCCGCTCCGTTGAGCCCGACGATGGCCAGCGACGTGCCGGCCTCGATGCGCAGGCTGAGTCCGGACAGCACGTCGGCATCGCCTGCCGGGTAGCGGAAGCTCACGGCGGAGAAGGTGATCGCATTGCGCGGCAGCCCCGCGGCATCGGCACGGCCGGCGCCATTGTCCGCAGCGCTGGGGTTACCGGCAGCTCCCGGCGGCGCCAGCCGCTCCAGCGCCAGCACGTCGGGGATCGGGACCGCGCCGTTCTCGATCCAGACGTCACCAAGCTGGTTGGCGATCATCGCCATGCCGATCAGGCCCTGCACTACGATCGTGGCGCCGGCGGCGTCCAGGGCGCCGGAGCTGACAGCGGAGGCCAGCAGGGTCAGCACCGCCAGGTGCGCGGCCAGCACCACGCAGCCGAGTACCGCCATCTTGCCTCGGCCCGCCCGCCGGGCCTGCCACAGCCAGCCCATCACCTGGGCCCACTCGCGGCTGTACTCCTCGGCCAGCCAGCCGACAAGGCCGAAGATGCGAAGCTCCTTGGCCCAGTGCGGCAGCAGGCCGATGTCCTTCAGGTACCGGGCGCGGCGCAGTGGATCGGCCCAGAACGGGCTTGCCTCGTAGTAGCTGGTCTGCACCGCCCGCGCGACCGCCAGCCACAAGAGCGTGAGCCCGGCGGCGGCGGCCGGCCAGTAGAAGCCGACCAGGAACGCGGCGGCGAGCCCCTGCGCCCGGGCTGTCCACTGCGAGCTGAGGCCGGACACCAGCTCGCCCGGGCCGTACCTGGCCGCCTGCATGGCGCGGTCCAGTGCCGCCGCGCGGTCGGGCTCATCGAACAGCCGCAGGTCCTCGCCGGACAGGGCGGCGGTCATAACCCGCCCGAGCAGGTAGCCGTCGAACCGCCGGTACAGGTCCGCGGCCAGGATCGCCTGCGCGGCGCTCACCAGCTCCAGGACGGCCAGCACGGCCGCCATTGCCGCCAGCGTCCCGGTGAGGTGGCCGCCTGCCGCGGACCGGAAGCCAGCCCGCACCACCGCAGGGACCTGGCCGACCAGGCGCCCTACCAGCGCCGCGAACACGGCGGGCAGCGCTCCGGTCAGCGCAGCGAGCACGGCAAGCGTGGCAGTCCAGACCGGGAAAGCGCGTACCAGCACGCGCAGCGCGGTACGCCTGACCGTCTGCCGCGGCGACCGCACAGCCCACATAAATACCTAATACATGCGCGAAACCCTAGCAGTTCGCGGGCGTGTCGGACGCCATGTACTCCGTGAGCCGCTCGACCGCCGTGCGCAGCCGGCGGAAGTACGCGGCCCGGCTCATGCACAGCCGGGTCGCGGCCTCCTCGTGGCTGCGTAGCGGCTCCAGGTACCCGGCGACCAGCACGCTATAGAGCAGTTTCTCGGTATCGCTATCGCCGAATGCCCGGGCCGCGGCCGTGCTGACGAGCTGGCGTACGAAGTCGGCCCGTTCCGGTATGGACGTGCCCATCGCGAGGGGACTGCGCGCAAGCTCGCGCGGCACCCGGAAGTTCTTGAGCACGTCGCGGACGGTGTCGAGGTCGACTCCCGGCTCGATGGCCTCGGCCCCGTTGGTCGGCGCAGGCAGGCCGAGCTCGGCGTAGATCTGGTTGCGGATCAGGGCCAGCAGGCCGCCGGGCCCGTAGTCGAGCCGGTAGCACTGCAGCTGCACGGTGTCGAAGCAGGCGTCGAGTTCGGGCACGTGCACAGCGCCGATGGCCCTGGCGAAGTCGACGGCGCCCTGGACGCGCGTGTCGATCGGCAGGTAGGCATACCGCGGGCTCACCGCGCCTGACCGGAGCACGCCCGCCATGCCCAGCATAGCCTGCACCTTGCCCTCGCCGGTGAAGTCGACTGCTGACTGCCAAAGCACGGAGTCGCCCAGGTGCGCGTGCCGCCTGGCGTGCGCCAGCCAGGGCCCGATCAGCGGGTCCTCGTCGGCGAACGGCGGCGCGGTCGCCAGGCTCATGCAGACCATGTATCCGCAGATCCGGTCGCTGTCGTCGCGGGCGATGGCCACCCTGGAGGGTGCCTGCGTGAAGTAGCGCAGCGTCAGTGGCCACAGCTGCGGGTCGGCCCCGTTCCCTGGCCCGTGCTGTGCCTGCTCGGCGTCGCCTGGCCGCGCCGAGTCGATCCGCAGGCTGACCGACCCGTCCCAGCCGAATCCCCACTTGATGAGGGGGTTCTCGACCAGGTGCGCCATGTCGATGATGAGCAGCGACTCGCCAGCCTTGGCACGCTCGTACAGGTACTCGGCGATCCGGCGGCGCAGGTCGCGCTCCAGCTCCGGATTGCGCAGCCGCAGGTCGCCCAGCAGGGCCTTGCGGACCAGCTCGTGCATCATGATGCCGTTGCCGAGCGGCTCGGTGACCGTCAGGCCTGCCAGCTGCCGGTACGCCGCGTCGCTGTCCTCTCCCGGCAGCATCGCGCGCAGCAGCTCGGGCGTGGTGGACCTGGCCACCACCGCCACGCCAAGCGCGGATGGCCGGATGTCCTGCAGCTCGGTCTCGACCAGCCGGTGCAGCAGCGACCTGAGAATGTCGGGCCGGTCCGGCGACCTGGCCGCATTCCAGCCGGAGTCGGCCACGGCGGCCTCGGCGGCCAGGGCCAGGGCCAGCGGCGAGCCCGCCGCCCACTCGATGATCGCGGGCACGCGCTCGTCGGCGACTCCGTGCGCGGCCAGCAGCTTGCGCGCCTCCTCTGGCGGCATCGCGCCGAGCTGGATCCTGGCTGTGACCGACTCCCAGCCACCAGCCAGCCAGCCCGCATCGGGGGTCCCGCGTCCTGCGATGACGACCACGGCCTGGTCGGGCAGGGCCGGCAGCAGCTCGCGGCGCAAGTACGGGTCAAGCGCGGTGATCATCTCGTAGGAGTCCAGGAGCACCACGGGCCGCGGATCGTGCGCGACAGCGCGAAGCGCGGCATCGAGGACACCAGGAGCCGGGCCGAGTTCGCGGCCATCCAGCGCGACGACGGTCAGCCCGCGCTCCCTGGCGCGGCGCGCGACCTCGCGCAGCAGCGTGCTCTTGCCTATGCCGCCGGGTCCGTAGACGTGCACGACGCTGGCGGGCGGATCCGAGCCGTCCAGGCACCGGTCAAGGAACGCGATCTCGTCATGGCGTCCGGTGAAGCGGCTGCGGTCCCTATCCTCGAGCCGCGCGGCGAGCGTCCGGCGCGGCGGCTCGTCGCCCATAAATCCCATCCCTGGAGCGCAGTGGCATGCCCGCTTTCGCCCTAGATGCGGCGTCCCTCCCCGGACAACGACACCGACAGCGTACCAAACAGAGACTTCACTGATATTGCGCCACGGAAAGGCAGTCCCCCAAGGTTAATTACGGCATGCCCGCCTTTCTCGCCGGCCCGGAACGGCGCAGAACAGGGAGAACCGACGCGGACCGCGGCGGCGGCTCCAGAGCATGAACGCCGCCTGGTCAGGCCCTCGCCGCGGAGGGGGAGGCGAGAGCCCGACCAGGCGGCCGCAAGCCCATCCCTAGTACGAGCGCGGCAGGCCAAGCGCGTGCTCGGCCAGATAATTGAGGATCATCTCCTGCGGGACCGGCGCGATCCGCATCAGCCGCGCCTCCCGCCAGTACCTCTCGACGTGGTACTCGCTGGCGTACCCGAAGCCGCCGTGGACCTGCACTGCGGTGTCGGCCGCCTCGAAGCCGGCCTCGGCGGCCAGGAACTTGGCCAGGTTGGCGTGCTCGCCAGCCGGGAGGCCGGCGTCGATCCGCGAGGCTGCCTGCCTGATCGCCAGCTCAGCGGCGGCCAGCCGGGCGTGCGCCTGCGCGAGCGGGAACGCGATCCCCTGGTTGGCGCCGATCGGCCTGCCGAACACGATGCGCTGCTTGGCGTAGGCCACCGCACGGCGCAGCGCGGCGCGGCCGGTGCCGAGCGCCTCGGCCGCGACGAGCACCCGCTCGGCATTAAGGCCGTCGAGCAGGTAGTAGAAGCCGCGGCCCTCCTCGCCGACCCGGTCGGTGGCTTCGACGTGGAGCCCGTCGTAGCTGACCTCGCAGGAGGCGACCGCGTTCCGGCCGAGCTTGCTGATCGGCCTGATGGTCACGGCCGGGTCGCGCAGGCTGGCCACGAAGAGGGTGAGCCCGTCCGTGCGCCGCTCGCACTGGTCCGCCGGGGTGGTCCTGGTTAGCAGCAGCACCCGGTCCGACTCCAGCGCCTTGGACGTCCACACCTTCCGCCCCGTCACGCGGTACCCGTCGCCGTCGCGGACCGCGCGGGTGCGGATCGCGGCGGTGTCCACGCCGGCGTCCGGCTCGGTCACGCCGAAGGCCACGTGCAGGTCTCCCGCTGCCACCTGCGGCAGGTAGCGCTGCTTGAGCTCGTCCGACCCGTGCAGCACCACCGGGTGCATGCCGAAGATCGACAGGTGGATGCTGCTCGCGCCGTTCATGCACGCCCCGGACGCCGCCACCTCCTCCAGCACGATCGAGGCCTCGGTGATGCCGCGGCCGCCGCCGCCGTACTCGGCCGGAATGGCGATGCCGATCCAGCCGCCCGCGGCCATCGCGCGGTAGAACTCCCACGGGAACTCGTGCCGCGCGTCCAGATCTGCCCAGTAGTCGTCAGGGAAGTTACCGCAGATGTCGCGAATCGCTGCCCGGATGAGGTCGTGATCGGAGTCCACGTACTTGATTGTCCGTGATCACGAGCGCGACGAGGCCGTCGGCAGCCGGAGGCGGATTGCGGGTACATCCAGAGCGAGGGCGGTCAGCAGGACGACAGCGATGCCAACTGCCGCGCCGGCGACGGTATCGGTGAAGTAGTGCCACCGGATGGCGACCAGCGAGACGGCGACCGCGCATGCGATCAGGGCCAGCAGCACCGGGATGGCGATCAGCGCCAGCCGCCCCAGCCGGCCGCGCGGCGGGTTCAGCAGCAGCACCACGATCACCGTCGCGATCGTGACCACGTCGGTCGTGTGCCCGCTCGGGTAGGTAAGCGCGGGCGGGCTGCCGATCGTCTCGTGCACGAGCGGCTTGAGGACTGCCTCGGTGACGACGCTGGCCAGGACGGCGGAGATGAGCGCGAGCAGGGCTCCGTTGACGCGGCGGACTAGCAGGCAGCCGATGACGAGGGCCGCCGCCAGCACGGCGGTGGCGATCCCGCCGCCGATGTCGGCTACCGGGCGCAGCAGCGTGTAGTGGCTGCCGAGGTGCCCGATGATCCAGGAGTCGACCGCATTATCGGGGCCGCTCCCCCGCGATCGACCGGCTGCGGCTAGCGCGCCGACGGTGATCACCGCCGCGCAGCACAGCACCAGCACCGCGGCCGGCCGGCGTGCTCCAGCCGGCAGCAGCGGCGGGACGGGCTGGCGTGCCTGGTCGGTCACGCTCGTACCACCGCTACCGGCGCTCGACCAGGCCCCGGACGTACGCCGCCTGTCCGGCATGCTGGAGGTCGTCGCCCAGCACGCTGACTATCCGGACGCCGAGCGTGACCGGCGGATCCCACCTGCGGTCCACGATCGCGTCCAGGTCGGCGTCAGCCAGCCCGCTGACGAAAGCCACGGTCTGTGCGTGCGTGGCGTCGTAATAGCCGGCCAGGAAGTCCGCCGGGAGCCTTACCTGCGCTACGGCAGCCGAATCGTGGCCGTAGCCGTGCTCGGCAGGATCGAACGGCAGCCCGGAGCGCTGGTACCAGCCGTCCATCCAGACCTGCGGCAGCCCGGCCGCGTCCGCGACGTGGTCGTCCTGAACCCTGGTCAGGTGCCAGATCAGCCAGCTGATGGAGTTCGCCCGCGAATCCGGGCGGTACGTGAGCTCTTCGACGGTCAGCCCGTCGAGCACCTCGTGCACGACCTCGCGGATCCGGTCGAAGCCGTCGACGAGCAGTTCTGACACCGACGCCACTTGCCACCTCCGTCGTTTCCGATACCCGGCACCTAGGGGACTACTGTAGGGCCGGTGCGGGTCGCAACCTGGAACGTGAACTCGATCAAGCAGCGGGTGCCCCGGCTGCTGCCCTGGCTAGACGAGCGCCAGCCCGACGTCGTGTGCCTGCAGGAGCTCAAGCTCTCGGACGAGGCGTTCGCCGACTTGCTCGGCGCTGACCTCCAGGCCCGCGGCTACCAGTCGGCGGTGCACGGCGAGGCACGGTGGAACGGCGTGGCAATCCTGTCCCGCGCCGGGCTTGACGAAGTGCAGAAGGGACTGCCGGACGCGCCCGGCTTCCCCGACCCGGAGGCCCGCGCGATCTCGGCGACCTGCGGCGGCATCCGGGTCACCGCGGTGTACGTGCCGAACGGCCGCGTCCCCGACTCTGACCACTATCGCTACAAGCTGGACTGGCTCGCCGCGCTGGAGCGCTCGGTCCGGGCCCGGCCTGGCGCGGCGATCGTGGCAGGCGACATGAACATCGCGCCAACCGACGCCGACGTCTTCGACCCGGCGGCCTACGTCGGGCAGACGCACGTGACGAAGCCCGAACGGGCGGCGCTGGCCAGCCTGGAATCGGCCGGCCTGCACGACGTCGTACGCGAGCACTGGCCTGACCGGCGCATCTTCTCCTACTGGGATTACCGGGCCGGGATGTTCCACCAGGACCTCGGCATGCGCATCGACCTGGTGCTGGCGACCGACCCGGTGGCGAGCCGGGTCAAGGCCGCCTGGGTCGACCGGCAGGCCCGCAAGGGCACCGGCCCGAGCGACCACGCGCCGGTCATCGTGGACCTGGACCAGGCGCCGGACGGAGACATCGGCCCGGTGGTGCCGCCGCCGTCCGCGACGGGCCGCAAGCCGGGCTCGGTGAGGCTCCCGCAGTCGCGCTGACCGCGGCTCTCGGTGCCTCGCCAGGCTAGGCGCCGGGCCGAAGGTAGGCATCGGTGAATTCGTTGCGGAACGTGCCTGCCGGGTCGAGCCGGGTCACCAGCGCCCGGAAGTCGTCAAGCCGCGGGTAACGAGCGGAGACCGCCGCGGCGGGCATGGTGCTGATCTTGCCCCAGTGCGGTCGCGGGGCGAACGGCTCGAGCGCGCCCTCGACCGCGGCCAGTACCGGGGCCAGGGCTGTGGCGTCAGGCTTCCAGGTGAAGTGGATGGCGATCGTGTCGCGCGCGTAGGCCGGGCTCAGCCACAGATCATCGGCAGCGACCGTGCGGATCTCGCTGACCAGCAGCACCGGGGCGATGAGGTGGCGCACCCCGTCCAGCGCCAGCAGGACATCACGCCCGTGCGCTCGCGGCAGCAGGAACTCCGACTGCAGCTCATCCCCGGCGCTCGGCGTGAAGTCGGGCCTGAAGTGCGGCAGCCGCTCGTGCCACGGGCCTGGCAGGCCCGCCTGCTGCGTGACGTACTCGGTCGGCATGCCCGGCACCGGGTGCTGCTGTGAGCTGAGCAGCCGCCCGCCGAGCCAGCCATCCGGCGGCTGCGCTGACGGCCCGGTGCTCTTCAGCCACACCTGGTCCGCCCGGTCCGGCTGCCAGCGCGTGAAGACGCTGACGCTGTAGGCGGCCGCGGTCACCTCCTCCAGGTGGGCGACGAGCGCGTCGAACGGGACTCCCCCGTACACCCACTGCCTCACCGCGAACGCGGGCGCCAGGTCCAGGCTCAGGCTGGTGACGACCCCGCACGCCCCGAGCGCCACCACGAGTCCGGGAAAGCTGTCCGGCTCACCGTCGCGGCTGACGGTGCGCAGCTCGCCGCCGCCGGTGACCAGCTCGACGGCCGACACCGCCGCAGCGAGGGAGCGGTTGGCGTCTCCCGACCCGTGCGTTCCGGTGGCGACCGCGCCGGCGACGCTGATGTGCGGCAGCGAGGCCAGGTTGGCCAGCGCGAAGCCGGCCGCATCGAGCCTGGGCGCCAGGTCGCTGTAGCGGAGGCCGGCACTGATGCGCGCCTGCGAGCGAGCGGAGTCGATGTCGACCCTGGACGGCAGCCCCGCGACCGACACCAGGTCGCCGGCGGTGTCGGCGACCTGGCTGAACGAGTGTCCGCCACCCAGCGCCCGGACCCGCTCGGAGCGGGCGACAAGCTGCTGCAGTTCGGCCACGCTGGCCGGTCGGTGCAGGGCCCGCGCACGGTACGTGACGTTTCCCGCCCAGTTGGACAATGGTGGCATGGGCGCACGCTACTCCGGTCGCGGCAAGTCGGGAGCGCC
>Ga0187783_10002453_pt1 | contig 13761 bp, 8 predicted proteins | sample 1015_SJ02_MP02_2_FD_132471 | JGI IMG/M metagenome (GOLD analysis project Ga0187783, IMG submission 132471) | Tropical peat soil microbial communities from peatlands in Department of Meta, Colombia - 1015_SJ02_MP02_20_MG | ecosystem: Environmental > Terrestrial > Soil > Wetlands > Peat | place...
AACCAGTATCAGCGTCGGGCCGATCTGATCCCCAACCTGGTCAACACGGTCAAAGGCTACGCCGCGCAGGAACAGAAGGTGCTGATCGGGGTCACCGAGGCGCGCGCCAAGGTCGGCTCGATCCAGGTGACTCCCGAGGTTCTCAATAACCCCGAGCTGTTTGCGAAGTATCAGGCTGCGCAGAACCAGCTGAGCGGCGCGCTGAAGAGCCTGTTCGCGGTCGCGGAGAATTACCCGCAGCTGAAGTCAGACCAGAACTTCCGTGACCTGCAGTCGCAGCTCGAGGGCACCGAGAACCGCATCACCGTCGCGCGCAACCGCTACATCCAGGCGGTGCAGGACTACAACGTGACGGTGCGCAGTTTCCCGACCAATCTCACCGCCAAAGTATTCGGCTTCCAGGTGAAGCCGAATTTCACCGTGGCAAACGAGCAGCAGATCTCGACCGCCCCGACGGTGAGCTTCGACACCGCGACGTCGCCGGCCGCGCCCGGGATCCCGCCGCCACCGCAGCCCGCGGGACAGCCGCAGACGCAATGAGTGCGGCGCCGCACCGGGCCCTGCGCCGGACGGCCTTCGCGCTCGTGCCACTGCTGCTGGCGCTCGGCCTCGCGGCGGCACAGACGAGCCCGTCCGGTCTGCAGCCCGTCCCGAAGCTCAGTGCACGCGTCACCGATCTCACCGGCACGCTGACCGCCGAGCAACAGAACGCCCTCGAGCAGAAGCTTGCGGCGTTCGAGGCGGCCAAAGGCTCGCAGCTTGCCGTGCTCGTCGTGCCGACCACGCACCCGGAGGAGATCGAGCAGTACTCGATCCGCGTCGTCGACCAGTGGAAGCTCGGGCGCGGCAGCGTCGGCGGCCAGAAGGTAGATGACGGTGCGCTGCTGCTCGTCGCCAAGGACGACCACCGCGTACGTATCGAGGTCGGCTATGGGCTCGAGGGTGTGCTCACCGACGCGATGTCCAACCGGATCATCTCCGAGACCATCGTGCCGGCTTTCCGCGAAGGCAATTTCTACGAGGGCATCGACGGCGGGGTCGATCAGATGATGAAGCTCATACAGGGAGAGCCTCTGCCGCCGCCCGAACACGCATGGCGCACCGCCGAGCACCACGGCGGCTCGTCGCTCCTGCCGGAGCTTTTGTTCGCGGTGCTGGTTGGCTCGGTGGTGTTGCGGGCAATCTTCGGCCGAACGCTGGGTTCGGTCTTTACCGGACTCGGTGCCGGCGCGCTCGTGTGGATCGCAGGCTATGCGTTCGCCCTCGCGGGGCTGGCGTCAGTGGTCGCATTCCTGCTCACTATGCTCATGGGCGTCGCACGCGGCAGCGGCTGGTCGAGCTATCCGCGCAGTGGGGGCTTCGGTGGCGGCTGGGGTGGCTTTGGCGGGGGCTTGGGGGGAGGGCTGGGCGGCGGCGGCGGCGGTTTCAGCGGCGGGGGCGGCGGGTTCGGCGGCGGCGGCGCCTCCGGGAGCTGGTAGGCAACGTGAAACTCGCGTGTCTCATACGACACGTCACCACGACGCGCTGGAGCACCCGCCGGCACTTTCCGGCCGCCGTGCGCGATGCCATCGAGGAGGCGATCGGAGAGTGCGAATCACGTCACGGCGGTGAGATCCGCTTCGTCGTCGAGACCGCCTTCGATCTGCCTGAGGTATGGCGCAATCTGTCGCCGCGTACGCGCGCCCTGCAGATTTTCGGACAGTTCGGCGTGTGGAACACGGAGCACAACAACGGCGTGCTGATCTACGTGCTCATGGCAGACCATGCGGTCGAGATCGTCGCTGACCGCGGAATCGCCTCCCGCGTGTCGCAGTCGGAGTGGGAGGCGGTATGTCGTCAGATGGAGCACCACTACCGCGCCGGGCGCTTCCGCGACGGCTCGGTCGTCGGCATCCTGGGCGTCGGCGCACTGCTCGGCCGACACTTTCCCGGCACCCGTCCCAGCGACAACGAGCTGCCGAACCAGCCCGTGCTCCTGTAGCACATCACCGACGATGACTTCGCGGTGACATCGGTCATAATTCCCGCCCCATGAGGATTTCCACCGCCCGCACCGCCACGGCTGGGCTCCTGAGTCTCGTGATCGCGGGCTGCTCGCTCTTCGGCTCACGTGAGCCGGCCGCGCCGCCACCACCGCCGCCGGCACCGCCCGCAGCAGCGCCCGAGCCGCCGCCGGTGGCCAACGAGCGCTTCGCGCTCGTCCCCGGCGAGGACGTGGTGGGCGTCGTGCAGGTCGTCACCGCCGGCAAGGACGACACGCTCACCGACATTGCGCGCCGCTTCAATGTCGGCTACGAGGAGATGGTGCGCGCCAACCCCAAGGTCGATCCGTGGCTGCCGGGCGAGGGGCGTGAAATCATCGTCCCGACCCAGTTCGTACTGCCCGATGCGCCACGCACCGGCCTGGTGATCAACATCCCGGCCATGCGCATCTTCTACTTCCCGCCCGTCAAGCGTGGCGAGCGCCCGGTGGTGCTTACACATCCCATCGGCATCGGCAAGGTGGGCTGGCGCACGCCGGAAGGGGTGACCAAGATCATCCGTAGTCAGAAGGACCCCACCTGGCGTGTTCCGGAGTCGGTGCGCAAGGAGCATCACGAGAACGGCGAGGATCTCGATCCGGTGATCGGCCCGGGACCGGACAACCCACTCGGAAAGTACGCCTTCTACCTGCAGTGGCCGAGCTACCTCATTCACGGTACCAATAAGCCGGCCGGCGTCGGGTTGCGCTCGAGCCACGGCTGCATTCGGCTGTACCCGGAGGACATCGAGCAGTTCTACAAGCTGGTGCCCATCGGTACGCAGGTCCGCGTGGTGAACCAGCCGTTCGTGTTCGGTTGGCACGAAGGTCAGCTGTACATGCAGCCCTACGACGTACTCGAAGACGACACCCGTGACTGGAGCAAGGCGCCGCACAAGCTGCTCAGTAAATCGCTCGCCGCACAGCTACAGCAGCAGGTGCGAGCCGCACACGAGCACGTCAACTGGGACCTGGTGTCGAGCCTTGCGCACGACCCGCGCGGCATGCCGGTACCAATCACGCTTACCGATGCGAGCCTCGAGCAGGTTGTAGCAGCGGCGCCGCGCGTGCAGAACGTCGTGCCGGAGGGCTCGACCTGGGACGGCAAGTCCGATCTGCCGATGGACGAGGCGTCCTTCCAGCAGATGATGTCTGATACCGAGCCGGGCAGCACGGCTCCAGGCACTCCGGAGGCCACCAGCCCCTCCGCGGGCGCTCCAGTCGTGGGCTCGGCCGCCAAGACTCGTCCCGTCGCACCGAAGAACGGCGGCTGAGTTGTAACGCGCTGACCGTTGCACCGCTCGCTCAGGACGTAACGTCGCACCAACCCGCGCCCGTGGCACCGCTCTCGCAGAAGCAAACCGCGTACGAATCGGCCCTGTCGCCTGGGCAAGAGTCGCCCGTAGCACCGCTATCGCAGGAAGAAACTGCGCAAGTGGTGGCCTTATCGCCTGGGCAAGAGTCGCCCGTAGCACCGCTATCGCAGTGGTTGCAACTGATGCTTGCGGAAATCGCACGCAAGCGCGAGGACCTCGCGAATGCGCGCGCGGAGGCGGCGCGACGGGAGCTTGAGGCTGTGGCACCGGGAACCCGCGACCGGGAGGGCCGCGATTATGTCTCCGTGCACTGCGAGGCGCGCGGAACTGCGTCCGACCGCTGAGTGGTGCAGGCTCGCCGCAAAGCAGCGCGTGAGCCCTGACCATGCCGCGACTTGCTGTGTTAGAGTCGCGGCCAATCTCCAAGAGGCGCTCGAGTGGCCGACAGCCCTGCGTCCGGCGTAGAACTCGCAGAACAAAGCCGTGACTGTCACGCGATCGAGCGCGTGCCGACGGGAGTTGCTGCGTTCATCGGGCGCACTCTCAAAGGTCCCGTCAGCCAGCCGCTCGCGGTGCACAACTTCGCTGAGTTTCAACAGCATTTCGGCGGTCTGTGGCAACCGTCAACCCTGTCCTACGCGGTCGAACAATTTTTCGAGAACGGTGGGCGCGAGGCGCACATCGTGCGCGTCGCCAACGGCGCCCGTCCGCCCACGATCACGCTGCCGGCCGGGCGCGGCGCGCTGAAACTCGTGGCGCTCAATCCCGGCTCGCGGGAGTATCTGCGCGCCTCGGTCGACTACGACGGTCTCACCGCCGCCGAGCACGAGCGCTTCAATCTCGTGGTGCAGCGCGTGCGCACGGCGGGCTCGGAGCTCGTCGAGGACCAGGAGATCTACCGGCGCGTGTCGGTTTCGCCGTCCTCGGGTCGCTTCGTCAGTGACGTAATGCTCGAATCACGCCTCGTGCGGGTGCTCGGCGCGGCTCCGGCTCAGCGCCCTGACCGCTCCGCCGGCGGACCGGGTGGCGTTGCCGTCGGCTACACGCTCTCCAATCCGGACGGCGACGACGGTGCGCCGCTCACCGATTACGACATCATCGGCGCGGCGGGTGGCGGTACCGGGCTGTTCGCACTCGGCGCGACGTGTTTCAACCTGCTCTGCATCCCGCCGCTTGCGCGCGACAAGGATGTCGGGCTCTCGACGCTGCTCGTGGCGGCACGGCTGTGTCGCGAGCACCACGCGCTGCTCGTCGTCGATCCGCCCGCAGCCTGGACGTCCGCGTCCGCGGCGCTCGAGGCGCTGCGCAACTGGCCGTTCCGCAGCGACTGCGCCGTCATGTTCTACCCGCGTGTGCAGGCTTTCGACCGCTTGCGCGGCCGTATCGAGACCTTCGGCTCGTGTGGTGCTGCCGCCGGCATGATCGCGCGCTGCGACGAGACCTGGCCGGTGTGGGCCGCGGCCGAGAACGAGGAGGCGGTCCTGCGACCCGGGTTGCGTCCGGCGGTGGCAGTGTCGGACACCGATCGGGCGCGCCTCGCGCAGGTGGGCGTGAACACGCTGCTCGCGGTGCGCGCGGGTGCGCGCGCCGGCGTCAGCCCGCGCACGCTCGCGGCGGGCGGCAGCGGTGCGGCCGACTGGAAGTACCTGTCGGCGCGGCGTTTGGCGCTGTTCGTGGCTGCGAGCATCGAGCAGGGCACGCGCTGGGTGTTGCTCGAGCATAACGGCCCGGCCACCTGGGAGCGCGCCCGCGCGCAGGTGGAGACCTTCCTCGACGCACTCGCTGCACAGGGCGCCTTCGCCGGTGCGGCGGCCGAGGAGACTCATTTCGTCATCGCCGACGAGCGTGTCAACCGCCCGCAGACTCTCGCCGAGGGCAAGTTCAACCTGCTATTCGGCTTCGCCACCAGCAAGCCCGGAGAGTTCGACGCCTGGCTGGTGACGCATCGCGCCGGTGCGAGTCGCGTGCGCCCGGTCTCGGTCAACCGTTCGGCCACCTCGAAGCAGCGCGTCGAGTGGGAGATTGAGACCGCGATCCTGCGCGGCTAGCTAGCTCGCTGCACATCGCGCGGGTGCGGGCTCAGTCGGTGGCACCGAAGCCGCCACCCCCGGGCGTCAGCACCGTGAGCTCGTCCCCCGCCGCGACCTCGAAATGTGCGGTCGCGGCGATGCGTTCCACCGCACCGCCCGCGCGGCGGATCATGGCCTCGCCGCGGGCCGCGCTCTGGCCGCCGGCGAGCCCGAAGGGCGCGATGCGGCGGTGATTTGCCAGCAGCGCTCCGCAGAAGGGACTGCGAAACTCGAGCCGCCGCACGATGCCGTCACCGCCATGATGGCGACCGACGCCACCCGAGCCGCGGCGCACCGCGAACTCGCGCACCAACACCGGGAACTCGCACTCGAGGATCTCCGGGTCGGTCAGGCGCGAGTTGGTCATATGTGTCTGAACGGCGTCGCAACCGTCGAAATCCGGGCCGGCGCCAGCGCCACCGGCGATGGTCTCGTAGTACTGCAGCCGCGCGTCGCCGAAGGTGAGGTTGTTCATGGTTCCCTGCGAGGCGGCGAGAACGCCGAGCGCTCCGTAGAGCGCATCCACGATGCACTGCGAGGTCTCGACATTACCCGCCGCCACCGCCGCCGGCGGCTGCGGATCGAGCATCGAGCCTGCGGGGATCAGGAGCTCGAGCGGCTCGAGGCAACCCTCGTTCAGCGGGATCAGCTGATCGATCAGCGTGCGGAACACGTACAGCACGGCCGCGGCGCACACGGCGCGCGGCGCGTTGAAGTTGTGCCTGCCCTGTGCGGAGCTGCCCGTGAAATCGACGCGCGCACGGCCGCGCCGACGATCGACCGCGATGCGCACGGCGATATACGAGCCATCGTCCATCTCGTAGCGGAAAGCGCCCGGTGTGAGCTTCGCGATGGCGACTCGCACGCAGTGCGCGGCGTTCGCCTGCACGTGACGCATGTACCGTTGCACCGTGGTGATGCCGTGGCGGCGTACCGCGCGTTCCAGCTCGGCGATGCCGCGGGCGTTTGCCGCAAGCTGCGCGCGCAGGTCGGCCACGTTCTGGCCTGGGTTGCGCGCGGGCCAGGGGCCGGCCGCGAGCCGCGCCCGCAACTCCCCCTCCTGCAGGACACCGCCGCTCACGAGGTGGAAACACTCGAAGAGAATTCCTTCCTCTTCTACGGTGCGGCTGAAGGGTGGCATGGAGCCGGGCGTCATTCCGCCGATATCGGCGTGATGCGCCCGCGAGGCAACGAAGAAGTCCGGGCCCGCCGTGTCGCTCATGAATACCGGCGTCACAACCGTCATGTCCGGCAGGTGAGTGCCGCCGTGGAAGGGGCTGTTCAGCAGCCAGGAGTCTCCGGCCGCGAGTCGCCCCTGCTGGGCATGGATCACCGCCCGCACGCTCGTGCCCATCGAGCCCAGGTGCACCGGCATGTGCGGCGCGTTCGCCACCAGGCCGCCGCGCGGGTCGAACAGCGCGCAGGAGTAGTCGAGCCGCTCGCGGATATTGACTGACTGGGCGGTCGCTTTGAGGACTTCGCCCATCTGCACGGCAATGTGCATGTACAGGTTGTTGAAGATCTCGATGCGCGCAGGGTCGGCAGTCGCTGCAGTGCTGGGCTGCGCCGCCTCGCCGTCGCTCAGCAGCAGCTCGCCGCCGGGAAGGGTGCGAGCGCGCCAGCCTTGCTCGAGCACCACGGTGCTGTGCGGCTCGACGATCAGTGCCGGCCCCTCGAGCTCTCCGTGCAGCGCGCTCATCGGTACGAGCGGCACCTCGCGCCACGCGCCAAACCAGGCCCGGACGCGTGCCGGCAGGCCGCTCACCGCGGGCGGCGGCGGTGTCGTCAGGGCGGCGTCCACCGACGGGGTGCGCGCCTCGACGCGCAGCGCCTCGATCACCACAGAGAGGGCGTGTGCGGCAAAGCCAAAACGCTTGAGGTGATCGGCGTGGAAACGGGCGCGCACCACCTCGAGGGGTGCGAGCGGCACCGAGAGGGTGATGTCGCTATCGCCCGCGCGCAGCTCGAGGAGCTCGAGGACGCGCACGTTGCGGGGCTCACCGCCGTCGGTCGCGAGCTCCGCGCGAGCGCGGCCTTCGAGCGCGGCCAGCACGGCGCGCGCTGCGTCGAGCCCCGCAGCATCGAGCTCCCGGCGCAGGCTCGCGCGGCGTACGGCCAGCCGATCAGCCACGCCGATGCCGAAGGCCGACAGCACGCTCGCCAGCGGATGCACCAGCATGCGTCGCACCCCAGCGGCTCTTGCGACCCGGCAGGCATGCTGCCCCGCGGCGCCGCCGAAGCAGAACAGCGTGAAGTCGCCGGCATCGAGCCCCTGGCGCGTCGAGACCTGGCGGATGGCATTGGCCATTGCCTCGACGCCCACCTCGAGGAACGACTCGGCCACCGACTCGACCGAGCAGCCCCCGCTGACTTCGGGTGCCGCCCGCGCGGTGAGCGCGGCGAACTTCTCGGTGACGGCCGTGACCTCGATCCGTGAGCGGCCATCGAGTCCGAAAACCGCCGGCAGCGTGTCGGGACGCAAATGACCGAGCAGCACCTGCACGTCGGTGAGCGTGAGGGGGCCGCCGCGTCCGTAACAGGCCGGCCCGGGGTCGGCGCCTGCCGAGGCGGGGCCCACGGCGAAGCGCCCGTCGCGGTAGGCGAGAATCGAGCCGCCGCCGGCAGCGATGCTGTGCACGTCGAGCATTGGCTGCGCGAGGCGCACGCCCGCGATCAGATGTTCGAAACGCTGCGGCAGCTCGCCGTCGATGAGCGATACGTCGGTCGACGTGCCGCCCATGTCAAAGCCGATCAGCCGCGGCAGGTGTACGCGCTCGCCCACCCAGCGCATGCCGATGAGGCCGCCCGCGGGCCCGGAGAGCACGCTCGACATGGCATGGAAGCTCTTCGGCGCCGCGAGCCCGCCGTTGCTCTGCATCAGCGTGAGCCGCACACCGTCGCCGAGCCCACGCAACTCTCCCTCGAGCTGCGCTACGTAGTCACGCAGCGGCAGCGCCAGGTATGCATTGAGCACCGTGGTATCACCGCGTGCCACGTAGCGCACCAGTGGCGACAGCTCGTGCGACACCGAGACCTCCTCGAAGCCGAGCTCGCGTGCGCACGTGGCTGCCTCGCGCTCATGCTGCGGATGGCGCCAGCCGTGCAGGAACACGATCGCGACCGCTCGCCGCCCCGCGGCGCGCGCACGTGCGAGCTGCTCGCGCAAGTGTGCAGCATCGAGCGGCGTCAACACCCGACCGTCAGCGTCGATGCGCTCGCGGGCCTCGATGACACTTGCGTACAAGGGCTTCGGCAGCACGATGTGGCGCGCGAAAATATCCGGGCGGTTCTGGTAGCCAATGCGCAGCGCGTCGGCGAAGCCGGTGGTCGTCACCAGGACCACCGGCTCACCGTTGCGGGTGAGAAGCGCGTTGGTGGCCACGGTTGTGCCCACCTTCACGGCGTCTACCCGGGGCAGCGCGTGCGTGGACCCCTGCCGGACCTCCTCGAGGATGGCGCGCGCCGCGGCGAGACCGGCATCGCCCGTCGCCCCGCCGCTCGGCAGCGAAGGCACTTTGCGCACGTGCAGTGCGCCTTGCGGCGAAAGTCCGATGACGTCGGTGAAGGTTCCGCCGCGGTCGATCCAGAACTGCCAGCCACCGTATGCCGGTCGGGAATTGCAGAATGCTTGGCTTACGGTTTGCATTGCCGGCATTATTCGCGCATGCGCCCCAGCCTCACAGCGTCCGGAGCGCGGTCATGCACTCGCCCGTGACCTCCCGCCACGTCGTCTTCTCGCACGGCGCCGAAGCCGGTCCCTGGGGGCGCAAGATCTCCGCGCTCGCCGAGGTTGCGCGCGCCGAGGGCTACGATGCGCATTCCGTCGACTATCGCGGCATCGACGAACCGCGCGCGCGCGTTGCACGGCTGGTCGATTTCTGCAAGGAGCTTGCCGGCGACCTGGTGCTCGTCGGCTCGAGCCTTGGCGGTTACGTCGCGGTGGCCTCGGCGTCGCTGCTGCACGCCCGCGGGCTGTTCCTGATGGCGCCGGCACTGTACATGCAGGGATTGCCCGAGCTGCGTGCCGGGGTGCTCGACTGCCCGACCGCGGTGGTGCACGGCTGGCGCGACGACGTGGTGCCGTACGAGCACAGTGTGCGCTTCGCCCACGCCTACAAGGCGGCACTCCATCTGGTGGAAAGCGATCATCGCCTGCACAACCAGGTGCGCGTGATCCAGTATCTGTTCGAATACTTCCTCATCGCGCTCGATCTGCCGGCGGTCGCCTTCGAGTAGGCCTCAGCGGCGCTCGCGGATCGCGCGTGCGGCGATACCGTCCACGAGAGCCGGGGCGATGAGCCGTGCCCAGCGCCCGAGCCGCCCGCGCGCCGAGGTGATGAGTATCCGCTGGCGCCGCCGCATCGCCCCGACGATGAGCGTGGCGCACTGCGCGGCGCTCATGATGTGCTGCTCCTGCATCGGGCTGTGTCCGAGCGGCGTGCCGTCGGGCCCGATGGCACGGCGATGCAGCTCGCTCACCACGAAATCCGGCGCGATGATGGTCACGTCGACGCCGCTGCCGGATAGCTCGATGCGCAGCGACTCGAAGAACCCGACCATCGCGTGCTTGCTCGCGGCATAGCCGGTGCGCTCGGGCACGCCGGTGAGGCCGGCGATACTGGCTACCGCGACGATCAGCCCGCGCGCGCGCTTAAGATGCGGCAGTGCTGCCGCCGTCATGTAGACCGCCCCCAGGTAGTTGGTGGCGAGCAGCCGCTCGAAGACACCGAGGTCGCTCACCGCATCGAAGCGCGACCACATGGTGACGCCGGCGTTGTTGACCAGTACGTCGAGAGCACCGAAGCGCTCGACCGTCTGCGCCACGATGCGCGCGCACTCGTCCCGGCGGGCGACGTCCCCGCGTAGCGGCAGCACTTCGGCGCCCCGGTCAGCGCAAGCGCGGGCCGCTTCCGCGAGATGCGTCTCATTGCGGGCGTTGAGTGCCAGGCGGGCCCGCTCAGCCGCGAGGGTGAGCGCGAGCGAGCGCCCGATACCCGCGGACGCCCCGGTGATGAGCACCGTCCTGCCGGCAAACGAGTTCATTGGCAGGGCACTCCCCCCGCAGGCGCCGCGAGCGGCAGCGGGCCCATGATAGCGGTGCGGCAGGTCGCGAGCCGCGTGTGGCGCGGGACGCACAGCGGCATCCGTCGCGCACGCCGCGCGCTGACGGCGTTCCGCACAGTTGCGCGGCCGATACGGCTTGCCGCGCCGCGCCGCCGAGTAATAGACTGACTGCACGCAGGCTTTGTGTTGCTGCAACAAACAAGAATGCGACGCGCAATCGGGGTTCCTGAGCTGACCTGAGGCACGAGCCCGCGGGCTTCCGGGATTCGTGCCCGCTTTGAAGGGAACCAGGGGGACAAATGAGGAAAGTTCACACCGGGCGTCGTCTGGCTATCGGGACCGTTGTGGCCTGCCTGGCCGCCGGCGGCTCGCCCGCGGCGCACGCCTTCAGTTTCCAGAGCAGCTCAGGTGACTGGACGGGAAGCTGGGATACGACCATCGGCTACCTCCAGGGCTGGCGCGTGTCGAGCCCCGACTGCCGGCTCATCGCGATCGCCAACGGCGGCTGCGGCTACTCGCCCAACATCGATGACGGCGACCTCAACTACCTGGCGAGATCGACCTTTACGCAGGCGGCGACCTTCATTACCGAGCTCGGCCTCAACTACAAGGACACCGCCGGCGTCCTGTTGCGCGCCTCGGGACTCTACGACTTCTATGTGATGGACAACACCCAGCCGCACGTCGAGCTGACGCACGACGCCCGGGCGGTGGTCGGTAGTTACGTGCGCCTGCTGGATGCATTCGGCTACTGGCGCTTCGATCTCGGCTCGATGAAGTCCGAGCTGCGCGCCGGCCGGCAGGTCGTCGACTGGGGCGAGAGCACATTCATCCCGGGTGGCCTCAACCAGGTCGACTATTTCGACGTCACCGCACTGCAGACGCCCGGCGCTGAGCTGAAGAACGCCCTGCTACCCGACACGTCGGTGATCTTCAACTCGCAGCTCACGAAAAACCTGAGCACGCAGCTACTGTATCTGTTCGACTGGCACGAGGACATCCTCGAGCCCGACGGCGCCTACTTCAGCACCAACGACGTGGCCGGCCCGGGCGGCAACCGCGCCATTCTCGGTTTCGGCGCCATTTCCGACGCGGGCGTCGACTACACCTCTCTCGGCGGCTCGCTCATCAACCCATTCCAGGCCATTCCGCGGCTCCCGGACCACAAGCCCTCCGAGGCCGGCCAGTACGGCGTCAAATTCAAGCTCTACCTGCCGAACTTCAGTCAGGGTACCGACCTCGGCTTCTACTTCCTCAACTACACCAGCCGTCTGCCGCTGGTGTCGTTTCAGACGGGCACGCAGGCAGGCTTCGGTAACGCCTTCGGCGCAGTCAGCGCGGTCGGCGCCAGCGCGCAGGCGCTCGCGGCGGGTCTGCCATTCGCCGCCGCGGTGGCGACCGGAGCCGCCATCGGTCAGCAGCGCGCCGCGGCGCTCGGCGGCAGCCTGTCGGCAGCGACTGCGATGCAGTATGCGGCCATCGGCGCCAACACGCTGCTGGCAGGCGGCAACGTCAACAACCAGGCGAGCAACCTCGCGGCCAACGAGTACGCGAAGACCCAGGGGCTTTTCGAGGAATTCCCGCAGAACATCAAGATGCTCGGCCTGTCGTTCAACACGCAGGTGCAGAAGACCGGTACCGCACTGCAGGGCGAGGTGGCCTGGCGGCTCAACCAGCCGCTGCAGTACGACGACGTCGAGCTCATCTACGCCTCACTCACGCCCTTCGAATCCGGCATTCAGTGTCTGCTTCTGAACCGCAAGGTGTTGCCCTCCGGCACCTGTTCGCCTCCACCCCCGGCCTCTTCGACGCCGATCACCACGTATAACCAGTTCGGGCTCTACGGCCTGAACCAGACCGTCCGCGGCTACGAGCTGCAGCACACCTTTCACTTCGATTTCACGGCGACCCAGGTCTTTGCCAACGTGCTCAAGGCCTCGCAGGCTGTGGTGGTGCTCGAGACCGGCGCCGACTACGTGCCGGCCCTCGAGAACAAGCTGAGCGGCGGTCCCCGCGGCTACGGTCTGCGCTACGACGCGCCGGGCACGAATCTGAGCGGCAACCCGAACCTCGGCGGCTACCCGGAGTTCATCGCGTCCAACGGCCAGTGTGTCGGCGGCACCTATCCGAACAATCCGCTCGGCCAGTGTCTCGAGCCCGGCTCGGCCTTTGCCTCGAGTTTCGCCTGGGGCTACGTGCTCGCCGGCCACCTCGAGTACGACAACGTGATCGGCGACTGGAACCTGATCCCGCATCTCACCTGGACGCAGGACGTGAACGGGAATTCGCCCGGCCCCGGCGGCGCTTTCCTCGGGGGTAGCTACGCGTCTACGGTCGGGCTCACCGTAAGCACGCGTCAGAAGTGGGAGCTGGATGCCTCCTACAGCTACTACGGCGGCGATGGCCAGTACAACCTGCTGCGCGACCGCAATTTCGTCACCGCTAGCGTCAAATTCTCGTTCTGACGGACGCACGCGCAAGCGCGGCGCGCCCACATCGGAGGGGCCGTAATGAAAACGCTGATCGGGTTCGCCACCGCCGGAGTGCTCGCCGCCGCGGTGGCCTTTGGCGCCGTCAGCCCCCAGGAGGCCGCGCGCCTCGGCGCCGACCTGACGCCGCTCGGTGGGGAGAAGGCCGGCAATGCGGATGGCACGATCCCGGCGTGGACCGGGGGAATCAAGTCGGCGGCGGACGCCGGCTTTCCCAACTACCACTCTCCCGATCACTATGCCGATCCATTCGCCAACGACAAGCCGTTGTTCACCATCACGGCGGCCAACGTGAGCCAGTACGCGGCAAAGCTCACCGAAGGGCACAAGGCGCTCTTTAAGGCGTATCCCGACTACAAGATGATCGTCTATCCGACGCACCGCAGCGGCGCTTCCCCCGAGCGTGTCTACGAGGCCACCAAGCGCAATGCGACCACTGCCAAGCTGGTTCCCGACGGCAACGGCTTTACCGGTGCGATCGGCGGCACGCCGTTCCCGATTCCGCAGTCGGGGGTAGAGGTGTTCTGGAACCACGTGACGCGCTGGCGCGGTGTGGCGGCGGGCCTCACGGTCGGGCAGGCGCCGATGACCGCCGGCGGCGGCTATACGCTGGTGCGCTTCAAGGAGGAATTCTACTTCCAGTTCTACGATCCGGCCCTTACCGAGAGTCAACTCAACAACATACTGCTGTTTTTCACCCAGGAGACCATCGCGCCGGCACGGCTCGCCGGTGAGGTGCTGCTGGTGCAGGAGACCATCGATCAGGCGAAGGAGGCACGGCGCGCGTGGGTCTACAATCCCGG
>Ga0187783_10002454_pt1 | contig 13758 bp, 9 predicted proteins | sample 1015_SJ02_MP02_2_FD_132471 | JGI IMG/M metagenome (GOLD analysis project Ga0187783, IMG submission 132471) | Tropical peat soil microbial communities from peatlands in Department of Meta, Colombia - 1015_SJ02_MP02_20_MG | ecosystem: Environmental > Terrestrial > Soil > Wetlands > Peat | place...
CGCCAGCCGCTCGCGGGCCTCGGCATCGCGGAAGGCTGCCTCGCGACGTCCCTCGGCCTGGAGAATCTGCGCCTGCTTGGCGCCTTCAGCGCGCAGGATCTCCGATTGGCGCTGGCCCTCGGCGCTCAGAACCTCAGCACGCTTCTCGCGCTCCGCCTTCATCTGGCGCCCCATCGCCTCGACCAGATCGGCCGGCGGAACGATATCCTTGATCTCGATCCGGTTGACCTTGACGCCCCAAGGCGACACGGCCGCATCAACCACGCGCAGCAGCCGCTCGTTGATCTCGTCACGATGTGACAGCATTGCGTCGAGGTCCATCTCGCCCATGACCGATCGGATGTTGGTCACGATCAACTTGACGATCGCCTGGTCGAAATGACTCACCTCGTAGCTCGCCTTGGCGGCGTCGAATACCTGATAGAATGCAATTCCGTCGACCGTGACCGTGGCATTGTCCTTGGAGATCACGTCCTGACGCGGAACGTCGACCACCTGCTCCATCATGTTGATCCGGCGGCCGATGCGATCGAAGTAGGGCACAATCAGATTGAGGCCGGGGCGCAGCGTTCGGACATAGCGGCCGAACCGCTCCACCGTCCAATTGTATCCCTGGTCCACGGTCTTGACGCCGGTAAACAACGTCAAGACCGCCAGCACCACCAGAACAATGACAAAGATGTTCATTCCAAGCAGCACGGATATACCCCCCATCAGTCGGTCCTCCCATGCTTATTGACGCGACATAGGTATATTTGGCCTGTCATTGCTCCGGCCGGGTGCTAGGGCGCCGGACAGACAACCGCGCTTTCCGCCATGGCACGACGTGCGCGCCGCCGATGTCGAATGCGGTTTGGGGTTGGCCGCATTCCACCTGACCCATGTTGGCACGCGGATGTGGCGACGCCAACCGCTTGCCTGCCCAGCGCACGGCAGACAAGGCCAAGACTGGTGTTGCTGAACCGCCCGCCGGCCGAACCGGCGTGCTGACCGCGGGCAGTCGCCAATGGCCGTGTGTCTGTGGTCGGCTGCATGGAGCTAAAAAAACGGCGCCGCGAGACGCTCCCTCAAGCCCACCCCTGCAACTCGCGCCGCGCCAGATGGCCGACCACCCGCATTCCGCTCTCACTATCATTGAGGCAAGGAATGGCGACAAAGTTCCGGCCTCCGTGGCGGAGAAAGATCTCGGCATTTTCCACCGCTATTTCTTCGAGTGTCTCCAGGCAATCGGCCGCAAAGCCAGGCGTCACGACCGCAAGATTCTCAACGCCGCGCTCAGCAAGGTGCTTGACTGTGGCATCGGTATAGGGCTTGAGCCATTCGGCAGAGCCAAATCTGGATTGGAAACTCACCATCAGTCGGCTCTCATCAAGGCCGAGCCGCTCGCGCAGCAAACTCGCGGTTTTGAGGCATTGGGCCTGATAGGGATCGCCCTGCTCCACATAGCTCTGCGGCACGCCATGGAACGAGGCTAGCACTATAGCGGGCGTGAATGTCAGTTTGGCGAGTTCGGCCTGCAGCGCAGTGGCCAGAGCGTCGATATAGACCGGATCGCCGTAGTAGGGAGGCAGAACGCGCAGCGCGGGCTGCCACCGCATGCCCATGAGCGCCTTGAACGCAGCGTCACACACGGTGGCAGTCGTTGCCGCGCAATATTGGGGATAAAGCGGCATCAAAACAATTCGCCCGCAGCCTTGACGTTTGAGTGCCTCGAGCCTGGAACCGATCGAGGGGTTGCCATAACGCATCGCCCAATCGACCACGATCCGCCCGTCAGCTCGCAGAAGGGCGCCTAGCCGGTCGGCCTGCGACCGGGTGATGGTCTTGAGCGGTGATTCATTACGCTCGCGGTTCCAAATCTTATCATAATCCCGTCCCTTGCGGCCGGGTCGCACGGTCAGGATGATCAAATTAAGAATGAGCCACCATTTGATCGGGTTCTCCTCGATGACGCGGCGATCCGACAGAAATTCCTTCAGATAGCGACGCATCGACCGGTAATCGGTCGCCTCTGGCGTGCCCAGGTTGACCAAAAGCACACCGATCCGACCGCTCTCGACCGCACCCCGGTCGTGATCGCAGGCCATGCCGGACAAGGGCGTGGCGCGGTCGCTGGCTTTGCTCTGGTTCGTTGGCTGGTCATTCATGGGGCTACGTCCGGGGTTGAGAAGCCTGTTGGACCAATTTTAGGCGATCTTGGGGCCGTGGTGGCATATCGGCTCGCTTCGCGAAAGGCGCCGATCGGTCGCGCGTACTGGGGTCCCTCCGATAAAGCGAGCCCAAAACGTCCGCGGCGGCGCGTGTCGAGGATTCGCGGCGGCGATCAAGGATTCCCCGCCGCTCAGCGGCGTGGGCGCTCATCCGCGATCACAAGGCCGTCATTGGGCAGACTTCCGGGACTAACGAAGCTCACGACCCCTTTGAGCTTGGTCAACGCCTGCAGGCTAGCGCCGACAGCATCGCCCAAACCCTCGGTGACGTTCGCGCATTCGGCGAGCAGCGTCATGGAGTCCTGCTCGTTGTCGCGCCGTACCGTGAGCCGCACCCGACGCAGTTCCGGGTGCCGGGTGATAATCTCGGCTAGCTGCGCCGGGTGTACGAACATACCCTTGACCTTGGTGGCCTGGTCGGCGCGGCCCAGTACGCCGCGGATCCGCATGTTGCTGCGCCCGCAGGGCGAGCGGCCAGGAAGCACGGCCGACAGGTCGCCGGTTGCCAGACGAATCATTGGATAGTCCGGATTGAACGACGTCACCACGACCTCGCCGATCTCACCGTCAGAGGCCGGATCGCCCGTGCCGGGCCGCACGATCTCGACCAGCACGGTCTCATTGACGACGAGGCCATCGCGGGCGGCAGTCTCATAGGCAATCACACCGACATCTGCGGTCGCGTAACATTGCAGCACCGCGACGCCGCGGTCACTCAGTTCGCCGCGCAGCGAGGTCGGCAGCGCGGCGCCTGACACCAGCGCGCGGCGCAGCGAGCTCGCGTCCTTGCCGACTTTCTGGGCGGTATCGAGCAATATTTTGAGGAAGTCCGGCGTACCGGTATAGCCGGTCGGTCGCAGATGCGCGATCGCCTCGATCTGCTGCTCGGTATTGCCGACCCCGGCCGGGATGACGATGCAACCGAGAGCGTGGGCACCCGCCTCGAGAATGAACCCGCCCGGCGTGAGATGGTAGGAAAATGCGTTGTGCACCAGATCGCGGCTGCGAAAGCCCGCGGCATGCAGCGCTCGCGCTGCCCCCCAGGCATCGTCGTCGGTGCCTTGCGGCTCGAAAATCGGACCGGGCGACATCAGAACACGCTTGATCCTGCCGGGTTCGGTCAACGCAAACCCACCAAAAGGCGGACTTTCGCGCTGCAGGGTCGCCAAGGCGGACTTGCGCAGCACCGGCAGGCTGGCGAGCGCGGCCCGCGATGTCACCGTCCGCGCGTCGATGCCCGCAAGATGCCGTGCCCACCCGGGAGCCCCCATGGCGCGCCGGATAAGCTCGGGAAGGCGTGATGCCTGATCCCGCTCGCGCGTTTCGGGATCGCGGGTCTCCAGCCCATCGTAGCCCTGATCCATCATGGCCCGACCCTTGCCTGTGGTACACTGGACGGGTGTCCATAATAGTGGACCCGGCCCGATGGGTGAACCAAACTCGCGCCTTTGCGGGCGCACCCCTTGCGAGCGGTGACGCCAATGCCCGTTTCAACTCGTCTTCTCGCTGTGATCTGCGCGGCGATGTTGCTGCCCGCAACGCTGCTTCGTGTACATGCGGCCTTGCCGGCGCCGGCAACCGCGCCGGAGCCCGAATCCCTGGCCGGGCAGGTCTTGATCGCATCACCCTCGATGGGCGATCCCCGCTTCTATCAGACCGTCATTCTGATGGTGCGCCATGATCAGACCGGAGCGCTTGGCATCGTGGTCAACCGTCCGATCGAAGAGCGTTCAGTGGCGAGTCTCCTGGAGACGCTGGGCGAGAAGGATGACGCCGTTACCGAAAGCGTCCGCATCTTTGCGGGCGGTCCGGTCCAACCGGAAATCGGTTTCGTAGTGCATAGCGCCGACTACCATCGCTCCGAAACCATCGATATCGATGGCCGCGTTGCCATGACGTCGAGCCGCGAGATCCTGCACGACATTGGCAAGAAGCAAGGCCCTAAGAAGAGTCTGGTCGCCTTCGGCTATGCCGGCTGGGGGCCGGGCCAGCTCGAGGGTGAGCTTCGCCAGCACGGCTGGTTCACGGCGGCCGAGGATGCCGAACTCGTGTTTGACGAACCGCGCGATCGGGTCTGGGATGACGCCATGAAGCGGCGCTCGCGCGACCTTTGATTGATTGACTGGCCCGGCGTGCGGTCCAGAAGTCCTGGCACCCGCTTGACGGGCCGCTATGCCAGCCAGCGCTTGCGTCGCTTATAGTGCTTGGCAGCACGAAACGATTTGCGTTGGCCCTCCGCGATACCCAGATAGAATTCCTTGACGTCGTCGTTCTGACGCAGCGCCTCCGAGGTCCCGTCGAGTACGATGCGACCGTTCTCGAGAATGTAACCGTAGGCGGCATATTTAAGGGCCAAGTGCGTGTTCTGCTCGGCGAGCAGAAATGATACGCCTTCCTTTTCATTGAGACCTTTGACAATCTGGAAGATCTCCTCGACGATCTGCGGGGCGAGCCCCATCGAAGGCTCATCAAGCAAGACCATTTTCGGTCTCGACATCAGGGCCCGGCCGATTGCACACATTTGCTGTTCGCCCCCTGAGGTGTACCCGGCCATGGCGCCGCGACGTTCCCGCAGGCGTGGGAAGTACCGGTAGACATTCTCAAGATCGCGACGAATCGCGACTCGGCCATCGCGCCGTGTGAAGGCGCCGGTCAGCAGATTTTCTTCGATCGTGAGATGGCCGAAGCAATGTCGGCCCTCCATGACCTGGACGCAGCCCCGCCGTACCAGCTCATTGGGCGACAATCTCTGCACCTCGCTCCCATCAAATACGATGGTCCCCTTGGTCACGGCACCGCGTTCGGCGTGCAACAGGTTCGAGATCGCCTTGAGTGTGGTGGTCTTGCCGGCCCCATTGGCGCCGAGCAGTGCCACGATGCCTCGAGCCGGCACCGCAAGCGACACCCCCTTGAGCACCAGGATGACCCGACCGTAGATCACCTCGATGTTGTTGACGGAGAGGATCGCGGCGCTGGCGCAGGCCGATATCTCGGTGACCGGCAGTAGACGCGCGACCGGCGGGTCGTTCGGGCCGGACATCGGCGCGGACATGGGATCGGGCATTGCTTGCATTCCTGGCGGCGCGAGGCGACCGCAAGCCCCGTTGCGCCGCCCGGGGGCGGCGCCGGCTTCAGACACCGCGTGGCCGTCCGCAACCTCGACCTATCGGCTGATGCCGGTCGGGCGTTTTAGCCCTGGATCGCGGACGGCTCATGTTGGTTGAACCGGGTTGCGACAAGATCACGACGATTTGTCGCAAGGCTCGGTCCGGGTCGGCCAGGGCTGATTCTTGGCCACATAGTCCCTGGCGGCGGCTTCGAGCATTGGACGCACCTTGTCCTTCATGGGCGCGATCCAGTCGGACACCTTCACCCACTTGGCACCGTCCCATTGCTGCAAATAGGCGCTGTGATGACCGTTATGGTCGGTGCATGACACGTTGGTGATCGGAGCAGCAAAATCTGCAAGACCGAGTTCCTTCCATCGATCCGCGGAAATCTTGAGCGCTTCGAATCCGCGTCGCACGTCTTCGCCATTGACGACACTCTTGCCGGTAATCTGCTGGGCATTACGGATGGCCTCTGCGACCAGCACGGAATTATAGACGCCACGATCGTAGAAGTTCTCGCCAACCTTGTCCTTGGAGGCGACCTGGCTCTTACCCTTGTCGACCACGTATTTCATGATGTCGGCAATGGCCGGATAATCGGTACCCAGACCGTTCAAATTGAGGGACAGATAGCCCTTGCCGTCCTGGCCGGCCGGCCGTACGTCATCATCATTGCCGGACCACCATATGCCGACAAAATGATCCATCGGGTAGTTGATCTTGGCGGCTTCCTTGATGGCGGTCGGGTTCATGGCGCCCCAGCCCCACATGATCATCCAGTTGGGGCGGTCACGGCGTACGTTGAGCCAGAGCCCGGATTGGTTCTGCATCTCGGCGACCGGGACCGGGTACAATTTGGCCTCGAAGCCATAGTCTTTGGCGAGTTGTTGCAGCAGCGGGATCGGCTCCCGCCCATAGCCGCCGTCAAAGAAGATATAGCCGATGGTCTTGCCCTTGAGCTTGTCGAGCCCGCCTTCCTTCTCGCCGATATATTTCATGATCATCGACAATCCGTCCCAGTAGGTCGCCGGCGGATTGAAGATCCATGGGAAGCTGGTCCCGTCGGCGGAGGCGGACAGCCCGTAGGCCATCGAAAGAATCGGAATTTTGTCGACCGCTGCCCTTGGGATGAGTTCGAGCGTGATGCCGGTCGAGTAGGGATTGACCACGACCGGATGCTTGGCCTTCACGGTTTCATAGCACTCCACGCCCTTTTTGTTGTCGTAACCGGTTTCGCATTCCTCGATGATGAGCTTCACGCCGCCGATGCCGCCGTCACGTTCATTGAGCATGGTGAGATAATCACTCATGCCGTTGGCAATCGGAATGCCGGATCCGGCAAACGGACCTGTCCGATAGGTCAAAAGCGGCACGTAAATGCCGTCCTCTGCTTTGCCTTGGGCGTCTGCTGTCGTGGCGAGGCCGAAGCTTGCCAGCGTGGCCACCAAAGCCATGCTGTAAGCCAGTTGCTTGGCGCGCATCGCAAGTCTCCCTTTTGTTCGCGCCGGCCAAGGGCGCGCTGTTTAACCCCGCGCTGGCCGCAAAGCACGCCCAACGAGAGGATCTTTCCCCGCACCGCCATGGCGGGACGGGCATTGCTCGCAGTGTGCCCCATCAATAAGGAAACGGCCACACCCGAAGCTTTTGCTTTCCGATCTGCCACAACCTGGCCAGTCCGTGCGGTTCGACAATCAGGAAAAATATGATCAAGGCCCCGACAATCATGAACTGCAGGTGCTCGACGGTCGCAGCATGGATCGACAGACCGAAGAACGCCGGCGCGGCGCGCAGCATGATCGGCAGACCCCAGATGAAGGCCGCCCCGAGGAACGAGCCAATCAGGCTGCCGAGCCCACCAATAATAACCATGAACAGTACCAGGAATGACTGGTCGATGTTGAAGCTGTCAGCTTCCGCGGCGCCCAACCACAGGAAAACCATCAGGGCGCCGGCAACGCCGCAGTAGAACGAAGAAACCGCAAAGGCCAGCAATTTGGTCTGATAGAGTTCGATGCCGATCAACTCGGCGGCGATATCCATGTCGCGCACCGCCATCCACATCCGTCCGATCCGCCCGTGAATCAGGTTTGAAGCCACCCAGGTCATTGCCACGACGATGACCAACGTCACCAGATACCGGGTCACCGGATCGGCTGTCGGCCCGGTGATCGCGACACCGAACATTGATCGCGTCGGCACTTCAATGGCACCGGACACATTGTTGTTATACAACCATGCGATCCTAATGAAGCACCATGACAGAAAGAACTGTGCGGCAAGCGTCGCCACCGCGAGGTAAAATCCCTTGATGCGCAGCGATGGCAATCCGAACAGCACGCCGATCGCCGCCGAGAACACCCCCGATGAGACAATCAGCACCACGACATTGACGTCCGGCCAAGCGGTCGTGAGCTTATAGCAGGCGTAGGCACCCACTCCCATGAAGCCGCCGGTGCCGAGCGATATGAGGCCGGTATAGCCGGTCAGGATGTTGAGCCCGATGGCGGCGAGCGAGAACACCAACAGCGGTATCAGGACCGAGCTGATTACGAAGTTCGATGCCGTCAACGGCAGGATGATGAAGGCGACAACAAGGATCGTGGCGATGCCGATGCGGTCCTGGAGTATGGGAAAGACGGCCTGATCGGCCTCATAACTGGTCTTGTACTGCCCGCATTCCCGATACAGCATGACGGTCACTTGACTGTTAGATACGATCAGACTCGCTCGATGATTTTCTCACCAAACAGACCCTGGGGGCGAAACAGCAGGAACAGCAGAGCAATCACATAGGCGAGCCAGCTCTCGATGCCGCTGCCGATCAGCGGCCCCCAATAGAATTCGCCAAGCTTCTCACCGACTCCGATGACCACCCCGCCGACCACCGCGCCCGGGATCGACGTAAAGCCGCCCAGGATGAGCACCGGCAGAGCCTTGAGGGCAATTACCTGCAGAGAGAACTCGACCTGCGATCGAGCTCCCCACATGATTCCGGTAATGACGGCCACAACGCCGGCCGCAAACCAGACAATCACCCAGATTTGTTCCAACGAAATACCGACCGAGAGCGCCGCCTTGTGGCTATCAGCCACCGCCCGCAGTGCGCGGCCGATGCGCGTGCTCTGGAAGAACACCGCAAGCATTATCACCATGATTGATGCGACAACAGCTGCCGCGATGTCGACCTTTTGCAGCGAGACAAATCCGCCGAGAATCTTCAGCTCAATGGCGCCACGCGGCAAGTGCAATTGCTCGGCGATCATAACCTTCGGATTTCCGCCAAACAACAATTCCCCAAAACCAATCAGGAAATAAGTCAACCCGAAGGTCGCCATGAACAAAATGATGTCCGGTTGATTGACCAACGGCCGCAATACCAGCCGTTCGACTGCGACGGCAAGCACCAGCATGACGCAGAAAGTGAGTGCCAGCGCCAGATACGCGGCTAGATCGGTCGGATAAACACCGAAGCCGCGCAGTATTTCGTAGACGCCTACCAGGGTCATGGCGGCAAACACCACCATGATTCCCTGCGCAAAATTGAAGACGCCGGAGGCCTTAAAAATAAGCACAAAGCCAAGCGCGATCAACGCGTACAGAACGCCGCCGACCAGCCCCTCCCATACCACCTGTGCCAGAAGATCCGGCGCAGCAACCATTTGCACGAACGGATCGATCAAGATCTTGTAGAGGATCTCCATGACGGCTCCCGTCAATACGCCACACCCAGATAGGCGTCGATGACCTTCTGGTCGGCCTTCACCTCCTCCGGAGATCCATCGGCGATCTTCCGTCCATAATCGAGCACGACTACGCGATCGGACAGATCCATCACGACGCCCATGTCATGCTCAATCAGGGCGATGGTGGTGCCGTAATGGTTGTTAACGTCCAGAATGAACCGCGACATGTCTTCTTTTTCTTCAAGATTCATGCCGGCCATCGGCTCGTCGAGCAACAAGAGATCCGGTTCCATGGCCAGGGCGCGGCCGAGTTCAACCCGCTTCTGCAGCCCATACGGCAGCTGACCGACCGCGACCTTGCGGATTGCCTCGATTTCCAGAAAATCAATGATCTCTTCGACCTTGCGACGATGGACCACCTCCTCGGCGAGCGCCGGGCCGTGACGCAGGGCCTGCCAGAAAAACCCGCGACGCATCTTGAGCGTCCGGCCTGCCATGATGTTATCGAGTGCCGTCATGCCGGCAAACAGTGCCACGTTCTGGAAGGTGCGCGCGATGCCCCCGCGAGCTGCCGCGGCCGGCCGCATGGTGTGGCGGGTCCGACCCTTATAGGTTATTCGACCCTCCTGCGGCTGATAAAAGCCGTTGATCACGTTGAGCATCGACGTCTTGCCCGCGCCGTTGGGCCCGATGATCGCCCGGATCTCGCCCTTGCAGATCTCGAAGGAGACGCCACGCAATGCGGCCACACCGCCGAATGACAGTGTAACATTTTCGACGCCCAGGATGACCTCGCTGGCAGCTGTCTGGTCGGGCGCCGGCGCTCTCACGCGGCCTTCTCCACGACCGGTTGCCTGGCCGCATAGGTCGTCATATCGATGATTTTGAGCCGCGCCGTGACAATGCCCTTGCGGCCATCCTCGAAGATAACCTCGGTCTCGACATCGGCGGCCGAGGAGCCGTCATACAGCGCGCCGACCAGGACGCGATAGCGCTCGGCAATGAAGCCGCGACGGACCTTGAGGGTGCGCGTCAGTTCGCCATCGTCGGCATCGAGCTCCTTGTGCAGGATCAGGAAGCGCTTGATCTGAGCACCGGCCATCGGCCCGTCCGCGGCAAGCGAACGATTCACCTCGTCGACGTGCCTCGCCAACAAGTCGCTCACCAGCGGATGGGCGGCGAGTTCCGCGTAGGAGGCAAATGTGATGTTGTTGCGTTCGGCCCAGCTGCCAACCGCGATAGGATCGATGTTAAGCATGACGCAAACGTAATCGCGCCGGTCCCCGAAGGCGACTGCTTCCTTGATGTTTGGATAGAATTTCAGTCTGTTCTCGAGGTATTTCGGGGCGACCAGTGTGCCGTCGTTAAGACGACCAACGTCCTTGGCGCGGTCGATGATTTTCAAATGCCCGGTGACGGGGTCGAAGAAGCCGGCATCGCCGGTGCGCACCCAGCCGTCGGCCGTCCTGGTTTCAGCGGTCCGTTGCGGATCCTTGTAGTAGCCGAGGAACACGCCGGGCGAGTGGAACATCACCTCGCCGTTATCGGCAATCTTTACCTCGACGTCAGGCGATGGCTTGCCGACACTATCGGCATGGATCTCGCCGTCCGGCTGCGCCGTCACATAGACCGATGCTTCAGTCTGACCATAGAGCTGCTTCAAATTGATCCCCAGCGCGCGGAAAAAACGGAAGATCTCCGGGCCGATCGCTTCGCCCGCCGTATAGGCGACTCGAATCCGCGACAAGCCGAACCGATTTCTCAACGGCGCGTAAACAAGCAGCGCGCCCAGTCCATAGAGCAAACGCGCGGTCAACGGCACCCTCTGTCGGTTGAGTATTTTCTCGCCCCAGCGTCGTGCCACCCCGATGAAATAGCCAAACATCGCGCGCTTGATCGTGCCGGCATCCTCCATTCGCACCATCGTGAGGGTCAGGAGATTCTCATAAATGCGCGGTGGCGCAAACGCGTAGGTGGTGCCGATCTCACGGCGGTCCTCCACCACCGTTTCGGCCGTTTCCGGACAATTGACGCAATACCCGGCCGCATAGGACTGCGCGTAGGAAAAAATATGGTCGCCGACCCAGGCCAGCGGCAGATAGGCGATGACCTCCTCGTTTTCGTCAAGCTGATCGAATGCAATGGCGTTACGGGCCGAGATAAGAACATTGTCAAAACTCAGCATCACACCCTTGGGCCGGCCGGTGGTTCCCGACGTGTAGAGAACGATTGCGAGATCGCAGCCGTTCTGGCCGGCCACGGATTGCTCAAACGAGGCGCTGGCGTCGTATTCGGCGGCCAACCGCAAGCGTCCGCTCGCCTGGACATCAACGAAGGACTTCAGCCGGGCCTGATCATAGTCCCTCAGGCCCCGCGGCTCGTCGTAGACCAGATAGCTCAGCTGCTTGAGGCGATCGGCAACCGAGAGAACCTTGTCGACTTGCTCCTGGTCCTGAACGACCGCAATGCTGACTTCGGCATGGTCGAGCACATAGGCCATTTCGTCCGCGACCGAGTCGGCGTAAACGGGCACCGGAACCGCACCGAGCGCCTGCGCGGCACACATCGCCCAATAGAGCCGCGGCCGGTTCGCGCCGATCACCGCCACCTTGTCGCCGCGCCTTAGTCCAAGCGCTTCAAGACCCAAGGCAAGAGCGCGAACCTCTTCGTGTACGTCCGTCCAGGTCCAGGTCTGCCAGATCCCGAGGTCCTTGTGGCGGATGGCCGGTCTTGCGGGAAACCGCACGGCATTGTGCAACAGCAGCTTTGGGATTGTATCCGGCTGCATGCTCGCGACGGTGGTCACCGTCTTCCTCCCAGTTGTCCGCGCCGCCGGCGGAACGCTGCCCTCTTGTGACTTCCTTGCTTTTGTTTTGTTTTCGTCTCTTCGTGCGTTCGCCGCCGGCCGCGAACGGCTTCGGCACGCCCTCCAGCCCGGGCATGATATCTGTAGTCCGTGCCAAACCGGCGCGCTTTCGCCAGCCCTACCAGATATGAAAATGCCAATCGGGCGGCGTCAAGCTTAACCGATGTCGGGATCCGCATCTTGGTCCAAGACGTGCGGCGAACCCGCCATGGCCCTTGGGCGACGGGTTACCCACCTGCGGGAGCCTGTACCGATGCCCCGAAACCCGGATCCGGCGCGGACCGGTTTTCGGCAGGGGTCATTCGGCGGCGCTGAGCAGTGGGGTCGGAGGCGATCGAAACTGGTCCAGCAGCGTCGCCTCTTCGGCCTTGGCAGCCTCAATATGCGCGGCTTTGACGGGGCCAAACCCCCGGATGCGCTCCGGGATGGCGGCAAGCGCCACGGCCAGATGATGATTTTCGGGCCCAAGTTTGGCCAGGATCTCATCGAGCAGGATTTCGTAATCCGCCAAAAGCTTGCGCTCGCCGCGCCGCTCGGCGGTGTAACCGAACGGATCCAGCCGGGTGCCGCGCAGGAATCTCAATCGATGCAGTAGCCGAAACACCGGCATCATCCATGGTCCAACTGAAATTTTCCTCGGCCGGCCGGTGACGGAATCTCGGCGGGCCAGCAAGGGAGGCGCCAGATGAAATTCGAAGCGCAGGCGATCCCCTTGGAACGCGGCGGCCACTTGGCGCTCGAACGCTCCATCACAATACAGCCGCGCGACTTCATATTCGTCCTTGTAGGCCATCAACTTGAAGAGGTAGCGGGCGGTCGTCTCCGCAAGATCGGTCTTTCCGGGTAAACGAGCGGCCTCGACTGCGCTTACCTGCGCGATGCGGTTACGGTAACGTTGGCCATAATCGGCGTCTTGATACTCGACCAGATACTGGACGCGCCGATTAAGCGCCTCATCGAAGGATTGTGACAACTGCCGGGTCGGCGTCGGCTCGCCGGACTCGGCCGGAATCAGCGCCTCCACGGCTTTTTGATCTACCGCTGCCCGGCGTCCCCAGCGGAAGGCCGAGACATTCATCTCGATCGCTTCACCATTGAGTTCGATAGCACGCTCGATGGCTTCGGCGGAGAGCGGAATTGCCCCGAGCTGGTAGGCATAGCCGACCAGGAAAATGTTGCTGGCAAGCGAGTTGCCGAGCAAGGCGTTAGCCAGTCGAGTCGCGTCGACGAAGTGACATTTGTCTGCCCCGGCGCTGGCCGCAATGCTGCGCCTGAGCCGCTGGGTCGGCAACGAGAATTCCGCGTTGCGCGTGAAATCGCCAGGCAGATATTCCGAGACATTGACCACCATTTGGGTCTTGCCCGGTTTGACCGCAGCCAGGACCTTCTTGGTGCCGGCCACCACGATATCGCCGCCGAGCACGACATCGGCACCGCGGGCCGCCACCCGGATCGCGTGAATATCCTGTGGTCTCTGGGCGATTCGCAGAAAGCTGTAGACGGCGCCACCCTTCTGGGCGAGGCCGGCCATGTCGATGACGCCGACGGCCTTGCCTTCCAGATGGGCCGCCATGCCAAGGATGCCGCCGATGGTGACGATCCCGGTGCCACCGATGCCGGTCACAATGATTCCGTAAGTATGCTCAATGACCGGCAGGCTGGGTGTCGCCAGCGCGCCAACATCCGCAGGCGCGGTCGCGCTGGGCGGGCGGCGCGGTTTAGCCCCATGGACGGTGACAAAGGAAGGACAGAAGCCCTTGACGCAACTGAAATCCTTGTTGCAGCTCGACTGATCGATGGTGCGTTTGCGACCGAATTCGGTTTCGATTGGTTGGATCGACACGCAGTTCGATTGTACGCCACAATCGCCGCATCCCTCACAGACAAGC
>Ga0187783_10002455_pt1 | contig 13758 bp, 14 predicted proteins | sample 1015_SJ02_MP02_2_FD_132471 | JGI IMG/M metagenome (GOLD analysis project Ga0187783, IMG submission 132471) | Tropical peat soil microbial communities from peatlands in Department of Meta, Colombia - 1015_SJ02_MP02_20_MG | ecosystem: Environmental > Terrestrial > Soil > Wetlands > Peat | place...
CGCTCCGTTGCGCAGCGCAGCTACGCCTCGATCAGCCCGTGTCGGATCGCGATCAGGGTGAGCTCTGCCTGGTTCGAGACGCCGAGCTTCTGCTTGATGTTGTAGAGATGCGTGCCCACCGTCGAGGCTGACAGCTTGAGGTCCTCGGCGATGCGCTGCACGGTGGCGCCGCCGGCAAGCCGCACGAACACCTCGAATTCACGCTCCGAGAGCCGCTCGACCGCGGACTTGCCACCGCTCTCGACCTCATCGAGCGCGAGCTTCTGCGCGAGCGCCACGTCGAGATAGCGCTGGCCCGCCGCCACGGTGGTGATGGCCTCGAGCAGCGTCTCCGGCGCGCTGCGCTTGGAGAGAAAGCCGCGCGCGCCTTCGCGCAGCGCGCGCCGCGCGTGCAGCGGATCATCGTGCGCCGAGAGCGCCAGCACGCGTGCCTGCGGATGGTGCGCCCGGATGCGCCGCAACGCCTCGAGTCCCCCCATCCCGGGCATGGCGAGATCCATGACCACGACGTCGGGCGTGAGCTCGAGATAACGCTGGCAGGCCGCCTCGCCCGAATCCGCCTCGCCGACCACGGTGATCTCCGGGTGCGCCTGCAGCAGGAGGCGAAAGCCGGTACGCACCACGGCGTGATCGTCCACCAGCATCACGCGGATCATGCGGCCGCTCCGAGTGGAATCTCCGCGGTGAGGCGCACTCCGTGCGGCTCGCGGTTGAGTACCTGCAGCCTTCCCCCGAGGTGCCCCACGCGTTCGGCCAGGCCCCGCAGGCCGAAATGACCGGGGCGCGACCAGTTCTCTGGCAGGCCGACACCGTCGTCGATCACCGAGACGGTCATGCGCTCGGGCGTGAAGCTGACGTCGACCGTAACCTCAGTTGCCCGCGCGTGGCGCAGGGCATTCACCAGTCCTTCCTGGACCACACGGTACGCCGCGAGCGACACGCTGGCGCCGAGATCCGCAGGCAGCTGCTGGCGCAGCGACAGCGTTGGAGAGGGGTGGCGCTGCTGCCAGTCGCGCACCAGGTTCTCGAGCGAGGCGGCGAGGCCGAGCGTATCGAGGGCGGGCGGCGCGAGGCGTGGGATGAGACCGTGCATGGCATCGTAGAGCCGCGCGGCCTCTGTGCTGATCAGCCGCGCGGCCTCGCTCATGGCGCTCTCGTGGGACTGCGTCGCGATCGCCATCGCGAGACTGCGTATGGCAGTGACCGACTGGCCGAACTCATCGTGCAGCTCGTGTGCGATCAGCCGTCGCTCCTCTTCGACACTCTGCTCGACGAGCAAGCCGAGCTCGCGACGCTCCTCCAAGCGCGTACGCGCCTCGCGCGCCTCACGCTCCGCCTGCACCTTGTCCTCCATCGCCTGTGCCATGCGATTGAACGCCGCGCCGATGGCCTGTGCCTCGGATCCTGGCAGCGGTGGCAGGCGGAAGGCGAGCTCGCCGCGCTCGAGACGCTCGAGACCCGCAACGATGGTGGGAAAGGGTGCGAGCGCGCGGTCCACCAGGTAGAACGCCAGTCCACCGAGAACGAGCAGCGTGCCGGCGGCGACGACCAGCAGTCGCGTGAGGTCGTCCCAGGCGTCGAGGATGGCACGCGAAGGCTGAGCCTCGATCAACACCTGCGCGCCATCACCGAGCGTGAACACCTGCCGCTGCGGCTGTGGCGCAAGCAGCCTCGTGAACCAGGGGGGTGCCTCGCGCCCCGCCTTGTAGACCGGCGGCGGCGAGTGATAGATGAGCTTGCCCGAGGGGTCGAGGAGCGTCAGCTCGTTGGCGCGCACGTGACCGAGCCGCTCGAGCATGACCTGTACTGCCTCGGCTCCGCTGGCGGCGGCATAAGTGAAGACCAGGTTGCCGAGTACCTGTCCGGCCACGCGGTTGGCGGCCTCCATCTCCTCGCGCACCGAGGAGCGCGCGTGGCGGATCTCGTTGGCGGCCAGCACGGCCACGAAGACTGCGGTGACGCCCGTCAGCACGAGGTTCAGGCGGGTGCGCAGCTTCACCGGGACGTGCGATCCGGTGTCCTCAAGAAAATCATGAGGCCACTTTCATGATCATCCGCTTTCGCCTCAGGGGCTTGCGGGAGAAGGATACACGGGTACCGGCTGATACCGTCCAACCGTCTGAAATCAGGAACATAGACTATGCGCTGGGAAACGCCGAAGGCGATTGATTTCCGTTTTGGCATGGAAATCACGATGTACATAGCGAATCGCTAGAGCGCGAATCGCTAGAGTACGAGTAAGGACTGGGAGCCTGAGTTCTTCAGGCTCTCAGTCCGTTGGCAGCGGGGATGCAAAGCCCGCCGACCCAACGAAGCCGTGAAGATCCGAGTGCTGGGGTCGGCCGCCGGCGGCGGGTTTCCCCAGTGGAACTGCAACTGTCGTAACTGCTCGGGCGTGCGCGCAGGCACCCTGCGAGCCTTGCCCCGTACGCAATCGTCGATCGCCGTGCGTGGCGGGGACCGCACGGCCTGGGCCCTCATCAACGCCTCGCCCGACATTCTGGCGCAGCTCAAGGCCAATCCCGATCTGCAGCCCGCGCGCGCCCCGCGCGACACGGCGATCGTCGGGATCGTGCTGGTCGATGGGCAGATCGATCACACGACCGGACTCTTCATGCTGCGGGAGTCGACCCGGCCGCTGCCGGTGTGGTGTACGGACGAGGCCTGCGCGGACCTCACGCGCGGCAATCCCGTGTTCGCCGTTCTCGGCCACTACTGCGGCATCGACCGGCGCAGCATGTCGGCTGATGGGCGTGAGTTCGGCGTCGAGGGCGTCGGGGGAGTGAGCTTCCGTGCTCTGGCCGTGCCGAGCAAGCCGGCGCCCTACTCGCCGCACCGCGAGGCGCCGGTGGCAGGGGATAACGTGGCGCTCGAGATCCGTGACCGCGCGACGCGGCGCACGGCGGTGTACGCGCCCGGGCTCGGGGCAATGGAGGAGGCCGTGTGGGGCGCGATGCAAGAGGCGGCCTGCGTGCTCGTTGACGGAACGTTCTGGACCGACGAGGAGATGCTGACGCTCGGCCTGTCGCGCAAGCGTGCGCGCGAGATCGGCCACCTGCCGCAGAGCGGCGGCGGCGGTATGCTCGAGTGGCTGGAGAAGCTCTCAGCCGGCACGCGCCGGATACTGATTCATGTGAACAACACCAATCCCATACTCGACGAGGATTCGCGCGAGCGCGCCGAGCTCACCCGTCGCGGCATCGAGGTCGCGTGGGACGGGATGGAGATCGAGCTGTGAGCGCGCCCGCGTGGTCGCGCGCGGAGTTCGAGCAGCGGCTGCGCGAGCGCGGCCGCGCCTACCACATCCACCATCCCTTCAACATCATGCTGAACTCGGGCAAGGCGTCCCGTGAGCAGATCCGCGGCTGGGTGGCCAACCGCTACTACTATCAGATCAACATCCCGGTGAAGGATGCGGCCATTCTCGCCAACTGCGACGAGCGCGCGGTGCGGCGCAACTGGGTGCAGCGCATCCTCGATCACGACGGCTACGGCGACGATCCGGGCGGGATCGAGTCGTGGCTGCGCCTGGCGGAGGCGGTGGGGCTCGAGCGCGCGCAGGTCGAGAGCCTGAAGCCGGTGCTGCCGGGTGTGCGCTTCGCCGTCGACGCCTACGTGAATTTCGCGCGCCGAGCGCCGTGGCCGGAAGGGGTGTGCGCCTCGCTCACCGAGCTCTTTGCCCCGGAGATCCACAAGCAACGCCTCGCCGGCTGGCCACAGCACTATCCGTGGATCGACAGCGCGGGGCTCCGCTATTTCCAGAGCCGCGTGAGTCTCGCCCGCCGCGACGTCGAGTTCGGGCTCGCCCTGACACTCGAGCGTTTCGACACGCGTGCAGCCCAGGAGCGCGCCTTGGAGATCCTGCAGTTCAAGCTCGACATCCTGTGGCAGATGAACGATGCCATGGCACTCGCGCTCGGGGTAACGGCATGAGCGAGCTTTCCGACGCGACGCGCCCGGCCGTCCGGCGCGGACTCAAGCTGCAGTGGGAGGAGGCGCAGAACGCCTACGTGCTGCTCTACCCCGAGGGCCAGCTGGTGCTGAACCAGAGCGCCGCCGAGATCCTGAAGCGCTGCGACGGGGTGCGCACGGTCGCCGAGATCGTCGCAGACATCGAGGGTACGTACTCCCTCAGCGGCATCAGCCCCGACGTCACGGCGTTCGTGCGCATGGCGCTCGAGCAACGCTGGCTGGAGGAGCGCGCGTGAGCGCCACGCCCGCGCCTCCCGCACCTAAACCCGGGTTGCCGCTGTGGCTGCTGCTCGAGCTCACCTACCGCTGCCCGTTGCACTGTGTGTTCTGCTACAACCCGACCGAGTTCGCCAGGACGGGAGCGGAGCTCGCGACCGCAGACTGGATCCGCGTGCTGCGCGAGGCGCGCGCCCTCGGGTCGGTGCAGCTCGGGCTCTCGGGCGGGGAGCCGCTGGTGCGCGAGGATCTCGAGATTCTGGTCGCCGAAGCGCACTCGCTCGGCTACTACATCAATCTCATCACCTCGGGCGTCGGCATGACCGAAGCGCGCATCGCTGCGCTCAAGGTCGCCGGCCTCGACCATATCCAGCTGTCTTTTCAGGACAGTACGCGCGTGATGAACGACTTCCTCTCGAGCACCCGCACCTTCGAGCTCAAGGAGAAGGTCGCAGCGCTCATCAGGAGCCACGGTTACCCGATGGTGCTCAATGTGGTGCTGCACCGGCTGAACATCGACCACGTCGGCGAGATCCTCGACATGGCCGAGCGCATGGGCGCCGAGTACGTCGAGCTCGCCAACACCCAGTACTACGGCTGGGCGTGGCTCAACCGCGCGCAGCTCATGCCGAGCCGCGCGCAGCTCGAGCGGGCCGAGGAGGTCACGCAGCGCTTCCGCGAGCGGGTCGGCAACCGCATGAAGATCTACTTCGTGGTTCCGGACTACTTCGAGACGCGCCCCAAGCCATGCATGAACGGCCTCGGCAGCGTGTTCCTTGCGCTTGCGCCCGACGGTACCGCCATGCCCTGCCACGCGGCGCGCATGCTGCCGGGACTCACGCTCCCCAACGTGCGCGAGCAGAGCGTGCGCGAGATCTGGTACGACTCGCCGGCCTTCAACCGCTTCCGCGGCGAGGCGTGGATGAAGGAGCCGTGCCGCAGTTGCCCGGAGCGCAGCAAGGACTTCGGCGGCTGCCGCTGCCAAGCGTACCTGCTCACCGGTGACCCGGACAACGCCGATCCCGTGTGCGACCTGTCGCCGCACCATCACCTGGTCACCGAGGCCGTAGCACGCGCCGAGCGGGCCGCGGCGGCGGCGGACGGGACGACCGCTGCGCCACTGGTCTTTCGCGACCACCGCGTCTCGATCCCCGTGGTCGTGGCGACCGAGAGCGCTGCGCGCGGCTAGCTCACGGGTATCCTCACCGCATGGCGGTCCGGCGCGTATTGAAGATGGGCGAGCCACTGCTCGCCGCGGTGGCCTCGCCGGTGGCACGCTTCGACGATGCCCTCGCCGAGCTCGTCAGCGACATGGACGACACCATGCGGCACCTGAGCGGCGCCGGCATCGCGGCGCCGCAGATCGGCGTGAGCGCACGCGTGGTGATCTTCGAGCTCAAGGACAATCCGCGCTACCCGCACCTCACCCCGGTGCCCTATACCGTGCTCGTGAACCCGCTTGTCACGCCGCTCACCACCGAGCAGGATGAGGGTTGGGAGGGGTGCCTGTCGGTGCCCGGGATGCGCGGCCTGGTACCGCGCTTTCGCCGCGTGCGCTATCAGGGATTCGATCCGCGCGGCACGCCGATCGACCGTTCGGTGGAGGGCTTTCACGCCCGCGTGGTGCAGCACGAAGTCGATCACCTCGACGGGATCCTCTTTCCACAGCGGGTGCGGGACCTGCGCAATTTCGGCTTCGAGGATGCGCTCGCCGCACAGATGACGCCGATGCCGGACTGACAACGCCCAAGGGAGCACGAACAACCATGAGCCAGCACGCGGCCGGTTCCTTCGACGTGAAGGTCGTGCCGCAGAAGCCCGACACCCAGATCGCCCGCGCCGCCAACCTCGCCCGGCTGTCCGTCGACAAGCGTTACCACGGTGATCTCGAGGGCATCGGCAAGGGCGAGATGCTGGCGACGCAGACCGAAGTCCCGGGGTCAGCCGGCTACGTGGCGATGGAGCGCGTCACCGGATCACTCAAGGGACGCCAGGGTAGTTTCGTCCTGCAGCACAGCGCCACCATGACCCGCGGAAAGGCGAAGTCGTCGATCACCGTGGTGCCCGACTCGGGCACGGGCGAGCTCAAGGGGATCACCGGCACGATGACCATTACCATCGCGAGCGACGGCGGCCACACCTACGAGTTCGATTACGTGATCGCGAGCTAGAGCGCGGTCGTCAAGGTGGCGGAGCCGCGCTGCCGGGTGTTGCCTCGCGCACGACCCGAACATCGCGCACCATGCGGACGGCTGTCTCCACGCCCTGGTAGTAACCCGGAATCTCGCCGAGCTCGCGGTAGCCGAGCGCGCGATAGAACGCACGCGCCTCTTCGTTACCGGCGCGCAACTCCAGCCCTACGATAAAGGTACCGGCGGTGAGCGCGCTCTCCTCCAACCAGCCGACCAGCCGCCGGGCGATGCCGCGGCGCCGATGAGCGGGGGCAACCGCGAGCAGGTCGAGGTGGGCGGTGTCATCCGCGTAACGCATGATCGCGAAGCCGGCCAGCGCAATACCGGTGCGGGCCGTGAGCACAACGCTCTCCGGGTGACGCACGTGCCAGCCGATGCGCGCCGCACCCCAGGACGGCCTCAGGCCCGCCTCGATGAACTCGTGCGACATCGCCGCAAGCTGCGCGGCGTCGGTCACCCGGGCCAGTTCGAGACGGTAGTGGTACACGGCGGAAGCATACCGCGGCCGCCGCCCGCGGCGCACCGGCGAGCGCGCACCTCAGGGGCGCGTCCGGGCCGCCGCTGCTGCTCGACCGCCTCGCAGCGGGCAGCGCCACAAGTGGGATCGTCAGGCGAGCGTGTGGAACACCTTCTGCACGTCGTCATCCTGCTCGAGCCGGTCGATCAGCGTCAGCACCTCGGTGGCCTCCTGCTCAGGCAGCTCGGTCGGTACCGTGCAGATGTACTCGTGCTCGGCCGAGAGCGGCGTAATGCCGCGCGCCTCGAGTGCCTCCTGCAGCCTGCCGAAGTCGGCGAACGCGCCGCGAATCACGAGCTGCGGCTCACCCTTCTCGCCGGTGCTCTCGCCCATCTCGTCGAGCCCGTGATCGATCAGGTAGAGCTCGAGATCGTCCTGGTCGAGGCCCTGGGGATCGAGGCGGAACACCCCCATCTTGCGGAACAGGAAGCTGACGCTGCCGCTGGTGGCGAGATTGCCGCCCCCCTTGCTGATGATGTTGCGCACCGCCGCGACGGTGCGCGTCGGATTATCGGTGGCGGTCTCCACCAGCAGCGCGACGCCGTGCGGCGCGTAGCCTTCGTAGAGCACTTCCTGGTAGTTGGTGGCGTCGCGTCCGGAGGCGCGCTTGATGGCGGCCTCGATCTTGTCCTTGGGCATGTTGACCGCGCGCGCGTTCTGGATGGTCCGCCGCAGCACCGGGTTGGAGGCGGGATCCGCGCCGCCGGACTTGACGGCCATGGTGATGTCCTTCGCGACGCGGGCGAATTGCTTCGCCATGCGGTTCCAGCGCGCGAACATCGTGTGCTTTCTGACTTCGAAGATGCGTCCCACGGGCGCATGGTGCACGAACGGCATGAGGGCTGCCAGCGCTTGCCGGCGCTGCCGTCGGGCGCAGAGCGGTAGATGCAAAAGCGATCTATTTAGCCGAAAAAAGGGCCGCAGGCGCTTTCGGCCAATCTGACTACGCGAGCTGTGCCTGCAACAGCCGCATGCGCCGCAGTTGCTGGCCGAGGCGGCGCTCGATGTCGCGCAGGCTCCGCTGCAGGTCCACCTGCTCCCACTGCTCGCGCATCGCGCGCTTCTTTTCGCCGAGCCACTGCTCCTTGACGCGTGCCCACTCGGCGAGTGCTGCGAGGAAGCTCTCGTATTCGTGTGCCAGCCGCGCACGCAGCGCCTCGAGCTGCGAGCCACCGCCGGAGGGCAACTTCTCGAGTCGCGCCTGCACGCGGCGGAACTGCATGGCGAGCAACGTGCGCTGGATCTGGAATATCGGGGTGCGCTTCAGGCGCCGCGTGAGCCCGGGCAGCTGCAGCGCCACGATCAGCCACTTGGTCGGGTCCCACTGCCACCAGCGCACGCCGTTGCGATAGTCGTGCGCGAAGCTGTGATGGAAATTGTGGTAGCCCTCACCGTAAGTCAGGACCGCGATCACGGGGTTGTCGCGCGCCGAATTCTCCTCGGTGTACGGGCGCTTGCCCCACATGTGGGCCAGCGAGTTGATGAAGAAGGTGACGTGATGGCTCCACACGAGGCGCAGCACGCCGAGAAACAGCGCGCCCCAGACGTCGTGAAGCAGGACACCGGCGGCGATCGTGAGGCCGAAGTTGGCGGTGACCGCGAGCGGCACGTAGTAGCGGTGCTGGAAGGCCAGCATCGGATCTTTCTTCAAGTCCGGGATGTTGCTGAGAACGGGGCGGCCGCTCGGATAGTCGCGCAGCATCCAGCCGATGTGCGAGAACCAGAACCCGCGCCGCGCCGAATACGGATCGCGCTCCTCGTCGTCGACGTACAGGTGATGCTTGCGATGCCCGCTGCACCAGACGAAGACGCTGTTCTGCAGCGCCATGGTGCCGAAGATCAGGTAGGCGAGCCGCAGCAGCCAGTGCGCCTCATAGGCGCGATGGGCCCAGAGGCGATGGTAGCCGGCCGTGATCGCCATACCGTTGGCGGCCAGGAAGAACGCGAACACCCCCCAGTCGGCCGTGCTGAAGCCGTGCGTCAGGCCGTACCAGGGCACCGAAATCGCGGCCACGGCAAACGTGAGCGCGAACATCAGCGCGTTCGTCCAGATCAGGGGCGGACGCGGCTCGCTGCGGGAGGGTGCACTCATGGGTGGGCGGCAGGGGTCCCTTGTCAAAAGAGGGCGGCGTAACTTATCACGCCGCGGCCCGTGAAGTGGGACTTGCGTCGTCTTTGAACGGGCCGCCCCGGCCCACGGGACCGGTTTCGCGGCCTGGCGCGCAAAAGGGCGGTTCAGAACTTGACCAGGATGCCGGCACCCCAGATGACCTCGCGCGTGACCAGATCCGGGTACCAGATGCCGCCCTCGCTGGCACAACTGTCGGCGCCGATAACGCTGCCGTTGTTGCACACGAAGCTGCTCGGCGAGCCGTTATTACCCGCGGGAGGTGTTACGCCGCCCGACCCGCTCCAGTAGGGGACGTCGGAATGACGAAACGTCACTTCCGTCCACCAGGTGATCCAGTCCTTGGGCATGTATTGGAAGTTGAGCTGCATGTCCCACTGGTAGAGCTTTTGGCCGGGGTTCTGTGTGAAGTACGGCGTGCCCGTCACGGCGGTCGCAGCATTGATTGGCGGGACCAGCGCGAGGTAGCGGCCGGGATTGTTCATGAAGCCGCCGCCGAGCGTCGCCGCGTAGATGTTGTGGTCGAACCAGGTTCGATCGTAGAGCATCATGCCGAAGAAGTTGGCTTTGTTGGGGTTGTGCGAGCAGTGCACGCCGCCGCCGTATTCGCAGCCGAGGTCGACGGTAAACGACAATGCCTTTCTCGAGATCACCCCGTCGGGTGACTCGTAGTACTTCCACAGCACGCTGTCGTCCTCGTGGACGCGCGTGACGTTGGCGTAGTTGATGTAGGTGCCAGCGGGGTTGGGCAGCCCGATCGACGCATTGGGATTCCCGCCATTGGCGGGGTAGCCGCTGCCGCTCGCCAGGTTGTCCTGGCCGATCGTGTAGGTGTTGAAGACCAGCTTGAGCGAGTCGTTCGGGATCCAGAGGATCTGCCCGCCGAAGCCCGGGTGACTGTTGTACTTGGCATAGGACTGCCAGCCGTTGATCAGCCAGGGCTCGATCTTCAGGGTCTGCGTCGGGAACCACTGCACACGCAGCCCGTTGAAGAACCACGGCGTGTTGGAGGAGACGAACGAGGGCTGGTAGGTCCAGTTGTCGTAGTTGTAGTAACTGAAGAGGCCGATGTAGGAGAGGAAGATGCCGGCATCGACGTTAAGGCCGTGGTTGACGTCCCAGTGATAGCCGGCGTTCGCTTCGGAGAGGTACTTATAAGCCCCTACCAGGTCCCACTGACCGACACCCGGGCTGGCGTCGTTGCGCGGGGTGGTCACCGCGTACAATCCCATCATCGAGAGGAAACGCGCCTTCACACCGTTCCAGTGGAAGTCCCCGCCGAAGCTCACCTGCTCAAGCTGGAATTCGCCCGAACGGAACTCCTCCGTCGAGCCCACGATCGTGTGATCGACCGGATGGTTGAAGTCCTGCAGGTAGTTCACGTCGAAGCGGATCTCGGGGGTGAAGAACTTGGTGTCGAATATCGGCGCGTTCGAGCGCGGAGTGCCGTTCATCCAGCCGAGATAACCGACGGCGAACGGCGTCTCGGTGTCGACCGCCGGACCCGGCGGCGGCGTCTGCAGCGCCTCGGGCACCACGGCGGCGACGGCTGCCGCGGTCGCTGCGGGAGCGGCGGCAGGGGCCGGCGCGACGGCGGCTGCCGCTGCGGGCGCTGGCGGAGCGCCCGGCGGCGCGGCAATGTTCATGACGACGTCATAGCGCGCCGCCTTGCCGGCGACCACGGTGAGCGTCGGTGTGGTCACCGCGGGCAGACCATCGACCTGCGCGGTGATCGCCCAAGTGCCCGGCGGCACGTCGGCGAACGAGTAGACGCCATCGCTCCCCGATATCGTAGCGCGCGTACCGCTGCCGTCGATGCGCACGGCGGTCACGGTCGCCTGCGCCAGCGGCGCGCCCGCGGTGCTCTTCACGACGCCGACGATCGCGCCGACGTCCGCCGCGCGCGCTGCGGGCACGAACAACACAGTCACGAGCAGGGATAACAGCATCCCCGACGGGCGTTGCGAGGTTCTCATCGGCGGTTCCTTTGGGCAGCAATGATCACGTCCGAGCCGACCATCGTACTGAGCGGGCCGGGCGTGACCAGACCAAACGCTGTTAAGAAACAACTCGCCGGCTGAAACCAAGCTGGGCGCGCCGCGCCGGAGAATACGGACATACGCGTACTTCCCGAGGGAAGTACGCGGGAGAAATCCCGGGAAGGATCCGGGGCGCGCGCGGGAGTCGACCTAACCGCCGTGCGCGGGACGGAGGGGACCGCCCCACCGGGGCGGTCCCGCGATCGACACTCAGCGACTTGCGATTGCCACCGCACGCGGCACGTGCGCGAGACCACCGGACGTGCGGGCGGCGCACGGAATATAGCGCCGCCAGCTACCACTGTCACAGCGCCCGGCGTGCGTGTCCAATCTGGCACGAATGAGCCAGGGGTGGCATGGCGCTCACGGGTACCGGCGAAGGCGATTCATAATGCGACACTCAAGAGCGCGCAGCGCAGGAGTGTGCCCCCATGAAGCCCGAAACGATCAGCGAGCATCGCAGCTTCGGCGGCGTGCAGGGCTTCTACCGCCATCAATCGGCGATGATCGGTCTGCCGATGCGTTTCTCGGTGTATCGGCCGCCGCAGGCCGCGCAGCGTGCCGTGCCGGTGCTCTTCTATCTCGCCGGCCTCACCTGCACCGAAGAGACCTTCATGATCAAGGCCGGCGCGCAGCGCGTCGCGGCGCAGCTCGGTCTGATGCTGGTGGCCTGCGATACGAGCCCGCGTGACACTAAGATCCCGGGCGAGGCCGATGACTGGGAATTCGGCACCGGTGCCGGGTTTTACCTGAACGCCACGCAGCCGCCATGGTCGCGGTACTTTCGCATGTACGACTACGTGCTCGAAGAGTTACGAGCCACCGTGCTCGCGAACTTCCCGGCGAGCGCCACCCGGGTCGGCATCTTCGGGCACTCGATGGGAGGACACGGCGCGCTGGTGCTCGCGCTCAGGAACCCCGCCGTCTACCGATCCGTCTCGGCATTCGCCCCCATCTGTGCGCCGATGCAATGCCCGTGGGGGCAGAAGGCCTTCACGCGTTATCTCGGTGAAGACCGTGCGACCTGGAAAGCCTACGACGCCTCCGAGCTGCTCACCTCGCGTGCCCGGCAAGTGTTTCCGCAGATCCTGGTCGATCAGGGTCTCGCGGACAAGTTCCTGCCGCAGGGTCAGCTGCTGCCGGAGCGGCTCGAATCCGCCTGCAAGGCTGCCGGCCAGCCGCTCACGCTGCGCCGTCAGGACGGCTACGGGCACGATTACTACTTCATTGCGACATTCATCGAGGATCATCTGCGCTTTCACGCCGAAGCACTCGCGGCTGTCGCGGCTGGCTGAGGGGAGCGATCCTCAAGCTGCGGCTCTATACTCAACCGCGGGGGGAGCCGACGGCGCAGCAGATGCGGGCGTGGCAAAAGATGACGGCGATCATACGAGCGGCGGTACGCGTGGTGCCGCGCGCGGCAGCGCTCGGTGCGCTCCTTGCCGGCTGCGCGGCGACGGTGCCGCCCGCACCGCTCGCGCCGACGCAGACGGCCGCGCAGTACAGCGCGCGGCGTCTCGAGACTCTCTCGCCCGCGCTGCCGCCGCCGACCGCCGGCTGGGACAACGCGCAGTGGCTCGCCGCGGCGCTGCAGCTCAATCCACAACTCTCCGAGGAGCGCGCCGAGGTGGCCGCCGCCGCCGCCGCCGAGCGCACCGCTGCGGAGCACCCCAATCCGTCGATGCAGCTGTTCGCCGAGTACCTCACCAGCGCGGCGCAGACCGCCTCCTGGCTCTACGGACTATCGCTGGAGTTCCTGCTGCGCCAGCCCGGGGAGCGCGATCGCGCGCGCCAGCACGCCGCACTGCAGACGGCACTCGCGCAGTCCGACCTCACGGACTCGATCTGGCAGGTGCGTGCGGCACTGCGCCTGGCGCTGCTCGATGCCGTCGCGGCCCGTGACGAGAGCGCGCTGCTCGAGTCGCTGATCGCCGAGCGGCGCGCGCTGCTCGCGAGCGATCGTGTGCGGCTCTCGCTCGGCGACATCGCGCGCGGGCAGCTGCTCGCCGACGAGCTGGAGCTTTCGCGGACCGAGCAGCGCGCGCAGCAGGCACGCACGCGGGCCGCGGATGCCCGTGCGCGCCTCGCGGCCGCGGTCGGTGTGCCGGTCGCGGCGCTCGAGGAGGTGCCGCTGCGCTGGGCGGACTGGGCAGAGATCGGCACCCTCGATGTTGCGACGCCCGAGCACTGGCGCAGCGAGGCGCTGATCGGGCGGCCACAGATCGTGCACGCGCTGCGCGAGTACGATCTCGCGGAGGTCAGCCTGCAGGGTGAGCTCGCCAAGCGCTGGCCGGCGCTGCATATCACACCGGCATATGCCTGGGGCGGGGACGGCGTGCGGCAGAACACGCTGTACGACATTGCTACCGAGGGTGGCGTGGCCGTGTCATTCGAGCTGCCGATCCTCAACCAGCACCAGGGACCGATCGGCGAAGCCGTTGCACGGCGTACCGCGGCGGGTGAGCACTTGAAGGCGGTGCAGGCACAGATCTTCGAGCAGATCGACCGCGCCGAGCTTGCCTGGCCGGCCGCGCGGCAGGCGTGGTCCGACACACGCAGGGCCGCCGACATCGCGGATCGGCAGAGTCAGGCCGAGCAGCGCGCGCTCAGCGCCGGCGCGAGCGAGCGCGCGAGCGTCGTTGCCGCACAGATTGCGGCTACCGAAGCGAGGCTCTCGGTGCTCGAGGCGGCCTA
>Ga0187783_10002456_pt1 | contig 13754 bp, 10 predicted proteins | sample 1015_SJ02_MP02_2_FD_132471 | JGI IMG/M metagenome (GOLD analysis project Ga0187783, IMG submission 132471) | Tropical peat soil microbial communities from peatlands in Department of Meta, Colombia - 1015_SJ02_MP02_20_MG | ecosystem: Environmental > Terrestrial > Soil > Wetlands > Peat | place...
GAGCAGGTCGGGCATCCGCCGCCGGCCGGGAGCCCTGCTCTCCACCAGCTGGCGGCGCGCGAGCGCCACTGCTGCAAGGCCGATCGGCAGGTTGACGAGGAAGACCAGGCGCCAGCTGTCGGCCCACACGAGCAGCCCGCCGAGCGAGGGCCCGAGGCCCGCGGCCGCAGCGGCCACGGCCGAGAGCAGCGCCACGCCATGAGCGCGGCGCTCGGGCTGGAAGGCGTTCAGCACGAGCGCCAGCGATGCCGGCACGAGGAACGCCGCGCCGAGCGCCTGCAGCACCCGGAAGGCAACCAGCGACCCCGCCGAGGGAGCGGCTGCACACAGCGCCGAGGCGGCCGTGAACAGCTCTAGCCCGAACACGAACATGCGTCTGCGCCCGAGCAGGTCAGCCAATCGCCCCGCCGCGACGAGGAACGCCGCGAAGACGATGTTGTAGGCGTTCAGGACCCAGGACAGTGACTCGATCGAGGTGCCCCGGAAGGACCGCTCGATGCTGGGGAACGCGATGTTCACGATCGTCGCGTCGACGAACGCGACGGCGGCGCCGAGCGAGGCGATCGCGAGCACCCGGCGCGGGGACGGGGCCAGGCGGCGCAGCGCACCGGTCTGACCGCGCATCGGCGGTGCGCTACCGGCGGCCTCCGTCACGACATTCGAGCCCGACATCGGCTACACCCCCAACGCGGCCGGCAGGTCGGGGTCCGCGGCGAGCGCCTCCCGAACGGCCGCACGGCCGAGCTCGCGCACACGCGAGATAGCACCCCATTCCGTCAGGCCGATGCCGTCGACGGACGGGGTGATGACCAGCGCGGCGTGCAACCGGGCCGCGGCGACGGTGTCGACGCTGCCGACGGTGAGCGTGCGCAGCATGGTCTCGGCCAGTCCCGGCACCTGCGCCTCGCTGCCGGTGAGCAGCCGCCGCACCGGTCTTGCTAGCCGTGCGAGGCGCGGGCGCGATGTGTTCTGGAAGCGTCCGATGCCGCCCGTCACATCGACCGCAATGACGGGTCCCTCGCCGCTGCGGGCCATCGTGGCGACGGGGAGGTTGTCGAGCACGCCGCCGTCGACGAGCAGCCGACCGTCCGCCCTGGCGACGGGCGGGAAGACGCCGGGGATCGCGAAGCTCGGGTAGACGGCGTCCACGACGCGGCCGGTGCGGTGCAGGACCGGCTCGCGCTCGACCAGGTCACAGCTGAGGCAGAAGAAGCGCAGCGGCAACTCTTCGATGCGCCGTTCGCCGAAGACCTCATCGAGCAGACGGCGCACCCTCGTACCGCGCAGCAGGGAGAAGGCGGGGACCGTGAAGTCGCGCGTCGGGTTCGTCGCGCGGAAGCTGCGTTCGAAGGTCTCGTAGACCTCTGCGGGCGTCAGGCCCATCGCCGCCGTGGCGGCCACGAGCGAGCCGAGACTCACACCGGCGACACGATCGAATCGCAGCCCGGCGGCGGCCAGCTCCTCAAGCGCCCCGAGGTGCGCCAGGGCACGGGCTCCGCCGCCGGATAGCACAAGCCCCAGCGAGCGTCCCGCGAGCCGCCGTGCGGTCGCCTGCAGCGCGGGGCGCGCCATCGAGCTCTGCGCGATGACCTGCACCTCGCGCGGCTGAAGCCGGGCGATCGCCTCGCTCGCGACGCCGGGGCCGAAGACGACCAGCTCGCAACCCCGCAGCGCTGGCGCGCGCTCGAGCCAGGGTCGTGCGGGCGCCCCGCTCGTGAGCGCGATCACGAGGTCGCTCTCGTGGGTGCAGATTCGTGTCCAAGGGTCCTCCGGCTCCACACCGCCGCACAGCACGACGCGGTCCGCGTCGCGCTCGGCTTGGTCAATCGCGGCGAGTCCGCCCATGTTCAGGCGTGCCACCGTTCCGTGCATGCCGAGCACGTCCGCGACCTCGTCGGCCGTCTGCGCAACCGGTGCACCGCGGTCCAGGCCGACGACCGCGATCGTGCGAGGGGGCGCGGCGGCTACGGGCGTGCGGCTGGCGGCGAGCTGGGCCCCCATCGCGCGGGTGAGGCCGAGCGCGAAGCTCGGCGCCTGCTGGATCAGCCCCTCGAAGCCCGTGCGCGCCAGCTCGAGCAGCTCCGTGTCGCGGTGCGCCCGCGCCGAGGCCGAGCGCGTGCCTTCACGCAGCAGCGCGAGCTCGCCCAGGACGTCTCCACGGCGCAGGACCCGGATCAACGTCTCCGGCGGACGCTCGTCCAGCACTTCGACACGCCCGCCGACCACGATGAACGCGCTCTCGGCGACTTCGCCCTCACGCATGATCCACTCGCCGGCACGCACGCGCAGCTCGACGAGCTGGTGGGCAAGCGCCTCTAGCAGCTCGTCGGAGAGCCCGGCGAGAACCGGCACGTTGCGCAGGAGAGCGATCGGCGTCATCAAATCGACGCGATCACGGCCGCGCCCAGCAGGCAGACGACGTGTAGGCTCTGGTCGACCGCGATCGCAAGGGCGAGCGGGGGATTGTGAGCGTGCTTGACGTTCTCGAGCCATGCGACCACCAGACGCCCGTCGTCGATGAGCAGATGCGTGAGGGCCACGAACGCCCCAACCGCGACTGCGCGGACGGCGCTGGTTTCGACGCCGATCCACACGAGCGCGGGCACGAAAGCCAGCACGTAGGTGCACAGGTGCGCGGCGAGCGCTCTACGCCCGCTCGCGTCGCCGAGGCCGAGCGCCTTCGTCCGCGCCTGCCACTCGGTCTGCAGCAGCACATCACCGACGATGTGCGAGACCAAGAGCACGAGCAGGGCATCGGCGAAGCTCACGCGCAGGTCGCGATCCAGCGAACCCTGCCGATCGCCTCGGCGGGACCGATCGCTGCAAGATGAACCGACTGCATCACCCTATCCCCAAAGAACCGCGGAAGGCGAGCGAGCCTACCATCGAGCGCTCGCCGCCGCACCTGCGGGGAGTGGCTCTCCCCATACCTCATGACCGCTGTCCTTCGGTCCCGCGCATCCGCCGTAGCGCACGCTTGGACTTGCGCGAAAAGCGGCCTGCTGGCGGGGGTGCTCCTATCACGCCCATAGGAAAAGCGGGGCCTGTGGACATGTTTTCGTTGTAGGCGCTCCCCGGCGCCGGCCGATTCGCGCGCATCAAAGCGAAACGCAGCGAGCCGCCCCTTCGGCGCGCCCTCATTGACCTCCCTCGGGTGTGTGACCGGTGATACTGCATGCATGGGGTCGAGGAACCTGGAGCTTGTGCGATCCATTGCCGCAGCGTGGGGGCGTGGCTGCTACAGCTCGGTCGAGTGGGCTGACCCGGAGATCGAGTTCGTGGTCGCCGACGGACCCGAACCGAGTCGCTCGACAGGCCGGACGGGCCTCGCGCCAATGCTCCTGGAATTCCAGAAGGCTTGGCAGGAGTACCACAGCGAGGCGATCGAGTACCGCGAGCTCGACGACGAGCGCGTGCTCGTGCTCACCTACGCCAGCGGGCTCGCCAAAGCCAGTGGGGTCCAGGTCGGGCAGATGCGCGCCAACCTGTTCCACATGCGCGGCGGAAAGGTGACGAGGCTCGTCGCCTACTGGAACCGCGAGCGCGCCTTCGCGGATCTCGGGCTCGCGCCAGACAGTGGGGCTGGGTAGCTACCACGACCAACGTCGAGCTCGCAATTCCACAGCCGCGGCGTGACATCGGTCATCGGCAGCAGCACAGTCGCGGATTGCACCCGGCGCGACGAGGAGCTGTGTGCTACGCCCAGGATCAGCACGATGAGCTCCCCCCAAGTATCGAGAGCAGAAGTCATGAGCTCTGTGCTGCTGGTTGTTGCTGGTCGTCGTCGCTCACCGGCGACCTACCTGGCTACCAGTGCGGAAGGCGCCGCGTAGCAAGGGTCTTCGCTATCCCGCCGACCCGCCGACCGTCGAGGAGATCGTCACCTTGATGCGCCGGCGAGGACGCGGACGGCGATCGGGCACGAGGGTTGATCGTCGTGCTGAGCGGGGCGGCGGATAAGCAAGGCGCCCGCGCTGGCCGAGAGCGATCTTGACGCGGAGCGCAGTGGGATCCTCGTTCGCCGTGGCAACCTAGCTCGGGACGTCTGAGCTCGCGCCAGCACCTTCTGCGGGTGCTTGGCCGACCGAACCTGCCCGCTCGCCGGCTCCGGCGATCGTCCACACTGGAACGGCTGCGACGCGCCCGCGAATCTCGAGCTCACCGACCAGGATGAGGCTGTCGGGCGGATGCCGCATCCGCTGCCGGGTTGAATCGGCGATGAACAACATGTGCCCACTGCTCTTGGTCATGCTCTCCAGGCGCGAGGCCGTGTTGGTCGTGTCACCGAGGGCCGTGTACTCGACCCGTTGCTCGGAGCCGATGTTGCCCGCCATCACCGGGCCGCTGTTGATCCCCACACCCATCGCGAACCTGTGGTCATGCCCCTGCTCTGCAAGCCAGGCATTGAAGCGGTCAAGGCGTCGCCCGATCATCTCGATGGCCGCCGCTAGCGCTCGGTCGGCGTGGTCGGGTTGCTGTAGTGGAGCTCCGAACACCGCCATGATGCCATCGCCCATGAAGGAGGTCAGCGTGCCGCCGGCGCCCAGGATCGCCTCGGTCATCTCGTTCAGGTAGCAGTTGATCACCTCGATCACCTGCGCAGCCGGCAGCTTCTCCGAGAAGCTCGTAAACCCGCGAAGATCGGAGAACAGCACCGTGCAGTCGCGCTCGACAGCCCCGAGCCGGAGATTGTCGCCGGCGCTCGCCACCACCTGGTCGACTACGTTGGCGGGCACGAAGCGCGAGAAGAGGTCGTGCACGCGCTGGCGTTCCATCGTCTCTCCCACGTACAGCACCGCGAGCGTGCCCAGCGTGCCGACGGCCAGCGCCAGCAGCGGGTAGACGAAGGCCACGATCCACCCGCTGTCGAAGGCGATCTGGACGGCGACGGTGAAGACCACGGCCAGCGCCAGCGCATCAAGCAGCGAGCGCCAGTGGCGCAGGCGCAGGCTGCCCAGCGGGACCGCCACTCCGAGCAGCGCGATCAGCGCCACGTTCAGCCAGCCCGGTGTGTCGGTGAGTGGTACTCCCCGCAACAGGGTCGTCGCCGCATTCGCCCAGATTTCCAGGCCCGACATCACTCCGTTGCCGCTGGTCGCGGTGGCGTGAACGTCGTGTAGGACCGGCTCGGAAGCCCCCACGATCACGATCTTGCCGCGGACGGCATTCGCCGAGAACTGGCCTTTGAGCACCCTGGAGAACGGGATCGCCGAGAACGTTTCAGGCGGCCCGGCGAAGTCGATCGGCAGTGACCCGCCCTCAAAGAGCGAGGCAGGGATCGGGCGTCCGGTCGCTGTTTCGTAGGTCACCACCGCGAAGCTGTGAAGGCGGTTGTAGGAGTATGCGAAGCGGCGGACCACGCCGTCTGAGTCCTCTGTGAGTCGCGCGTCGGCGGCCCGCGCTCCGAGTTCGTGCAGCAGGTTGCCGCCGCCAAGCACTTCGGTGGCACCGTCGGGTTCGACTTCGAGCGCTGCCAGGACTGTTTTGCCGCGGGCCCGGCCGATCGCTTCGATGAGCGCATTGTCGTCAGCCCTGTCGGTTTCGTGGGTGAATTCGAGATCCATCGCGATTACGCTCGCCCCGGCCAGGCGCAGGCGGTCGATGACCTCGGCGTCGTAGTGGCGCGGAAACGGAAACTCGGAGGGGAGCCCCGCATGTGAGAGTTCCTGGAAGGTGGCGGGGTCGATCTCCACAAGCACCACATCAGCTGGCGGATGCTCGGTGCCTCGGATCGAGTACCGCGCGTCGATCGTTTGCAGTTCGGTGCGCCGCAGCAGGTGCGTCGCGTAGGCCAGCACACCGACGCCGCTAGCAAGGAGGGCCACCGCGATCAGCAGAGTCGTCCTGCGTCGCCGCCACCCCGCTCTACCCATTTCAACCGCTCCTGTCACGGTTCCAGCTTGGGCGTGCTGATGCTAACCGCAAGCCCCCAAGTCGGAGCGCCGTCTGTATACAGCGTGGTCCTAGAGGTCACCTGGACGCCCTTCCGCATGTCCTTGACACGGCGTTGAGGCAACCCTCGTCGAGATGGTTCACTTCACCCTCTTGCTCTGCTCGGAAGGCGCGAGGCCTGTCAGGCCGGCGCGCCGTCCTGCGGGTGTGAATCCGGGCGCACGTCAGGGCGCCTTGGCCAGGTAGCGGTGCTTCGCCTTCACCGTGACGTGACGGTGGTTGACGAGGTTCGTCACCAGGACACGGTCGCGCGTCACACGGATCAGCGTTCCTTCGCACAGATCCTCGGTCAGCCATTCGGTGCCCTCCACGGCGCCCGCGGCGTAGTTGCCCTTGGTGGAGAAGCTACCGTGCGCGTTGGCCCACAGTTTGCGCACAACGTGCTTGCCCGAGGCGTACCTAGAGCTCGCTCGCGCCACGTGGCTGCGCTCGCGCGCGGTCGGGCAGACCGCGAAGTCCCCGCCCGTTAGCGTCGCCACCACCAGGCCGTTGCGACCCTGGGTCAGGATGAATTCGCCTTCGAAGAATTCAGCCGTCTGGGTGCCGCCGTGCGGCCCCGCGGTCGTGACGCTCACCCGGCCGTGGGTCGCGTTGACGACCGTCCCGAACGGGATTTGTTCGGCCGTCGCCAGGGCGACGAAGGTCGAGGATCCGGGCAGTTTCACGAGCACGCTGCCTGAGACCGGCGCCAGGTTGCCCGTCACCGCGAGCTTCGGTGCCGGCAGCGCCGCCGCCTGGCTGCCCACAACGCCCGAGCTGGGCATCTTCGCAGCGGTGGTCGTGGTGACACCCTGCAGTTCTGTCTCCTTCTTGACGGCCGCTTCTTCTGGGGCCTTCTTGTTGGCCGCTTCTTCTTCTGCCTTCGTCGGTCCCACCCGCTCCACCGCGATCGTGTCCGGTATGGAATAGATACCCTCGAAGCCGTTGGCCACCGTTTCAAAGGTGCCGCTGATCGAAGCACCGGAACTGACCACGTCGAACTCGGTGCCCACCGGCGGGTCATAGCCTTCGACGAGGTTTGGGAAGATCGTGCCTCCCGGGTTGAAAGTTCCCCCGTTGACCTTGATCCTGCCGAACTTGGTTTCGCTGGCGACGTCGACTCGCAGCGTGCCGTCGGCCTCGTCGGTGAGCGCAGCGGCGCTACCGCTGATGTCGAAGATCGCGTCGCTGGCAAGCTCGAGCGTGCCTTCATTCGTGGTCGTGGCGTCGCTAATCAGCTCCCCGCCGCCATCAACTTCGACGGTCCCGGAGACCTCGTTGGTGAGCGGGACGGTCCAGGTGACTGGCCCCGTCGATGCCGATTGCACGCTGATGAGGCCCTTGTTTTCGAGTTTGGAGGCGCCATTTTCGGGCTGGATGTGGGTTTCGGACCCGGGGATGGAGGACACCGCCGTGAGGGTGCCTTCGTTGACCACGGTTTCCGAGATGGACAGAGCTCGGTCGCCGGTGGGTTCGAACGTCAGGGCCTGCCCCTTGGGGATCGTCCCGCTCAGGGTCATCGCGCTGCCCACGAGGTCGAAGTTGCCGCTGCCGCCCTCGTAGTCGAGCGAGCTCCCTCCCTCCACACGGACCGGGTTGCCGGTGTCCACGCCGTCCTGGGTCCACGCGGTGGCCGCTTCAAGTTCAAACGTCCCGCCGTTGGCCACGGTGCCGCTGTTGACGAAGGTGCCCGAGTTTGCTGCATCATTGAGGGTCGCGCCTGTCGCGACCTTGAAGGCGCCTTCGTTCAACACGTTTCGGTCGTTGCGGCTCACATAGAACGTGCCGGCGGCGGCTTCGACGGTCCCCGAGGCCTCGTTCGTAAGCGACGCTTCCAGGATGTCGATGCTGCTCGGGGCGGTGCTCGCCGAGTTGGTCACCTCGCCTTGATTGCTGAGCGTGGCCCTGGGCGGCGCGTTCACGTCCACGTCCCCGCCCACGAGATCTTCCAGCTCCAGCACTCCGTCCCGGTTGATCGTGCTGTTTTCTTCAAAGGTAAGCCCGGCGACTGAGATCGCTTTGCTCGCGAGTTCGTAGGTCTGCACCAGGAGCGTCTGCTTTGTTGAGCCGCTGCTAGCGCCCAGCGTCAGCGTATGGGCCTCCGCGAGGTTGTGCACCAACACCGTGTAAGTCCCCGAGACCATTATGCAGACTTCGTCGCCCGACGTGGGCACTTTGCCGGTCGACCAGTCGGCGGCCGTGTTCCATTCCCCGCTCACGGGTTTTGCCCACGAGTCGGTGCAGCCGGCCGCATGAGCGTTTGCGGGCATGAGCGCCGCCAAGGTGGAGAGCGCGCTGACGCTCACGACGACGATCGCTGTCAGGCGCGCTGCGCTTGACATCGCTAGATGCAGATGACTCTCACTAGCGGACACAACGACCCCCTTGACGTATTACATCCCGTGTCAGGTCCACCCCGAACGCTACTCGAGCACGGCCACGCATCATCGTCGCAAGCTCTTGAAGTCCTGGGTGCCTGCCACCACTGGCGTGATCGCCAGAGCAGCACCCCCGCACAAGCTCCTATGTGGCCGTCTCACCAGGACTCCCTTCCCCCGCTGGGCCCAGCGGTCATCCGAGCCGTTAGCCGCGTGGGCGAGCGTATCAGAGCGTACGTTCCGAAGGCAGGCCGTCGGCATCGCGAGACGACACCGGGCGAGTGAGCTTTCGCATGCCCGGTTTCATGCGCGGGGTGACACCCTCATGCCAGCCCGAGCGCTCCCCCGCACCCGTTCTACACTCGGGTGCGGAGAGCGCCTGCTGCACGCCCGGCTTGGATGGAGGAGGAGTGTTGGCCGCCCACGCGCCCGCATCCAAGGTGCGAGCGGAAGCGTGGACTGCCCGGCTAACTGCTGATGGCCGCCCGCGCGTTCACGGGCGAAAAGTCCTCCGCAAGACACCGGGCGACCGCGTCGGCCTCCCCGCATACCGGCTCAGGCATGTCCACTCGTGGTCAGCTCAAGGACGCTCCAGCTCGTCGTAAGGGTTGGCCCCTGCCGGCGCCTGCTGAGCCGCAAGGTCGAACTCAACGCGCCGCCTCGAGCCAAGGCGCGTGAGGTGCCTTCCTTCGCGGTGCCTGCGGCAACGGTGATCGACTGCGAGCCAGAAGGCGCCTAGAAGATGGTGTTCGTTGACGACCCCCCGCGGGGACATGACGACAGCCGAGATCGCGTCGTCCACGATTTCTTCGTGCGCGAAAGCGGGGACGCCCCGTGCCTCGCTGCGCCGTCGCAATTGGCCGATCAGCTCGGCGCGACGGCTGTGCAACTCTCCCGCTGCCTCCTCCGGCGAAAATCTGCCATTCCGCTGCCACGGCCGGATCATGCGCGTCCTTCCCAGCCTGAAACGTAGGACCGGGATGCGCCGCACGGTTGTCGAAAGCCGCTCATCCATGAGTAAGCCGAGCTAAAGGTGTTCCGAGCAACAAGACTCTACGCCGACTTTGCGGGAATGTCGCTATCTCGCCCGTCATCGGTGCGATGGCAGCAAGCCAAGCGATGGCTCTGCGACGACTTCTTGGCCCGAAGCTGCCCATGACGGGCCTATTTCAGGTCTTTGCAGCTGGCGCCTTTGCCGAACAACATCGCGTTATCTACGACTCGGATACCCGGCGCTAGCGTCCATGGCGGCCTCGACTGTTCGGCTGACTGCATCCGAGGTGCGCAGGTAGCCGTTAGCGCGCAGCCATTCTTCCAGCATCATGCGCAGGATTTGTTCGGAACCCAACGAGCGCTTGACGCCGCGGAGCTTGCCGGCGCTATAGCCGGACGGCGGCATAAATCCGTAAACGTGCCCGCTAGCACGGTCAGGCTGCGGGCCGACCATGACGATGTCGCGCCATCCACGCTGGCCTGCGTTGCCAGCCGTCGTAGTGGTGACGCCGAGGGTCCAATCAATGCGCGCGTGTCGCAGGCCCAACCAGCGTGGATCCCCAAGGAGGTAGCCGTAGTCGTCGCTGCCAACGATGCGTATGAAGCGGGCAAGCTGCGCGCACGCATCGACAGCTCGCACCGCCCAAGCACCGTCGTCGGTCGGCATCTGCTGCAGCGCCCAAAGCATCTCGAGGACGCCGGACCGCGTTACCAGCAGCGACCTAACGCGGGACCCGCCATCGTCTTCCTGGGCGAACGTCTGACTGTCTGCGTCGGCGAGGTACGGCACGGTCGGAAGGCCGAACGCCGCTGCAAGCGCGGCGGCTCGCTCCACGAGGTGATCCGTATTGCGGGGACGGATGCGCCGACTTGGCGCGACGGCGGCGTGCAGAAAGGCATGCGTCATCACGCCGCTGTAGGTGCGCAACGAGCGCTCGTTGATGGTCGTGTGATCGGCATACGCAGAGCGTCCAAGCCGTGCTGCACCTGACTGCAGTGCGCTCAGCGCGCGAAGTGGATCAAGCGGACCAAAGATCGCCACATCGTGATGGTCCCGCCGTTACCGGACAGGCGCGAGCCAGCTCTCTTCCTGGGTGAGCCGGCGTGGGACTGGTGCCACTCGGGGGGCCTACGGCCCGAGTCGGGGCTAATTACAGCAACCTTGTTAGAATTGCGCCACATTACAGCAGTCTCGTAATGAGCCAAGTTTCGGGAAAGAACCCTTACCGGCCCGGTGTAGGCGTGCGCCCTCTGTACCTGGCTGGACGCGAGGCACCGCTGCGACGCTTCGCCGCCATGCTGCGCGCGGCGCCCGAGCAGCAGGCGTGCATGCGCGTGACCGGTCTGCGCGGGGTGGGCAAGTCCGTCCTGCTGGAGGAGTTCGCCGAGCATGCGCAGAAGCTCGACTGGGAGCCCGCGCTCCTGGAGCTGCAGCCATCGCACAACACCGACGAGGCGCTGAAGACGGTGCTCGGCGGGGTGCTCGAGCGCACGCGCCAGCGCATCTCGCGCCTTGCGCGGCTGCGTTCGGTCGCTGGCCGGGCGCTGCGGGCGGTCAGCCTGTCGCTCACCTGGGAAGACGTCTCGCTGGCCGTCTCTTTCGGCTCAGAGCGCGAGGAAGACCTCGCACGCGACCTCTTCTCGACAGTAGAGCTCGCCCTCGCCAAGGGCCGCGACGGAGTCGTCTTGCTGCTTGACGAGGCGCAGCTGGTGCGTGACGAGCGCGACCGCCACGGCGAGCACCCGCTGTCGCTCCTGATCGCACCGGTGGTGGCTCTGCAGCGCGCAGAGTTGCCGCTCGGCCTCGTCCTCTGCGGTCTGCCGACCCTGACCGGCAACCTTCAGAAGGCTCGCTCCTACAGCGAGCGACTCTTTCGCGGCGAGGAGGTCGACTCGCTGGCACCCGAGCAGGCGCTGGAGGCGTTCACTAGACCGCTCGAGCAGACAGCTCGCAAGACCGATGCCAAGCTCGCGGCGGTGGTCGTGAAGGAGGTCGAGGGGTACCCCTACTTCCTGCAGCTGTGGGGATCAGAGCTATGGGAGGCCGCGGACCTCGCCGGCGTAGAGCGCTTTACGGTCAAGCTGCTAGACGCCACGCGCCCGGATATCTACGGGAGGCTTGACCGCGATTTCTACGAGCCACGGATCGCGACGCTCACGCCCGCCGAGCAGGACCTCCTTGCCGCCTCCGCCGCGTGCCCATATCCACCGCTACGCTCGGCCGAGCTCAACAGGGCGTCTGAGAAGACGCCCGGGAACGTCAACGTCCTGCTCGGCCGGCTGGTCGACGCCGGTGCTCTCTACCGAATCCGCAAGGGCGAGTACGCCTACACCGCGCCCAAGTTCCGCGACTATCTGCTCCGCCGAGCAGACGGCTGAGCAGTTCCGCCCGACGCCTAGCCGAGCGACTAATGGCGGGGACCGCGCTTGGCGCGATCCCCGCCTGACCTGCAGGTGCCTCAGCCGCTGGCCGCAGGCACCAATCTAGCCGTCGAAGTGATCCTCGTAGAGACGGGTGAGCTCTTTGTCGAGCGTGTCTTTGAGCTCGTCGAGGTTGTTGTGCGGGTAGGTCGACGGGTCCTCGAGACCGTTGTGGTCCTGGAGGAAGGCGGCCCCGCCTTTGTTAAACCTGACCGTCAGGTCAACGGCGAAGCCGGAGAGCTGCTTGTTGCTCCGCTTGTTCACGTAGCGGGGCACGAGTGTGTAGGCGCTGTGCGCACCGTCCGCCATGGCTCTATCTCCTTGGCGTCGTGGGTGGATGTTGCTCTGTATTTTACTCCAGCGTCGCGGCTCGCGCTAGCTTGCTGACATGCCCAGCAAGAAGCCAGCCGGATTGTTCGACGAGTTCGCGCGCACGGAGCAGCCGCCCGGCAAGTACTCGGAGGACAGCTTCTCGTTTCACAACCGAGTCGCCGGTCCCGCATGGGAGAGGATCCGCGACAGGCTCGACACCTGGTACGCCGCCTTTCCCGACGACGACGGCAACCTTCGGCGGAGGTTCCGGTCACCCGATCCGCGGCAGCACTTCGCCGCCTGGTGGGAGCTTTACCTGCACGCGGTGTTCACCGCGCTCGGGTTCGAGCTGACCGTGCACCCAACGGTTCCAGGGAGCAAAGGTCATCCCGACTTTCTTGTCGAGCACGCCGGCGAACCGTTCTACCTCGAGGGCGCCACGGTCTCGTCGGGAATCGTCGCGGGTGGTCGGCGTGCGCGGCTAGAGGCTGAGGTCCAGGACGTAATCAACACGATCGATGCACCCTTGGTGATGGTCTCCATGCAATACGACAGGGTCACCGACAAAATGCCGCGCAAGCGTGACATCGTCGAGCCGATCAAGTCATGGCTCGCGACGATCGACGCCGATGAGCTCTTGGCCCGCTCGGAGCCGGCGCCCTACGAGCCATTCACGTTCGGAGGCTGGGAGGTCCAACTACGCCCGATTCCGTTCTCACTCGAGGCTCGTGGCTGCCCTCAAAACCAACTCATCGGGTCGCCCGGCGCGATCGGCGGCTTCACGAACGATGTCGCCAAGCTGCGGAGCGCCATCTTGTACAAGCGCAAGCACTACGGCACGCCGAACAAGCCGCTGGTCATCGCCGTACTCGCGCTCAACGGGTTCGTGGACAACAGGGATGTCGAGAATGCGCTGTTTGGCAACGAAGCCGTCAAGGTCGAGATCGCGACCGGCGCAACGCGCATCACACGGAGCCCGGACGGCGTATGGATCGGCAAGCGAGGACCAGCTGCGAAGCGGATGTCGGCTCTGCTGATGGGCGTCGGCATCGTTCCGCGCACGTGCGCTACCGCTTGGCCGCGCCTATGGCACCACTTGGATCCGAGGTACCGCTTGGAAGCCGACCTACCATTCTCCACGGTGCGGCTCGTCCCCGATGAGCTCGTTTCCACCGACGCCATCCGCTCTGCGAGCGATGTCCTCGGGCTACCCGCCGACTGGCCTGGGCCCGAGCCCCTTTTCCCCCGCTGTGCCCACCGGCCCGGCGACCACCAGGTGCCCCCAATGGCCGACTAGGCCGCGAGCCCGCTGGCCTCCACGCCGCGGGCGCCGAGTAGCTGCTCATAGCGCTCGACCGTGATGAGCACGGCGCGCGGCTGGTTGCGGGTGGTCAGAACAAGCTGCTCGGCATCCCCGCTCTCCAGCCGGGCGAGCGCTTGCGGCAACGTCCGCGCCGCGGTCTTGGTGGGCAGCAGCTCGTCGAGCCTCACGCGCACACGCATCTTGATCTCCTCGGTCGGTAGTCGAACCAAGCTACCGCCGCCGCCGGTCGTACTGTCGCCGCCGGTGACGACGTGAACGAGACGCCTTCCATCGGCCTGTGCCTCTCCGGCGGTGGCTTCCGCGCCGCGCTGTACGGACTCGGGGCTCTCCGCTACCTCGCCGAGGCAGACGTCCTCGCCCACACCCGGGTTGCGTGCGGCGTCTCCGGTGGATCC
>Ga0187783_10002457_pt1 | contig 13749 bp, 13 predicted proteins | sample 1015_SJ02_MP02_2_FD_132471 | JGI IMG/M metagenome (GOLD analysis project Ga0187783, IMG submission 132471) | Tropical peat soil microbial communities from peatlands in Department of Meta, Colombia - 1015_SJ02_MP02_20_MG | ecosystem: Environmental > Terrestrial > Soil > Wetlands > Peat | place...
AGGCCGGCGGGAATCGCCAGCTTCTTGATGGCAGCTACTAATGAATTAGTTGTCGAAGACATGACTATTTCTCCATTTGGGTTTTGAAATCATAGGGTTAGAGTTGGAAGATCAGCCAACCGGAGCCGAAGGGGATCACGGCGCGTTGCTGGAGGGGCTTGGAATTCGGGTGGACCGTGACAGGCGATCCGTCGTGATTCGGGCCGCTTGCCTCGGCTTTGTTTTCGCCAGCCTGCGAAGCGGCGGCTTTGTTTTCCGGATCAATCCGGAAGATCAAGCGGGTGACAACGATCTGGGCTGGTGCGGCCACGACCGGCTTCGAGTTTTCGTTCGCGGCCGGCTGCGGGACGCCGGGATCTTGATCGGATGCAGCGCCGGTATCGTAATCGGCGATTTCGCGCGAGTTCTGCGGAACGGTCTCGACCTGTAAAGCGGTGAGGACGATGTATTGCGGCGCGGCGGAATTCTGCGTCGCTGCCGGATCGGCGCTTGCGGACGGCATCTGAGCCCTCAACAAAGTTTCATGCGGCGCACCGCCGATGGCTTCGCGCGAAGCAATCTGAGATTCTGCCGGCGTGAACTGAGTTGCGCGACGCGTTTGCGCCGGTGCGGAGATCACTCCCTGGTTGCGGCTCGCAGGCAGAACGGAGTTGGCCTGCACCATGTGGAAGCCGGCTTCGCTTTTGGCGAGAGCCGCAGCGCCCGATGGGGCCGAGGGAAGAACGCGATCGATTTTAGCTGCGTTTGCCTGCGCTGGCCCATGCGGCTGGGGCACGGCGGCAAAGCCGACCAACTGCGGGCACCGCGCCAGTTCGACTGAGCCGGCGAGGAGGCCGCAACCTATGATACCCAACAAAACGGCGGAGGCAGCCGGACCTAATGCCGGCTTGCGCCAGAGAATTCCGTGCACGCGACGCACGAGCTCGGGACGGCGGCGCCACGCAGCGAGCGAAAGAGCTTCAGCTCGCCCGGTCAGATGGCGTTCCAATCCGCGCTGGGCCAGACTGGCCAGGCATGCGGCGTACGCCCGTGGCGCATGGGTCTCGCGAACAACACCTTCATCACACGCCATCTCCCTTTCGCGGCACAAGCGGCGCTCGATCCAGGCGAGCGCCGGGTTCAGCGGGAAAAGGACCAATACAAACTTCTGGATCAGATTGGTCCAGTCGTCGTGCCGGCGCAGGTGCTCCATTTCATGCAAAACAACCTGCCTGAGCTCCTGCGGGGAAAGGCGGGCATAAAGCCATTCGGGAATAAGAATTCTTGGCGCGAAAAATCCGATGACGCTAGGCCGGTCGAGCTGAGTGGTGGTGCATATTTCGAAAGAACATCCCTCAGGGGCTAAAGCCCCGGTGATTTTTTCCGCTTTAGTCGGCCCGGCTAAAGCCGTGCCCTTGTTACAAAGCCCCTTCGTCAGAGTATTTCCGCATCCTGCAGAGGCGTGCCCTTTCAAATGTGGGCCGCTCCACATGCTGGCAAGATCCTGAGGATCATTGGCGACCGGCGTGGCCGTCTTCCAGAGCCTGTGCAAACGGGCGGAATGAGAGACGAGATCGGCGAGACGAAGCAAAGATGCGAAGAGCCAGAGGACGGCAATCGCGAAGGCCCAGCCGGAACTGACTTCGAGGAAGGGTCTGGGCGAACTTGAAACCGCCGAGACCTGCGCGGCGACGTTTGCCGCAGGGAAAAAGTGCGGAAGAAACGGCAGCGCGGCAACCAGAGCGAAGCCGGCCGACCAAGCGGCGAAGCGATGCGCGGCACTGACACGAGGCGCAAGACGAAGCAGGAAAAATAGAACCAACGCGACGGCCGCACCCTGCCACAATGCGTCAAGAACTGCTTGCGCGGCCGCAGGCGAGACGGCGCGGGCGAACTGCGCAAACGCAGCGGGGAATGCCTGGTGGATCTCCTCCAACGCCCATGAAGCAGCGGCGACGTTCATTTGCATCTCGATCACGGCGATCAGTTCCCTTCTTCCCGGTTCAGAGATTCAGCTGTACCGTCTGCGGCCGCAACTTCTTTATCATCCGGGGCCGCGCTGCGGATGGCTTCCTTGAGCCGATCGAGCTCGTCGGCTGTGATCTCGTCGTCCCCCAGGAGCGAGAGCACGAGCTGTTCGCGCGAATCGCCAAAGAAGCGGTTGAGCACATGGCGAACTTCTGAGCGGCTCGCTTCGTGCTCGGCAATGCAGGGCCGGTAGACGAAGGCCCGGCCTTCCTGCCTGTGTTCGACGTAACCTTTCTGTTCAAGGATGCGAATGGTCGTGAGCACTGAATTGTAGGCCAGCGCCTCGCCTTCGGGCAGTGCGGAAACCAGATCAGTGACCGCCGACTCACCCCGCCGCCAGAGAATCTTCATCAGCCGGAGCTCCGCTTCTGTGAGCGTATTGGATTTTCTTGGCGGCATCGCTATCCTATTGAATCCATTCGAACAACGCCCAAATTTGGATCGATGTTCAGGATATCGAACATTCCTATAGACTCGCAACTAAAGGATTAGTTGCTATGCCGGTCAGGATTTTTCATTCGATTTGCGGCGCCCCAATCGAGCAGGCGCGAAACGGTCCGGTAGTGAGTCGGCTTGAAGGAATGCGCGCCTCAGGGGCTGAAGCCCCGATTGATCTGAATGGGATTGATGTACGGGCTAAAGCCCGTACCCTTCAAGCTAAAGCCTGTGCCCTTCAAGCTCAGGCCCGATTGGTGTACGGGCTAAAGCCCGTACCCTTCAAGCTCGGGCCCGTGCCATTCAAACTGACTCAGTACCAACGGTCCGCGCTGCAATAGGCCTTGTGCTACGATCCGTGCAAGTGCGAAGGGAATGAAACCATCGCTCAGGAGCCATTGGCTCAGAGAGGGCGAATCCTTGCCGGGCTCCGGCTAAAAACCAAGAGGAAAACAAGGAACCGGCATCTGGACTGAGATCGCAGACGAAGACAGCACATGAGCTACCAACTACGGCCACTCACGCTCAGCGAAATCCTCGATCGCACCGCCGAGCTTTATCGAGCGCACTTCGGTTTGTTCGCCGGCACCTCGGCCATTTTCGCGATGGCGATGCTCGGGATTCAACTGCTCTACGTCCGGTCGCTGGTCCTCATGGGGTATCCGAACCTGATGGCCAACGTGCGCTGGGGCACTGCTGTGGCTGCCATCGCTGAAGTGCTCGCAATGATGGTGCTCGCCGGCCTGTCGATTGTCGCCATCAATCGCGCGGTATCGTGGGTTTATCTCGATCAGCCCGCGTCGATTCGCGAGGCGGCGCGGAGCGTGCTGCCGCGGTTGCGGCGATATCTGTGGCTCATGACGACGGTGGCGTTTCGGGCCTGGTCGCCGCTGGCCGTTTTCTATGTGGCCTACTTCGTCCTGCTCCTTACCCTGATGCCGCACGACCTGCTGACGAACCCGGCGGCAGCGCAGAACGCGGCCCGGCAAAACCCGGCGGTGTTCATGGAGTTCGGCGCGGGCATGCTGATCCTGGCCCCGCTGATTCTTCTCGCCGCCGGATACGGAGTCTTCATGTCGCTGCGCTATTCGCTGGCCGTGCCCGCAAGCGTCGTCGAAAACCTGGCGACCGGCAAAGCGATCAGGCGCAGCGTTGAGTTGAGCAAAGGTTCGTTGGGCCGCATTTTTGTTCTTGCGCTGCTGGTCGGACTCATTCGCCTGCTTCTCGGCTTGCTCTTCGGATTTCCTCTCATCATCCTGGGTGTAAAGCATCCGGGGCAGGCCATGCCGATCCACTGGCTGCTGCTGCAGCAGCTTGGGATCTTTCTGAGCAATGCGCTGATCGGTCCGATCTATGCCATCGGGCTCACGCTGTTCTATTACGACCAGCGCATTCGCAAAGAAGGGTTCGATATTGAATGGATGATGCAGGCGGCCGGCCTTACGCCGCTGCAAGCCCCGGAGCTGGCTGTTCCGGAGGAAACATAAACCCAACCTCAAAACCACTCCCCCGCACGGTGAGTGAACTTTATGACCGAAACATTGCGACCTTCGACACTCGGTGAGATTCTCGACCGCTCGGTGCAGCTCTACCGCCGCAGCTTCTGGCTGTTTGCAGGCACGGCTGCGATGCCTCTGGTGCTCCTCTTTGTGGTGTTGGCCATTGTCGTGCCGGCAGGCATCTTTGCAACGCCGGGACTTGCCGCTGGCGGCGACCTTGGCACACTGATCCGAGGAGTTGGGTCCATCTTCGCATTCCTGTTTGTGTTGCCGTTCTATCTCGCGGTCTACGTCTTCGCGATCGCGGGAATTACGCAGGCGGCCGTGAGCGCCAATCGCGGGGAAAAGCTGACCATTCGCGCGGCACTCAAAAGCGTGCAGCCGCGTTTCTGGACGTATTTGTGGTTTCTGGTTCTGCAAGGAATCATGGTTGGGATCGTCCCTCTCGTCGTTGCCGGCGTTGTGATTGGTCCTCTGATCTATCTGATTTCGCGGTCGGGCACAGGCGTAGTGGCGGCAGCGGGGCTCGGGTTCGTTGTATTTGCGGCCGGCGCCGCGGTCATCGTTGTCATTGTCTGGCTGGCTCTGTGTTACTCGATGGGCATGGCCGTGAGCGTGGTAGAGAAGAAAACCGCGTGGCAGTCGCTGATGCGGGCAATGAGCCTCAGTCACGGAACGCGCGGACGCATTTTTCTCCTGTTTCTGCTGGTCACGGTTCTGTCGTCGGCGGTGTCGATGTTCGGCTACATCCTCGCCATCTTTGTGGGAGGAGTGGCTGCCTTCGTGGGCCGCGGTGCGGGGGCGGCGGTGGTCGCGGCTGTGGTAGGCGGCGTGTTGTATGCCGTGATCAGCATCGGCGGCCAGATCGTGCTGCAGCCGGTTTCGTGGATCGCTCTTGTGCTCTTCTATTTCGACCAGCGCATTCGCAAGGAAGGCTTCGACATCGAGTGGATGATGGAGCAGGCGGGAATGACGCCGGTTCTGGCGCCGGCACCTCAAGGAGCCGGAACTATTCCCGCGGCTGGTGCGGCGCCTGATACCGTGGAAGAGCGATGATCTTCTCGCGGTCCGCGTCCATTCTATTGCGGTCTAAAGTGCGCTCGGATGTTGCGGCAGTGGCTCTTTGCCTGGTTTCTGCGGGCCCGCTTGTACGCTCGCAGGCCCTGGGCGGAGGCGCCGGGTGGCAAAACGCGACTCTTGGTGAATACTCCCAGCATCTCAAGCAGCTCGAAGGCGTGGTCACCGATTGCCAGTCGCAGCTGAAGCTAAAAGGCGCGCCACCGGCAGACGACAACGCCTGCGATCCGGCCCGCGTCGGTCCGGACGATCGCGTGAGCGGAATTGTCCGCGGAGAGACTCAGCCGCGCGAGGTCCGCTACGATTGGCTGCGCGCCGTGCTGTCGCGGGCAGGAAAGAAGAATGTCGCGGCACCGTCGGGCGCCATCTCACTCGGCGGCCAGAAAGCGCCGCCCCAGCGCGCCGCGGATGCCCTGCTCGCCGATGCCCTTGCGCGCCTGAAGAGCGCTGAGCAACAGGCAGCGAGCCCGACAGAAGCAGATTCGAGCTACGCGGCCGAGCGCCGGGCGCTGAACAGCATTTTGGCTCAGAAAGCGTACAAGGGAGTTTCGGAAGTATCGGCCGCCAGCCGTTTCCGCGAATGGTTTTACAGCGAGCTCGACAAATTTCTTGCCACCCTGGCCCACTTTGGCGCGCGGTCGCCCTGGATCGTATGGACACTCCGCGTGCTGCTGTTGTTGGGCATCGGAGCAGGCATGGTGTGGGTTTTCGTGCGCATCGAGCGCGGCTCTCGGGTGAAACTGGTTCCCGACAGCATAGCGCCGGCTTCGGGCGAACCTTCGGCTCGCGAGTGGCAGCTTTGGCTGAAGGACGCGCAAGCGATGGCAACCAACGCTCGCTGGCGCGATGCGATTCATTTCCTTTATTGGGCCGCGATTGCACGGTTGGAATCGAATGCCGGCTCGCGGCGTCCGTGGCCGGCCGACCGCGCGCGCACGCCGCGCGAATACCTTGGGTTGATGCCTGGGGCCGATTTGCGTAAGCCGGCCCTGGCTGCGCTCACTCGCAATTTCGAACGCACCTGGTATGGCGGGCGCGCTGCGGATTCAGGCGATTTCAACGCAGCGATGGAGCTGGCCGGCACGCTTGGGGTGAAGACCGAATGACTTTCCTCGCCTCGCTCGACGCCAAAGACCGCAAGTTGCTTCTCGTCTGTATGTGTGTTGTGGTCGCGCTTGCCTTCATCACCGCGTTCTTTTCGCGCAATCAGAATGACGACGATAACAGGATGCCCAGCAGCTATCTGACGGGCAGGCACGGCGCGCGCGCCGCCTACGATCTGCTGGTGGCGAGCGGCTACAAGGTTGAGCGGTGGGAAGACCGCCTCGGCAATCTTGCGGCGCAGGCTGATTCGCAAACCGTGGTCATTCTGGCCGAGCCGATTTTCACGTCGCCTGACGACGCAAGGGCGGTGCGCGAAATCGTCACGCGGGGCGGGCGCGTGCTGCTGACCGGACTTATGGGAGGGGAACTGGCCCCCAATGGAGACGTGCGAGCGCCGATGCAGTTTCAGTCGGCCTGCAAGCTGACCCCGCAGGGATTGGATTCTCTTGCCGGCTCCGGCGAGGTTTGGATGGTTCCTGAGGCAGGCTGGGCAATCGATCGGCCGAGCGATCGCATTCAGTACAACTGCACGGGCGCGCCCGCCGTGGTGGAGTATGGCGTTGGCAAGGGTCACGTGGTCTGGTGGGCCGCTTCTACGCCGCTTGAAAACGGCTCGATTGCCCGCGCCGATGACCTGAATCTCTTTCTGAACGCGCTGGGACCGCGCGACGGATATCACTTTTATTGGGATGAGTCGCTCCACGGCGAGCTTCACTCCATCTGGTTTTTTGCGCGCGGCCCCGCCTTGTACTCGCTCATGGGCGGATTGCTTGCGATTGCTATACTGGTCGTTTTCAGTTTCAGCCGGCGCCACGGGCCGGTTCGCGATCTCCCTGTTCCAGCGCGCGCCACACCGGTGGAGTTTCTTCAAGCGCTGGGTTCGCTTTACGCTGAGGCTGGCGCGTCAGCGACCGCGGTCGAGGTTGCCCTGGAGCGCTTCCGGCGCAGAATGGGCGATTTGTGCGGGCTGAAGGGATCGCAGATGAGCGCCGTGGATCTTGCCGCTGCATTGCGCCGCCGTTTTCCGCAGACGGATGCGGAGCTTGAGAAGGACCTCGCGGATTGTGAAGAGGCAGCGAAGAACGATCGGCTCGCGCCTAAACGGGCTTTAAACCTGGTGCAGACGCTAAGCCGGCATAGTGAGGCGCTGACAGCGGCCGCGCGGGCGAGGTGAGAAAGACAGGGGACAAGGGAACGAGGGGACAAGGGGACAAGAAGACAGGGGTCAGGCGTCAGGGTTCAGGGTTCAGAGAGAAGAGATAAGAGAGAAGAGAGAAGAGAGAAGAGATGGGACACCAGATTGATTGTGCGGAGACGGGCAGTCAAGTGATTTAGAGGTTTGAGCAAGGAGCAAGAAATGACCGAGGAACGGGAAGTGGAAATGAGTGACCCGGCAGCCGGCGCGGCGCTGCCGGCAACGCAGAAGTTGATCGCGCAAGGGCGCGCCGAGCTGGGGCGCGTAATTTCAGGGCAAAGCGAAGTCATCGGCGAAGTGCTCGTCGCGGTGCTCACGCAGGGCCATGCGTTGCTCGAAGGCGTGCCGGGCATTGCGAAGACGCTCATCGTCAAGTCTGTCGGAAGGCTGCTCGGCCTCGGCTTCCAGCGCGTGCAGGGAACTCCCGACCTGATGCCCGCCGACATTCTGGGAACCACGATCTTCCGGCCGGGCTCAGACGCTTTTGTTTTTCACAACGGGCCGGTGTTCACCGACCTGTTGCTCGTCGATGAAATCAACCGTATGCCGCCGCGCACTCAGGCCGCGCTTCTGGAATGCATGGAAGAGCGCCAGGTAACGGCCGACGGGGTGCGCCATCCGCTGCCGGAGTGGTTAACTGTTTTCGCCACGGAAAACCCGATCGACTTCGAGGGGACTTATCCGCTGCCCGAAGCGCAGCTGGACCGGTTCCTTCTCAAAATCAGAGTGGGCTACCCGAGCCTGGACGAAGAGCGGGCGATGCTGGAGCGGCACCAGGGCAGCGACACAAATCTCCCGGACGATGCGAACATTCAACCGCTCTCTCCCGGGCTGCTTGGCGAGGCACGCGACGAAATCCGCCGTATCCGGGTGGAGCAGGATTTGTACGGATACATTCTCGATCTCGTTCGCCGCACGCGTGAGTGGCCGATGCTGGCGCTGGGTGCGAGCCCGCGCGCCGCCATCTGCCTGCTGCGCGTGGCGCAGGCCCTGGCCGCGTTTGAAGACCGCGACTACATCATTCCCGACGACGTGAAACGCGCTGCGCTTCCCGTGCTCCGGCATCGCATCCTGCTCAAGCCGGAGGCCGAGCTCGAGGGCTTCGACGCGGACCGCATTGAACGACGTGGTGGCCGGGGTCGCGGTGCCGCGGGGATGATGCATTTAAGGAGGACGTCAAGGGAAGCTCATGACCGAGGATGAAAGAAAGCGAATCTGCCAAAGTGATCTCGAGAAGATCAACGCTGCCGCTGACTATCTCAATGCCGAGGCCCTCGATGTTTTGACCTACCAGGCCGATCTTTTCGAAGATTTAGACCTCGACGAAGCTCTGCTAGCGGAACTGGTTCGCGTACCGATATCCGGTGTTGATATCGATAGATGATCTCGCCGTCGCTCCATCCCGAATCGGTCCGTGGTCGATGCAGGCCGCGCCGGCACAACTTCTCTTTCGGACTTACGCCGCGCGCCATCTGGCTGCTGGTGGCGGGCCTGCTGCTGGGATTGCCGGGCTTCTTCCATGCGTCGTGGGGACTGGGCATGGTCGAATGGGACCTAGTCATTTTGGCTGCGGCATTCTTCGACCTGCTCCGCTTGCCGACGCCTGAGCGCATTGTGGTCGAGCGTTCGTGGAGCAACGCCCCCTCGCTCGACAGCGAAACCGAAGTCGAGTTGGCTGTGGAACAAGACGGCAGGCGAGTGTTGCTGTGCCGCATCGTCGACGATTTGCCCGAAGCACTGGTTGCCACACCTGTTGAGCATGATCTGCGCGCGTATCCGAACGTGCGCGCGAGCCTCCGGGAACGGTTTGCCCCGCGCGAGCGAGGCGATGTGCGAACCGGCGCCGTGTACATCCGCTATTCTTCGCCGCTCGGCCTGGTCGAGCGCTGGGCCATGGCGCCGCTCGAGCAGACAGTGCGTGTCTATCCCACGCTGCGCCGGAGCGAGGACCAGGAGATCTTTCTCGCCCGCGGCCGCCAGCTGGACATGCAGCTTCGTCTGGCGCGCGAGCGCGGGCTCGGCCGCGATTTTGAAAGCCTGCGCGAGTATCTCGAGGGCGACGACTTGCGCGACGTCTGCTGGACAGCGACGGCGCGCCGCGGACAGCTCATCACACGGCGTTATCAGACCGAGCGCAATCAGGCCGTTTGGATCGTGCTGGACGCGGGAAGGCTTCTGCGCGGCAGAATCCTGAGCGAAGACGGAGGGCCCGATGGCTGGGGCCACTCGAAGCTGGATTATGCGTGTTCGACGGCGGTGGCGCTGGCGCAACTGGCGCTCTATTCGGGCGATCGCGTGGGCCTGCTTGTCTACGGCATGCAGATCCAGCAGCGCGTTCTGCCCGGGCGCGGTTTGGCGCATCTGCGGCTCATCGTGGAGGCGCTTGCTCAGGCGCGCGCCGAGTTGAGCGAAGCCGATCATCTGCGGGCGACAGCCACCTTAAACCGTTGGCAGCCGCGCCGCGCGCTCATTCTCTGGGTGACCGACATCGCCGAGACCGCGATGCGGCCCGAGGTGATCGACGGCGCCATGCAGTTGCTGCACCGGCACGTACTGCTGTTCGTGGCCATGGCGCAGCCGGATGTGGAATTGATCGCCAATGCGCGGCCCAAAACTGTCGCCGAGATGTATCGCGCCGCCGCCGCACAGGAGCTGGCCACGCGCCGGGAGCTGCTGCTGGCGCGTCTGCGCGAGCAAGGCGCGCTCACACTCGATCTCGACCCGGCGCATCTCACCTCGGCGGTGCTCAATCAATACTTAAACGTGAAAGAGCGAGCGATGGTTTAACGCGGTTCGGCGACTACTGAGCGCTCGCATTCTGATTTGCCGGCGGCCGGAACAGCCACGAGATCAGCAGCACAAACAGCGATCCCCCCACCGTGAACTTCAGCCACACCGGCACGTTTGAGGGCGAGAAGAATCCTTCGAGGGTTCCGGCCACCACGAGGAGGGGAATAATTCCTGAGACGAGCCGCGCGGCCTCTACGCCGGCCTGCGCAATCGAGTCGCCCCAGCGGTAGATACCGGGAAAGAGCACGCCGTGGCCAAGCCGCAAGCCCGCTGCTCCCGAAAGAATGATCGACGGCAGCTCGAGCGAGCCGTGCGGCGCCACAAAGCTCCACAGGTCGAGCGCCATGCCGTGCTGCTGGCAGGCCACGCCGATCACGCCGAGCAGAAGGCCGTTGTAGAACATCGACCAAACGGTCAGCAGCCCGAACAGAATTCCGCCAGCAAAGGCGATAAAGCAGACGCTCAGGTTGTTGGTCATGATCATGCTGCTGGCCTGCGGCTCGATGCCAACAATCGAGTGGGTCCACATCTCGTGGCGATCGATCGTCTCGACCATCTCAGGCCCGAGCATGTGACGCATGAACTCGGGGCGCGCGAGCGTCAGCACCGAGCCCAGCGCCGCTCCGGCCAGCAGGATCAGAAGCTAAACCAGCACGTACCGGATGTGGCGCTGAAACACGGCCGGATAGTCGTCGCGCAGGAAGCGCACGACCTTAAGAAAACTCGCTCCGCGACTGGAATAAATGATATGGTGGGCGCGAGCCAATAATTGGTTGACGTGCCTGGCGTAAACGCGCGCGCTTGGGTCCTGGCGGAGCGTCGAAAGGTCGCTCGCCACCTGGCGGTAGAGAAGCGCGGTTTCGCGCAGCTCGGCGCGCGACAGTCGCCTTACTCCGGCAGCGGTGATCTTCGACCCGACGGATGAAGATCCGTCCGGGGAAGTCCCGGCCGCCTGGCTGAGCAGCGCAGAAAGCCGTTCCCAGTATGGCCGGCGCTTTTCGAGCCACTGGTTGGAGAGAACGATGGCCATGGAGCCGATTCGAGATCAGCTTAACATCGACACCCCGGAGCTGGTGGCGATCGAGATGCCACTGGCCGGAATCGGCAGCCGCTTCATCGCCATCCTCATCGACTACCTGATCTGCGGCGCATTCCTTCTCTTTCTTGTGGTCCTGTTCTGGGTTATTGTGCCCGCTTTGCATATGTTTGGCGGAGTTTCGGCGAACTGGGCCATCGGCATCTTTTTTCTCATTATTTTCCTCGTGCAATGGGGCTACTTTTCCCTCTTTGAGGCGTTCCGCAACGGACGCACACCGGGGAAACAAGCCGCCAGGATCCGCGTCATCCATCAATCCGGACGAGGCATCAGCTTTCTGGAATCGCTGGCGCGCAACCTGGTGCGCTTCATTGACTGGCTGCCAAGCCTCTATGCGGTGGGCGTGGTGACCATCTTTGCCAGCAAGCAGAATCAGCGGCTCGGCGACATGGTCGCCGGCACCCTGGTGGTTCGCGACCGCGACGCGGAGCAGCCACACTGGAACCTGTCGACGTCGCGCACCTTCGCCGGCCCTGGGCTGAACGCCAACTCACCCATTCCTCCGCCACATCTTGGTGTCGTGCTGCCTGCGTCGGCGCTGGCCAGACTGTCCGTTTCTGATCTCGAAGTGCTGGAGGGATTTTTCTCACGCCGGCTCGATATGGACCTGACAACTCGCGCCGCTCTTGCCGCTCGCATCGCGTCGGCGATCTCGGCCAAGTCGAGCCTTAATATTCCGCCGGGAGTGAGCGTGGAGACGTATCTCGAGGCCGTGGCTCACCAGCTGAGAGAGCTGGGGCGCATGCGGTGACACGCACAGGACGCGGAGCGCGATCTGTATTAAGATTCTCGAAGCACAGGAACAAGGCGTGCGTTCCGCTGGCAGCATGGAGAGCAGCGAATTCTCTGAACACATGGACCGTTTGCCGAACGGATCAGCGTTGGGTCAGTGAGACAGGAGAAAAGCAGTATGGGCAAGAGCGTCAATAAAGTCATTCTTCTAGGCAACGTCGGGAAGGACCCCGAGATCCGGTCGACTGGCGGAGGCACGATGGTGGCGAATTTCACGCTGGCCACGAGCGACCGCTTTCAGGACCCGCAGGGCAACTGGCAGGACCGGACGGAATGGCACAACCTGGTGGCATTCAAGCGCCTCGCCGAGATTGTTCGCGATTACGTGAAGAAGGGAAGCAAGCTTTACATCGAGGGAAAGATTCAGACACGGTCCTGGGACGATAAAGAAACCGGAGCCAAGCGCTACCGCACCGAGATCATCGTCAATGACCTTTCGTTGCTTTCGGGACGCGACGATGGTTCAGCGGGCGGATACAGCCGTTCGTCGAGCGCTGCGACCAATGTTGACCAGCGCCAGCCTGCCGGCCACGACGATTACTCGCAATCGGCCGAGATCTCTGACGAAGACATACCGTTTTAAGAACAGGGGACGAGGGAACAAGGGGACAAGAAAACAGAAGCGCGAATAGAGGCGCGTTTTCTTCTCCGGCTTCGGGGTTTGAGTTCGCGGTCCCTGGCCGCTAGTCTCCAGTCCCCAGTCGCTGCTTTCCGTTCGTTTCCTCCCCGGCTCCCGGTTCCTCAAGCGGATCGTTATCCCGATTGGTGACCTCGGCCAGCGCGGCCAGACGTTCGGCCAACTCTTCGGTCCAGCGATGCTCAGGCGCGCGCCAGCTCCAATTTCCAGTGGCGACAGCCGGCGTATTCATGCGCGCCTCCGAGCCGAGCTCGAGCAGGTCCTGCGCTGGAACAACCGCCATCTCGGCGACGCTGCCCTGCGCGGCGCGAATCAGCGGCCAGACGGGCCGGCCGTTGACCGGACCCAAAAGCGCCTCGACAGCTTTGTGTTCGGCGTCGGTCGCTGTCTGCCACCAGCCCTGCGTGGTGTCGTTGTCGTGCGTGCCAGTGTAAGCCACGGTCAGGGGTTCGAAATGATAAGGCAGATGCGTGTGCGCACCCTTGTTGCTGAATCCGAATTGCAGCACCTTCATTCCCGGCATGCCGAGTTCGCGTCGCAACGCCTCGACCTCGGGCGTGATCAGGCCAAGGTCTTCGGCAACGAGGGGCAGCGGCCCGAGAGCACGTTCCAAGGCTTGAAAAAGTTCAAGCCCCGGTCCCTTGATCCACTCGCCCTTCACTGCCGTCTCTTCGTCAGCCGGTATTGCCCAGTACGCCTCGAATCCGCGAAAGTGATCGAGGCGGATGATGTCGTAGAGGCTGGCAGCGCGGCGAATGCGGTCGATCCACCAGTCGAAACCACGGTTCGCGAGCACGTCCCAGCGATAGAGGGGGTTGCCCCACCGCTGCCCGGTCTCGGAAAAGTAGTCGGGGGGGACGCCGGCGACGCGGACGGCCTTCATATCCTTGCCGAGCTCGAAAATCTCCGGATGAACCCACACGTCCGCCGAATCCATATTCACGAAGATGGCCACATCGCCAAGAATCCTGATCTCGCTGCGCGCTGCAGCTTTTTGGAGTTGGTCCCACTGGAGTGAAAATGCAAACTGCAGCACGCGCTCGCTGGCCACGGCCCGCTGGTGCCGTGCTGCGAATTCGCCCAAGGCTTGCGGATCGCGCCGGCAGAGCGGCTCAGG
>Ga0187783_10002458_pt1 | contig 13748 bp, 10 predicted proteins | sample 1015_SJ02_MP02_2_FD_132471 | JGI IMG/M metagenome (GOLD analysis project Ga0187783, IMG submission 132471) | Tropical peat soil microbial communities from peatlands in Department of Meta, Colombia - 1015_SJ02_MP02_20_MG | ecosystem: Environmental > Terrestrial > Soil > Wetlands > Peat | place...
AAGTCCGGATGTACGGGTGCAATCTACCCCTGCAAGCCATCAATGCCTGAAAGCCGAGCAAGGTTGGGGGCGTCCATGTACGGGGCACTCAAGCTGCACAGGTTGCCCAAAAGCTGCCGTGAGGCTGCACGCTGGCATCGTCACCTAGCGAATCAGCAGGTGCAGGCGGCGCACATCGAGGTCGGTCTCGCGGTAGTACTTCCTGCAAAGCTCGAGAAGACTGAACCCGTCCTCGTAGGCAGCCAAACCGCCGTTCGTCGGCTTATCTAAATAAATCAGGCCACCCTCCACCATAAACACGACCTGAGCCGGCTCGGGCGAATCGTCAGTCACGACCAGAGTGTGAGCTTCACCCGCCGGTTCGTAGATGAACGTTCCTGGTTTTGCAACCCAGTCATGCTCCAAGTATCGCCAATGACCGCGAATCGTGTAACCGCGAACCGTGCCGACGTGGTAGTGAACACCGAGCTTCGCGCCGGGCAATCCCTTAAGAAGAACGCTGAATCCCCCTGACGTCAGGTTGAAGCAACAAGGTTGAAGCCACACGCCTTCCGCGTAGGGCACCCAGAGGCGTTGGTCGTCGACGTCGATGTTCGTAATGAAATGGCCGCGATTCCGTTGATTCGGATCGAGGCCGTCATCCACGCTGCTAAATCTCGTGATCGGCATGTTGTTCTCCCCTTACTGTGAAGCCAGATTCGACGTCAGTCTCAGAGTTACGCCCAGGGCCAGACAGTACCGCGCGGGGCGACGTACTGCACGGACAAACCGAATGACCGTAGGGGTCGCTTTAGGAACGGTCGCTGTGCTTTGGCTTTACCTGCCGCCTGGTGCGTTGCACAACGTCGTTCCTAACAGCAGCTCACTTGGTTTGTGCGCGCCGTCGGAGGGATGCCCTGAAATACAAAATTCACTTGGCCGCCACGGCTTGGCAATCGAGCCAGTCTGAGGTAGAGAGAAGGCCAAGCCAATTCAGAGAGGCCGGCTATGTGCCGCATCATCGCATTCCTTGTACTAGTCGCCATCGCTTACGCGTCGTCAGCACAATCAATCTCGTCGAGGCGAGCTTTGATCACGCAGCCGATCGATGAAACACAGCTCGTCACGCTCGCGGGAACATTGCGCAAGGAGATGACACCGGCGAATGATCGGGGGTCTGTGGCGAACGATTTGTTGATCAGGATGGATTTGCAGCTGAATCGTGCACCTGAGGTGCAGCAGAAAATGGATGACCTGGTGAATGAACTGCACGACTCGAAATCATCGCACTACCACAGGTGGCTCACCGTTGACCAGATCGAGAAGCAGTTTGCGCCTGCTGAGTCCGACATCCAGACGGTGAGCCTGTGGCTCCAGTCACATGGCTTCAAAATCAACGTCGTACACCGGTCGAACGGGGTAATCGGGTTTAGCGGCACCGCAAGTGCGATCCGAGAGGCGTTCCATACGGAACTTCGCCGTCTCGTGGTGAACGGCGAGTCTCACATGGCGAATGCCGCCAACCCGCAAATTCCGGCGGCGCTGTCATACGCAATTAGCGGGTTCGTCGCACTTAATGATTTCCGGCCTCGTCCGATGGCGACGCCGCGTGCGTTGTATACATATGTCTGTCAGTTAGCCGCTTGCCTAACTCAGGCGGATCCTAGCTTTGTTTGGTACTCACTGGTCCCTGATGACTTGCACATCATCTACGACATGAATCCGCTGTATGCGGCCGGAATCACAGGCAAAGGGCAGACCATCGTCGTTGTGGAGGACTCCGATGTCTACAGCACTCAGGACTGGCAAGTGTTCCGCACTACATTCGGCCTCGCGCAACGCTTCCCGCACGGTTCCTATGCCCAGGTCCATCCGCAATCCAGGGACGATGCGGACGGCGAAAGGAGCTGCGCCGACCCCGGAATAAACTCTGACGACTTCGAGGCCATCCTAGACGCCGAGTGGGCGACAGCTGCGGCCCCAGATGCGGCAATCGTCGCAGCTGTGTGCAGTGGTGGCGCTGCTGGTTCAGGCTCAGCGTACTTCGGAGCAGGAGCCTTCATTGCGCTCCAGAACATCGTGACGGGCCGGCTTCCGCCTCCGGAAATCATCAGCGTCAGCTACAACCAAGGGGAAACCGAGGCTGGCCCTGCCTATAACGCCTTCGTAAATGGGCTATACGAAGTCGCCGTTTTGGAAGGAACATCGATATTTGTTGCAGCCGGTGATGGCGGGGCGGATGCCGACTATGAGGACATCTTCACCGTTGCAGCCACACATGGGATTAATGTGGGTGCGGAGGCTTCCACAGCCTACAACGTCGCGGTCGGCGGCACTGACTTTGCAGACACGTACCTCGGACTGAATGCTGCCTATTGGAGCTCGACTAACGGTCCGTATTATGGATCCGCGGTGTCGTATGTTCCGGAGATCCCCTGGAACGATTCTTGTGCTAGCGAACTCGCAGCCGGCTGGTTTGGATTTGCGACTACTTGGGGCGCTAATGGTTTCTGCAACTCATCGACGCCGCTGCCGGACCCGAACGGGAACGGTGTGACACTAGCCGGGGACCAGCTTACGGAGGTTGCAGCGGGGAGTGGAGGACCGAGTGCGTGTGCATACGGAGTACCGACCATTCCGGGCGTCGTCAGCGGAACGTGCAGAGGCCGCCCAAAGCCGCTTTATCAACGTCTCGTGGCAGGTAATCCAGCCGACGAGGTTCGCGATCTCCCAGACGTGTCGATGTTTGCTTCCAACGGAATATGGCAGCACTATTACGTCGTCTGCTATTCCGACCCAACCCCCGGTTACTATGGCTATCCCTGCACGGGCGCTCCGCAAGGCTGGGCTGGGGGTGGTGGGACCTCCTTCGCGGCGCCGATCATGGCGGGCATTCAGTCGCTCATCGATCAAGCAACTGAGGAGCGTTGGGGTAATCCGGATTTCGTCTACTACGCGCTTGCCGCATGGGAATACGACGTTGGCAACATCCAGCGGTGCAATGCGACTTTGGGAAATCAAATCGATTCCCACTGCATTTTCCACGACGTGACCCTGGGTGACAACGATGTCAACTGCGTGCCGCTCACCAGCAACACGGGGGCCATCATCGGTACCTTCAACTGCTTCCTCGACGGCGCCACCAACGGCGTGCTTTCGCTTTCGAATACATCGTACGAGCCGGCATTCAAGGCGGCGCCCGGTTGGGATTTCGCGACAGGATTGGGCAGTGTGGATACATACAATCTGGTGAAGGCGTGGCCGGGATCGTGGTTGCAGTGACGCGACGTACCAACAGATTCCCAGTCGTTGTGATGGTCCGGGGCGGGCATTCCGTGTGATTCCCACCCTCGGGGAGATTTCGCCAGAAGTGCTCGGTGAAGGACCAGAAATCTCCGCTCCCGGCGTTCCGACCGTCTCCTTTGGAGCAAACGTCGGTTTCTGACGGGTCGATACGAGACGCACAGACTTTCCGTCTCCGTTCGCCATGAGCGGGCACACTCAGCGCGATTGCAGAAATTTCCGCAAAGCGGATGGATCGCGGCCGACGAAAGCTCTCGGGGTTATCGGCTCAGCTCACTCTGGAAACTTCAGTGCCCGCTCGACCGCCTGGAAGCGCGGTTCCTTGCGCACCGGATCGAGAAAGGTGTCCACTCTCAGGCTCCCCAACCCTGGGTCACGCAACCGCAGCGCGGTTTCGAGCCACTCGAGGGCTTTGGAGGTGTTTCCCCACTGGGCGTAGATCTCGGCGTACTGGTACGCTCCACTGTCACCCAGCGAGGCCTCCACTTTGCCAAGCATGGTTTCAGCATCGGCATGCCGCCCGAGTTTGTCGTACATCATTGCAAGGCATATCTGACTATAGTGGTAGTCAGGTTTGGTCTCGCATGACTCACGCGCGCGCTGTAAGTCGCCGAGCGCGTAGTACGTGAGCCCGCGATATGCGTAGGCCTGTGGGGCGTCGGGGTCGATAGCCATGGCGTCCTGAAAGGCAGCGATGGCCTCCTCGTACTGACGAGCGTCATGCAGCACCACGCCGAACTGATTGTGTACCAGGCGATTCAATGGGTCCAACACGACCGCGCGCCGCGCGGCGGCGATGCCCGCCTCCTTGCGACCCATGTCGACGGCGAACCAGGCGTAGTCCGCCAGCACTCGTACGTTCCCCGGCGCGAGCGCCAGGGCGCGTTGGTACTCTTCATTCGCCTGCGCGAAATTCAGCGCTCCGTTCTCGAAATAGGTTGCCAGGGCGACGTGCCCGTCGGCGAGGTCCGGCGCCAGCACAATCGCCTTCAACGCATCCTGCTGCGCCTTGGCGAAGCTCTCGCGAACAGTCGGTCCCGCCGGCGCCGCCTCGGCATAATTGCCGAACGCGATCGATCGCTCTGCGAACGCCAGCGCATAGTTCGGATCCAACCCGATCGCGTCGGTGAAAGCAGTGATCGCGGTTTGTTCATCGTTGTAACCATGTGCTGCAATGCGAGCCTTACGGCCACGCAGATACGCATCAAACGCGGCCGGGTTGCGCGTCCCACCCAACTCGATCTTCGCCGTCTCCTCCCCGAGCAGGCTTACCTTCAAGGCGCTCGCGACGGCACCCGCAATCTCGGTCTGGAGCTTCAGCACATCGCCTAAGTCCCGGTCATAGGTTTCAGACCACAGGTGAAAGCCCGTGACCGCATTGATCAACTGCGTGGTGATGCGCACGGTGTTGCCCGAGCGGCGCACGCTCCCTTCGAGCACGGAGGCGACATTGAGCTTGTGAGCGATCGTGCCAAGGTCGACGTCCTTCCCTTTGAAGTAAAAAGACGACGTGCGAGCTGCGACCTGGAGGTTGCTAACCTTGGCGAGCGAGTTGAGGATCTCTTCCGTCAACCCTTCCGAGAAATACTCCTGTTCCTTATCCTCGCTCATGTTCACGAACGGCAGCACCGCAATCGAGTGCACGGGCGGGGCGAAGGCCTTGGCGGCCGGTGCCAGATGCTTCAAAAGCCGGAACTTGTCGATGGCGAGATAAGCCAAGGCCCCCAAGACCACCACACCGATCATCACCAGCAGTGTACGGTTGCGTAGCGGGGATGCCGGCGTCGATTTGCGTGCTGTCCTAGCTGCTTGATGTATTGGGCCGGCAGTCGCTGGGGAGGGTTCCGGCGCGCGGGACGGCTCAGGCGACACCAAGAGCCGTACCCGCTCGACGAACGCGGGCGGGGTCTCGCCCGCCGGAAGGTGCGTCCATTGGACGTCCTTGAATCTCTCCGGGACGTTCTCGTCGTCCTCGCGCGTATCGTCGATTACGACCGGGAGCAGGAATGGCTTGTTGGCCGTCATCAGGTGCGACCGATCGACCGCGAGCTTCCACTCGAGGCGGAAATATCCCTCGTCACGATCGTGCGTGTGCCTGGAGATGACCGGGATGAAGAGCACGCAGCTCTTGATTTGCCTGCGGATCGACTGGTCCCAGGCATCCCCGCCGCGAAGCGAGCCCTTGTCGAACCAGACCTCGAGACCCGCAGCGCGCAGGGCCTCGCAAATCTTCTGGGCCGCCTCGGCATCCTGTGAGGCGTAGCTTAGAAATACCGCGTGCGATGCCTCAGCCAAGGCGGATCCACCCCTACCAGATCACCGGAGGTCTTCTGACTGCCTCCGTGGGCGGGAGCTTAACTTAGTCAGACCGGAGATGCGGAATTTCAGGCCCTCGGCGGGCAAGCAAGACGAGCATCGAGTTGACTGGCGGCTTCTTGGTAGTTGGATGATCGGTTTCGGGAAACGCCTCAGTCGGCTCGGGATCGATAGCGCCAGTTCGTGGGACTCCCGCAGTCGGGCCAGAAGCCGACCTTCCCCCGCACTCGTTGGGCTCCCGCAAACCGGTCACTGATCGGCCGACCGGCGATTTCCGTCAGTGCAGTGGCACCGATAAAATCCGCAAAGTTGTCTGAGCGCCCGGCGAAGCCGATACCCACTGCACTTCGGAGTTGACCATGCACATCTCGGCCACCGTGAAGAATCGCAACGCCCGGCATGAGGTTTCGGTCGCGACAGGGGATTCGGTAAAGCCGCTCAATGTTCCTTGCGGAGAGAGCCGCGCTACGATCGACGCTTTCGGCCACAGCCGGTCACACAGCTCGACTTCGTAACTTTCCAATTTGCGGACGTTCAGATCCGACGCAAACGTTCCGGCATCGCGCTATCGGGCAATCGCAGCGGCTACAGCGCGCATCGCTGCCATCCGCGCCGGGGTACATCGACCCAGACTCCGGTTTCGGTAAGCCGGCCCTTCTCATCGTACCCACTGATCTTCACGCCCGGACGCCGTACGTTTGCTAGAGGCGCCGAAACCAGCTGAGCGGTGAAGAACCAGATCGCGTTGTCCTTGCGCCAGGCAGCCCACCCTAGCTTCTCCTTCGCTCCCCGAATCGTCATCCGCTGCAATACCGCGGGGAGGTCGCTAGCAACACTCACCCTGCTCGCGTGACCGGGCACCCGATCAAGGGTCTGTACCCAAGACTCGAGGAGAAGCCCCGCCTGAGAAGGGTGTCGAAACGCCAGAATCTTAGAGGTGTCCATTCCGCAGTACCGTACGACTTTCCGACTTTCCCGCGGTCGACGGTAGACTTCCAGTAAACTTCAGCCCCGATCACACGGCGGATTTTTCAGCAGAAACGCGTGGGGTCTTAAGTCAGGACGCCGCTAACCGTGTGACTTGCTGCCGGAACCCTCGGCTCCGACTACCCCTTCTCCCCCAAACTCCGCGGGATCAAAGCGAACTCCACACCCTCCAATCCCGCAATACCCATCCGGATTCTTCGCCGGATACCGCTGGTAATAGTACGCCCTGAGGCTGGAAATCCCATGAAAACCCCGCCGTTACATCCTCGCTGGTGCTCTACCGGTCGACTCCGGTAGACGTCAGCGTCGATTCAGCGGTAGACCGGCTCGTAGTGCGACGCATCGACAATTTGTGTGGCCACCATAATTTTGATCGATGTCTTCGTCGCTCCTAGCCCTCTGGAGCCGGCGATGACAGGCTATCTAGCAAAGCCTTGGCATGTTGCAGGTCCGCTGTCTCGCGTCCCTCGGTGAACCAACCGCACACCGGAGCGAGCAGCTCGCGGGCCCCGACTCGGTTGCCTTGATCGCGATTCATGCGCGCCATGCTCATGGCCGCGCGCAGTTCCCACGATCTCGCACTCTGAGCGCGCGCAACTTCGAGCGCATGTATGAAATGCGATTCGGCCCTCTCCAGATCGGGCTTCGGTAGCAGCAAAGCGATCTCGCCTGCAATGCGGTGAATTTCGGCTTCGCCCCAGCGCTCGTTCGTCTCAGCGATGTTCGTCATCGCTCTTTCAATTGAGACTCGAGCGTCATCAAGCCTTCCAACATGCGCATATGCGCGCGCAAGGTATGAAAAAGAAATCGAATTCCACACCGTGGCGCCGGTAGCCTGCCGGGCGACTAATCCCGAAGTGATCAGTTGGATCGCCTCAGAATGGTTGTCACTCAGAGCGTGCACGCAGCCTTGATTAAGCATGCCGAACGCTTTCGAGAATATGGCGCCCTTTTCCTCCGCCAATGTCGTGCACTCATCGGCTAATGTGCTCGCTCTTTGGTAGTCGCCGCATTGGAAAAGAGCAAAAGCAACATGATTCAAGGCGTACATCAGGGTCGCCGCTTGCCCGATCTGCCGCGCTTCACTCAGAGCCTGGTCAACATCTGACCGCGCGGCGTCGGGATACCCCAATATCCACAACAACGCCGATCGCCTGGCCAGCGGCACAACTCGGCGGTCCGCGCCGAATTGCATTGCCAACTGCCGATGCTCGGCAGGGTCGTACATCGTGAGCGCAAGATCGTAGTGCGCTCGTGCTTCGAGAAAGTTGCCGGCATGCATCACTGACATGCCAAGAATTTGATGGCCTACAACCCGTGGTCCCGTTGCCTTCTGCGCATTTGCGAGCGAAAGAAACTCCGTCGCAAGGCGAAGGCAGAGATCACCATGGTACGCGACGAAATTTGCGACCCAAAAGCCGTAAAGAACCGACAGGTACAGCAGCGGATCCTCGGGGGACTCTCCATACGTTTTGGCTTCCTCAATGAGTGCCTGAGCTTGTTGTAGGGCGGCCATGGTCTCCGGTGCCACCCATCCTTTGACATGAAATAGGGTATTGAAAAGAGCAACCTGGAGCTTGATGCCCTCGCGCCGCAGTGCCGCCGTGCCAGGCAGCCGCGAGATCTGGTCGACAGCCCGTGAAAGCTGTTCCACAGCCTCGACAAGGGCCGACCGGACCAGCGACTGCTGCCCAGCCTTGCCCCAGAAGTCCGCCGCCTTTTCGATGAGGCCAGCCTCGGTGTAGTGGCGCGCGAGCAACTCCGGTTGCCTCTCGGCGACATCGGTGAAGCGAGTCTCCAACACGCTGGCGATCCGGGCGTGCAAGGCACGGCGCACCTCGCGCAGCAGAGTGCTATAGGCCGTGTCCTGCACTAATGCGTGTTTGAACAGGTAGCTCACATAGGGGGGAACGCCTCGCTTAAAGAGCAAACCAGAACGAACAAGACGATCGAGGGCGGAATTGAGACTCGCCTCCGGCGTACCGGCGACGGCACTGATCAGCGAATGCGAAAACTCCCGGCCGATGGTTGCCCCAATTTGAGCAACCTCCTTCGCCGATCCGAGTCGGTCGAGACGGGCCAGCAGTGACGCATGCAGAGTCGCGGGTACGACGGGCACCGCGGAAGGGGCCGCGGCGGCGATGCGTTGCGCCTGCTCCTCGTCCTCCGCTTCCAGAACAGCCTTGGTCATTTCCTCGACAAAGAGTGGAATCCCGTCCGTCCGTTCGATGATCTTTCTGCGAACCTTGTCTGGCAGTGACTTTCTGTCGGCAATGCGGTCTATCAGCGCTCCGATCTCGAGCTCAGTAAGGCGATGAAGGCTAAGTGATGTGACGTGAGGCTCCCCGATCCAGGGTGCCTCGAATTCAGGCCGGAACGTCACTATCAGCAGCGCGTGAAGTTTTTGAATGCGTTCGACGATCAGATTGAGGACCTCGAGGCTGGTTGGATCGCTCCAGTGCGCATCCTCGAAGACTATGAGGACCGGATTCTGACCTGCCAGAGTTTCTGTCCTGGTAATGATCGCTTCCAGCGTTTTTTGGCGGTGCTGCTCGGACGTCATCTGAAGCATGGAATCGCGTCCGTCCGCAGGCAGCGCGAGCATCTCGGCAAAGAGAATTTTGTCTTCTCTTGATGTCAATGATCGTGCGAGAAGAGCGGCAAGCTTGTCGAGTCTTGCTTGTGGCGAGTCGTTGTGCGCCATATCAGCAGCATGTTCCATCTGGCTGATGATCGGATGCAGGGCGCTTGCCGTGTACTGGGGAGAACAGAAATAGCGAAGACGGGTGAGCGGTTCGCGCTCCAGGCGCTCCAGGAGAGCAACTGTAATCCGCGATTTGCCGATACCCGCTTCGCCGGAGAGCAATACGACTTGACCATCACCGCTGCAGGCCTTCGACCAGCGGCGCAAAAGCAGGTCGCACTCCTCCTCTCTTCCCACGAGTGCAGTCAGTTCTGTCGCGTGCAGTGCCTCGAACCGACCTTCGGCTGAACCTGCGCGCAATGCTCTCCAGGCGCGCAAGGGTGCATGGATACCCTTGAGTTCTATGGCTCCGAGGTCAGTGAGCTCAAAGAGGCCGCCGAGCAGCCTGCGCGTGCTCTCAGCGATGACCACCGTATTCGGCTCGGCGATCTCCTGCAGGCCCACGGCCAGATTGAGCGTCTCTCCGATGATCCCCCGTTTCCGCGCGCTTCCCGAGTCTTCAAGATCGTCAACGACGACGAGGCCCGTTGCGATCCCGACCCGCGTTTGCAGTTTGACCCCGACATCCAAATCGGACACGGCCATGATCAATTCAAGCGCCGCCCTTACTGCTCGCTCGGCATCATCCTCATGGGCTTGTGGATACCCGAAATAGACTACTACCCCTTCGCCAAAAAATTGGGCTACGAAACCGTCCACGCGGCGCACTCGCTCGGCCACGCATCGGTGGTACGCTGCAATGACCTCCCGCAGGTCCTCTGGATCCATCCGTGCCGCGAAGGTCGTCGGTCCCACGAGGTCTGAATACAGCACGGTCAGCTGGCGGCGCTCGGCTGTAGCGAGCATTGGCGGAACGGTCCGGCCCTCAAGTAGCTGCCGGACATGCCCGACGAAGTCAGCGGAGACTTCTCCGCGCACCAGCGGTGTCCACTGGATCGTGCGAAACCTCGCCGGTACCTTTGCCGATTCCTGCGCGGTGCCGTCAATTACAACCGGCAGCAAGAACGTGTGCCCTTCGGCAATCTCTAGCGCTCGGTCGACGGCCAGGCTCCACTCGCGGCGAAAGTAGCCCTCGACCCGCCGCTCCGTGTGCGCTGAAATAACCGGCACGAACAGCCGGCAGTCGCGAATCTGCTGCCGGATCTTGTGGTCCCAGGCATCGCCGCCGCGCAGCTCACTCTGATCGAGCCAGACCTCGATACCGGCCGCACGCAACGCCTCGCAAATCTTCAGCGCAGCCTCCGCATCCTGCGAGGCGTAGCTCAGAAATACCGCGCGCGATGCGTCAGCCACCGTGGGACCGCCCCCGACTGAATCCACGGAGGTCTTCTCACCACCTCCGTGGGCGGCAGCTTAGGCATCATGGCCCGCCGTGTACAAGCGGGCGTCGAAGGTCGAGAGAGTTAGAGGGTCTGCCTCCCGCAGTACCGTGGGTTGCGCACCTGCGTGCGCCGAGCCACATGTAGAGCGCCGCGCCAGCGTCAGGGTATGGCTGGACGTTGCGCACGGCCGCCAGGCACAACGCCGTCAGCAGGTCCTCGTAACGCAATCCGCCACGGATCAGGCGCGTGGCATCACGCGGAACGTCCTCACGACGTGACTGCTCCAGCCATTTGAGCAGACCCTCGACGGATTGCCCGGTCCCACCGATGCCGACCCGGGCAGTGAGGCCCGAAAGGGTCGTCGTCGCGGCTGCTTGGATGAACGTGCGGCGATTCATCGCGACTCGCGCGTCGTGTGCCGACACTGTACGCCAGAATTTCCGGACCTTCAGGGCCTTCAGGGCCTGAGCGTCTCGAGCCATCTCGCCATCAGCGCAGGGCTTTCCAGCCAGCCGCTCGCCGGCCACTCGTGCGGTCTCTCGTTGGCCGGAATGTAGCCAAACAGCGCGACGAACGCCCGCATGCCCGCAGCCTGTGCCGCCAACACGTCCCGTTGCGCATCACCGACATAGATGCAGTCCGCCGGGGACGCACGCAGCTTCTCGGCCGCATGGAGGAGCGGCGCCGGGTGTGGCTTGCGCTGCTGGAGAGTATCGCCGCTCACGACCACCGCGGCGCGAGGATGCAATGCCAAATGCTCGAGCAGCGGCTGCGTGAGCCAGCCCGGCTTGTTGGTAACGATGCCCCAGACGATGCCAGCGGACTCAAGACGCGTCAGGGCTTCCCCAAGGCCGACGTAGACCTTCGTCTCGCGCGCCAGGCGCCCGCGGTAGATATCGAGGAAACGCCCGCGCAGAGCCTCGAATGCTGCGCCAGCCGCCTGCGGAAAGCCGATCTGCACAAGGGCGCGGGCGCCATGCGAGACGAACGGACGCACCTCCTCGAGCGGCAGCGACTCATGGCCCGCTTCACGGCGCAGTTGGTTGAGTGCCCCCACCATGTCGGGTGCCGTGTCGATCAGCGTGCCATCCAGATCAAACAGCACGACGCGCGCGCGTTCTGCCGCAGGGCGTCCCTGATGGACTGGTGATGCGCTCATGTCTCGGGAACAGGGGAGCCGGGCCGGCGGATGGCGCGAATCTCTGCGGTCAGGTACAGAATGTCGTGGATCGCGGTCTCCGGGCCAGCATACGGCGTCTCGACGATCCCGAGCCGCCGGTACAGTCGCGCCGCGGGATGATTGTCGGCGGCCACGAATAGCGAGCATTGGTCGACACCGAGCGCAGCTGAGCCCAGCTCAATCAACCCACACAACAGCCGCGAGCCCCAGCCCTTTCCGCGCTGCGCCGGCGACACCGCCAGGCGACTCACGTGACAGCGCCCGGCTCGCAGGTAGTACTGGCCGAAGCCGATCACGCTCCGGTTCGTCGCGTAGACGTACGAAGGCACCAGCTCAAATCGCGAATCCGCCTGGAATGACTGCTCACTGAAGGGAAAGCGAAACTCCGGTCCGCCCCAGATGCGGCAGCTCGGACCGTCTGGAAACCAGCTCATCATGGCGAGCAAATCCTCCCTGCATGCGGCGCGCAAGACTACTTGCTCCGAGCTGACTGTCACGGTTGCCGGCATTGTGCGAAAGATACTCTGTCGTGCGACACCAGGCGGTCAGACAATGGTAACGGCACCCGCTCCTCGTGGCGACACAGACGTCTCAGCGACGGGGAGGTCTGAAAGTGAGCATCCTGGCGGCCCTGCTGTCATGCGTGGCGACGCTGTTGGCGCTCGCCATCGCCGAATGTCTCGACCTCGCTACTGCGCTGGAGATCCTGCCTCCGTTCTCCGAACCCGCAGATCGTGAGCACTCCGAGAGTGATGTGCTCGTCGGATCTCGGCGGCGCGGTTCATAACCACCTCACGACGTTGCGTCAGGCATAACCAACTGATTTGCTGAGGTGGCGCAAGAAGCCCGCCCCGCAGGAATCCGACTACCCTGGGCGGTCCAGACTGACTGGTTCTTCACCAGGGATTATCGATGATAGTCAGCCCCGAGGTAGGAATGCCGCTGAGACCTCGCGGCTGGGAAGACGCTGATCGTGGGTCGGTCGATTTTCGGTAGACCGCCGGCGCGACGCGCCGTAGTCAGGCAGCGGCTCAGATCGGCCGAAGCGCGCCAGTTTCATCGTGTGGGTGAGGATTGATCCGCAAAGCCTGCTTTCCTACCTTCTCTTTCGCCATTTCAAGGTCGAAGTGCGCCTGCAGGTTGATCCAGTAGCCATCTGAAGTTCCAAAGTATGCCGAGAGCAGCACCGCCATCTCCGGCGAAATCGCACGCTTTTCGCGCACAATGTCATTGACCCGCGGCAACGGCACGGCAAGGGCTTTTGCCAATGCGTACGCCGACAAACCTACGGGTTTCATAAACTCCTCCCGCAGGATCTTCCCTGGATGCGTGAGCTTGATCTTTCGTGCTGCCATGATCATCTCGTCCTAGTGATAATCAGTAATCTCGACCTCGGAGGCATGACCACTCTGCCACTTGAAGCAGATCCGTCATTGCTTGTTGATCCGAATGCTGTACTCACCCTTTCGATCGCCCCTCAGTAGCTCGAGTCGATTCGATGCCGGAATCGATAAGTCCTTCAAGTCTCCTGCTGCGTTCAGTTGCTGCAGCTTCATGAGCGCCCGCGCTTGGATATCTCGTGGAAAACACTTGGAGTACTCGCGCCTCCACACCCTTTCGGTCTCCTTGTCGCGAAAGGACTTGATCACATCTTATAGTAACGACAGACATTAGTATCGTCAAGCGTTACTAAAGCTGCCAGTGCTCCGGGGCAGCAGCGCACTTGGCCAGCATTGGACGTCGCTGTCGCCGGACGTCCACCACCAGCGAGAATCCTTCACCGCGGACTTTCCTGATACCGAACCCTCGGTAGAATTCCGGTAGACTTCGGCGTCAGTCCCGCTCTGGTTTTTCCTGCAGAAACACGCGGCATTCAGGACCAAGAAGCCGCTAACCGGCTGACTTCCTGACGGAACCCTCGGCGTACCTTCGACTACGCCTTCTCCCCCACCTGTAA
>Ga0187783_10002459_pt1 | contig 13748 bp, 11 predicted proteins | sample 1015_SJ02_MP02_2_FD_132471 | JGI IMG/M metagenome (GOLD analysis project Ga0187783, IMG submission 132471) | Tropical peat soil microbial communities from peatlands in Department of Meta, Colombia - 1015_SJ02_MP02_20_MG | ecosystem: Environmental > Terrestrial > Soil > Wetlands > Peat | place...
GATGAGCGCGTCTAGCGAACTCGAACCTCACCCTAGTCGTTTCAGGTTGAGGTCCTGCCGCTCGCTTTTCCCGACCGCGTCGGGCGAAGGGCTTTTTCGGGCTTCTGGTCTCGTCGTCCGGGGTGGGCTCGGGTCCGGCCGCAAGGCGTCGCCTGCGCTACGGGTGACCATGGGAGGAATCACAACCGGCTAAGGCTTTGCCATATTTTGGGTCTTTCTGCCCGCGCCGGTTCGCCCCGTTCGCGGGCTTTTTGTTTGCGGTGAGGCGGTCAGCCGGCACTTTCGTGGCGCTCCCAGCCTCGGTATTGACCCGGTTTTGCCGCCAGAAAGGAGCGTCGACCTGCCATGATTTACGCCACCGAATTGATGGGCGCGGCTGCGTATGACGTTCAGGGCAACTACGTCGGCCGTGTCCGCGAATTTTTCATCCATCCCGCCGAGCAGCCCAATCGCGTCTCCCACATCCTCATTTCCCGTGGACGCTATCAACCGCTGATTGCTCGCCACGACCAAGTTTCCAGTGCCGTCCCGGGCCGCGTCGATCTGAACGTCGGCGAACGCGCGCTCGCCGCGTACGAACCGAACGAAGCCCTGCTCGCTGTCCAAAAGGATCTACTCGATCAGCAGATCATCGACACCGCCGGCCGCAAGGTCGTGCGAGTGAACGACGTCGACCTCTCCGAAACGCGCTTTAACGGCAATCTCGAACTTCGCATCGCACAGGTCGATGTCGGTTTGCCCGGCGCTGTCCGTCGCCTGCTCCAGGGAGTGGCTCCCACATCCCTGGTTCGCAAGCTGCAATCCCGGCTTCCCCAACGCTCCATTCGTTGGGAGTTCGTCAATCTCATCGAACCCGACCCGCTGCGTCGCGTCAAACTGCGCATCACCCACGAGAAGCTCGAGGACCTCCACCCAGCCGACCTCGCCGAAATGATGGAACAGCTATCCGCTGCAGAGCGCCAGGGCATCATCGCCTCCCTCGATGAAGAAACCGCGGCTGCGGTTCTCGCTGAACTCGATGAACGTCTTACCACGCAAATCGTCGAAAAACTGGATCCGGAGAAAGCCGCCGACATCATCGAGGAAATGCCGCCAGACGCCGCAGCCGATCTTCTCGCCGACCTCCCCAAGGAGACCTCTCGGGAAGTCCTCGAAGAAATGCCTAATGAGGAAGCAGCGGAAGTTCGCGAATTGCTGTCCTTCGATCCCGCCACGGCCGGCGGCATGATGAACACGCAATTCGCCTTCGTCAGCGAAACCGCGACGCGCGACGAAGTTCTCGAATGGCTTCGCAAGCAGGAGTTCAACCTCGAACTGCTCGACACCATCGTCCTTCTCGATAAGCTCGGCCATTTCGCCGGAACCGCCCCGGTCGCTCGCATGTTCGTGGCTGTACCGGAGCAACAGATGTCGGAGTTGCGCACCGAGCCTCTCGTCTCCATTACCTCTGACGCGAGCGAGAAAGACGTGTTTGAACTTTTCGACAAATACAATCTGCGAACGCTCACCGTCCTCGGCCACGACAATCGCCCCATTGGTACCATCGCCGTTGACGACGTGGTCTCCCGCCTGGTGAACGCATGACCCTATGTGGACCGGCCTTGCATTTCTCTTCGGTCTAGCCTCTCGCCATGGCTCTCTCCTCCATCAACGCCTTCATCGACGCCCTGCGCGCCCGCGTGTTCGCCTTCTTCTCGCGCGGCAAGAACTGGCGCCGGCGCATCGCTTTGTTTCTCGCCGTCATTGGCCCTGGCATCATCACTTCCAACGTTGACAACGACGCCGGAGGAATCGCTACCTACACCCAAGCGGGCTCGGCCTACGGTTACGCGCTGCTCTGGTCCCTTATCCCGATGACCGTCGCCCTCTACGTAACCGAAGAAATGTGCGCGCGTCTCGGTGTTATCACCGGCAAGGGCCTTTCCGATCTTATCCGCGAAGAATTCGGATTCCGCTCCACCTTCTTCGTCATGATCGTCGGCTTTCTCGTCGACCTCGGGAACGTTGTCGCCGAATTCGCGGGTGTTGCCGCTGCCGCGCAAATCTTTGGCATCAGCAAATACATTGCCGTGCCCATGGCCGGCATTCTGGTCTGGCTGCTCGTCTTGAAAGGGAATTACCGCCAGGTTGAAGTTGTTTTCCTGATTGCCTGTGTTTTCTACCTTACCTATCTCTTTTCGGCCTTGCTCTCCCGTCCCGATTGGCTTCTCGCCGCTCGTATGACCGTGATCCCCAGCATCCATTTCGACACCGGATATCTCGTCACTCTGACGGCGCTCGTCGGCACGACCATCGCGCCCTGGCAGTTTTTCTATCTTCAGGCTGGCTTTGTCGAGAAGAAAGTCGGCCCGCGTCAATATCCGCAAGCCCGGCTCGACGTGCTCTTCGGCAGCATCAGTTGCATGGTCATCGTGTTCTTCATCATCATCTGCACTGCTGCTACACTGCACGCTTCTGGACTCACCAACATAACCGATGCCGGTGAGGCCGCTAAGGCACTCATCCCACTCGCGGGCAAGTGGGCCGCCTTAACCTTCGCCTTCGGCCTTCTCAACGCCTCTCTCTTCGCCGCCACGATCCTTCCGCTCTCGACCGCTCACGTGATCTGCGAAGGTCTCGGTTTCGAAGCCGGTCTCGACCACAAATTCCGCGAGGCGCCCGCCTTTTATTGGCTATACACGATCCTGATTCTGGTTGGTGGCGGAATCGTCATGCTGCCCAACGCGCCTCTCTGGAAAATCTTCATCTTCTCGCAAGTTGGCAACGGAATTTGGCTCCCCATCGTGGTCATCTTTATTCTTCTCCTCATCAACCGCAAAGACCTCATGGGCGAGCACATCAACACCTTCTTCTTCAACGTTGTCGCCTGGGTCACCGCCATCGCCATGATCACCCTCACCTTTGTTCTCGTTCTCCAAGCGATCGTCCAGGCTCTGCATCCCCCTCCTGCTTGATTTTTGGCTCGTTCCGCCGCGCCGTTGCTTTCGATCATCACTACCTAATAACTGTTTCCGCGCTCGACGTTGCGCGTCCCCCAATCCCTGTGTTAACTTTGCGGCATAAAGAGGATTCGCCGAAAACCACCGTGGCGCACCATCGTTCCCAACTCGAATCCCTCGGCCCCGTCACCGCCGAAGAAGCGCGCCTTCTTGAAAAACTCGATTTGTCGCGGCTGCCCCGTCACATCGCCGTGATCATGGACGGCAACGGCCGCTGGGCCCAAAAGCGTCACCTGCCGCGAATGGCAGGCCATAGCGCCGGAACACAGACGGCCCGGACCACGATCGAAACTTGCGCGCGCCTAGACATCGAAGCGCTTACGCTTTACGCCTTCTCCGTTGAAAACTGGCGCCGCCCAAAAACCGAGATCGAGTTCCTGATGCAGCTCCTGCGTGAGTATATTCGCAAGGAAATGCCACTGCTGCAGAAAAACAACATTCGTATGCGTTTTTTGGGCCGCACGGACGAACTCCCCGAAGCAGTTCAGCGTGACACGCGCGAAGCCACCGAGGCTCTGGCCAAGAACACCGGCATGGTCCTCTCCATCGCGCTGAATTACGGTGGCCGTGCGGAAATTGTCGACGCCATGAATGCGATATTGGCCACTCGCAACGGCCATCAAAAACCCATCACCGAGGAAGATCTCTCCCGTCATCTCTACACCGCCGACCTTCCCGATCCCGATCTTTTGATTCGCACGAGTGGTGAAATGCGTGTCAGCAATTTCCTTCTGTGGCAAATTGCCTATGCGGAGATCCTTGTCACCGATACGCTGTGGCCCGATTTCAACCGCGCCCGTCTTCTCGAAGCTCTTCTGGATTATCAGAAACGCGAACGCCGCTACGGCGCCATTTCTCCGCCCGCCCGCACTTCCGCCGCCCGCTAATCACTGTTCATCTGCTATTCTTCTTCCTCGAAAAATCACATGACCATCACGCGCGTTCTCACCGCACTCGTCCTCATGCCTGTGGCTATCGCGATCGTCCTCTTCACGCCGACGTGGGCGGTCGCCGTCGCTGTCGCGGTGCTTACTGTGCTCGCGCTCTGGGAATATTTCGCCCTCGGTGACGCCATCGGCCATCGTGCCTACCGCCTCTGGACCATCTTCTGCGCGTTGCTGGTCATCTATGTCCAATGGAACGCCACACCCAACGTCGGCCAATTCGTCAGCGACATTCTTTTCGGTTCGAATCGCTTCCCTCGAAACGAAACCCCGCACTCGTTTCTGGTTTTATTCATTTTTGTTCTCGGTCTCACCGTCCTAACTCTGTTTACGCGCCGTCCACTCGTCGAGTCTCTTCCCTCAGCGGGCATTTCCTCGAGCGCTCTTCTTCTCGTTGCCTTTCCCCTCTCTTTCGCGGTTCGCCTCCACGGCATCCCGTTCTCTGGACCGAAACTCCTTCTTTTTGCCCTGGCCATCACCTGGGCGGCCGACACTCTCGCCTATTTTGCAGGTCGTGCCTTCGGCAAACGCCCACTGGCACCGCACATCTCGCCAGGGAAAACGTGGGAAGGTTCGGTCGCCGGCCTCGCAGGCTCTCTTCTCATTGCCTATGCCTTTCATTTCTGGCTTGCCGTGCCGCTTCGCCACCTCCTCGCCATGGCCGTCCTTGGCAACATCGCCGGACAAATGGGCGACCTACTTGAATCCGCCTGTAAGCGTTCGGCTGGCGTCAAAGATTCGGGGGGCCTTCTTCCCGGGCATGGTGGCATCCTTGACCGCATCGACGCGATCATCCTCTGCATTCCGGTTACTTGGTTCTACCTAGTCCTTATCAATCCCCCAATCTAGCCACTCCCCAACCTTCTTCTCGGCGCCTCTCGGCGCACTCAGCGTCTCCGTGTTGTCCCGTTCTTTCGACTGACGCACGTCCTCGAGCGCCCGAGGCGCGACACTCCTTCAATCAATGCGCTACACTTAGCTATCAACCAACATCGCTCATGAAAAAAGTCTCCATCCTAGGGTCGACCGGCTCCATTGGCCGTCAAACGCTCTCCGTTGTCCAATCGCTCCCCGAGCGTTTCAAGATCACCGCGCTAGCGGCGGGCAGCAACCTCGACGAGCTTCTTCCGCAGGTCCTCAGCCACCTTCCCGAGATCGTCTCCGTCGCCACGCCCGAACTAGCCGACCAGCTCTCCCGCCGTCTCGCCGCCGGACTCAAGCCCGGCCAGCTCGCCCCAAAAATTCATCATGGCCGCGAAGGTATGCTCGCGGTCGGCACTCATCCTAACGCCGACATCGTGGTCTCCGCCGCCGTCGGCGTGGTCGGCCTCGAAGCCACGTACGAAGCCGTCAAACTTGGCCGCAGCGTCGCCCTTTCGAACAAGGAAGTCCTTGTCGCGGCTGGTGAACTGGTGATGGCAGCTGCGGCCAAATCGGGCAGGGAACTCCTCCCCGTCGACTCCGAGCACAACGCCGTGCACCAATGTCTGCGCGCCAGCCGCCGCAGCTCGTCGCCGCAATCTGCTACCACTTGGAACAAGCCCGAGTCAGCCGGCCGATCCTTCGCCCCAGAAGAAATGTTCTTCCCCGGCAATCCCATCTCCGAATTCGCTCCAGCTATTCCACCCCCTGACCCCCGGCTGCTGCATCGTGCGCCCTCCCCGGGTCCCGAGTCAGCCGCCACGTATCGCGCGCCCCTTTACCCCGAAGTCCGACGTCTCGTCCTCACCGCCTCCGGGGGGCCTTTCCGCAAAGCGCCGCTCGCTCAACTCGCTCACGTTACCGTCGAGCAAGCCCTGGCTCATCCCAACTGGCGCATGGGCAACCGCATCACCATCGATTCCGCCACCATGATGAACAAGGGTTTCGAGGTCATCGAGGCCCATTGGCTGTTCGACATGCGCCCGGACCAGATCGAGGTCATCATCCACCCCCAATCCACGGTTCACTCGTTCGTCGAGTTCGCCGATGGCGCGGTGCTGGCCCAGCTCGCCCCTCCCGATATGCGCATGCCCATTCAGTACGCGCTAACATATCCGGACCGCCTCGCATCTAATACCGTAGAGCTGGACTGGACGAAACTCCGCCGCTTGGACTTCGAAAAGGCTTCCACGCGGCGTTTTCCTTGTTTGCGTCTGGCGCGCGAGGCACTGGTGAAGGGCGGGGCATTGCCCTGCGCCCTGAACGCCGCGGATGAGGTTGCGGTCGCGGCGTTTCTCGAGCATCGGTTGCCCTTTCTCGGCATTCCGGAGGTGATCGAGTCCGTCCTTGCGCGCACTCCACGCACCAGGTTCTCGTCCATTGACGACGTGCTTTCGGCCGACGCCGAAGCCCGCCGTTTGGCCAACGAGGAAGTCGCCCGCCTCTGCCAACCCGGTTCTGTAGCCGCCGGCCGTTAGTTCGCCCGGCCGGGATTTGCGTTGATTACAGACGGAGGTTCCTGTTTCCTGTCCGCGGATTGCCGGTCTCAAATGTCTGGTTCCGCTCTGGTCACAACCCGTTCCGGCTAGCGAAACAAAACTACGCCGTCTTTGCTAAACTAAGATTCGGAGTCACTCGCGCGCATGAACACCTTGATCGGTATGGTCCTCGTCCTTGGCGTAATCATCCTCGTCCATGAATGGGGACACTTCATCGTGGCTCGTCTTTTTGGCGTGCGCGTCGACGTCTTCTCCATCGGCTTCGGCCCTCGCCTCTTCGGTTTGAAGCGTGGCGACACCGACTGGCGCGTCTCCGCGCTTCCTCTCGGCGGTTATGTCCGTATGGCCGGCCAGGACCTTAGCGATGTAGACTCCGGCGAAAAGCCGCCCACCGGCGCTCCCGACGAGCTGCTGTCCAAAAAGCGCTGGCAGCGCGCCCTAATCTCCTTCGCCGGCCCCGCCGTGAATCTGATTTTTCCTCTCTTCCTGCTCACCGGCTATTTCATCGTCAAGGGCCAGGCCTACCCGAAATATACCGATCAGCCCCTCGTTGTCCTTGGTTTGCCCAAAGATTCTCCTGTCGTTTCAACCGGCCTGCAGCCCGGCGATCGGATCACTTCGCTAAACAGCGTCGCTAATCCGACCTGGGGGACCCTCGAATCCGACTTCAGCAAGGGTATCGAAAAACCGTCCTTCCAATTCACGTACGATCACGACGGCCAGTCTCATTCGGCCCAAGTTTCTACCGACAGCATGACCGAACCCCAATTGTTATTCGGTTATCCTCCCAGCCGGCCGATCGTCGGTCTGATTGATAAGGAAAAGCCGGCCTACCACGCGGGCATCCGTCGCGACGACGTGATCGAAACGATGGACGGCAAGCCTCTGCCCAACTGGCAGGAAATGGTCACAGCCATTCAAAAGACGGAAGGGAAGCCTGCGCAAGTCACCGTCCGTCGCGGCTCCCAGTTGCTCAACCTCACGTTGACGCCCGTACTCGGCAAGAATGAACGCGGCGAGTCCGCCTGGGTCATCGGCATCAGTCCCGGTCAGGAATACTCGTTCCGGAAAGTCCGCTTCGGCGAAGCGGTTACTTCCTCCACGCAAATGACTGGTCGCGGTATCGTGCAAGTCATCGACATCGTCGGCAAGCTGCTGACCGGCAAGCTCCAGGTGAAGCAACTTCAGAGCGTCGTTGGGATCGCGAACGAAGCCGGTCATGCCGTTCAGGAAGGAACCTACGCCGTTGTCGCGCTCATGGCTGCGCTTAGCCTCAATCTCGGAATCCTGAATCTTCTTCCCATTCCCATACTCGATGGCGGCCACATCCTTCTGCTTTCGCTCGAAGGCATTCGCCGGCGCGACTTCAGCCTGGCTTTCAAGGAGCGCTTCATTCAGGTGGGACTGGTCTTCCTGCTCGTCCTCATCGCCTACGTCATGTACAACGACGTGGTTCGCCTGCTCCCGTTCCACTCCTAATCGCGGGGCTAGAAACCGCTTCTTCGGCAGCGAACTGGACCTGTGTCCAACGCCCGGTCGGTAACGCTTTTTGCAAATTATTTTTTGGAGGCGGCGAGGCAGTCGTTGCAGATACCGCCGACTTCAGTGCGAGAAACGGAAACCTGAATTTCGCAGTCGCGCGAAATCTGCTCTTTCAGCTGTTCGTAGAGTCGAGATTCGAATTCACGCACCTTGCCGCAGCGCAAGCACGCCACATGGATATGATCGCGGGGGCCGTGCGTCTCGTAGTAGTGCCGATCTCCCCGCAGGTGCAGAAGATCGAGCTCGTCGATGAGGCCTTCTTTTTTGAGCAGGTCGATGGTCCGGTAGACGGTGACGAGGTGGACCTCCGGATCGATTTTTTGCGCGCGGTCAAGGATTTGGTCGACGTCGAGATGCTGCTCAGCGGAATCCATGACCTGGAGGATGACGCGGCGTTGGCGAGTTAGGCGGATCCGGCGCTGCCGCAGCGCGTTTTGTAGATGGCCGGCCGAGTCGGGAGTGTTGATGCGTTCGCCGCTAGAGACGCGATGGGATGGAGTCGCGGCCATAAAAAAATTCCTCGAAAGCAAGTTTAACACGCGGAACGGGGAGGCGCGAACGCGACCGGAGCGTTATTCGCCCGCCATCCTCATTCCCCGCGTCCTTGCCCGGCGCAATCGTGCGAAAAACCGATTCGCCGCCGCGATGTCGTTGGCGATTTGCGCCTTCAGCTCTTCCGGCCCCGAGAACTTTTTCTCTTCGCGCAATCTCTTCCAGAACCTCACTTCGATTCGTCCTGGAGAAAAATTCCCCGAATAGTCCAGCAGGTGCGTCTCCACGCTCAAACCCGATCCATTAAACGTGGGCCGCACTCCTATGTTCGTTACGCTCCGGTGGCTGCTCGCTTCGCCTTCCAGCACCGTTCTGGTGATGTAGACGCCCCGCGCCGGCAACAGCTCCTGCTCCGGCTTCAAGTTCAGCGTTGGAAAGGTAAATTTCTTGCCCGTGCCGGTCCCGCTTACCACTTCGCCGCTCAATACGAACGGCCTCCCCAGTAGTTCCGCGGCGTCTCGCACATCGCCTTCCGCCACCAATTTCCTCACGAGCGTGCTGGACACGACTTTTCCATTCAGCAGCACCGGCGTGTGCACCACCACATCAAACCCGTAGCGCATTCCCATTTCACGCAGAAGTTTAACGTCGCCGGCTTTCCCGTGTCCGAACCGAAAGTTCTCTCCGACCACAATCGCGCGCACTTGCAGTTGCCGCACCAGGATTTCGTCGACGAAATCCTCCGCAGGCAGCGCCGCCAGCTTTTCCGTGAACGGCAACACCACCGCCGCTTCGATTCCTATCGCGCCGAACCAATCGATCCTTTGCTGATTCGTCGAAATCCTTTGCGGCGCTGCTTCCGGCTTCAGCACTTTCAACGGCGGCGGCTCAAACGTCACCGCCGTCGACACCGCCCCGTTCTCTCTCGCCAGCGTAATTGCAAACTGCAGCACCTTCTGGTGGCCAAGGTGGATTCCGTCGAAATTCCCAATTGCCACGACGCTTCCCCGGCCAGCCGGCATTCCCTCGGCGTTTGTCCGCGCCGGGCGTTGCGCGCTTCCATAGTGCGCGGCCCAATCCGCCGCTGAGTAATACACGTTGATCCCGCCCGTCGGTATGTGCATGTGCACCGCGAGCGCCTCTGCCGCCGCCCGTTCGACGGCCGGCGATTCCGTCGCCACTTCCAATTCCAGTCCGTCGTACGCGAGTTGCACCTGCGGATAGCCCGCTTTTTTCAGGCGCGCATTCGTGGCCTCATGTGGCAGATCGTGCGCGATATGCGTAAACCACGCCCGTCGCGGCTTCAATTTGTCGATCAGCGCCAGAGCCTGTTCCACGGTTTGATGCATCGGGTGCGGTACATCCCGCAGCGCGTCCAGAATCAAGTCGTCCAGGTCTTCCAGCAGCGGCACACTCGATTCCGGCAACCGGCTGAAGTCGGTCAAATATGCCGCGCGGCCGAACCGGAATCCCGTTACTTCCATTTCTCCGTGTAGCAGCGGCACGGGAATAAACGTTATCCCCGCCAACGAAAACGGCCGGTCGATCACATGCAGATCTACGCTCGGAATGCTGCTCAATGACGGCTTCTTGTCGAACGCATAGGAAAACACTCTCCGCACCACGCTGAAGGTTTCTTCCGTTGCGTAAACCGGGATGGGCGCCTTCTGCCGGTAGTTGTAAGGCCGCAGGTCATCGAATCCAAGAATATGATCCGCGTGGCAATGCGTCAGCAGCACGCCGTCCAGCCGGTCCAGGTGCGCACGCAGCGCCTGCGTCCGGAAGTCCGGCGTCGTGTCGATCACCACATTTCGTCCGTTGCGGGAAATCAGCAGGGAAGGTCGTAATCTCTTGTCGCGCGGGTCATTCGATTCGCACACCGCGCAGTAGCATCCCAAACTCGGCACGCCCATGGACGTGCCTGATCCCATCACAGTCAACCGTATCATTTTGGAGTGCGGCAGCGCTGCAGCCCGCCTGCGGCGTGGGTCACCCCTCTACTTCTTGCCCTTTGCCTGCGCCGCGACCTTGGCCATCTCCGCTGCCATCGCCTTCTGAATTTCTAAATACGTCAGCTTCAACTTCCCCATTAAGTCCAGCAACATGCTGTCTTCTTCCGGCGCCAGGTTGCCCTTAGTTTTTTCGTGCAACGCATCCAGCATGTCGATCAGCTCCCGCGCTGCATCCGGATCGAGCATCGGCTGGCCCGTATTCGGGTCCGCATATGCTCCCAGCACCATCGCCGCGTTGCTCCCGATCATTCGCACTAGGTTCTCGAATGCCGGCAATCGCTTCGGCGCATCGGCCGCTGCCGTCGCCTTTTTCGCCTCGGCCGCCTTCGTTTCCGCTTTTTCCTTTACTTCTTCGCGCTTGGCCTCGCGCTCCTGCTCTGCCACGACATCTTTCCGGATCTCGCCCTCCGCGGTAAAGGGCCGCCGGTCGATCACCTTGAAACCCTCTTCGTTGTGGTCCGCCACGTTCCGTTACCTCTCCTTGACGTTCTCCCCAAGTTTATCACGGGAAACCCAGCCCCCCTTTGCACTCGGGCCTCCGCATCAGCGACGCGACTGAGCCCGCCGCTCACCCTCATGTTATTCTGTTCGTCGAAAGACTATGCGCCGCCTAATCCTTCTTTTTGTGATCCTTACCGCTGCTGCTCACGCGCGGCCCGCTGCCCCTTCGTTTCCTGCTTTCGCGCAGTGGCGCACCGCTGTCCTTGCCGGTGATTCTTCCACACTCGCCCGCTTCTACAGCAAAGCCCCCGAACCGTACATCGCCGGGATGGACAAAAAGCCGTTCCCGCTGTCCGACGAGCTCTCCTTCTGGTCTTCCCTGAAATCCAAAGGTCTTACCAATCTTTCCGCCGATCTCGTCGAGGAAAGCGAGCCGCAGCCGAACCTCCATCTGTTGGTTCTGCAGCTCACGCTGAATTTCAAGCCCGGCTCCACGCCGCAAAAGGAATTCGTCGCTCTTGTTCAGGGCTGGCATCAGGAAGGCGATCATTGGTCCATTGTCGTCGTCCAGCGCACCGCCGCCACGCGTCTTCGTCAGCCGCTCGACCAAAAGCAGATCTACAATCCATCGGGAGACGCGAACACCGAAATTGCCGAGGGACTGCGAGCCGCCGCGGCTGGACACAAGCGCCTTCTCGTCGTCTTTGGCGGCAACTGGTGCTTCGATTGCCACGTCTTGGACGAAGCTTTTCATAGCCCCGAGATCGCTCCGACCCTGAACAAATCCTTCGTTGTCGTCCACATCGACATCGGCAACATGGACAAGAACCTCGACGTGGCCAAGAAGTACGACGTTCCTATCGAACGCGGTGTGCCAGCCATCGCCGTGCTCGATTCTGACGGCAAGCTCCTCTTCAGCCAGAAGCGCGGCGAGTTCGAAGCCGCCCGCTCCATGGCCCCCGAAGATATTCTCGATTTCCTGCACAAGTGGCAACCCACCTCGCGTTAGGCCCTTCGGACTCTGCGAAGTTGAGTGAGTGATGACTAGCGAGCGCCGTCATTCCGAGCGCAGTCTTCGCAGCGAGGAATCCCTCTTCGCAACACCCTCCTCCGCCTCCCGCCGTCCCCTTCACCTCTGGGACACAATCCCACACCTCTTGCTCCCACTTTCCCGGCTCCCATGCTACTCTTCCCACCGTTCCGGCCCGTCCACACCGTCCCGCGCAGGAGCGTGCAATGCCGCGAATCCTTCTTACCACCCGTTGTCGCGACACTGGTCTCTACGATTATTTCCGCGAAAATGCTCCTCGCAATTTCCGTTGGCGTTTCGGAATGCCTCGGCGCATTTCCTTCGGTCTTCGCTTCCTTCGTCAAAACATCCCTGGCATCTCCATCCTCGAGTACCCGACCAGGTCCGAGTATTCCGCTCAACTTCGCCAGGGATGGGACGCCGTCGGCTTCTCGTTCTACCTCGAAGAGACCAATGACATCCTCGATATGGCTCGCGAAGCCCGCGCTGCCGGCATTCCGCAACTTTGGGCAGGAAACTACGGCGCGCTTACTCCCGCGATCCAGCCCACGTTCGATCACGTCTTTACGAGCTACGGCGAAGAATCGCTCGCGCAACTCGTCAACGCGCCGCTCGACGAGATCCAGCACCCCCCACTCATCACCGAATTTCGCTTTCCTGGTGGCTGGTCCGTTCCGGTCGGTGTTCTTTTTTCTTCCCGCGGCTGCAGCTTCAGGTGCACCTTCTGCCAAACGACGGCCTTCGCGCCCCATCCGAAGCCGGTTTCCATTGATTCGCTCGATCGCGTCCTGCGCTTTTACAAGGCGCATGGCATCCACTTCATCCTGATGCTCGACGAGAACTTCGGCAATCTCCCCGCTCACGCCGAAACCGTCATCGAACTTCTTGCCCGCCATCGCCTGCATTGGCTGGTGCAATCGCGCGTCGATCTCTTCCTTCGTAATTTCGAGAAATGGCAAGATGCCGGCATGGAAGGCGCTCTCTTCGGCATCGAGAGCTTCCACCAGGAAATTCTCAAGCAGATGCATAAGAACGAGAAGGTTCAGGCTGCCTTTGAGCTCGCCGAGCGGCTCAACCGCGCCGGTCTCTACGCCCACGGCTACTACATCATCGGACTGCCCTCGGAAACCCCGGAGTCCATCGCCGAAGATCTGCGCACGCTCGCCTCGCTTGAACTGGACGTCACGCAAATCACCATCGTCACACCCCATCCGCAAACCGAGATGTGGCGCGACCTCGAATCAAACTACGGCATTTTTGATAAGGATTGGTCGCACTTCGACACCAAGCACCTCGTGTGGAATCATCCACACTGTGCTCCCGCTGTACTCGAAGGCTTGTTGGAACAGGGTTTTCGCAACTGCTACGGCCCGCAGTGGCTCAAACGCACGATAAAAAAATTCGTCGCCAAGCGCTGGGTCGACCGCGACCTTGCTGGTATTCTCACGGGACCGATCGGCGCCCGTTGGGCCTCACCGCAGCGTCTACCGTTCCTGCCGATGCGCACGCCCACGGCAGCTGCTACGCCCAAGCGCGTCTCTGCCTCTTCCGCTACGGCGTAGCATTCGGCCACAACACTGGCCACAAAATGTGGCCAGAGCAAGGCCCTCGTCACTCCGAGCCTGCCGCAGGCAGGCGTAGCAAGCAATCCCTCTTTCTACCGGCCAACGGACGCTTCCTTGTCCGAAACACCCTAGGGCTCCGCCGACTGTGGGATCACATCCAACGTCGTCTCTTTCACCAGGTCCACATCCACGCGCACCGATCCCGCACTTCCGGTGTGCACAAACTTTGCGGACCCCACTTCCGCAGCCGGCAGACTCACGTCTTTCCCCGGTCCCACCGTTTTCACCACCGTCCGATGCGCC
>Ga0187783_10002460_pt1 | contig 13748 bp, 10 predicted proteins | sample 1015_SJ02_MP02_2_FD_132471 | JGI IMG/M metagenome (GOLD analysis project Ga0187783, IMG submission 132471) | Tropical peat soil microbial communities from peatlands in Department of Meta, Colombia - 1015_SJ02_MP02_20_MG | ecosystem: Environmental > Terrestrial > Soil > Wetlands > Peat | place...
CCGACCGCGACCGCCTGGGCCTCGAGCACCGTGCCCGAGGGCGACACCGGCAGCAGCCAGCGGGGCTCGATCAGCAGGTCGGCGGGCTCGCGGTCGGACATCGGCTCCAGGGCGCAAAAAATCCTGCGCGCAGTATATCGATGCCTTGCCCGACGCGCTTGCTGCGCGCGAGTAGAATGCCTCGCGTGCGCTGCAGCCGCCGCTCGCGGCGCGCGTGCGTGCAAGCGCGGAATTCTCCGGCACGCCGGCGGATTCCCCGCGATACCCCTCAAGGAGCACAGCCATGCCCAAGTACCTCGTCGAGACGACCTACACGGCGGAAGGCATCCGCGGTCTGCTGAAGGACAAAGCTTCCGCTCGCAGGCAGGCCGTCGAGAAGCTGCTGCAAAGTGTCGACGGCAAGCTCGAGGCGTTCTATTACGCCATGGGTGATCGTGACGTCGTCACCATCGTCGATCTGCCCGACGCAGCCGCCGCTGCGGCGATCTCGTTCACCGGGTCGGCGACCGGGCTCTTCAGAGTCACGACCACCCCGCTCCTCACCGTCGAGGAGGTCGATCGCGCGCTGGCGAAGAAGCTCTCCTTCCGCGCCCCGGGCCAGTAGCGAAACACCGTAAGCCGTCGCCTCCCGGCCCTCGCGGGCGCGGCACTCCAGGGCGAGCGCGGGCCGCAGATCCTTCGGCCGCCACCGCTTTGGTGGTGAAGGTCGCGGCGGTGGTTCGTGCTAGAATTTCGCCTTTGCGCTGCCGCCTGCAAGGGCCTTCCCGTTGTTCATTCTTCCGTGATCTGCGCTATTGATGGCTGAAATCGCCCGCGAAGTACTGTCGGTCAGTCTCGAAGGAGAGATGCGGCAGTCCTATCTCGACTACGCAATGAGTGTCATCGTCGGGCGTGCCCTGCCCGATGTGCGCGATGGACTCAAGCCCGTGCACCGCCGCGTGCTGTACGCGATGCGCGAGCTCGGCAACGACTGGAACAAGGCCTACAAGAAATCCGCCCGCGTCGTCGGCGACGTGATCGGCAAGTACCACCCGCACGGCGAGAGCGCGGTATACGACACCATCGTGCGCCTGGCACAGCCGTTTTCCATGCGCTACCTGCTGGTTGACGGGCAGGGCAACTTCGGCTCGGTGGACGGCGACCCGCCCGCGGCCATGCGCTACACCGAAGTACGCATGGCGCGCATCGCGCACGAGCTGCTCGCGGACATCGCCAAGGAAACCGTCGACTTCAGTCCCAACTACGACGAGTCCGAGACCGAGCCCTCGGTGCTGCCGACACGCATCCCCAACCTGCTGGTGAACGGTCAGACCGGCATCGCGGTCGGCATGGCGACCAACATCCCGCCGCACAACCTCACCGAAACCATCAACGCCTGCGTGGCGCTGCTCGATGAGCCGGCGCTACCGCTCGCGGCGCTCATGCAGCACATGCCGGGGCCCGACTTCCCGACCGGCGGCATCATCAACGGCGCCCAGGAGATTGCCACTGCGTATCGCACCGGGCGCGGACGGCTGTCGGTGCGCGCGCGCGTCGCGATTGAGGACATCGGTCGCGGCGACCGCCAGGCGATCGTCGTGACCGAGCTTCCCTACCAGGTGAACAAGGCGCGTCTCATCGAGCGCATCGCCGAGCTGGTACGCGACAAGCTCATCGACGGCATCGCCGCGGACGGTCTGCGCGATGAGTCCGACAAGGACGGCATGCGCATCGTCATCGAGCTCAAGCGCGGCGAAGTGAGCGAGATCGTGCTCAACAACCTCTACGCCCAGACACCGATGGAGACGGTGTTCGGCATCAACATGGTGGCGCTGCAGGACGGCCAGCCGAAGCTGATGTCGCTGAAGGAGATGCTCGAGGCCTTCATCCGCCATCGGCGCGAGGTGGTCACACGGCGCAGCATTTACGATCTCGCCAAGGCGCGCGAGCGTGCCCACATTCTCGAGGGCCTGGCGGTGGCGCTTGCCAACATCGACACGGTGATCGCCCTCATCAAGGCGGCCGCCTCGCCGGCCGAGGCGCGCAGCGCGCTGCTCGCGCGCTCCTGGCCTCCCGGGCTCGTGACCGAGCTACTCGAGCGCGCCGGCACAATCTCCACCCGGCCGCAGGGGCTGAGCGCCGAGGTCGGGCTGCACGTCGGCGGCTACCGTCTCTCGGAAGCGCAAGCGCAGGCGATCCTCGACATGCGTCTGCACCGCCTCACCGCCCTCGAGCAGGATAAGATCATCGCCGAGTACCGCGAGCTCCTCGGTAGCATCGCCGAACTTTCCGACATTCTGGCGCGTCCCGAGCGGCTGACCCAGGTAGTGCGTGCCGAGCTCATCGAGGTGCGCGAGAACTACGGGGATGCGCGTCGCACGGAGATCAACCGCGATCATCTCGATCTGACCACCGAGGACCTGATTGAGCCGCAGGACGTGGTGGTGACGCTGTCACATACCGGCTATGCCAAGGCGCAGCCGCTCACCGAGTACCAGACGCAGCGCCGCGGCGGCCGCGGCAAGACCGCCACCGCGGTGAAGGACGAGGATTTCGTCGAGAAGCTGTTCGTCGCGCACACCCACGACACCGTGCTGTGCTTCTCCAACCGCGGCAAGGTGTACTGGCTCAAGGTGTACGAGCTGCCGCAGGCCGGGCGCGGCTCGCGCGGCAAGCCGATGGTGAACCTGCTGCCGCTCGAGGAAGGCGAGAAGATCAACGCGCTGCTGCCGGTGAAGCATTACGACGAGCAGCACTTCGTCTTCATGGCGACCCGCGCCGGCACCGTGAAGAAGACCCCGCTCACGGCATTCTCGCGGCCGCGGACCAGCGGCATCATCGCCGTCGATCTCGCCGACAACGATCAGCTGGTCGGGGTGGCACTCACCGATGGGGAGCGCGAGATCATGTTGGTGACGAGCGGTGGCAAGGCCATCCGTTTCCACGAGAGCGAGGTGCGCCCCATGGGGCGCGAGGCCGCCGGCGTGCGTGGCATTCGCCTCGGGGCCGGCCAGGACCTGATCGCACTCATCGTCGTCGGCGAGGGGCACGTGCTCACCGCGTCCGCGGCCGGCTACGGCAAGCTCACGCCGCTCGCCGACTTCCCGGCACACGGCCGTGGCGGCCAGGGCGTGATAGCGCTGCAGACCTCCGATCGCAACGGCTTCACGGTGGCGGCGCTGCAGGTGCTGCCGGGTCAGGAGATCATGCTGATCAGCTCGACCGGCACGCTGGTGCGCACCACGGTGGACGAGATCTCCGTGCAGGGCCGTAACACGCAGGGGGTGCGTCTCATCCGCCTCGATGAGGGGCAGCGGCTGGTCGGCATCGAGCGTATCGAGAGTCTCGACGGCAATGACGAGGGAGCGCTCGCGGAAGCGGGCCCCGGGGCGGGCGCGGCGCCACCGGCGAGCGACGCTTAGGCGCGAAAGTTCCTACCGCGCCGCGGGCGCTGCAGCTAAGATCCAGCGTTCCCTGATAGTGTGAAACGTCCCGGAAGGGTGCTCGTGCGCGTCTTCAATTTCGCTGCGGGGCCGGCCACGCTGCCCGTGGAAGTCCTCCAACAAGCCCGCGATGAGCTCATCGACTGGCAGGGCTCGGGCTGCTCGGTGATGGAGGTGAGTCACCGGGGCAAGGCCTTCACGGCGCTCGCGGAGGAGGCCGAGGAGCTGCTGCGCGAGCTGCTCGCCGTGCCCGCCGCGTACCGCGTGCTCTTCCTGCAAGGCGGGGCGCGCGCGCAGTTCGCGGCCGTGCCCATGAATCTCGCGCGCCCGGACGCCGTCGTCGACTACGTGAACACCGGCCTGTGGTCGAAGCAGGCGATCGCCGAGGCGCAGCGCTTCGTCGCACGCGTGAACATCGCTGCCGACGAGGCGCACTCGCACTACAACACCGTGCCTGCTGCCGCTGCGCTCGAGCTGACTCGCAACGCGGCCTACGTGCACTACACGCCGAACGAGACCGTTGGCGGGGTGGAGTTCCCGTACGTGCCCGCAACTGGCGGCGTGCCGCTGGTTGCGGACATGTCCTCGACCATTCTCTCGCGGCCGCTCGACGTGAGGCAGTTTGGCTTGATCTACGCCGGGGCGCAGAAGAACCTGGGACCTGCGGGACTGACGCTCGTCATCGTGCGCGCCGACCTCACCGGCCGGGCGCGCCCGGGGACACCGGTCGTGTGGGACTACGGCGCCGTGGCCGCCGAGCACTCGATGCTCAATACGCCGCCCACCTTCGCTTGGTACATGGCCGGGCTGGTGCTGCGCTGGCTCAAGGCGCAGGGTGGACTCGCCGCCATGGCCGAGCGCAACCGCGCCAAGGCGCAGCTGCTGTACGACGCCATCGATGCCTCCGGCTTCTACGCCAACCCCGTCGCGGTTCAGTGCCGCTCGTGGATGAACGTTCCCTTCACGCTGGCCCAGGCGCAGCTCGATGAGCGTTTCCTCAGCGAGGCACGCGCAGCCGGTCTCGCCAATCTCGCCGGCCACCGCTCGGTCGGCGGAATGCGCGCCAGCCTCTACAACGCCATGCCGCTCGCGGGCGTCGAGGCGCTGGTGGCATTCATGAGGGATTTCGAGCGCCGCTGTGGCTGACGCGTCGATGCCTTACCGCATTCTCACGCTCAACAGCATCAGCCCGCGCGGCCTCGCGCGGCTGCCGCGCGAGCGCTACGAGGTGGGCGCGGACATCGAGTGCCCCGAAGCGATCCTGCTGCGCTCGGCCGACATGCATGGCCTGCCGCTGCCCGCATCGCTCGCGGCGGTCGGCCGTGCCGGCACGGGCGTCAACAACATCCCGGTCGCGCAGCTCTCCGCGCGCGGCATCCCGGTGTTCAATGCCCCCGGGGCCAACGCCAATGCGGTGAAGGAGCTGGTGCTGGCGGGGCTGTTGCTCGCCGCGCGCAACATCGGCCCTGCGTGGCTGTTCGCCCGCGCGCTCGGCGGCGACGATGAGGCCATCGAGGCAGCCGTGGAGGCGGGCAAGCAGTCGTTCGTCGGTTTCGAGCTCCCCGGTCGCACGCTCGGCGTCATCGGGCTCGGCGCGATCGGCGTCGAGGTGGCCAACTCGGCGCTGGCACTCGGCATGAAGGTGCTCGGTTACGATCCGCAGATCACCGTGCGGCGCGCCTGGCAGCTGTCGGCGAGCGTCGAGCAGGCGCTGTCGCTCGAGGACCTGTTCGCGCGCGCTGACGCCGTCAGTGTGCACGTGCCGCTCAACGAGGAGACGCGCAAGCTCGTCAACGCCGCGCGGCTGGCGCTCATGCAGCCGCAGGGCACCGTTCTCAATTTCGCGCGCGCCGCCATCGTCGACGAGACCGCGGTGGTGGCGGCGCTCGATGCCGCGCGGCTGCACGCCTACGTGTGCGACTTCCCGCGCTGCACCCTCAAGGACCACCCGAAGGTGATCACGCTGCCGCATCTTGGCGCCTCGACCGGTGAGGCGGAGGAGAACTGCGCGATCATGGTGGTCGAGCAGGTACGCGATTTTCTCGAGAATGGCAACATCAGGAACAGCGTCAACTACCCGGAAGCGGTGCTGCCGCGGGTGCCGAACACGACGCGTCTCGGCGTCGCCAACCGCAACGTACCCAACATGGTGGGGCAGATCTCCACCTGTCTGGCGGCGGCCGGCATCAACATCGCCGACCTCTTGAACAAGTCCCACGGCGAGTACGCCTATACGCTCATCGACGCCGATGGCGAGCTCGGCGCCGAGCTGCTGACACGCATCCGCGCCATCGACGGCGTGCTGTCGGCGCGCATCGTCTGAGAACCCTCTTCGAGGCCGACCCGCATGGCGAGAAAAGAGCGTCCTCCACCCTCCCGCACCGCGGGCATTGCCCGCCGCCGCCCGCCGCGGCCGCACCCCGCCGCCTCCGCGATCGATCTCGAGGCGGTCCGCACCCGCATCGATGCGGTCGATGAGCAGATCCACACGCTCATCAGTGAGCGTGCGCGCCTCGCGCAGCAGGTCGGGATCTCCAAGGGCAAGGACGGACACACGGTGGATTTCTACCGCCCGGAGCGCGAGGCACAGGTGCTGCGCATGGCGCGCGCGCGTAACCGCGGGCCGCTGCGCGATGCGGAGGTGCTGCGCCTCTTCCGCGAGATCATGTCGGCGTGTCTTGCGCAGCAGGAGCCGCTCAAGGTCGCCTTCCTCGGGCCCGAAGGCACTTTCACGCAGACCGCGGTGCTCAATCACTTCGGGCACTCGGTGCGCGCGTTGCCGCTCGTCTCGATCGACGAGGTGTTTCACGAAGTGGAGGCCGCGAGCGCCGATTTCGGCGTCGTACCGATCGAGAACTCGACCGAGGGCACGGTCAATCACACGCTCGATCGCTTTCTCACCTCGCCGCTCAAGATCTGTGGCGAGGTCGAGCTGCGCGTGCGCCACCATCTGCTCGGGACCATGAGCGCACTGACGCACGTCGAGCGCGTCTGCTCGCACCCGCAAGCGCTCGCCCAGTGCCGGCAGTGGCTGGAGGAGCACCTGCCGGGCGTCGAGCAGGTGCCGGTCTCGAGTAACGCCGAGGGCGCACGCCGCGCCCGCGACGAGCGCGGCAGCGCCGCGATCGCCGGGGAGACCGCCGCGGAGATTTACGGGCTGAAGGTGCTCGCCGCGGAAATCGAGGATCACGCCGACAACACCACCCGCTTCCTCATCCTCGGCCGCAAGCTCTTCGCGCCGAGCGGCGAGGATCGCACGACGCTCCTGGTGTCGGTCGGGCACACCGACGCTCCCGGAGCGCTCTACCGGCTGCTCGAGCCGCTCGCGCGCCACCGGGTGAGCCTGACGCGCATCGAATCTCGGCCGTCGCGCCGGCGCAAGTGGGACTACGTGTTCTTCATGGATCTCGAGGGACACGCCGAGGAGCCACGCGTGGCACGCGCGCTCGCCGCGCTGCGCAGGCGTGCGTCGCTGTTCCGCGTGCTCGGATCGTATCCGCGGGCCGTGCAGTGAGCGGCGCGCCCGGCAGCGCCTGGCGCATCGCTCCGGGAGGCGTGATCTCCGGCACGCTCACCGTGCCCGGGGACAAATCGATCTCGCACCGCGCGCTCATGCTGGGAGCGCTCGCGCAAGGCGACACGCACATCAGCGGCTTCCTGGCCGGCGAGGACTGCCTCGCCACGGCGCGCGCGCTCGAGGCCCTTGGGGTGCGGCTCGAGCGGCCGGCGGAGACCGAGGTGCTGGTGCACGGCGTCGGCAGCGCCGGGCTCACCGCCCCGGCGGCAGCGCTCGACATGGGGAATGCGGGCACCGCCATGCGCCTGATGATGGGCGTGCTTGCACCGCAGAAGTTCGACTCGACGCTGATCGGCGATGCATCGCTCATGCGCCGGCCGATGGAGCGCGTCGCGCTGCCGCTGCAGATGATGGGCGCGCGCATCCACACGCACGCGGGGCGACCGCCGGTGGAGATTCGGGGCACGCCGCAGCTGCGTGCCATTCACTACAGCCTGCCGGTAGCGAGCGCCCAGGTTAAATCCGCCGTACTGCTCGCCGGGTTGGCCGCCGCCGGGCGCACGCGCCTCACCGAGCCGCTCCCCTCGCGCGATCACACCGAGCGCATGCTGCGCGCCTTCGGCGTGACGCTCACGCAGAGCGGACGCACCATTGCGCTCGAGGGCGGACAGATCCTGCGCGCCACTGCCGTGGCCGTGCCGGCGGACTTTTCCTCCGCCGCCTTCCTCATCGTGGCCGGCTGCCTCGCGGCCGAGCGCGCGCTCCGCCTCACTAACGTCGGCGTCAATCCGACGCGCACCGGGCTCATCACGCTGCTGCGCCGCATGGGTGCGGATATCCGCGTGCAGCCGCGCGCCGCCGCCGACGATCCCGCCGCCGAGCCCGTGGCGGATATCGAGGTGCACCGCAGCGCGCTACGCGGCATCACCGTGCCGGAAGCGCTCGTGCCGCTCTCTATCGATGAGCTGCCGGTGTTCTTCGTCGCTGCGGCCTGCGCGAGCGGCGAGACCCTGGTACGCGGGGCGCTCGAGCTGCGCGTCAAGGAGAGCGACCGGCTGGCCACGATGGCGGCCGGTCTCGCCGCCCTCGGCGTCGAGCACCAGCTGTTGCCGGACGGTCTGTGGATCCGGGGCAGCGGCACGATCGGCGGCGGCCGAGTGGACAGTGGCGGGGACCATCGCGTCGCCATGGCTTTCGCAGTGGCCGCCCTGCGGGCCCGCGCCGCGATCGAGATCGCCGATGTGGCCAACGTCGCCACCAGCTTTCCGCGGTTCGAGCGCACCGCGCGTGCGGCGGGCCTCGCGCTCGAGGTGCTCTGAACGGCAATGCGCCGCCGCCACGGCGCGCGGCCCGGTTCCGTGCCAACATGGCGCGTGGCCCCTTCATCCTGTCCCATCGTCACCATCGACGGCCCGAGCGGCTCGGGCAAGGGCACCATCAGTCGTGCGGTCGCCCAGCGTGTCGGCTGGCATCTCCTCGACAGCGGCGCGCTCTACCGCCTGGTGGCACTCGCCGGCATCGCGGCCGGCGCGGCCGAGGACGATGAGCGCAGCCACGGCGAACTTGCCCGGCATATGGACGTGAAGTTCGCCGTCGCCGCCGACGGCAGCGAGCGCATCTGCCTCGACGGGCGCGACGTCACAGCCGAGGTGCGCTCCGAGCTCGCCGGTCAGGGCGCTTCCCGGGTCGCCGCCTGGCGCGGGGTGCGCACGGCGTTGCTGGCGCGGCAGCGGGCCTTTGCTACTCCCCCGGGGCTCGTCGCCGACGGGCGGGACATGGGGACCGTCGTGTTCCCGGACGCTCAACTTAAGATATTCCTGACCGCGACCCCCGAAGAAAGGGCGCTAAGGCGCTATAAGCAGTTGAAAGACAAGGGGTCCGATGTTAGCCTTCCCGCCCTTTCGCGCGAGATAGCCGAGCGGGATTTAAGGGATCAGACCCGCGAGGTCGCCCCGCTGAAGGCCGCGCCCGATGCCTGTGTGATTGACTCGACCAGCCTTGCGGTCGAGGCGGTCGTCGGGCGGGTGCTGGAACTGATGACCGCCCGGCGTTTGTGGCCCTGAGGGGCGCTCGTCGCGATACGCACGGAGGGAATGTTTGAGGCAGGCACGCGCAGGATGCGGGTGCCCGTTGTAATTTCCTGGACCCGAAGGACGAGGGCCCAGTACAGGCACGCCGGTGAGGCGTGCGAAGTGAAGGTATGACAGAAAGTTTCGCTCAGCTATTCGAGCAGAGTCTCGCCAATCAGCGCATCCGCCCGGGCATGATACTCACCGGGCTCGTGGTCGACGTCACGAACGACGTCGTCATCGTCAACGTAGGCCTCAAGTCCGAGGCCGTCATCCCCCTCGAGCAGTTCAAGAACGAGCGTGGCGAGGTGGAGGTCAAAGTCGGCGACCAGGTGGAAGTGGCCCTCGATTCGGTCGAGGACGGCACGGGCGAGACGCGCCTGTCGCGCGAGAAGGCCAAGCGCGCACGGACCTGGACGCGTCTCGAGGAGGCGTTTAACAAATCGGAGATCGTCACCGGCGTCATCACCGGGCGCGTCAAGGGCGGCTTCACGGTCGAGATCGAGAACGTGCGCGCCTTCCTGCCCGGATCGCTGGTCGACGTCCGTCCGGTGCGCGACACCTCGTATCTCGAAGGCAAGCCGCTCGAGTTCAAGGTCATCAAGCTCGATCAGAAACGTAATAACGTCGTGGTCTCGCGCCGCGCGGTGGTCGAGCAGGAGTTCTCTGCCGAGCGTTCCGCTCTCATGGACAACCTGCAGGAAGGCGCGGTGGTGCGCGGCACCGTCAAGAACCTCACCGACTACGGCGCGTTCGTCGACCTCGGCGGCATCGATGGCCTATTACACATCACCGACATGGCGTGGAAGCGTGTCAAGCACCCCTCGGAAGTGGTCAAGGTGGGCGATGAGGTCGAGGTGCGCATCCTCAAGTTCGACCGCGAGCGCTCGCGCGTCAGCCTCGGCCTCAAGCAGCTCGGCGCCGACCCCTGGCAAAACATCGCGCGGCGCTACCCGCCCGGCACACGGGTGTTCGGCAAGGTCACCAACATTGCCGACTACGGCGCGTTCGTCGAGATCGAGGACGGCGTCGAGGGACTGGTGCACGTCTCCGAGATGGACTGGACCAACAAGAACGTCAATCCGGCCAAAGTGGTGCACACCGGACAGGAAGTCGAGGTCATGGTGCTCGACGTCGACGAGGAGCGGCGCCGTATCTCGCTCGGACTCAAGCAGTGTCAGGCCAACCCGTGGAAGGAGTTCGCCGAGAACTACAACCGCGGCGACAAGGTGGGCGGCCAGATCAAGTCCATCACCGATTTCGGCATCTTCATCGGGCTGCCGGGCAACATCGACGGGCTGGTGCACCTCTCCGATATCTCCTGGGACCAGCCGGGGGAGGAGGCGGTGCGCAACTACCAGAAGGGGCAGCAGCTCGAGGCGATGGTGCTGTCGATCGACCCCGAGCGCGAGCGTATCTCGCTCGGCATCAAGCAGCTCGCCAAGGACCCGTTCTCCGCCTACATCGCCGACAACCCCAAGGGCACGATCGTCAGGGGCGTGGTGAAGGAAGTCGATGCGCGCGGCGCCGTCATCGACCTCGGTAACGGCATCGAAGGGCAGCTGCGCGCGTCCGAGCTCGGCCGTGATCGCGTGGAAGATGCGCGTGCGGTGCTCAAGGTGGGCGAGGAGATCGAAGCCAAGTTCACCGGCGTCGACCGCAAGTCGCGCACCATCTCGCTGTCAATCAAGGCCAAGGAGGCCCACGAGGAAGCCGAGGCGGTGCAGAGCTACCGCTCGGAGACCACGACCTCCGGCACCAGCCTCGGAGATCTGCTGAAGGAGCACATCGGGTCCGGAGAGAGCCGCTGAGGCAATGACGAAGTCGGAACTCATCGAGATCATCACCGCCAAGCAGAAGCATCTGCCGGCGAAGGACGTCGAGCTCGCGCTCAAGCAGATTCTGGAGATCATGAGCGATGCGCTCTCGCAAGGCGAGCGCATCGAGATCCGCGGCTTCGGCAGCTTCTCGCTGCATTTCCGGCCGCCGCGCCAGGGACGCAATCCGAAGACGGGCGAGGCGGTGGCGCTCTCGGGTAAGCACGTGCCGCACTTCAAGCCGGGCAAGGACCTGCGTGAGCGCGTGAACGACGGCGCCGGGCGCCCGATCCGCGACTGAGCCGCGGCCGGCGGGCCGTGTTCGCGCGGCAGGGTGTTTTGGCCGGCGCCACGGACCTGCTATCGTCGCCACCTAGTGTTCGAGCTTCCTCCACTACTACTCGCTCTGGCCTTCATCCTGGTGGGCCTGGCGGCCTGGTTCCTCGGCCGCCGCAACGGCGCCGCACGTACCGTGCGACTGCCGCGTGACTACTACGTCGGCCTCGATCACCTGATCAACGACCGCTTCGATCACGCCGCCGAGATCTTCGCCCGCATGGCGGAGGCCGACGGCGATGCGGCCGAGATCCAATTCGCCCTCGGGAGTCTGTTCCGGCGGCGCGGCGAGGTGGATCGGGCGATCGCGATTCACACCCGCCTGCGCGAGCACGGCGGGCCGGGCCTCGCCGACAAGGCGGCCTTCGCGCTGGCGCTCGACTACCAGAGCGCGGGGCTCATGGACCGTGCCGAGCGCGTTCTCGAGGAGCTCGCAGCCTCGCGAGAATACCGCCGCATCGCGCTCGATCACCTGGTGCGCATCTACGAGGCGCAGGGCGACTGGGCGAAGGCGCTCAAGGTGTTTCACGAGCTGCCGCCGGCCGTGCAGGCCGAGCGCGCCCGGGTGGCGGCGCACTACCTGTGCGAGCTCGCCGAACACGCCCTGGTGCAGGGCGAGGCCGAGCGCGCGCGTACGCTGCTGCGCCAGGCACGCACGCATCAGGCGGTGCTGCCGCGCGCCGACATGCTCACGGCCCGCATCGCCCAGCAGGCCGGGGATGCCGGCGGTGCGCTGCTGCTTTACCTGCATGCGCTCGAGACGGCGCCCGGTCTGGCGCTCGAGATCATCCCGTCGGTACTCGCCATCGCCCGGCAGACGCGCCGGCACGATATGTTGAATGAGCTCGGGCGGCGGCTGCGTCAAAGCGGCGGCGTCAGTCCGCGCCAGCTCGCATGGCTCCTGGCGACCGCCGTGCCGGCGGAGGACATGTCGCAGCTGCCGGGGATCACTGCCGAGCTGGGCGGCGGGGTGGAATCGGCGGCCGAGGCGAGCACGCTGAGTGCGCTGCTGACACGGATCGGCGACGCCGGTGGCCGTTATCAGTGCGACGAGTGCGGGCTCAACAGCGTCGGCTGGTACTGGCGTTGTCCCAAGTGCCGCTCCTGGGACAGCATGAGTCCGGCGGTTTTCAAGTGGGCCGAGCGCACCGACCACGTGGTCCGCGCCTCGTGAAGCTGGCGCGCGCCCAGGAGAGTCTTGTGATGACGACGAACGCGAAATCGCCGATCCGCACGGCAGTGTTTCCCGTGGCGGGGCGCGGCACGCGCTTTCTGCCCGCCACCAAGGCGAGTCCGAAGGAGATGCTGCCGGTGGTCGACAAGCCTCTGATCCAATACGCGGTCGAGGAGGCGCTCGCTGCGGGCGCGCAGCGGCTGGTGTTCATCACCGGCGCCTCCAAGCGCGCCATCGAGGATCACTTTGATTCCGACCAGGAGCTCGAGCTGATGCTCAAGCTCCAGGGCAAGAGCGATCTGCTCAACCAGCTGCGCAGCGTGCTGCCGTCGTACGCCTCCTGCATCTACATCCGTCAGCCTGCACCCCTCGGACTCGGGCACGCGGTGCTCTGTGCGCAACCGGCAGTCGGCTCGGAACCTTTCTTCGTACATCTGGCGGACGACCTCATCCGCAGCGAAGTCGCATGCCTTGCGCAGATGGCGCAGGTCTACGAAGCCAAGCGTGCGAGCGTGCTCGGCGTACAGGCCGTGCCGCGCCAGGACACCGAGAAGTACGGCATCGTGGCCGTCGAGGCGGACCGCGCCGCCACGAGCCGCGTGCGCAGCATCGTGGAGAAGCCGAAGCCGGCGGTCGCGCCGTCAAACCTGGCGGTCGTCGGCCGCTATGTGCTTGCGCCGGCGATCTTCGAACACCTCGAGCGGGTCGGTCGCGGCGCGGGTGGCGAGATTCAGCTCACCGACGGCATTGCCGCGCTCATGCGCGAGGAGGCGGTGTACGCCTACCGCTTCGAGGGTAAGCGCTACGACTGCGGCAGCAAGCTCGGCTACCTGCAGGCGACGGTCGAGTATGCCCTCGGCCATCCGCAGCTCGGCCGCGAGTTCCGCCGCTACCTGCGAGGTCTCGATGTCTCTGCGGCGGCAACCGAGTCGTCGCGCGCGCGCGCCGGCAACGGACGCGCCACCAACGGCAGCGGCACGCGCCGCCACGGCGGGGGAGCGAAGCGCGCAGGCCGCGGCGCGACGCGGCGCCGGCCCGCTGCCGGCCCGCGCCCCGCCTAGTCGGAACACCAGCGCAAGCGTCGCGAGGTCCTGGCCGCGGTCCGGCAGGCGCAGGCCCGCATTCGACCAATGGCGGATGGCGAGTTCGAGGCGCAGGGCGTGCCTTACACGCCAGCGCACCGTAAGCCACCATAAGTCAGGCAGTCTGCCGGCAAGCTCGGCGATATCGCAGCAGCGGCTGTTCCCGTCGTGGCTCGCTCGCTAAGGCAGCCACACCGTGACGAGCGCGCCACCGCCTGCACGGTTGGCGAGACTCAGCCGCCCGCCGTGCGCCTCGACGATCTCGCGGCAGAGCGTCAGCCCAAGCCCGGTGCCGGCCGCCTTGGTCGAGAAGAACGGCAGCAACGCATCG
>Ga0187783_10002461_pt1 | contig 13742 bp, 16 predicted proteins | sample 1015_SJ02_MP02_2_FD_132471 | JGI IMG/M metagenome (GOLD analysis project Ga0187783, IMG submission 132471) | Tropical peat soil microbial communities from peatlands in Department of Meta, Colombia - 1015_SJ02_MP02_20_MG | ecosystem: Environmental > Terrestrial > Soil > Wetlands > Peat | place...
CCGGCTCCGCCACTTCCGGTGATGACGACGCCCCCATGATCTGTGCCGACAACGGCAGCATGCAACAACTGCCGATCGAAGCGCTGCATCACCCAGTGCAGTAGGGTCCGCAACGGAGACGCCTTGGACCAGTAGGGCAAGGTCTTAGCGTCATCCACCCAATAGATTGCCTCAAGGCTTTGAGTGTCCAACAGTGCGACACTGCATTCTAACCAATGAAAAGCACTGAGGATGCGTTCGCTTTCCATCCCCCAGATGTCGCCGCGGTCTGTAAAATGGTCACGTGGGCAGGGCGGGTCTGGGACGCCGACGCACGTTGATGCGCTGTCCCAGATGTTGAAGGTAGCGTCGACCGTTCCGTCTTCACGGCCGTCAAGGAGATGCGAGAGAGGACCGATCAGCGCGTCGTACAGGGCGGTGCCGCTGAACCGGAGGCGGATACGAACGCCGGCAACTGTGATGTAGCGGATGATCTCGGGCTGTCGCATCCGGGCCGCGCGCGTTGCCGCCAGCATCGCTGTGAAGAATGCCTGTTGCTCGGCCTCGCTGAGTGAGGGTTTGTCGAAGACCTGCACGGCGGCTATCCGAGCGCTTGCCTGATGCCCTGCTTCATCCGCCATAGGCGGTTTCGAAGCCAGCCCCGCCAAGAAACGATGCCAAGGCGATAACGGATAAAGCCCGGGAGCATTGCCGTGACAGCAATGCCCGTCCGCAGTTGGGCCAAACGGAAGAACTCTGCGACGATCAACAGACAGCGGTCGACGGCTACTGGCCGGCGCCAGCGCGAGCGTCGAGCCATCACGGCGAGTTCCAGCACTTCTGCCGGCGTCCGCCGCGCCTTCCCCAGTGTCTCAAGAACGGTCGCGCGAATTTCCTGACCATGGCACTCCTGCAGATACGTAAGTGCCGGCAGAACGCGGTGGCTTAGACCGAGCATCCCGGCCGTGCGGCAGAACAGCGGCCAATCGATTGCCGCTTGCGGGTCGCGTAAGAGGGTCAAGGTATCGGCGATCCAGCGGATGGGCGTTTCGGTGTTTGGATGCAACCCATGGGCAAGCGTGTGCAGCATCGCCAGCGTTGGAACAGGAGCGCTAGTGGCGACGTCGCGAAAGGTGACAGGCTGCGTGTTACGCCAGAATAGTGCATCCGCCTGCGTACTGCAGTTCGTGAACATTATATGCCAATGCAGATCGATCTCATCTCCGTTGGGACCTCGGAATGGAGCGGCGTGCCGAAACCTCAGATCATCGCGGTTAATCGGTGCTGGCGATGTCCATCCAGCTAGGGTCAGGGCGCGAATGGCCGCCTCGGCATTCTCGAAGGGGACCGCAACATCGACATCAGACATCGGCCGACAGCCGTAGTTGCGGTAGTAGCAGAGAATCATCTGCGCCCCTTTCAACAGCATCGTGTCGATGCCTGCATCAAGCAACACCGAAAGTGCCGGTGCAGTGCCATGGAAAAGCGCATGAGTATCCGACCACGCGCGGCGGTAGACGCCCTTGAACCGTCCGGTCAGCGAATCGTTTAGGCCGATCTTCAGTATCCGCAAATAAAGTAGCGGCAGGAGGCGCATCACCGCGGCGTCAAAGGGTTGTTCAATGTCAAGTGTGTCACGCCAGGCGAAAAAAGCTTCCCGCGCCCTTTCCGGTTGCGCGAATATGGCTTGCAGCACCAACTGCTGCTCCTGGTTCGGCCATACCGTGCCTAACTCGCGTGTCAGCCGCTCTCTTAGTGCAATCTCACTCATTTGCCGGCCTCGTACGGCGCCGCCGGTCGAGTATCGCCTTCAGCGCGCGTGGATAGCCGTTCACGGCGCTGCCATCCGGGTGCATTGTGTTGCTGTTGTGAATGCGCCGGAGCAGAACAGTCTCCGGCACGCATGCGATAGCGAGACCTGCATCGGCGAAGCGCGCCATGAATTCGAACATCTCGCCGACCTTGAGACTCACATTGAAACCACCGATCCGATCAAACACCGAACGCCTTAATAGGAGGCTGCCGCAGGTGGGGGCCGACAAGGAGCCATCCGCACATGCGATGCGGCGCCGCGCAATGACATTCAGTTCCGGGCTGTAAAATTGTTGCGTATGGCCATAAACCGCGTCCAACTTTAGATCGGCTGCTAGCACATTGCGCAGTAACTCCAGGCTTCCCGTCTGCCAAAGGTCATCAGCGTCGAGGAATGCGATAAGGTCATGCCGCGCAACTGCCAGCCCGGCATTACGCGCCGCCGCTGCCCCCTGTCCGGCTTGGCGTACAATCCGAACCGGCCCCACGGCAGCTGCAGCGACGCTGGCGCTATCATCCGTGGAGCCATCATCCACGATAACGACCTCGTCGGCGCCTTCGGCCAGGGCGCTGGCAATAGCCTTCGCTAAGTACGCCTGCGCATTTCTGCACGGCACTATGCAGGACAGGCTAGCGATCACATTAGAAGCCGGTCTTTCGATTTGGCCAGCCATCCACTTCCACGTCATGGATTGGATCGAGCAAAGCGAGGGTCTGCAGATCGTCGTAACGGTTAAGAACCGGCGGGTCGTAACAGCGCCTGCCAGCAGGCAGCGGCATACTCCAGCCAACGCTTGAAACGGCTGCTTCGTAGGCGACATTCACCAGTTTGTTAGCAAGCAGCGAGGCAACAAAACCCTGAAAATCCAGGTTCAGTTCGGCCGGATCGGCCGAAAACGCCTGTTGAACGCGTTGCTTGATTTGCGCCGCATCAAAACCATGGACTATTCCGTCCCAAATCACGGCGCCCGCCCCATCGGAACTGAAATAAATCCCGTCAGTGAGATCCATAATTATCGCTTCTTCGTCGATAATTTCACTCACGACGTTTTTGTCCCGCACCCTATAGTATGACGACATTTGTCAGCCCCCAAGCCCACCATGCTCGCGCCTAAGTTAACAGATTAAAGTTCGATCGGAACGATTTTATGGGAATGTTTCCACACTGGCCAATCTGACGTTCCTTGTCAACGCGGCCGGTGTGCGCCGGTTGGCGGGGCCGGCACAGCTACGGGTTCCGCCCTGTCCATTATCTCTGGAATCGCTCGCAGGTTGCTGTTATTAGGCCAGTATTGCTTGCCTCGAGGTTCACAGGCTGAGTCATTGTGACGGGGATATCAATGTTGCGCAGTTGTCCTAAGGCATAGGCATTGTCTGACATTCCTCATTCCGCTTCGGCTCATGAATCCAGTTTCGGCTTGCAGACCTTACGGTCAGCCGCCCGACTCCTTCACAAATCGTTTCTGTGGGCTTGGCTCGATACAATTTGCCACTATCGCCGATCACGCATCGGACCATTCTGGGAGACCATTAACGTCCTTGTGACGATCGGGGGCCTGACGCTTGTATATTCGGCGATCTTTGGCGGTAATTTGATTGCGCACGTTGGTTACATTGGGGCTGGAGTTATCGTTTGGTCAGCGATCAATGCGATGATTACAGAAGGCTGCCAGGTCTTCGTACGTAATCGGGCCTTGATCACAACCACCAATATCGACGTCGAAGTCTATGTTGGCCGTGCGGTGTTTAGGATTTTCATCACCTTTGCTCATCATCTCGTTATTTATTTTCTTGGAGTTGTTTTTCGAATCGTACCTCTAAGTTGGATTGGTCTCCTCTCGTTACTCGGAATAGTTCTGGTTTTTATAAATGCCTTTTGGATTATGACTGTTCTGGCATTCATTTGTGCGCGCTTCCGGGATGTGCAGCTGATCGTGCGGAACTTACTCCAGCTTGCGTTCTTCGTTACGCCGGTTTTCTGGGATTATCACCAAGTCGCAGCAGATCGTCGGTTCATCTTTGATTTCAACATTTTGTTTCATTTCCTGCAGATTGTTCGGGATCCGCTATTAGGTCAGACCCCCGACATTCAGAGTTATTTGGTCGTTGCAGCCGTTACAGGAATAGGTTCTGCGCTCGCGTTGCTGCTGCAACTCAAAATGCGAGCCAAGCTCGCTTTTTTCGTCTAGATCCTGAGGGCGATGTCACATATGACCTACGTCAGATTGACCAAGACCAACGTCGAAGTGCCGGTTTATGATAGCCACGCCTTGCGTCTCATTAGGCTGCCGTCGTTTCGGCGGGCCAAAGTCGGAACGTCGACGGTGAACTGGTCAGGTAACGTTATCTCCATTCACGCGCTGAAAAATGTTGACCTCAGCCTTTCGGATGGCGATCGTGTTTGCGTTATCGGACACAACGGCGCTGGGAAAACAACCTTGCTACGACTAATCGCGGGCATTTACCCGGCGACAAGCGGTCGTTTGGAGATCAGTGGCAAGGTTTTTGCGCTGGTTGGTACTAGTCTGGTGTTTAACCAGGATGCAACGGGATACGAGACCATCGACCTGGTCGCAAATATTTACGACTGGCCGAAGCAGCGCGCCGCCGAATATGTTCGGGACACCGAGGAATTTACCCAGCTCGGCGAGTATCTATCGCTGCCGACACGCACTTATTCGGCAGGCATGGGAGCGAGGCTAGCATTCGCCTTGGCGACTCTACAGCCATCGGATATTCTACTGATCGACGAGGGCATCGCCGCGCTCGATTCTGATTTTCAACAGAAGGCACAGGCTCGAATTAAGAAGTTGGTCGGTTGTATCAAGATCCTGCTGCTCGCATCCCATTCGCTGGAACTCTGCCGCTCGCTCTGCAATAAGGCCCTGCTAATGTCGAAGGGAGAGGCGGTTTTTTTCGGCGATGTGGAGGAAGGATTCGCGCGTTATGCACGGGTGTCCTAACGGCCCGATTTGACTTGTTCCCACAACTCAAGGCCCTCGAATCTTTGCCTCCGCTATTACCTCACAATTGCGATGCATCATACCAAAACCATGCCGCCCCCGAGAACGTAAGCCAGCCGTGCACAAAACCGAACAAAGGCAAGCCTAAAAGGGACGAGATCACCGTCTCGACCACACGACAGTACCAATCCAAGTCGATCAACAAAAGATGTGACCTTGCGAGAACGTTTTTCCTGGCTACCAATGGACAGCGTTTTGCGCGGGGGCATCACGTCGCTTTTGCCAAAACTAGTCGTAGATATTGCGCGCCAGGCATCATCCGAATTCAGTTATGAGCCGCTCGGCTGGGCTGCACCGTGTCGGAGCAGAACCACCGGCCACCGGAATTTCGAATGCGGAGACACAATCACGCCGCAGGAGAAGCAATGGCCTCAGATCGTGGAGAACATTAAAGGGACCGGCCCGCTCGGTGTATCTCATTTGCCTTCCCAAAACGGACGCGAGAACCTTGGGGCCCACAACACCATGATGTCCTACGGGTATGTGCTCGCGCGGGCCGCCCGAAACAAACAGAGTTTGAGGATCTTGGATTGGGGAAGCAGCCTGGGTCATTATTACTTGTACAGCAAAGCGCTCTTACCCGAACTCGCGCTCGATTATCACTGCTATGACGTACCGTTGTTATGCCGGGCCGGCCAGAGTCTTCTGCCCCAGGTTCATTTCCACGAAGGAGCCGACCAACTCGGGGGAACTCAATTTGACCTCGTAATAAGCAGCAGTTCCCTGCACTATTTTCAGGATTGGCGAGACATTGCCGGTGTGCTAGCCGCCCGCACCGGCGGCCTTCTATACGTAGCTAGGCTTATGACCGTCAACCGTGTTCCCTCCTTTGTGGTCAGGCAGAGCCTCCGGCGTCTCGGTTACGAGGATGTCCTTAGCTGGTTTCTCAATCGTGAGGAGATGCTTAACTGTTTCGATCGGCTCGGAATGGAGCTTGTGCGAGAATTCATCTACGCTGAGGACTGGCGAGTGAAATACGCTCCCGAAAGGGGACAGTGCCGAGGCTTTCTATTCCGCCCCCGTTGAAGGCATCATGGAAGCGCGCGTTCTCACTCTGTTATTTGAGCATGATCCTTTCCGAAAACCGGTATCTCCTTTTCGGGACCATGCTCTAGGCGGAGAAGTTGCATGCTGGTGCCACTATCGTCTTGGAACCGGGCACGGTTTCCTGGAGATTGAAGGTGCCGCCACTGACCTCGACGATGAACTCTTGCGGGAAGGCCTGATGGTCCTCCTTGCGGAGCGTCTTGTCGCCTTGTGGGAAGTCGTCGCCTAACTTCATTTCCAGACCTTCGAGCACTTCGATCAGTTTCATGGTGTCGTCGCGGCCCTGGAAGTTCGACTTCTGCACGCCGAGCTTGACAGCGTTTATCGCCTCGTAATTCGACTGCACGTATCTATCGGGCAGTGGACCGGACGGATCAATCTTGGCGAGCCGCTTCTTAGCTTCGTCGAAGAAACGGTGGTGATAGGGCGTGTCCAGCGGACCCTGGAACACCGGGATGTAGCGATTGATGCCAATGAAGCCGTCGATCTTGTTGCCGATCGCGATCAGATTTGTCGATTCGGCAATCGCACCGTCGCCGGCCCATTTGTACTTTTTGGTCAGGCCGAGATCATAGGCCTGCGTGGCGACGGTGACGCCGTCTTTGCCGAAGAAAATGCCGAACAAACCATCGAAGTCGCCGGAAATCCTCGACAGGAAGGCAGTCATGTCGGCGGTTCCGAGCGGAATGCCGGTCGCGCCGACCACTTCGCCGCCGTTCTTTCTGATCTCGTTAGTGTAAGCATCCCGGGTCGACTGGCCCCAGGAATAATCGGCATAGGCGATGTGCCACTTCTTGCCCATCTTGATCAGCGTCGGCGCAAAGGCGACCGCCTGGGCGGGGGCGTAATCGTACGGCCGGAAGCTGTAGCGATTGCATCTGCTGGTGGTCAGCGTCGTATCGAGGCAGACGCTGATCATGTTGACGATCTTGGCGTCTTCCCAGACCGGCATGCAGGCGAGACAAATATTGGAGAGGAAGCCGCCGACGTGAATGTCGATATTGTCCTCCTGCACCATTTTCGAGGTTTTCTGCCGTGCCACCGCGGGCGAGCTTTCATCGTCCACGATGATGAGTTCGACCGGCCGGCCGTTGATGCCGCCGGAACTGTTGATGCGGTCGATAGCCATCTGCAATCCGACCACGGCGGTTTTGCCGCCAGCGGCGCCGGGGCCGGTTTAGTGACATGTTCCGCCAGCGTGCGCGCATGGTGGCGAAGATACTTCGTGGCACCAGCCCCGCCGACATTCCGGTCGAGCAGCCCGCACGGTTCGAGTTAGTCATAAATCTAAAGGCCGCGAATGCGATCGGACTAAACGTGCCGGCGAGCCTAGTCGCCCGAGCCGACAAGGTGATCGAGTGAGGCGGCGCGAGTTCATCACGCTTCTCGCCGGCGCGACAGTGTGGCCGCTCCGACTGCAGGCGCAGCAACCGAGGCCGGTGATAGGGTTTCTTGGAACTGTGGCCCAAGGAGTGTGGGTGAAGCCGGTTGCGGCCTTTGAAGAACAGTTGCGCGAACACGGCTGGATAGACGGGCGCACAATTAAAATAATCTATCGCTGGGCAGAGGGACGCCACGAACGCTTCGTCGAGATTGCGACGGAGTTTGTTAATTCCAATGTCGATGTCATTGTGACCGGGGGTAATGCGGTCTCTGCCGTAAGGCAGGCGACATCGACTATTCCGATCGTCTTTGCCCTGGCCGTCGACCCCGTTGGCAGCGGGTTTGTTAATAGCCTTTCGCGGCCAGGAGGCAATGTCACCGGCCTCTCAATGCAGGGACCTGATTTGGCCAGCAAGCGGCTCGAGCTATTGCGCGAGCTTGCCCCTGGTCGCCGCCGATTGGCAATACTTGTCAACGCAGGTTATCCAGCGGCCAAAGAAGAGTTGGCGCAGGTTCAAACAGCGGCGCGCGCACTAGGGTTGGAATCTGCTGTTTTGGAAATACGGCGAGCGGAGGACATAGCGCCTGCCTTCGATGGGGCAAAAGACCGTGCCGATGCTCTGTATGTCGTTGGCGAAGCTTTAGTGAACGCAAATGTGGTTCAAGTCACGAAATTGGCCTTGGATGCAGGATTGCCGACAATCTCCAACTACCGCGAGTTCGCAGCTTTCGGAGGCCTTATAGCTTATGGGCCAAGTCTCCCCGCACTGTTTCAGCGTGCGGCGGACGACGTGGACAAAATACTTCGTGGAGCCAAGCCAGCAGACATCCCCGTTCAGCAGCCGACCAAATTCGATCTCGTCATCAATCTCACCACCGCCAAGGCGCTCAATCTCGAAGTGCCACACAACCTCCTTGTCCTCGCCGACGAGGTGATCGAATAGGGTACTTTTGCTGCACCGCATATGTCTGCTTTTGGCACATAGCGGACATGGCGATCGCGCTCAGCAATGTCTGCTTTCGGGGGTAAAGCGGACATAGTTTATCCCGATAAGCCGCCCGTGGACTGGAGAGGTCTCTCCCCTATCCCTCCGAGATATAGATAGTGGTGTGGGTTTCCCCCGTCGTAGTGATGGGGTTTCCCGCACTGGGACACTGTCATTTTCGGTGCGGATTTAGCGCACTGCTGCCGGTGGGGTTTCCCGCACTGGAGTTCTATTTCGACGTGGCTGCTGTGCTGCTCTGGCTTCCTCGGCTTTCGCCTTCGCGTCGGTAAGGCTCGTGATGCGTCGCCATTCATCCGTCGGTTCACTATCGACGCTCTGCAAGTAAGTTGGGCGATACAAAGCGGCGCGGCGAAATTCGGCATTACCCGCGCGGCCCAACTGCATGATGCGTAGGAAGCCCAGCGCCACCACTTCACGTATTGCAGGCGCGATCGCATGACGTTCGATGCCGTACTTTTGAAAATCAGTGTAGGTTACTGGCAGCCCGTTGCCGATATGGCCGCCATGATGGGCCAGTTCGATGGCGACGCGGTCTAGTACACGGCGCCCTGACAGGCTGAGTACTCGCCAAGCCGGACTGTTGAGCATTTCAGTGCGGTGTGAAGCGAATGCGCCGGCGATGCTGTTGCGGCGGCGTCTGCCGGCAATGCTGGAATGCTTGCGCGGGAATTGGCCAAGGGTTACATCCTGCATCATCACTCCGTTCTGGGTCGTAGCAGAACGCGGGATCAAAAGAAGTTTTCAAAGGCCGGGGCCAAAACCCGGCCTTACTTTCTGTGGGGCCTCGCTTGGCCGCCGCGCCATGATTGGCCGCCTGCACAGACGTACAGCTGTCGCCTGCCGCGACGTTGGCGCGGCGGCTCGCGGTCAATCTGCGGGCGGCCTGACGCCGGATCGCAACGAGTAGCACAAGGCTGTAATTGTAACTTCGGCTGCGCGTTGGCGATCCTTTAGCGGATAACGCCCGCCGATAAGCGCTTGGGCTTCGCCCGCAAGAATTGCAATGTCGTTGTCGCTCGTCATGTTGGGAAAAGGGGGACCGCCGCTATGCGGCCCCCTTTCGCCTTCCTCAAAACGGGATGTCGTCATCGAGGTCTTTGTGCAACGGCTGATCCGACTTAGTCGGAAGGGTCAACACTTCATCGGTTGGCAACTGTGGTTGCGTCGCTGGTGCTGGCATTGATGCCGCACCGGGTGGTGCTGCGCCTTCACCGAACGGTTGCCAATACACAATTTTGAGGACTGGCGTTGGTTGCTCGCCAAAATCAGTTGGACGCATGCGAGAGTTTAGCAGCACCACCGGCATGCAGCCGGGGTGCTTCGAGGCTTCTCGCGCATAGGTCTTGATGACCGTGCCCAGTGCCTTGCGGCCGCCCCAGCTGGTTGTCGTAAAGGTGACTAGGCCATCATCATCGTTATTAACGGCATTGATGTCGCGCAGGTTAATTTGGAAAGTTTCCTGCCACGGATCTTGCCGCTCGCCACGATTGTTATACGGCCAGGAACTTTCATCGCGTTCTGGCAGCTCGTTTTTTGTTGGCTGAATAAAGCCATCAATCTTGCGGCCCATTCTTCGGAATGTAGGTTGCTTGTTTTCCCAGCGAACCCAACCCCGTTCATAGGACAGCACATCGACAACGAACTGCGCCGTGGCGCCAACTGGGGTTTCCTCGTCCTTGAAACCCTTTGTCCAATCGCCTTTGGCGAACTTGAGCGGCGTTAGGGTGCCGATCAGCTCGCGCCCCTCGTCCGCTAAGGCGAGGAGGTCGTTCGTTGGTTGCGTTTTTACCGGTAGATTTTTACTCATGACTGTCTCCTGTTCGTCGTCAAACTAAGATTCACTGCCGGAATTCATTTGCGCTTGCGCTTGAGCCGCAGCGCTGCCCATTCCTCGATCAAAGGATTGGTTTGTGGTGGCCCATAGTCCCGCTGCCGTGGCCAGTCACCGAAGATTTCGCGAAATGAATGTGCGACCCAACCGGTTGGTTTTTTGAAATTTTTGCTGAACGCATAAGCAAGCAAGCCGGAATAGACGACGGCAGGGCCAGCGACGTACAAATGCTCCAACATCGCGTCACGCCGCCATCGTCGCTCTAGGCGCTTAACTGCTCTGTCATAGCGCAGCATCACACGGCCATTTCATCTGATACCTCCTACTAGCCGGATGAATTCAACTCGCTCTGGCGCCGTCATCTGGCGCACAAGCTCTACGGCCTGCTCGATCAGTTCATCGCGGATCGGCGGCGGCGGGTCGGGGATGTAGCTTGGCATCCGGCGTTCCGACGTCTTTGCTGGATAGGTTTTGCCGTCGCGGCCGGTGACGGTTTCAGGTGTTCGATTTTGAACACCTGATTTGGCGGAATAAGCCGTGCCAATACTGACCTGGGTGGCTTCCGAAATCTGTCGAACAGAAGCGCTTGGGTTTTCCTTAGCGTATTGCTCTGCCCGCTCGCTCGGCTTTGGCACATACGGCTTGCCGCAGTTGCACGAAGCGTTGGCCTCGGCGCCGCACGCCGAGCAGGCAAGCCTGACGACTGATACGTGGAATGCCGGAGGCGACGAGAATGGGTTGTCGCTCATGACGCCACCGGCGGATCGCTGTGAGGAACCAGCTTGACCAGCTCGGCTCTGCGCCGCCGGCGCTTCTTGCGGAATGCTGTTGGCGGTTCGTAATCGAGCGCAGCCGCGATCAAAAACACCTTGAGTTCATCGCCAACCTCGAGCGTGGCGATCTTGGCAATCGTGGGGACTAACTCTCGGCAACGTGGACACGGTCTCATGTGATACTCAGAACAAATGCTCGCTTGCTCGTAACTTGCCCCGCCCCGAAATCAATTCGAGGGTGCGAAGCCGTGAGATTGCATTGTTGAATGCGCCTCCGGCCGCCTCGTAGCCAGCACGGGCAGCAACTTCATCTTTGGACACCGGATCAGGATAAGCCTCGGCAATCACGTGCAAGGCTTCGCGCTGCGCTTTCGGCAATCCCTTCTTCCAGTGGTCAAGAAGATCGGGACCAGTTGGCAGCGGATCGAAAGAACCGAGGGCCGCGAGCCCGCTGTCAGTGATTTCCAGCTGATCGCCATCGCTAGTGATGTAGCCAGCGGTGCGCAGGGAGGAGATGGCATTATTAAAGCCGCCGCCATTGACCGCATAGCCGGTGAGGACCGCAACTTGATTTTTTCCTCGGCGCCCTTGGTATTGGGCAAGCGCAGTCAAAATCCGACGCTCAGCACGGGGCAGAACGCCGCTTTCCGGGCGTGGTCGCGGAGCTAGCGCAGGTCCGTTGATATATGGGCGAGAAATCTGTGGCGGCGCTTTTGGCCCCATTCGACGGAATTCGGCGGCGGCGACGTTCAGATCGTCGATCTTAGATAAAATTGGCTCAGCAGCGTTAAGAGCATCGCGCCAACCGCGGGCCAAGCCACGCTGTTCGGCGGCGGCGAGCTGCTCGGGTGATGTGCTGGCTGGCGTCTTGGCGGCGAGTTCGTGCTTCAGCTTGGCGATTTCGGCTTGTAATAGCGCCGGATCGTTGCGCTTGGCTTCCTCGGTCAGCGCCGCCAGTCTGACTCGCACTTCGTCCATGTCGACCGACGCCCACCCCGTCAGCTTATGCGCCGCTGGTCCGGTCGGCGCGGCGAAGCTGTCGTAAGTCTCGAACAGCGGAAAGTGCATCAGGCTCGGGCCGAAGCCAGCCTCGGGCGACCACACCCAACCATCGGCGCGGTTCATGCCCGCCAAGCTATCGAGCACTTCTTTGCCCTTAGCCGGATCGCCGCAGCCGTCAATCCAGTCCTTGATCGCGCCACGGTCGAGCGGATGAATGACCCGCTTGGCGATCAGCGTTTCGTTGCTGGTCAGAAAGTCCTTGTGAACTTTCTGCGGGCGCTGCGACGCTGAGATTAGCGTGATGCCCCGACCGGCCCCTTCGCTGGCAAGGCGATTAGCCCAATGCAGCATCTTGCCTGCATCGACATCGAACACCTTGCCCTGCGGCGCAAAGTTATGAATTTCATCAATCACCAGCCAGTGCGGCCCGCGCACGAACTTGAAAAACGTCGAGGCGAACTTGATAAAGAACCGCGTGCGCTCGCCAACCATCCAGCCGCCAAGGTCGATGATCGCCGGACGATTGCCAGTCGCCAGCAGTTCGGCGACCGGCGCGCCAGCGTGTTCAGTCAGGGGCCAGTCGGCATGTTCGCCGCCGAAGATCATCACCGGATAGCCGGCGTGCTTGCCGTCGGCCGACGACTTTAAGCCCCACCAATCGCCCTTAGGGTCAATGACGCATACCGGCTTGTTGTCATCGAGCAGGCGTTCGACCAACAGACGCATGGTCGAAGACTTGCCGGATCGGGTTTTGCCAAGGGTCACGATGTGCTGGGTCAGCACCGCAAGGGGTATTTGGTTTTTGTTCATGGCTTCACCTGCGCGGGCTGGGCGAAGCGTTGAATGGAGGTCTTGAGCACAAGTCGCTTGCGGCCAGCGCCGGAGCCGCTGGCGATTTCCAAGGTGCCATCCGTGATGCGCCGCCAGATGGTGGCTCGACTCAAGCCGAGAACTTCACTCGTCCGCTTGATGCTGACGAATGGCGGTAGTTCGGCAATGGGATCGGAAGGTTCGGTAGCGGCCATGGTGCAGACCCACGAGTGATCGTCGCGCCATACGCTGGCGCTGCGATCTCTCCGGACCTACAGACGGCCTAAAGAGGTGACCCTTCCAGAGGGTCGTGCCCGTTGAGCGGCTGGGCTTTCGGAGGAGCGGGCTAAGGCTCCTCATTCTATGCGGGGCCGCAATGCCTCGGCATTGTTTGGTGCGCGGCCAACGTGCAAGGCTGACGTCCGTGCCCAGACGGTCTCGATGTACAGCTAAGCGAGCCGCCTCGTCGATTACCACCGTTGCTCAACGACACAACGCGTATCACCCCGAAACGGTTCGCAGCAAACGATAATAATATGAGGCTGATCCCCCAGTGGGTGGGGTGGGGGAAGAGGTGCAGATTTGGCTGTGGATAAAATGCAGCCTAAATGCAGATTTTATTGCTATTTCAATGGTTTATGCAGGGATCAGCTCAAGGGTGAGGAAGGGACAGCTTCTGCTTCAGTTCGGCGGCGCTCACTTGCTGCCCGTAGCCGAGAGCGCCGCGCTGGAACAGTTTCGCATCGGCGAGTTTGCCGACGACGACCGGATCGAAGCCGGCGTCTCGAACGAGTCCCGCCGCCACCGCAACCGCCTCGGCATCGTCGCCGGCAATCGGCACGGCGAGTTTCGGATCGGGCCGGTTCGCCTCTTTCGCGAACGTCATGTAAGACATGGTGTTGAAGGCGCGAACCAGCCGGGTGCCCGGCAAATATTTCTGCGAGGTGACGCCGATGCCGTTGGCTTGCACCTCGTCGGCGATCGCGCCGTCGCGGGTCGCCGAGGCGTTGCACGTGTCGAGCACGATTTTGCCTTTGAGCTGGGCGGCATAGTCGCGGCCGATCTGCGGCAGCGC
>Ga0187783_10002462_pt1 | contig 13741 bp, 10 predicted proteins | sample 1015_SJ02_MP02_2_FD_132471 | JGI IMG/M metagenome (GOLD analysis project Ga0187783, IMG submission 132471) | Tropical peat soil microbial communities from peatlands in Department of Meta, Colombia - 1015_SJ02_MP02_20_MG | ecosystem: Environmental > Terrestrial > Soil > Wetlands > Peat | place...
CTCTTGAGCCAGCTGAGCATTCATTCGGTCCACCTTCGCGACCAGCAGACCATAACCCGCCTTTTGCGCTCGGGACCGAGCCCTTGCCAGAGTTGCTTTTCCCGAGGAGATTTGGCCGATGGACAGCTGAATCTGACCGAGACTGACTTGAGCCTCGAGCTCGAGACCAAGGTATCCGCGGCTTTCGGCTTTCCCGATCGCTTCTTCCAGAGCCCGCAGGCCATCCGCCGGTTTACCCGAGCGAGCGATTACCTCGGCGCTCGCAATGGATGACTTAAGCCGAACGCTGAAATCCTGACTCTTCGCGACAGAATCGCGGGCGGCCGCAATTTGTTCGAGAGCGTCGGCTGGTTTTCCGCTGGCCAAAAGAACTTTGGCCACGAGCATCGCCGCCAGAATTTCATCATCCGTATTGCCTTCTTTGTGAAACTCCTCGTGAGCCTGGCGTGCGAGAGATTCCGCTTCGCCCAGGCGATCTTGCTCGAGCGACAAATTTGCCACCGCCAGTTGCGTCTCCGCAACCGTCGTGTTTTCCCCGATTTGCTGGCGGATCGCCAGGGCCTCGTCATATTTCCCCTTCGCGGCAGCCAGTTCTCCCCGGACGGTGAGCACATCGCCCAAGCCGGCAATGGCGTAAGCCGTTCCGCTGCGATCGCCGATCGATTTCGACAGATCGAGCGACTGCTGATACATGCGCGACGCCGCTGGTAGGTCCCCCTGAAACCGCAGGGTCTCGCCCAGATTGTAAATGGCAGTAGCCGTCCGTTCCTGGTCCCCGATTTCGCGCGAGGTATTGAGGGCCTCTTCGAGCATCTGTTTCGCCCCTTGCAAATTGCCTTGCTGCAGAGTGCGGGCAGCAATACTGCTCAGCACAGCAGCAGCGCTGTGCTTGTCTCCAACTTCGCGAAACATTGCCAGTGATCCTTCGAGCATCTTGATCGATCCGGCCAAGTCTCCTTGCTCGCCGAGCACATTTCCCAGGTCGTTCAACGTCGTCGCCTCCCCTCGCTTATTCCCGGTTTCACGTTCGAGGGCCAGCGCCTGTTCGTAAGCTTCCCGGGCCGCGGAAAAGTTCCCCTGATCAAAGCGCACGATTCCGAGGATGGTTAAGGCCCGGGCCACATCCGCCCGCTCACCTGCAGCGGAAGCAATTTTGCTGGCCTCCTGAACGCTGGCTGCAGCCTCCTCCAGCTTTCCTTGTTTCTCGAGCGACCTGGCAATGCGATTCAGCGCACCTACCAGGAGGGATTGCGCACCAATGGTCTGTGCCCGGTCGCCGGCAGCCGTTGCCGCTGCCTGCTCATCTTGATACGCCCCCTTTACGTCAAACACATCCGCCTGCGCTAAGTCGATGCGCGGGTCGTCGCGAGCCGGAGGCGGCAGAGCGCGCAATTGGGCAAGCGTTTCGAGAGCCTCATCCACGGTACGGGCGTGTATCTGTGCATTCGCCAGGCTTAGGCCGTAGTCGAGGTTGTCGGGAAAGAACTCGAATAGCGTGCGGTAAATCCTGACCGCCTCGTTCCAGTTGTTATTCAACGCCCAGTATCTGCCTTCAATCCAAAGCCTCGACTCCCGAGGAAGTTCGGCGGAGAGATCGAGCGCCCGTTTCGATTCGGCCTGCGCCTTGACATCGTACCCCTGCATGCTCCAGGTGTCGGCGAGAGCGGAATGGGCCAGGGCGAAACTGGGGTCTACGGCAATGGCCCGCAGCAGCAGATCCGTCGCCGCCCGAGCATCCAGCACCCGAAACTTCGCCATGCCTTCCGAGTACAAGCGGACAGCCTCGGGGGAGGAGGAAAGCGAGGCTTTGGCGAGCGTCGCCTCGGCCGCCGTCTCGGCCTCTAAGCCCAGTTTTGCCCTCAGATCTCGACCCGCGCGGGTGGCAACCTCATCGAGGGCGCGTTCGCTGCCTTTCTCCGAAACGCTCGCCATGATTTCACCGGATCTTGCATCCTGCAGACGCAGGTCGACGCGGACGAGCCCTCCGGATGCACCTCCCAGATCAAGGTAGGATCCGAGAACGACGTAGTCGCTGCCCAGATACTGGCGCAAGCGTTTCAGCGTATCCGTGGCGAGTGTGTCTTTCCCGGAGAGAGAGAGATCAGCAGCCGCGCGCGCGATATTCTCCCCTGGCACGGTCCGCAGTTTCTCGCCGATGGCCAGTTCCGTGGTCAACATGTCGGGCAGGGCGGTCGATATCCATTCGGTTTCGTTGCGCCCGGAAAGATTGCGGAAGGGCAACACAGCCAAGGAGGGGCGCATGATGATGGACGGTTCTGCGACCGGTGGGCGCGGGATGAATCGGTGGCGGATGGCAGGGGCAAGCCAGCCAATCGCTGCCAGTAGGATGACCCCTGTCACGATGGCGGCAAGCCATGCGGCAACCCGCCGCTCGCGGCTCGAAACGATCTCACCCTTCAGTGCGCGGGCAACTTCCTCCCCGTTCTGGAAACGACGGTCGGGGGCGCGCTCGAGGCAGCGCAGGATGACCTGTTCCCAGTGACGGTCGAGATCGGGCGCCAATTGACGCGGCCGTACCGGGTCCACCCGCAGACGTTGCACAGCCATCGCCAGCGGCGTGGCATCCCCGAACGGCTGCGCACCCGTCACCATCTCGTATAAAACCAGTCCTAGGGAATAGACATCAGAAGCAGACGTGAGCGGCTTGTTTTCGACCTGTTCGGGCGACAGGTAGGCGGGCGTACCGAACCATTGTCCGGGTTCCGTAAGCGTGGTAGGCACAGCGGTATCGGTAGCAGCCCGCAGCGCCAAGCCGAAATCGGTGACCACGGCGCGCATTCCCTTGGTTGCGGGAACCAGGACCACGTTGCCCGGCTTGAAGTCGCGGTGCAGCACCCCGGCTTCGTGGGCAGCGCCCAGCGCAGACGCCATCTGCAGCGCGATCGGCAAAGCCTCGTCGGCTGACATGCGTGGGCCATGGCGCAGCCGCTCAGCGAGGGTCTCTCCTTCAAGCAATTCCATGACGACGAACACCAGGCTGCGGCCCCCGCCTTCGGCATCCCTCGTGACTCGGTGGCGAAACAAGTCAAAGATCCGGCAGACATTCGGGTGAGTGACTTTCTTGGCAAGATGAACTTCGCGTTTGAAGCGTTCCAGGATGCGATCATCCTCGACCAGCTCGGGGCGAACGGTTTTGAGTGCCACTCGTTCGCGCAGTTCCGTGTCTTCCGCCTCATAAACTTCCCCCATGCCGCCGCGGGCCAGGAAACGTACAATTCGAAAGCGGTCGGATAACAGAGCTCCCAGGGACAAGGACTGCAGGCTCGACGGCGGGGAATCCAGCGTAGGGGATAGCGGGGAAGCGAGGAAGTCGCCGGCTTCGCTGTGGCTGGCGAGCAGTCTCTCCACTTCCTCTAAAACCGGGGGCTCATCTTTCGACAGCTCAAGGAACGACGTTCGATCCACCGGTGGCTTCTCGAGGGCAGCCTCAAATATTGCCTTAACCCTCTCCCACTGTTCTGACGTCAGTTCCATGGCACTTCTTGATGTCTGCGTACAACCAGGCCCGGGCTACGCTCCAATCGCGTTTGACGGTCTTCGCCGAAACCTTCAGCACTTCGCCGGTCTCCTCGACATTCAGTCCCCCAAAAAAACGCAACTCCACTACGCGAGCTTGCCGAGGGTCAACTTTCTCCAAACGCTTGAGCGACTCGTCCACCGCCAGGATTTCGGCCGATTGCTGTTCGGAAAACACAAGCGCCTCATCGAGTGAAACCTTCTGGTGCTCTCCTCCGCGTTTCTGTCGTAGATGACCGCGGGCGTGGTCGATCAGAATACGCCGCATCAATTGTGCTGCCACCCCAAAGAAATGGGCCCGGCCCTGCCAGTCCACCGACCGCTGCGCCGCCAACTTCACGTACGCTTCATGGACAAGTGCGGTTGGTTGAAGAGTATGGTCCGGTCGCTCGCGACGCATGTAGCCGGCCGCCAGATGCCGCAATTCGTCGTATACGACCGGAATCAGCTTCGAGGCCGCTTGCGGGTCGCCGCGCGAGAGCTCCGACAACAGCCGGGTGATATCGTGGGCGTCGCTCATCAGAAATGCGCCCTATTGTACCCCAAAAGCCGGGCGGCAGCTCGGTCGAGCCTAAGCTTCCGGAGTTCCACTGCACGAGGGAAACAGGCCTATCAGCACATGGCTATTTCGCGCCCCAAGCTCCCCCGGGCTTCACTGATAAGATTACTGCGAAGATGAAAATTCAAATCAATGGTGAAGATCGTGACTGCCCGGCGCCGCTATCGCTCGAGGCATTGCTTATCCAGCTGGGCATGAAAGCCGACCGGGTGGCGGTCGAGCTGAATCGAACGATTGTTCCCCGCGAGAAGTGGACCCGTATTCACCTCAAAGACGGTGACCGCCTGGAAATCGTGCACTTCGTCGGGGGAGGCACCACAGGATAAAGCGGGCTCGTCCGTTTCCACCTCGCCGGTTGCCATTGAATTTTCAAACCAGCCGCCCCCCCGCCGCAAATCGTAGACTTCCGATTCCATCGATCTCGGAGAACTCGCTTAGTAAACCCCCGGGCGCGGAATGTTTGCCTGAATCCTCGCGGTCTCAGCCTAAAATGCATCCAACGTGAGGCATCAAGTTGGTTCGATTTGAACTTGAGGGAGCACTTCACATCTCGCGATGGAGTGAACAAGTGGGTATCACTCGCACGCGCCGCGGGGGAACGGAGTCATTCGCACCGCGGCAATCTTAGGCGTCGACGCCTCCCGAACCTGATGATCTGGTCCTGATGAAGTGGTTCGGCTGGTGTTGGCGGGCAATTCGCGGGAGGAAAGGCAACAGCTGTTCGAGGTCTCGCTCATTCAACCAAGATTAAGACTGGCTAGAGCAGGGAAGTTTAGTTCCGCATACGTTGGCCCGAGAGGAGGCAAGATGGTGGGAGAACTGGACATCCTGAGCGAATGGATCCCGGAACAAATGCTGCCGGGCACGATCTTCGTGCTGGAAAACGCAGGCCGCGTCGGCGAAAGGGATGATCCTTTTTGGGCCGTGTTGTCCTGCCCGGAGTGTGGCACCCTGGGCCTCGTTACCCGCAAACAGATAGCCGGCTTGTTGCCGGTCATCTGCGGCTCGCCCTGCTGCTCAGCCCAATTCTTTATCCACGAAAGCCGAGTTGTGGCGCGAAAATCGTCCTGAACATTCCACCCCTCCCGTCGAACGGGGGGAACGGATCGCTCTCAGTGGCCCCCAATCTAGAAAGGAGCTCGGAGTTGCTCTGGGTCGAGGAAAACGGTTTCCCCTCATCCCGGCTCTGCGACATGATCGCCGGGTGGTGGGGATTCCAGCTACGGAGCGTGGTTCGTCCAGGCTGCTGGGTGGTCTTCCGCATCCGTCTCTAAGCTTCAGCGGAGGCGAGTGGGTAGTTCCTCGAGCGGCAGCGGCACCTGTTCCACGATTTCGATGTCGAATCCTTCCAGTGCGGGAACCTTACGAGGATGATTGGTGAGCAGCCGAATCCGCCGCAGATTTAGATCGGAGAGGATTTGCGCGCCAATACCGATCTCACGCTGCGTCTTGCGCTCGCTTTCAGGCAAGGCGGGCAGCCGCTTGTCGCGGTGAAACATGAGCGCGGCAGCCATTCCTTCGCTGCGCTCGATCGAAAACCCCTTCGATGTCTGATGCAGGTAGATGAGTGCGCCTTTACCTTCGCGCGCCAAGGCCCGCATCGAACCCTCGATGGTCGAGTGACAATCACAGGCAGTTGAGCCAAACACGTCGCCCAGCAGGCAGTGGGAGTGCATGCGGACCAGCACCGGTTCTGTGCCATCTTCGATTCTGCCGCGAACCAGCGCGATGTGAGACTCTCCGCCGTCGATTTCGCTTTCATAGGCGATCAGCCGGAACTCCCCATAGGAGGTGCCAATCAGGGCCTCGCCGACCCGGTGCACATAGCGTTCATGTTGCATGCGGTAGCGAATGAGTTCGGCGATGGTCAGCATCTTCAACTGGTGGTTGGCGCAGAACTCGAGCAGGTCAGGAACGCGAGCCATGGTTCCGTCGTCGCGCATGATTTCACAGATCACACCCGCAGGAATGAGCCCGGCGAGTCGGGCGAGATCGACCGATGCTTCTGTTTGTCCGGCCCGCACCAGCACCCCGCCCTTACGGGCGCGCAAGGGAAACACGTGGCCGGGACGGGCCAAGTCCGAGGGGCGCGTGGCCGAATCGATGGCGACGGCAATCGTTCGGGCGCGGTCGTAGGCAGAGATTCCTGTGGTCACTCCTTCCCGTGCATCGATCGCCTCACAGAAGGCAGTGCCATAATTGGAGGTATTCTCGGCTGTCATTGGCCCGATGCGCAGGTGGTTGAGACGTTCCTCGGTCATGGCCAGACAAATCAAACCCCGGCCATGCCGGGCCATGAAATTGATGGCTTCGGGCGTGACCTTCTCCGCCGCAAGCGTCAGATCGCCCTCATTTTCCCGGTCTTCATCGTCGACCACGACGATCAAGCGACCGGCCCGGATCTCATCAATTGCGGTCGGGACATCGGCAAATGGCAGAATCGGCATCATATAGCGGGATTTTAGCAACCGCTGGTTGAGAAGTTGTTATCTCAGACTCGCTACGGTCGCTGTTTTTTTTCTGCTGCACAAAAAGCGAAGGGTCGCCGCCCGGCGACCCTGTGCTGTAGCAAGACCGACTACAGCGTAGATTCGATCTCAAATCCCCACGCCTCGAGCAGGGGCTCGGGAATGTACTTGGAATTCTTGTTGCGCCGCGCCCACTCACGCAGCCGGGTGGAACGTAAATATTGATCCGGCGTAAGCTTGTACTCGCGCACCACCTGTTCGAACTCGGTGATGGTCGGAGTAATCGGCCCGATCGGTTCCGGTTTCCCCCAGTTAGGATTTCCACGTCGTTTTGCCATAAAAATGACGCCCTCTTCTTCCTTTAAAATGAAAACTCTAAGTAAACTGTTAGATTCTTCCGGTCTAGCAAGGGATTCACGCCATCTCGCTCACCGCTTCGCACCCGCTAGAGAACGCTCGCCAGCACAGATAGGCTGACAGGAAGTTCCTCAGTCTATGAGATTTGCTGGGAAAGTCAATCAAAATCTTGTCCCTCTGTTTGCTTGGTTGGTCTCCGCAAAGCCCGAAGCGTGAGCTTAAGTGCCTGATAATTCAAAGAAATAGCCGTTGCTACGTTAACCCTAGGCTCGCGACCAAGGAAAGTAGAAAAAGCCAGGCCTCCTTACTTAGGTACTTCCCACGCTCGGGTGACAACCGTAGACGATCTCAAACCGGGCGCAATATTCGCAACTCGGCGCTCCGAACGGGCCCCCCTTACGGATACCGGCCGTCGAATCATCAAAACTCCCTAAACACCGGCTCACCAAAGAGATGCTACTCGCAAGGGAGGGACTGGCGGGCAGTCGGCCGACTGGCTGAGGGTCGAAGCGGCCCTCGCATACCGGACCGAGGCTTTGCCCACCCGATCGGGTATGGTAGGGTGATTGGACCAGTGGGGAAACCTGCCAGCAGGCGAGACTGATTGAGGGAAAATCAATGGCCATTGCGAGCATCAACCCGGCAACCGAACAGCTGTTAAAGACCTTCGAACCCCTCTCGCACCCGCACGTCGAAGAAAAGCTCCAGCGCGCGATCCTCGCCTTCCGGGAATATCGCAAAGTTCCATTTCAAGAGCGGGCTCGAATGATGATGGAAGCGGCCGAGATCCTGGAGAACGAAAAGGAATCTCACGCCCGGCTCATGACCGGTGAAATGGGGAAGACCTTGCGCTCGGCCGTGGAGGAAGCCGTGAAGTGCGCATGGGCATGCCGCTACTATGCCGAGAATGCGGAACGTTTCTTGGCGGATGAGGTCGTCGAAACCGGCGTCCAGCGCAGCTACGTCCGTTACCAGCCGCTCGGGCCAATCTTGGCCGTGATGCCCTGGAATTTTCCTTTCTGGCAGGTGGTGCGTTTTGCTGCCCCGGCATTGATGGCGGGCAACGTTGGTCTGCTGAAGCACGCCTCGAATGTCCCACAATGCGCTCTCAAGCTGGAAGAGATTTTCAGTCGGGCGGGCTTTCCCCAGGGTGTCTTCCAGACACTTCTGATTAGTTCGAGGCAGGTGGACGCAATCCTTGCCGACCCGCGGATCGTGGCGGCAACGCTGACGGGCAGCGAGCAGGCGGGCATCGAGGTTGGTAGCGGAGCGGCCAAGCGCATCAAGAAGGTGGTTCTCGAACTGGGAGGAAGCGATCCGTTTATCGTCATGCCGAGCGCCAACCTCGATGCGGCAGTCGCCACCGGTGTCAAGGCTCGGATCATTAATAACGGGCAGTCCTGCATTGCAGCCAAGAGGTTTATCGTCGCTGAGGCGATTGCCGGCGAGTTCGAGAAGAAGTTCGTGAAAGCGATGGAAGCGCTGAAGGTTGGAGATCCGTTTGATGACAGCACCGAGCTAGGTCCGCTGGCTACCACCCAGGGAGTAGAGGAACTGGATCGAGATGTGCAGAAGACTGTAGCCGCTGGTGCCCGCCTGCTGACCGGCGGGAAAAAGCTTGAGCGGCCGGGAAATTTCTACGCCCCGACCGTGCTCACCAACATCCCTAAGAATTCCCCAGCCTACCAGGATGAATTATTTGGTCCCGTAGCCTCGCTGTTTCGCGCCAAGGATGCCGAAGATGCCATTCGAATCGCCAACGAGACCCGCTTCGGGTTGGGCGCAAGCGCTTGGACGAACGACGTGCGGGAACGCGATCACCTCATCAACGAGCTCGAAACCGGCATGGTTTTCGTGAATCGCATGGTCGCCTCGGATCCACGCTTGCCCTTTGGAGGCGTAAAGCAATCCGGCTACGGAAGGGAACTGGGGCATTTCGGAATACGCGAGTTCACCAACATAAAGACGGTTTCCATCGCCTAAAACCGGAAAGATCTTTTGTCGAGACCCGTACGGTCGACCCTGAGAACGGGCTAATCGGTTTCGCTCATACGGCCGGAGTGGAGGATCCCGTGTTGCTTCAGGGCCGCGATAACCTCATCGGCGCCCGCATTGTGCGGGAGCCCTTCGAGAGCCTTCTCAACCTGACCGACTTGGGATTTCAACCGTCCGAGTTCTTTGCGAATCTCGCCTGCAACTAATGGTTCTGGGTCCTCGAACTGAAGCATGGGCTGAGTGAGAAACAAGTCGAGGTCGCGAAAGAGATTTTCTAGCCTTGTTTGCCCTTGGCCTGGTAGTGGGCTTTTGGATTTCATGCCCACAGCATGCTACCAGCGCGAGGAAGAGACCAGATCACCGGAGTAATTCTCCCTGGATTGCCACAATACCCGGAGCGGGAATGAAGAGGTCCCGCCGCTATGTCTTTGAAAACCCTGGAATACAGATTAGCCTGGCAGCGGCGTTCGAATAGGAGCGACGGCGGCGCTGACAGATCCAGCCGCCATCACCATCGGTATAATTGCCGCGGTCATGGATTGGGCTCCTCGATCGGCCATCGGCTTTCTGTTTGATTCTCAGCATGGTGCTTCCGAGCGTCTCATCGCCCGCTGGTTGTTTCTGCGGGCCCTCGGCCTAATTTACTTTTCCGCCTTTTACTCTTTGGTTTTCCAGATCCGCGGCTTGATCGGGCCGGAGGGGATTCTACCGGCGGCGAGCTATCTTGAGGCCGTTGCCGCAGCTTTTCACCATTTCGGACGCGTGTGGTATGCGCCGACCCTGCTGTGGTTTTCGAGCGGCTCGGGCATGCTTCTGGCTCTCTGTGCCATCGGCCTGGGGGCCTCCATTGCTCTTGCCCTGAACCTGTGGCCGCGCGGCATGCTCGTCGTTTGCTTTTTGTGCTTCCTTTCCTTTGTGAGTGCCGCGCAAGACTTTTCTGGTTACCAATCCGACGGCATGCTGCTAGAAGCCGGGTTCCTCTCGATCTTCTTTGCGCCGCCAGGATTCCTACCTGGCCTGGGACGATCCCATCCGCCCTCACGCGCCAGCTGGTTTCTTCTGCTGTGGGAGGGATTTCGCATCTATTTCGAATCGGGAGTGGTCAAGATCGCGAGCCACGATCCCGAATGGCGTCACTTCACCGCCATGGACGAATACTATCAAAACGGCCCTTTGCCCACCTGGATCGGCTGGTACGTACAGCATCTGCCCCATTGGTTCCACGCCGCCACGGTCTATGCCACGCTTGCCCTGGAGCTGGGCTTGGTTTGGATGTGGTTCTTGCCGCGCCGGTTCAAGATCCTCTCTTTCTTCATGGTGACACCCTGGCAGATTGTCGTGATTCTTACCGCCAACTATACGTTCCTGAATTATCTGGTTCTTACGCTGGGGTTCTTGCTGCTCGATGATCGCTTCTTTTTGCCCTTGACCGGCTGGGTCAAGGGTCGGCTGGCAGTTCTCCGCGGCGCTGGTCCATCGCAGGCCCTGCCCGAGGAGGAGATACATTGCGAGAATTCGGCAGTCGGACACTTTCGCCTGGCCGCTCACCGGCTTGAGGTTTCCACCGCCGCCGTGATGCTAAGCTGGATTTTTTACGTAACCACGGCAGAACTGATCTGGATGTTTCTCCCCCGGGCACCGCTGCCCACATCTCCAGTAGTCGCACTCGAGCCATTCCGGATCGCAAACCAGTACGGCCTGTTCGCGGTGATGACACGCGGTCGCTACGAAATTGAATTTCAGGGTTCGGAAGAGGGGCAAGCGTGGGTACCCTATCCCTTCCGCTACAAACCCCAGGATCTCGGCAAGCCGCCCGGAATCTATGCTCCCTATCAGCCGCGACTGGATTGGAATTTGTGGTTCGCATCGCTCGGATCCTGGAGAGAGTACCCCATTGTGCCCAACACGGAGGTCGAGCTGCTCCAGAATACAAAGGCCGTGCTCGCGCTGTTTGCGGGGAATCCGTTCCCCGCGGCCCCGCCGCACCAAGTCCGGGCGGTGCTCTGGCAATATTGGTTTACCAGCATGGCGGAAAAACGTGCGACCGGGTTGTGGTGGCATCGCGAGTCTTTAGGTCTCTACGCGCCAACGCTAGAGCGTGAGCCGGATGGCAGGATTGTGATGATCGAGGTGCCGAATGTTACGCCCAGGCGGTAAATGCGGGCTGGTCCGCCGCAGAACACACACGAATCCGCCAATTTCGGGTGCGGTCCAATGACGGGTAAAGCTTGCGTGGTCGGCGCCGGCCACAATGGGCTGGCGGCCGGCATCGTCCTCGGTCAAGCCGGGCTGAGGGTGGATGTGTTCGAAGCGGAGTCAGTAGCCGGGGGGGCGACGAGAACCCTCGAGCTGACGCTCCCCGGCTTTCTCCATGATTTCGGGGCAGCCGTGCATCCGATGGGGGCTGGCTCGCCTTTTTTTGCCTCCTTGCCCTTGCGAGAATATGGACTGGACTGGATTCACTCGCCGGCTCCCCTGGCCCACCCTTTGGACGACGGCACGACGGTAATTCTGGAACGCGATCTTCGCCAAGCGGAATCCTGGCTGGGCCCCGATGGAAGAGCATGGCGCAACCTCCTCGAGCCATTCGCCGAGCGATGGAGTGATTTCGCGGCGGACGTTCTCCGCCCTCTGCCCTCGATCCCACACCATCCCCGGCTGATGGCTCGCTTTGGCATGAATGCCATGGGCTCCGCGAGAACTCTGGCATTCGGCCGGTTTCGTCAGGAGCGCGCGCGGGCGCTGTTTGCAGGAATAGCCGCCCATTCTTTCCTCCGTCTCGAGGACCCGCTGAGTGCGGCCTTTGGCATGATCATGGCGGCCGCAGCTCATGCCGTGGGATGGCCGATTGCGCGCGGCGGCACGCAATCCCTTACGAACGCCCTGTGCGCTTACCTCGGGAAGTTAGGCGGAACCATTCACACCTCCGCTCGAGTTGACGATGTGGCTCGGCTGCCGGCCAACGACATGACTTTATGCGACCTGACTCCGCGCCAGTTGCTTCGGGTGGCAGGCAATCGGTTGTCATCCTCCTATAAGAAACGACTGGCCGACTTCCGCTATGGGCCGGGAGTGTTCAAAGTGGATTACGCGCTCGACGGCCCGATTCCGTGGAGGGCGGCAGAGTGTTTGCGGGCGGCCACGGTTCACCTGGGTGGAACCTTCGAGGAAATCGCAGCCTCGGAAACCGCCATGCGCCAAGGCCGCCATTCAGAGCGACCCTTCGTTCTGCTGGTTCAGCCGACATTGTTTGATCCGCTTCGCGCTCCCGCAGGTAAGCACATTGCCTGGGCTTATTGTCACGTTCCCAACGGATCTACGGTTGACATGCTGGGAACATTGGAAGGTCAGATCGAGCGCTTTGCCCCAGGGTTTCTTGACTGTGTTCTTGCCCGACGGGTGTTCTTCCCCGCCGATCTCGAAAGCATGGATGCCAATCTGGTAGGCGGGGACATCATCGGCGGGGGACTCGATGTCAGGCAATTTTGCTTTCGCCCGACCAGGTGGCATTACGCTACGTCGGCGAGCGATCTTTACATCTGTTCGGCTTCGACTCCGCCCGGCGGTTCGGTCCATGGAATGTGCGGCTATCATGCCGCGCGAATGGCGCTGTCGCGCCTAAAAAAGTAACCTGGTAGGGTGGGTTCCGGGAAAGTACGTTGCCCAGCTGACCGAACTTCAGATGCTTAAACAAAGGGTGATGCCAGGCCTCGGTCGCAGTCGTCCCCCCACATGCCGGCCTGCGCCCCCAGGGTTCGCCCATTCCGGTCTGAGGGGTCGGTACTTAGGGCGTGTACCTGCCCAAGGTGCTCCTGTCTCTATATTTCCTTGGTAACTTGCATTAGGCGAAGCACAATCCCTAAGCTGAAGGTCTGTGCGCGTACGTTCCTTAATGTTATGTCGGCAATCGGAAACCGTGGCTATGGTGGGCCGCGTCTGCCGTGAGTTGGGAGTCGAATTACACCATTGTTCGACGGCGGAAGTAGCACTCGAAAAGTTCTCGCTGCACAGGTTTCACGGAGTGATCGTCGATGATCAAGACGCAGCAAGTGCGGCCTCGCTATTGAACGAGATTCAGGCAACCGAAAACGGCAAAAAGCCCCTGATCGTTGCGCTGGCGAAGACCGATGCGGCTCTCGACGCCGTATTTGGCGCAGGAACTCACCTGGTCATCTATAAGCCATTGACCCACGACCGTTTACGAAACGGGCTTCGCGCCATCCGCATTCTGATGGGGCGGCGGCAGCAGCGGGCCTCGACGCGGGTAAAAGTGGATATCACCGCGAGCCTTACGGTGAATAACAGCGAAGATTTTGCCGTCAAAATTCTGGACATCAGCGGCGGCGGCGCTGCCCTGTCACTCGAGCGCCCAATGCCTGGCGTCAAGACCCTGAAACTCAGTTTTGCGCTTCCCGGCCAGCAAAGCCCGATCAGCACGGAGGCTGAGCTGGTGTGGAAAGACGTCAAAGGCAATGTGGGGGTCGAATTTGTTAACTGCGAGCCTTCCTTCAATGAGTTGGTGTCAAACTGGATGAAGGTGCACCCTTCTCGGAAGTAGAGCCGCTGGCCCTCGTAAAATCGGACCCGGACAGATTCCGACTCGAATGACGGAAGCGGCGACGGGAATCTCTTGCTCTTTCGCTTATCTCTTAAAATACGTCCAAGCGGCAAGCGCCAACAAGGCAAGCGCGACGATCCAAAGAGATGAATCACTCAATCCGGTTTTCTTGGCCATGAGCCAATTCTAAGCCTAGGATCGCATCCATAGGCGAGGGAAATAGAGACCGGGATTGTCGATGTCAATAAGGCCTGCCCTGGCGATGGC
>Ga0187783_10002463_pt1 | contig 13728 bp, 13 predicted proteins | sample 1015_SJ02_MP02_2_FD_132471 | JGI IMG/M metagenome (GOLD analysis project Ga0187783, IMG submission 132471) | Tropical peat soil microbial communities from peatlands in Department of Meta, Colombia - 1015_SJ02_MP02_20_MG | ecosystem: Environmental > Terrestrial > Soil > Wetlands > Peat | place...
CCACGATCAGGAGCTGCGCGTGCTGCAGCGGCGCGCGGCGCGCTCGGTCAACACGACCATGATGATTACGCTACTCGGAGCGGCGGTCTCGGACGCGCTCGAGAGTGGCCAGGTGGTGAGCGGAGTCGGTGGCCAATACAACTTCGTCGCCATGGCGCACGCACTGCCCGGGGCGCGCTCGATCCTGTGCGTGCGCGCCACGCGCACACACCGCGGCCACACCACCTCCAACATCATCTGGCGCTACGGCCACGAGACCATCCCGCGCCATCTGCGCGACGTGGTGGTCAGCGAGTACGGAATCGCCGACCTGCGGGGCCGCACCGACGAGGAGATCATCGCCGCGCTGCTCAACATCGCCGACTCGCGCTTCCAGGAGGCGCTGCTGGCGCAGGCACGCGCGGCGGGCAAGATCCGCGCCGACTACCGCATACCCGAGGAGTTCCGCAATAACCTGCCGGAGCGGCTGACACACGCGCTGCGCGCGCCTCGGCAGAGCGGCTTCTTCAGCGAATATCCATTCGGCACCGATCTCACCGCAGAGGAAGTGGCGCTGTCGCGCGCGCTGCGCTTCCTCGAGGCGCGCACCGCCAGCCCCTGGGTGCGCCTCACGACGGTGCTGGTGGCCGTGGCGCGCGGTGGGCGTTGCGGCACGCACGCCGCGGCACTTGCGCGCATGGGACTCGCAGCACCGCGCGGCGCCGCCGAACGCTTGCAGCAGCGCCTGGTAACGTGGGCGCTCGATGCCACCCGCGTCAGGGAAGGCGCCTGAAGAGTTACTTGCGCGCCGGCGCCCGCCGCCGCACGCGCTTTACCGCGCGGCGCACTGCGACCTTGCGCTTCAGCCGCCGGACCGCGCGCCGCGCAGCGGCGCCCCGTACCCGCTTGGGAGCGGTGGCGCGCTTGCCCTTGGGGCGGGCGCGTGTCGGCCGCGCCGCGCGTTTGACCGCGGGGCGGGTCTTCTTCGCCGCGCGCCCGGTCTTGGCGGCCGCCGCCTTGACCACCGCGACTTTCGCGGCGAGCACGGCCACATCGGCGCCGCGCAGTTGGTCGAGAATTGCCGGGTTCTCGAGCGTCGAGACGTCCTGGGTGATCTCCTCGCCGCGCGCGATGGCCTTCAGCAGCCGGCGCATGATCTTGCCCGAGCGCGTCTTCGGCAGGTTGTCGGCGAAGCGAATGTCGTCGGGCTTGGCGATCGGACCGAGCTGCTGACCGACCCAGTCGCGCAACTCCTTGGTCAGGGCGGCGGCATCGCCCGCCGGGCGCTGGCCGCGGGTGACGACGTAGGCGAATACCGCCTCGCCCTTGATCTCGTGCGGCCTGCCGACGACCGCCGCCTCGGCAACGCGCGGGTGCGCGACCAGCGCCGACTCGATCTCCATGGTTCCGAGGCGATGCCCGGCGACGTTGAGCACGTCGTCGATGCGTCCCATGATCCAGAAGTAGCCATCCTTGTCGCGGTGGGCACTGTCACCGGCGACGTAATAGCGGTTGTCGAACTTCTCCCAGTAGCCGGCGATGTAACGCTCGTTGTTGCGCCAGATGGTGCGCAGCATCGAGGGCCAGGGTTTGCGGATCACCAGGTAGCCGCCGGCGTCCGGGCGCTTAACCGAGTGGCCGTGGTCGTCGACGATGTCGGCATCGATGCCCGGCAACGGCTGCGTGCAGGAGCCCGGCTTGGTGGCGGTCACACCGGGTAGCGGTGAGATGAGAATCGCCCCGGTCTCGGTCTGCCACCAGGTGTCGACGATCGGGCAGCGGCCCTCGCCGATCACGCGGTGATACCACATCCAGGCCTCCGGATTGATCGGTTCGCCGACGCTGCCGAGAAGTCGCAGCCGCGACAGATCGTACTTGCGGGGCAGCTCGTCGCCGAGCTTCATCAGCGCGCGGATGGCGGTTGGGGCGGTGTAGAACACGGTCACGCCATGGTTCTGACAGTTCCTCCAGAAGCGTCCGCCGTCGGGAACGGTCGGTGTGCCCTCGTACATCAGTACGGTGGCACCCATGGCGAGCGGACCATAGGCGACGTAGGTGTGTCCGGTAACCCAACCGACGTCCGCGGTACACCAGAACACGTCGTCATCACGCAGATCAAATACCCACTGGGTCGTCACTTTCGCCCCGAGCAGGTAGCCGCCCGTGGCGTGCTGCACCCCTTTGGGCTTTCCGGTCGAGCCGGAGGTGTAGAGGACGAACAGCGGGTGCTCCGCGTCCACCCACTCCGGCTCGCACGAAGGCGGTTGCCCCTCGATAGCCTCGTGCCACCAGAGGTCGCGTCCGGCCTGCATGGCAACGGGCTTGCCGGTACGCCGCAGCACAATGACCCTCTGCACACTCGGACAGCCGGCGCTCAGCGCCTTGTCGGTGGCTGCCTTGAGCTCGACGGCCTGCCCGCCGCGCCACCCGCCATCGGCGGTGACCACCAGGCGTGCCTCGGTGTCCTCGATACGATCCCTGAGCGCCGGCGCCGAGAAGCCGCCGAACACCACGGAGTGGACTGCACCGATGCGATTGCAGGCATGCATGGCAATCACGATCTCGGGCACGAGTGGCATGTAGATGATCACGCGATCACCGCGCCGCACGCCCTGTGCCTTCAGCACATTGGCGAATCGGCACACCTCGGCGTGCAGCTCGCGGTAGCTGAGGCGTCGCACGTCCCCCGGCTCGCCTTCGAAGATGAGCGCCGTCTTGTGGCCGTGCTCGTTGAGGTGGATGTCGAGGCAATTGACCGAGGCGTTGAGTCGTCCGTCACTGAACCAGCGGTAGTTGGGGGCATCACTGTCGTCGAATGCCTCGGTGAAAGGTGACTGCCAGGTGAGCTCCTGGGTGGCGAGGTCCGCCCAGAAGCCGACGTGATCCTCGCGCGCGCGCTTGCGCAGCGACTCGAGATCGGCCGGCTTGATGCGAGCGCGCGCGGCGAACGCGGCCGGCGGGGGGAAAGTGCGCTCTTCGAGGAGAACCGACTTGATGTTCTTGTCTGACATGCCTCTCTCCTTCCGCTGCGGAGGGCGAGCATAGCCGAATGGCACGTGCTTAGGTCTAGCCGCGCACCTGCGCCAGCAGGCCCGCCATCATGGCGCGTGCCTGGCGGGCGTAGCCGCCGCCGAACAGGTTGGCGTGGTTCAGCACGTGGTACAGGTTGTAGAGCTCGACGCGCAGCCGCGCTCCCGGAGCGGTCGGCGCGGCTGCCTCGTAGGCGCGGTAGAACGACTCGCCGAAGCCGCCGAAGAGGCGTGTCATCGCCAGGTCGGTTTCGCGATCGCCGTAATAGACCGCGGGGTCGAAGATCACCGGCTCGCTGCTCGCCGCCGCCAGCCAGTTCCCGCCCCACAGGTCGCCGTGCAGCAGGGAGGGTGCGGGACGGTGGCCCGCTAGCAGCTGCGGAAGCGATTCGAGCAGTCGCGCGCCGGGCTCGGCGAGCACCGCAGCAAACCCCTGCCGCGCCGCCAGGGCGAGCTGTGGGCGCAGGCGCCGCTCGCGAAAGAACTCCGCCCAGTCGTCGCTCCAGCCGTTCGCCTGCGGCGTACGGCCGATCGTGTTGTCAGCGCAGAAGCCAAAGCGCGGCGCAGTGACCGCGTGCAGCGCCGCGAGCCCTTCTCCGAGCTGCTGCTCGCACGCGCTGTCCGCCGGTCCCGTCTCGATCCATTCCAGCGCGAGAAAAGCCGCTTGGTCCACGCAGCCGCTCGCCAGGACGCGCGGCACGCGCAGCGCGCGCGCCTTGGCGAGCTCGGCAAGTCCCGCGGCCTCGGCGGCGAATGCGGGCCGCGCCGATGACGCAGCGACCTTGACGAACAGCGCGCCGTCTGCGGCCGGCCAGCGGTAGCAGGCATTGATGCTGCCGCCCCCGACCCTGTGCAGCGGCGCGCTCGCACAACGCACGCCGGTGAGCGAGGAGAGCTCGCGCGCGATCGCGCCGAACGACTCCATGGCTCAACCAATCAAGGCCGGCGCGGGCGGGGTGGGAAGCTGCGCCAGGCGCTCGCCCTGGCGGCGCAGGAAGGGTCCGAAACCGCACCGATCGTAGAGCTCGGCCAGCGCCGGCAGGTCAGGAAGGCGGCGCCGCAGCGCCTCCTGCGCGACGCCGAGCCGCAGGTCGCAGGCGATGCGCGTGAGGCGACGCGCCAGGTACACCGCCTCGCGGTGCGCGGCCAGCCGCGAGCCGAGGCTCGACGCGCCGCGCAGCGGAAGCCGTGCCACGCCGGCAAGATCGGCATAAAGCTCATCGAGCGAGGCGAAGGCCTTCATGAGCGCCGCAGCGGTGCGGTGGCCGACCCCCGGCACGCCGGGAATGTTGTCCACCTCATCACCGGTGAGCGCAAGGTAGTCGGCGAAGCGCTCGGGGGCCACGCCAAAGTGACGCTCGATGTCGTGATAGCCGAACTGCCCGCGTGCGCCGAAGTCCCAGAACAGATCGCCGTCACGCATGAGCTGCGCGAGATCCTTGTCGCGCGTGATGTACGCCGAGCGCACGCCCCGGGCGCGCATCGCGGTGGAGAGCGTACCGATGATGTCGTCGGCCTCGTACTCCGGATCGACGAACTCCGCGAGTCCCAGCCGCCGGCACAGCTCGCGGCACTGCGCGAACTGCAGCACCAGATCGGCCGGAGCACGCTCGCGGTTGGCCTTGTACGGCGGATAGATGCGGCTGCGGTAGGAGACGGCACGACGCTCATCGAAGGCCACCGCCGCGTAGGTCGGGCGCACCCGCTCGATGAGATCGCCGAGGAAGCGTGCGAAGCCGAACACCGCGTGCACCGGGTTGCCGTCCCGGTCGCGCATGTCGGGAAGCATGGAGTGATAGGCGCGAAAGACGTAGACCGAGGCGTCGATGAGGAATATCAAGACGGTGGCGCGCTCCCGAACCCGGCGCCACTTTACAGGGCCCTTCCCGTGTCGTCACCGGCCACCGCGGTCGGTACTCGGCGACGCTCGGCGCCGCGATGTGCGCAGCGCGGCTGCGGGCGCGGCGCGCTCGGCAGCGCGCGCTCAGGACAGGTACGCGCGGATCCGGGCGTGCAGCGGGCTCGAGCGCGGGAAATGCGCCACCAGGTACTCCATCTGGTCGGCGAGCACGCGCCGTCCCTTGAGGAAGATGTATTCGGCGTAGGTCGGCGTGAACGGCACGGCGATGAGCTGCATCCGCGCCTGCTCCGGCGTGCGCGAGGCCTTCTGGTTGTTGCAGCGGCGGCAGGCGGCCACCACGTTGGTCCAGACGTCGGTGCCGCCCTGGCTGAAGGGGCGGATGTGATCGCGCGACAGCTCGCGCGAGGGGAAGCGCTGGCTGCAGTACATGCACAGGTACGCATCGCGCCGGAACAGTGTCTGGTTGTTGAGCGGCGGCACGTAGTCGTGCCGGGTGTTGCCCGGATTGCCGGTGTGCCCGACGGTGGCGACGATGGAGTTGACCTCGAGCACGGTGCGGCGCCCGGTGCGAGCGTTGACGCCACCATACAACTCGTACAGCAGCGAGCCGCACGTGTAAGCGACCTGCTCCTGATGATAGAGTCGGGCGGCTTCCTTGTAGTCGATCCACTCGAGCGGCATGCCCGCGACGTCCGTGCGCAGCACCAGCTGCGACAGCCCGCGCGCGGCCGGCGTCGCGACGATACGCAGATCGTCCAGGAGGCCGTGGTCGGCTTGCTCGAGATCGATGCCCTGCATCATAGGCGCTGTAAGATACGGCAGTTGTGTGCAAGAATTCAACAACGCAAGGCTCTAATTTAATTGAGAATTCATATTCGCGTGGCCGTTCGGCGACGTAGGTCTCACGAGGTGCCTGATGCCCATGACAATCGGCGCGTTGCGTGAAAGCGCGCCGCACGAGACGCGCGTCAGCCTGGTTCCCGAGGTCGCGGAGAAGCTGCTGAAGGAAGGCGTGCGCGTGCTGCTCGAGCACGGCGCCGGCGAGCGCGCCGGTTTTCCCGACGTTCTATATAAGAATGTGACCTGGGCGGCTTCGGCGGCCGAGGTGCTGCGCGAAGCGGACGTGCTGCTCACGGTGCAGCCGCTCACGGTCGAGCAGATCGGCCAACTCAAGACGGGCGCCGTGGTGGTGGGGTTCATGCAACCGCATGCGCGCGCCACCGAGGTGCGCGCGCTCAAGGCGCGCGGCATCACCAGCTTCGCGATGGAGCTGGTGCCGCGCATCTCGCGCGCCCAGTCGATGGACGCGCTGTCTTCGCAGGCCGCGATCGCCGGCTATAAGGCAGTGCTGATCGCAGCCAATCGCCTGCAGAAGTTTTTGCCCATGCTCACCACCGCGGCCGGCACCATCCGCCCGGCGCAGCTGCTCGTCATCGGCGCAGGTGTCGCGGGCCTGCAGGCGATCGCCACCGCGCGCCGGCTCGGCGCGGTGGTCGAGGCCTACGACGTACGCGGTGCCACGCGCGAACAGGTGAAGTCCCTCGGTGCGAAGTTCGTCGACACCGGGGTGAGCGCCGAAGGCGCCGGTGGCTACGCCCGCGAGCTCAGCGCCGAGGAGAAGGCGAAGCAGCAGGAGGTGCTCGATGCGCGTATCGCCGCCGCCGACGCCGTGATCGCCACCGCCGCGGTCCCGGGGCGCCCGGCGCCGAAGATCATCTCGCGCGCGACGGTCGAGCGCATGCGTCCGGGGTCGGTGGTCGTCGACATCGCCGCCGAGCAGGGCGGCAACTGTGAGCTGACGCGGGCCGGCGAGATCATCGAGCACCATGGCGTGACCGTCGACGGGCCGGTGAACTTGGCCGCAGAGCTCGCCTACAACGCGAGCGAGATGTACGCGCGCAACCTGTTCAACTTCCTCAGGCCCGCGCTCGCCAAGGGAGAGCTGGCGATCGACTGGAACGACGAGGTCTTCGCACAGTCGTGCCTTACGGCGAAGGGTGAGATCAGGCACGCGCCGACGGCTAAGGCGCTGGAGGCGGCAACATGACCGGAATGGTGGCGCTCTACATCTTCATGCTCGCAGCCTTCACCGGCTACGAAGTGATCTCGCGCGTACCGGTGATCCTGCATACGCCGCTGATGTCGGGATCGAACTTCGTGCACGGCATCGTGCTGGTGGGCGCGATGGTGGCGCTCGGCGCCGCGCACACGCCACTGGAGAAGACCATCGGCTTCATCGGCGTGCTGCTCGCGGCGGGTAATGCGGTCGGCGGCTACGTGGTCACCGAGCGCATGCTCGAGATGTTCAAGTCGAGCGGACGCGGCAGCGGGCAGGGGAGGCACTGATGCCGCCGTGGCTTTCAGCCGACCTTGCCATCCAGGTGAGCTACTTCGTCACCGCGGTGCTGTTCATCATGGGGCTGAAGCGCATGAGCTCGCCGGTGACGGCGCGCAGCGGCATCCTCTGGGCGGGCGCCGGCATGGCGGTTGCCACGCTCATCACTTTCCTCTACCCCGGGATGTCCAATTTCGCGCTGATCGTTCCGGCGATGCTGCTCGGCGCGGTGCTCGCCTGGTGGAGCGGCAAGCGAGTCGCCATGACCAACATGCCGCAGATGATCGCACTCTACAACGGCATGGGCGGCGGGGCGGCCGCGGCGATCGCGGCCGTCGAGCTCTATCGCGGCGAGACCGGCGGTTACGTTACCGCCTCACTCGCGGTCGCCGGCGGCATCATCGGCGCGGTGTCCTTCAGCGGCAGCGCCATCGCCTTCGGCAAGCTGCAGGGACTGATCACGCGCAGCATCCGTTTCACCGGCCAGCAGTTTCTCAATCTGCTGCTGCTCGCCGCGGCACTTGTGCTCGGCGCTCTGGTAGCGAGTCAGGTGAATGCGACGGCCGCGGCGGTCACCGGCTTCTTCCTGCTGGCGCTGCTGCTCGGGGTAACCATGACGCTGCCGATCGGCGGCGCCGACATGCCGGTCGTCATCTCGCTGTACAACGCGCTCACCGGGCTCGCGGTCGGCCTCGAGGGCTTCGTGCTCAACAACGCGGCGATGATCATCGCCGGCACCGTGGTGGGCTCGGCAGGCACACTGCTCACGCAGTTGATGGCCAGGGCCATGAACCGCTCGCTCGGCAACGTCTTGTTCTCGGGATTCGGCGACACCGGCAGCGCGGCGAGCGGCGCGGTGAGCGGCAGTCTCAAGCCCATCGAGGCCGCCGACGTCGGCGTAATGCTGGCGTTCGCCAACAAGGTCATCGTGGTGCCCGGTTACGGCATGGCGGTGGCACAGGCACAGCACAAGATCTGGGAGCTAAGCCAGCTGCTCATCGATCGCGGCGTCAACGTCAGATTCGCGATTCATCCGGTCGCGGGCCGCATGCCGGGCCACATGAACGTGCTGCTCGCCGAGGCCGGCGTGCCCTACGATCTCATCGCCGATCTCGACGAGATCAACGCCGAGTTCGACACCGCGGACGTGGCGCTCATCATCGGCGCCAACGACGTGGTGAACCCGGTGGCGCGCACCGACAAGTCGAGTCCGATCTACGGCATGCCGATCTTGAACGCCGACAAGGCGAAGAACGTCATCGTCATCAAGCGCGGCAGCGGCGCCGGTTTCTCCGGCATCGAGAACGCCCTCTTCTATCTCGACAACACGCGCATGCTGTACGGTGACGCGCAGAAGGTCGCGGCGGAGCTGATCCAGGCGGTGAAAGCCGTCGGCTGAGCCCGGGCGTCGCCCGCGTGCGCGCAACGGGCCGACGGAGTAGTCATGTATCGCCGAACCGTGCTGAAGAGCTTCGCGGCGCTGCCGCTCCTCTCCCTGTCGCCGCCGCCGCTCGCGCAGCCGGCCGCGAAAGCCGTAGCACCGCGCCGCGTGCGCCCCGCGGACGCTGCGTGGCCGGGGGCTGCCGAGTGGCAGAAACTGCGGGCGGCCGTTGGCGGGAACCTGCTTCAGGTGCATGCGCTCTTCGGCCCCTGCGAAGGCTCTCCCGACGGCGCTGCCTGCCAGGACGTCTACCGAAACATCCGCAACCCCTTCTACATCGGCGATCAGCCCGGTGGTACACAGGTATCCGGGTACCTGAACGCGTGGACGCCGGCGCCGAGCGTGTGGGCCGTGCGGGCGCGCCACGCCGCGGACGTCGCCGCCGCGGTCAACTTCGCCCGCGACCACAACCTGCGCCTGGTGGTAAAGGGGGGCGCGCACAGCTACCTCGGCACCTCGAGCGCGCCCGACTCGCTGCTGATCTGGACACGGGCGATGAAGCAGGTGACCTTGCACGACGCCTTCGTCGCCCGCGGCTGCGAAGGCAAAGCGCCAGGTGTGCCGGCGGTGTCGACCGGCGCGGGCGCCATGTGGATCGATCTCTACAGCGCCGTGACCACCAGGGCCGGCCGCTATGTGCAGGGCGGCGGCTGCACCTCGGTGGGCGTCGCCGGTCTCATCCAGAGCGGCGGCTTCGGCAGCTTCTCCAAGGCCTTCGGCAACGCCGCCGCGGGTCTGCTCGAGGCCGAGCTGGTAACGGCCGACGGCCGCGTGCGCATCGCCAATGCCTGCACGAACCCGGATCTGTTCTGGGCGCTCAAGGGCGGCGGCGGCGGTACCTTCGGTGTCGTCACGCGCCTCACGCTGCGCACGCACGCACTGCCGGAGTACTTCGGCGCTGCCTGGGGCGCGGTCAAGGCAAAATCCGACGACGCCTTCCGTCGGCTGATCGCGCGCTTCCTCGCTTTTTACGCCGGCAGCCTTGCCAATCCGCACTGGGGCGAGCAGGTCGCGGTGCAGTCCGACAACTCGCTGAAGATCTCGATGGTACAGCAGGGCCTCAGCCGCGAAGAGGCGCGAGCGGTCTGGAAGCCCTTCTTCGACTGGATCGGCGCATCGGCGGACTACACCGTGACGGACCCGCTCGGTGCCGGGGCTCACAAAGCGCAGCACTGGTGGGAGATCGAGGGCAGTCCCAGCATGATCCCGGACGTGCGCGCGGATGCCGCACCGGGTCACGGCTGGTGGCAGGGCGACCAGGACCAGGTGGGCGCTTATCTCCACGGCTACGACTCGCTATGGCTGCCGGCATCGCTCCTCAAGGAGTCCGTGCAGCCGCGCCTCGCACAGGCGCTGTTTGCCGCCAGCCGTCACAAGGAGGTCGGGCTGCACTTCAACAAGGGGCTCGCGTTCGCAGCGCCGGAGGCGATCCAGGCCTCGCTCGACACCGCAATGAACCCGGGCGTTACCGAGGCCTTCGCGCTGGCGATCATCGCCGACGGCGAGAGGCCCTCGTACCCCGGCATGAAGCGGCCGCCGATGGATCTCGAGGCAGCGCGCAACGATGCTCGGGCGATCGACCAGGCGACGCAGGAGCTGCGCGACGTCGCGCCGGAGGCGGGCTCTTATCTCTCCGAGAGCAACTACTTCAATAACAACTGGCGGCAGGCCTACTTTGGCGATCACTACCCGAAACTGCAGGCGATCAAAAAGAAGTACGATCCCGACGGACTGTTCTTCGTCCACAACGGTGTCGGCTCGGAGGAGTGGAGCGCAGACGGCTTCACGCGCCTCAGTGGAACGCGAGCTTGATCGATGAACGGGTCCGCACCTTCGCCTGAGAGGCGCTGCGTCGCAGCCGCCGCCGTGCTCTGCGGTGCCGCCGCGCTCTGCGGTGCCGCCGCGCTCTGCGGGGCACGCGCGCCGGCGGGCGTGCCGCCATCGGCCGAGCCGGTGAAGAAACCGCTGACGGCCGCCGAGGTGCTGGCCGCATCGACCGCCACGGACTGGCGGCCACTCGATGCGCAGAACACGCTCTACCTCGAACTCGGCTCCGGCCGCGTCGTCATCGAGCTCACGCCGCAGTTCGCGCCCAACCACGTGGCGAACGTCGAGGCGCTGGTGCGCGCGAAGTACTTCGACGGCCTCGCGATCGTTCGCGTGCAGGACAACTACGTCGTGCAATGGGCGGATCCCGAGGGCACACGGCCGGTGGGCGCTGCCAAGCGCACGCTCGGTGCCGAATTCGAGCGTCCGCTGCGCGGCCTTGCCATCACGCGTCTGGCCGACCCCGACACCTACGCGCCTCAGGCCGGCTTCGTCGACGGCTTTCCGGTCGCGGCCGATCCGGCCATGGGCCGCGCCTGGCTCGTGCACTGCTACGGCATGGTCGGAGCCGGACGCGACAACGATGTCGACAGCGGCGGTGGCACGGAGCTCTACGTCGTCATCGGACAGGCGCCGCGACATCTCGATCGTAACGTCACGCTTCTCGGTCGGGTGATCTCGGGTATGGAACTGCTGTCGGCGCTGCCGCGGGGCGGCGGTCCGCTCGGGCGCTACGAGCACGCCGAGCAGCGTGTCCCCATCCGCTCGATCAGGCTCGCTGTGGAGGTGCCCGCATCACAGCGCACCGAGCTCGAGGTGCTGCGCACCGATACCTCGACGTTTCTCGCCTACGTCGAAGCGCGCCGCAACCGTCACGAGGAGTGGTTCAAGGTGCCCGCCGCACGCGTGGACGTCTGCAACATCCCGATCCCGGCGCGGCCGCGTCCTGCTGCGCTCGCCGCCGACTAGGACTTTAGTGGTGCGGGGGCGGTCGCGCCGGGGCGTGCCCGCCTCCGCCGTGCTCCATTCGCCGCTGGTGCTGCTCGCGCGCGCGCTCGATCATCTGCTGACGCTGTGCGGGGCTGGCATTGCGCCACTGCTCGCGCAGCGCCTGCCGCCGCTCCGGAGGCAGCTGCTGAAAACGGTGGTAGTTCTGCCGCACGATCGCCTGGTCGCGCGGCGACAGCGCCTGAAATCTCTGCCACCGGGCTCGCAGCGCCTGACGCTGCTCGGGTGGCAGCGCCTGCCAGCGAGAGAAGCGCTCGCGCGCCTGGTTCTTCTCCGCCTCCGACATCCCGAGCCAGCGCTCGCTGCCGTGTGCCAGCGCCTGCTGGCGCGCCGGGGGCAGCGTGTTCCACTGGCCGCCGAAATGCGACAGGAGTCTTTGCTGATCCGGTGAAAGGCTCGACCAGGCGACCGGCGCCGGCGGGTTCGCGGCGGGCGCGGCGGGCGGCTCCTGCGCATAGGAGGGCCCCGCCGCGAGTGACATCACGGCAAGGACCGCCGCGAGCGCCAGCGAGCGCCAGTTGCTATTCATTGGTCGGCCCTCCGGAGGCCGATGCACTCGGCGGCAGCGGCTGGCGCGGCGGCGGAGGCGGGGCCGCGGGAGGCGGTGGAGGGGGCCGTGCGGGTTTTCCCGCCTCGCCCTGCGAGAGGTAATCCGGGTTCACCTCGGCCAACCGGTCGACGCTGCCGAGGAATTCGAGAAAACCGGCGTCCGGCTCCTCGGGCCGGCGAGCGTCGTCGGCGCGCGCCGCCGCACAACACAACGCCAGCGCGCCGAGCACCGCAAGCCTGCCTGGGCGTGCCCACATCAGCCGTCGCTCTCGCCATTGGCGTCTGTCTGGGCCGCCGCCCATTCATAAAACGGTCCGTCCCATCCCTCGATCAGGTCGAGGGCCTCGCCATCGGCGAGCAGGTCCACGTCCTCGACGGAGGCATTGCGTCCCTCGAGCAGCGGCAGCTCGACAGCCGAAGGCTGGCGGTGCCACAGCAGCACGCTCACGAACAGCGCGGCGGCCACGGCGCCTGCGGCCGGCATCAGCGCGAAACCGCGCCACCAGGGCTTGCCACGGGTGGCGGCGCCCTCGAGCGCCGCCTGGCGCGCGCGGTTCAGCCGCGAGCGCGTGCGCGCATCGATGCGCGTGAGGCTCGCGGCGAGCACCTCACGGGCGTTGCGCTCGAACTCCGTCAAGGTCTCCTTCGTTGGGCTCATACGTACAGATCCCCGAGCTGCGCGCGCAGCGACTGCACCGCGCGAAAATAATGTGTCTTGACGCTGCCCTCCGAGCAGCCCATGGCTGCGGCGGTCTCGGCCACGTCCAGCCCCTCGAGCGTCCGCAACATAAATGCCTGTTGCTGGCGCCGGGGAAGCCCCTCGAGCGCTTTCTCCAGCGCGCCGACCGCCTCGTCGAGCTCCAGGCGCCTCACCGGCTGCGGTTCCGGGCTCGGTGCCTGCGCGATCGGGTCTGGCTCGTCTTCGTCGTCCTCGCCCCGAAACGGTAGCCAGGCGATTACACGGCCCCGCACCGTCCGGCGGCGCTGCATGTCCCGGATGCGATTCTCCAGGATGCGGTAGAAGAGCGGTTTCCACTCCTGCTCCGGGCGGTCGGCATAGGCGCGTGCGAGCTGCAGCATCGCGTCCTGCACGGCATCGAGCGCGTCGTCCTCGTGACGTAGCGCCGCCTGAGCGATCTTGAATGCCTTGAGCTCGACGCCGGCCAGGAATTGGTTCAGCGCGCGTGACTGAGTCTTGGCTTCAGGGTCCGTCAGGTCCACGTCGCCGTGTGATGCGGCCGGCATGCTATAAGGCGACGCGAGCGTAGCAAACTCCGACATGGCGTGTATAACGCGCGCGCGCGTGCCCCGGTTGACGCTGTATTGCGGCATAAGTCACTGATTTAGTTTACGCCTGGAAGCAAGTGTCCAAGATCCTCCGGGTGGCGCTCGACACCCCCCTGCGGCAGCTCTTCGACTACCTCCCGCCCGCCCCGCCGGGCACTGTGTTCCCTGCCGTGGGGGGGCGCGTACGCGTACCCTTCGGACGGCGCCGCATGGTCGGTATGGTCGTCGGCACGGCGGATAGGTCGGAGATTCCAGCGTCACGGCTCAGGGGCGTCCTCGAGGTCCTCGACGAGCGCCCCCTGCTCGATTCCGCCTTGCTCGCGCTTCTCGGCTGGGCCGCCGACTACTACCACCATCCGATCGGCGAGGTGATCGCGAGTGCGCTTCCCAGGGCGTTGCGGCTCGGAGCCCG
>Ga0187783_10002464_pt1 | contig 13727 bp, 15 predicted proteins | sample 1015_SJ02_MP02_2_FD_132471 | JGI IMG/M metagenome (GOLD analysis project Ga0187783, IMG submission 132471) | Tropical peat soil microbial communities from peatlands in Department of Meta, Colombia - 1015_SJ02_MP02_20_MG | ecosystem: Environmental > Terrestrial > Soil > Wetlands > Peat | place...
CAAGCATACTTATTGTTGAGGCCCTTTCAATCTGGATGCGACATTTGGTACGGGGAAAGACCAGAACTTCCCGCAGAACAGAAACATCTCGCGGATGAATTCGGGGAGTCGGCATTATCTTTATGTTTTACGTTCCTTGACTTCAACGAGTGCTTTGCTCTCTTCTTCACAATCTAGAGAATAATAGGTGCCATCGGTGCGACGGTTCCGGCTGGATTTTTGTTCGTCGCACTTAGCTGGTCAATTCCTCAAACTCACCCGCGATCAATTCAGCCAGGGTCGCTTCTGACAGGCGCCATCCAAACGAGCTATTGTTGGAATACTGGAGGAGGCCCGCTCACCCGCTTCCATTTCAGACTGACATTTACTTCGACACGGTCGGCGATCTTGATGAAGGGAATGTTGCTGTTCATGCCGTAGTCTTTGCGATCGAAGGCCATTGTACCGGCGATGCTTCCGGACGTTGATCCCTTGCCGTTATCTGTAAGAGTGAGTTTTTCTGTTTTCGTGAAGCCACGAATGGTAATTTCTTGCGCAGACCTCATGCGCAAACCTCGCTGCGGCCGGATTCGTCGGAGGTGTAAGCAACCAAGCGTCCGTCGGGAGAAAACCGGCCGTCGTTGTTGTTGAATTGCGTACGTAAAAGCGGGATTGGTTTCTTATCACCTTCGAGTGCAAGTACCCATAATTCGGTCTTTCTCGTGGTTAAGTCCTGCTTGCTATAAAGCAAGAAGCGGCCGTCGCGCGACCAGCTGGTGGGAAGTTTAAGTTCGTTCGACTCCAACAGAAGCTCCTCGTCGCGCACGCCGCTTGCCAGCTTCTGATAAAGATCTAATCTGGTGATTGGACCAGAACCAAATATGATTCGAGTGCCATCCGGAGACCATATGCCAACGGGTGCGAATGAGCTACCGAAGGTGAAGCGCGTGCTCGTGCCTCTTGATAGATCAATCAGCCAAAGACCGGCATTGGCATTTGGGGAGTCGGATCGGCAGACAATGGCTCGCGTGCCATCGGGAGAAAGAGCGATCGCAATGTACGCTCCCGGTTCCCCCGCGGTGCCAAGCCGCCTCCCTCGCTGGTCGAACCAGGAAAGTTGGTAGGGTACGCTACCGGTCCTGTAAACTAAAACACCGCTGTCCGAAATCGAGAAGAACCCGATGGTCAAAACTGATCCAATCCCTTCGGCCACCACAACTGTTTCGCCCGCAAGCTTCAGGCGGTCTGCGTCGAACGGTTGGGCCATCAAGGTCCCTTCGCGCAAAAATAGCAACTGTCCTGAGCCAGCGCCGGAAGACGGGACATAGGCCGCCCCAATTTGTGTCGCGAGCAGCCGTTTTGAATCCTGCTCCTCTGGTTTGACATCGAGCGAGCCGATGTAGATGCCGCTATTCTGTGGATTTTCGAATCCGCGAAGATAAATGAAATGACGCCCGTCGGGAAGAAAGGTTGGTTGAACATGCCAAGTTTCCTTGTTTGTGACGCGGGGCCGCCGTTTTCACCCGGCCACTGTAGCGCATGTGCAGGTCTCCGAGGATCGCGATCACCGACCAAACGAACGAGTAACGAGGCGACGAATCAACCAAGCAAGAGTTACATGCACCGGTTAGCCAGGCCTCCGGGTTTGTCGCGGTAGCGGTCGTGGCAGTTCGAGCAAGCTGTGGTCACTACGTCGGCCGCGTCGAGCATCTTCTCGTTGCTTTTCGATTGCGCGGCCTTGTACGCGGTCATTCCTGCGTCCCGAAGACCTTGAACAAACGTCAAGAAATCTGGGTTTGTCACTGGGACGGGCCGGCCGTTCGAGCACACTCGACCGGGGATTGTGAGTAGATTCGCGGCCTCGGCAATCACGAGAGAACTGTTCTCGACCGCCGCCCATCCGTTAAAGGTCCCGGACAAAGGATCGGTCGAAAGGGACGGATCAGCGGCGGGCTTTACTTCCGCCGGGTTTTTGTCCTGGGCGAAAAAGATCACATTGGAATTTGGGAACATGATGCCTCTCATCAGTTGCGCGAGATTGGCATAAACCTGAGGTGAGGGCGCCTTTGCGCCGCTCTTCGGCGGGGCGGCGTGCGCGGCGTTCTGCGACGCCGTTTGCGCTGCGGCGTTTGCGAAAAACGACATCGCTAAACCTGCACAAAGAAGTGGCACAAAGTAAGCGCCTCGGAATCGCATAGGTCCAGCCTCCTATTTCAAGTCTTGCGGCCGTAAACCAGCCAGGACAGCCATTGAATTAGATCGACGCACCCCAATTCGAGCGATCGCTGATTCAGGAACGCGTGAAAGCTGGCCTCCGCAACGCGCGGGCCAAGGGGCGGAAGCTTGGCCGGCCAGCGCGGCAACTCGACACGGAACCGATTGCTGCCCTTCGCCGCCAGGGGCTCGGCTGGCGGGCCACTGCTCAGCAGCTAGGGGTTGGGGTCGGAACGCTGTATCGCGTCGCCCCAGGGTGTTCCAAAACTCAGCAAAACGTTTTTGGAACGCGGTAGGGAACCGCTGCGATTTCTGCACGCTCGGGACGGCAAGCTCCGATGCGAAGGAAAATCCCTGGCACCGTAAGCAAGCCGGCCATTTGTTTTGCCAGGCGTCTCCGTGTCACAGATCGAAGTACAGGAAGAACTCGTATGGGACTGGTCGAAGATTGATCGGGGCCAGCTCCCGTTCCCGCTTGTATTTCAGCCAGGTTTCAATCACGTCTCGTGTGAATACGTCGCCGACCAGCAGCCAGTCGTGGTCCTGTTCTAGCGCATCGAGCACCTCACCAAGCGAACCTGGGGTGCTCTTGATCCTCGCCGCTTCCTCGGGCTCAAGCTCATAGAGGTCCTTATCAATTGATTCGCCTGGATCGATTTTATTGCGGATTCCGTCCAGACCGGCCATCAATTGGGCTGCGAAACATAAGTAAGGGTTCGCAGCTGGATCCGGGCAGCGAAACTCGATGCGCTTGGACTTCGGGCTCTTGGAATATACTGGAATGCGCACGGCTGCTGATCGATTACGCTGCGAATATACCAAGTTCACCGGGGCCTCAAATCCCGGGACGAGTCGCCGATACGAATTGGTGGTCGGAGCACACAAACCTAACAGTGCGGGTGCGTGTCGCAGAAGGCCGCCGATATAGTGCCTGGCCGTTTGACTGATCTGCGCGTAGCCCTTCTCATCCCAGAACAGATTGGTCGCCCCTTTCCACAAACTTTGATGAGTGTGCATGCCGGAGCCGTTGTCGCCGAAGATTGGCTTGGGCATGAAGGTGGCTACTTTGCCGTGCTTCTTCGCTACGTTGCGGATTACATACTTATAATACATAACGCTGTCGGCCATCTTGGTGAGGGTCGTATACCGCATGTCGATCTCGCCCTGCCCGGCAGTGCCCACCTCATGATGGTGGACCTCAACGTGAACACCTACTTCCCCCAGTTTCAACATGATCTCGGAGCGAAAGTCTTGTAGCGAGTCAGCCGGCGGAACCGGGAAATATCCTTCCTTGTGCCGCAGCTTGTATCCGAGGTTGGGGTTCTCCTGACGGCCTGTGTTCCAAACGCCCTCGTTCGAGTCAATAAAGTAGTAACCGCTTTGGGCGTTTTGATCGTAGCGCACGTCGTCGAAGATGTAGAACTCCAGTTCCGGCCCCCAATAACTGAAATCCGCAGTTCCCGCACTCTTCAGATGATTCTCAGCCTTCTGTGCGATATATCTCGGGTCACGACTGTAGCGTTGACGTGTGACAGGATCTACGACATTGCAGATCAAGTTCAAAGTCGTGACGTCAAGCATTGGATCCACGCAAGCGGTCTCGGGGTCCGCGACAAGCAACATGTCACTTTCATGGATGAGCTGAAACCCGCGTATGCTTGAGCCGTCGAAGCCGATGCCTTCATCAAATAAGTCCTCGTGCAGGTCTTCGACGGGAATCGAGAAATGCTGCCAAACCCCCGGCAGATCAACAAACTTCAGATCCACAACTTTGGCTCTCGCCTCCTTAGCTAACCGCATCACGTCTCCTGAGCTGCCTCCTGAGTTGCTCTTTGGCTTGGGTCTCTTTGGCATGAGTTCCCCCTCCCCAGTAAGGTACCCTTTCCTTGGGGTTTACTGCTGCGCGGATACCATACTGAGGACAGAATTGGAAAGCAAATTGCAGTTTCGATTCGCACCGCCATCGTTTTGAATTCTAACCGTACTCAAAAGAATGAGGAATTCCATCGTAACGAGGACAATCGAGAGATCGCGCAGCAGGGGCAGCAGGGATGGCTCAGGGATGGCATATTGACAAATCCGGGAAACGGTTCAATATGTCCCTCAGAGGCACCCAAACCCGCCATCTCCTTTCCTAAAGGAGAAGGAACATGAAAGCAAAGATTCTGACGTTTTCGTCCGACGGTGATACGACTCTCCTCGAGTATGATCCAGCAACCGCGGACATCGAAGAAGTGAATAGGGTGATCGCCGAGTACGAAGCCAAAACCGGTGCGCAGCCTTTTGACATTACGACCGGTGAGCGTATAGAGAAAGTGACGCGCGAGCAGACAGAAGTCTTGATGGTTCACCCCATTGCGGGCGGATAACCTCCTACTTCGCCAGTCTCCGTTCTCAATGTCCATGAGTGAGGTCAGGATGGCAGCCGCTCAGGACAGGTCGAATGCTGTAGACCTTACGGAACCGCACGACCGCGCGGAAACGTATCTGCGCCGCGTTATTGCACTAACGGGTGCCACACAAATGGGAGATTATTGCGTTCTAGATGTCGGCGAAACAAGATTCCAGGTGTATGACCAATATGTCGAGCGAGTGCGAGAAATGAGTCCCGCGTGTACACAGGATCAAACGTGCTTTTATGTCGCAGACCAATACATCCCGGCTGCAGAGAGAATTGCTACTGCGCTACTGCAGCTTAAGAACAATCCAGGTTTGTTTGAAGGATGGGTCGCTAGGAACGGGTTGTTTAAGGCAGACGGCAACGTGTTCAGATTTCGTCGCGTGCGGTAGAATGCGCGCCCACGTGCAATGAACCGGTAATTCCTCGGCTAGCCGCACGACCGCTTATCAGGAAGATCTGTCGTCCTGCCGGATCTGACTTCGTTGTGCTCTACCGATGTTCCATGGGGGCTCGGCTGGCGGGCCATTGCCCAGCAGCTAGGGGTTGGGGTCGGAACTCTGTATCGCGTCGCCCCAGGGTGTTCCAAAACTCGGGAAAGGGTTTTTGGAACGCGATAGGAGAGCTTCTCGGCTTCTCAAGGGTGGTTTCCGGCCTAATCATGGCTGTTCGCGATACTCTCCGGCCGATGACTTGCGGCCGGTCTTTTTGGGGAGGGAGGGCGCAGAGAGCTGGAGTTTGTTCCGCGGAATCCCCGCAATCCCCGCCTCTCAACTTGACTTCCAAGTCACCGCGGTCTAGAGTCGGGCATTCCTTCCTCGTCTCGCGGAGATCGGGAGCATCTTTGTGGTCGGAATCTCGGCTTTCACCATTTTTCTCGGAATCGCGACGGTCGGCTTCGTGTTTCTTGTTGTGAGCTTCCTGTTTGGAGAGATCTTCGGCCATGGCGACATCGGCGCGCACGGTCCCGGAGACATCCATGGCGATGCTCACGGAGTTAGCATTTTTGGCACGCGCGTTTTGAGTGTTTTCGTCGCTGCGTTTGGCGGTTTCGGCGCGATCGGCATCCATCTGGGCTATCGAATTGAGGTCAGCACGGGAATCGGTCTTCTGGGAGGCGTAGTATTCGGAGGGCTGATCTATCTGTTTGCGAGCTTCCTTCACAGCCAGCAGGCGTCCAGCGTCATTCGCGTCAACGAACTCGTTGGCCGCATCGCGCAAGTGACAGTCGCTATTCCTCAGAACGGACTGGGACAAGTCCGGTGCTCCGTGGGCGAGGGCGTAGTCGAAAAGATCGCGCGAGCGCAGGACGGTAAAGCCGTGCCAGTCAACACTTCCGTACGGATTGAGTCGATCGTGGGCGAGACCGTTCTCGTTCGCCCGGAGAATTCGTCAGGACTGTCCAGAGGGTAATCCAATGTTTACGCAATTCTTCATTCCAATCATCGTAGTCGGTGTCGTTCTGGCGCTGATCATCGCGATGGCGCTCTTCAGTCGTAACTATTTGAAAGTCCCCCCGAATGCCGTAGCTGTTCTGAGTGGCCGCAAACGAAAAACAGCGGATGGGAGAGTGGCCGGGTATCGCGTGGTGAACGGCGGCGCGACATTCCGCTTTCCTCTCCTCGAACAGGTCGACTACCTCTCATTGAACGTCTTCACAATTCCACTCGAAATCAAGCGCGCTTACACTCTGAAGGGTGTGCCGATCTCCGTGAAGGCCGTCGCGAACGTGAAAATCAAGAGCGACGACACTTCCCTTCGTGCAGCCGCCGAGCGGTTTCTCGGAATGCCCCCCGACCAAATTCAAAAAGTGATTTTTCAGACGCTTGAAGGCCACCTGCGCGCGATTCTTGGAACGCTTACCGTTGAAGAAGTGAATGGCGACCGGCAAAGCTTCGCCCAAAAGCTGACATCCGAAGCCGCACAGGATCTGGAGCGCATGGGCATTGGAGTCGATGTCCTCACGGTGCAAGAAATCAGCGATGAGGAAGGCTATCTCGACGCGCTCGGCAAGCGCCGAACCGCCGAGGTGAAGCGCGACGGCACAATTGGTGAAGCAGAGGCAACTCGCGATTCGAAAATAAAATCAGCCCAGGCGATGCAGGAGGGAGAGAAGGCAAAATTCGATGCGGACGCAAACATCGCCGGGGCGCAACGAGATTTCCAAATTAAACAGGCTCAGTTCCTCGCCGAAGTAGAAACGCAAAAAGCCACGGCGGCTCAGGCGGGCCCACTTTCAGAAGCCAAGGCCAAGCAGCAAGTGGTCGTCGAAGAAGTTCGCATAGAAAAGATGCGGACGCAGGAACAAATCGCAGTGCAGGAGCAGGAAGTCCTTCGCAAACAAAAAGAGTTAGAAGCTACCGTAATTAAGGCAGCAGAGGCAGAGCGCCAGGCTGCGATCCTGCGAGCTGAGGCTGCGAAGCAGGCTGCCATTCTCCAGGCCGAAGGTTCAAAAGCTTCGCAAATTGCTTTGGCTGAAGCGCAGCAGGAGAAATTGCGTCAGGAAGGAATCGGTCGGGCCGCGGCAGTCGAGGCAGAGGGTCGCGCCGAGGCAGCAAAAGTCGAAGCAATCGGACTTGCTCAAGCGCGGGCAATTGAGGCGCAGGGTGTCGCCGAAGCCCAGGCCATTCTTAAAAAAGCGGAGGCCTGGAAACAGTTCAATGACGCGGCCCGCCTTCAAACGGTTCTCGAACGCTTGCCCAGCGTCCTGCAAGCTTCGGCCGGGATTTTCGGTGCAGTCGCGGCACCGCTCGGGAACATCGATAAAGTGGTCGTAATCGAGCAGGGCAATGGCGCATCTAACGAGGCAACTGGCGGCATCGGGCGCGTCGCGCGCACCGGTCCCGCGCTCGTGTTCGGCCTGCTGCAGCAACTGCAAGCACTCGGTCTCGATGTTCCGACGATTCTCTCTCAGCTTGGCGTAAACGGTGGCAGAAGCGAGGCACCGAGAGCACCTGAGGGGATCGCCACCGAGCCCAAGCCGCTCGATGCAGAAGCCACAACGCCCGCACCGAAAATTCCGCTCACATAACAATCCTGGGTCGCTCAGCCAGCGCGTGAACTGTCTTCGCAACTCAAAGAACAGTCAGCGAAGATGTAACTCGGCGAGCCGCCCTTCGTCGCCAGGGGCTCGGCTGGCGCGCCATTGCCCAGCAGCTAGGGGTTGGGGTCGGAACGCTGTATCGCGTTGCCCCAGAGTGTTCCAAATTCAGGAAAAGGTTTTTGGAACGCGGTAGAAGGCTGTCTAAGCTGCGGGGTTCTTGGAAAACACCTTCCAATTGGTCCGGATGAGGAACGTTTCACGGGCCGAATTCCCAGCCACGGAACAGGGTCCAAGAATCAAGCTCGTCTAGTGCTGTTCCAACTTGATAGGCCTAAATGAGCGAATACGGTTGAGTGGCAGATGCAGGTTGGCGAGTTTGCGGTGGCGGTACCGGAGATAAGCGTAGATGCGGCGACGCCGGGCCGCATGGCTGGGATCATGCGTATTGGTCAAGGTGAAGCGCTTCAAGACGCCGAATTGCGCTTCGATCAGGTTGAGCCAGGAGGCTTCGGAAAATGACCGCTGCCACCGCAAACGAAACAAGAGTTTTTCCTTTCCCGTGGCAAAACTGAGCAGTTCCCGTCGCCAGCAGAGTCACAATCGAGGCAAGTGTGGCTGGCCACATTACACCTCCCAACAGTTTCGGCCAGTCTGATGTGGTCTCATGTCACCGTCAAGACCCGCAGCCTTTGATTAGCCTCATTCACATCAAATCCCTCGGGGTCGCGCGATTCGGACACTTCTGGTGCGGGTGGTGTAGAATGACGGGCAATAGCAAGGACGCCCTCTCGCAGAGGATCGCTCATGCACCAGTCCGATTTGCAGCGATTCAGAAAACGATTATTGGAGAAGCAGCGGGAGGTGTCGCCTGCCAAGCGCGACGCTCAACCAAGGGTGCCGGGAGCAGGGAGCTGGGAAGGTGACCTCATTGACCAAGCCAATGCGGAGGCCGACGCGGGACTTCAGATCCGCTTGCATCAAACCGACGGGCGGCTCTTGCGAGCCATCGAAGAGGCACTGGCTCGGGTGAGACACGGCACCTACGGCGTTTGCGACGCCTGCAAGCGGCCGATCTCCAAAGCGCGTCTCGAAGCGGTGCCATGGACGCGCCACTGCCGTGAGTGCAAGGAGCGCGAGCACCCAGCCGCGTGATGGTAATGAGCGGACCGTAGCCCAATGCTACTGGTTCCGGGGCGTTAGGCTGAGGTGGAGGTCTGATCATGATCAAATTAAGCGGTAACGTTGGCTCAGTTCTGAAACGGAAGGGGAGCGAAGTCTGGTTCGTCACGCCAGATCAGACGGTCTACGAGGCCATTGAAAGAATGGCCGAAAAGGCGGTGGGAGCATTGCTCGTGATTTCAGGGGACAAGCTCGTGGGCATTATCTCGGAGCGGGACTACGCTCGGAAAGTCATCCTCAGGGGAAAATCTTCGAGGACGACTCTAGGAGATAATGACGAACCAAGTGATTTTTGTGGCTCCCGACAAAGCCGTGGACGAGTGTATGGGTATCATGACGAGAAACCGCATACGTCATCTTCCGATTATGGAAAACGAGAAGGTGCTTGGAGTTGTTTCGATCGGTGATCTAGTGAAGTGGGTCGTCTCGGAGCAGGAGGAAACTATCGAGCAACTGCAGAACTACATCACGGCTAAGTATCCGACCTGATACTCTTACCTCCAAGCCATCGAGGGGTTCCCGTAGCCTCTGCTCTCAGAGAGATTGGAGAGATCCCCGACATGGTGACTCCCAGTCATCGTGTTAGCCCCTGGATCGCTGACCATGATGGGCTGGGCGATCTTTATTACTTGATAGGACTCTTGCGATACCTCTGGCAGGCGTGCACTTCAAATGCTGCCTTGATGAATTGATTGTGCGGTCCCTTGAGTTCTTCTAGGGTGGGATTGGGATAAACCCATCTGCAATCACTACACCCCCAACCCATGAATTTCTTCTCGTCTTTCCAAACTAACTTTCGTTCCACGGTTCGCGACCTATTTAGCCGCTGGCTTGAAATAGTAAGCATTGATTTGAGTATAGTTGGCCCACTTATCTGGCAGATCTTCAAGCGAGAAAATAGCTGTCACCGGGCACACTGGAACGCACGCGCCACAGTCAATGCACTCCTGTGGGTTTATGTAGAGCTGCGGTACTTCGTCGAAGTTTTTTGTTCCTTGGCTCTCCGGCCCACCGCTATAATCGCGATTCTTAGCCGGGTGGATGCAATCGACGGGACATACATCCACACAGGCCGTGTCCTTCGTGGCAACGCAGGGTTCTGCAATTATGTAAGCCATTGGTCGACTCCATTCTTCACCGTATAGCCGGTCAGATAATTTGTCAATGTGCGCCTTTAGAAATTCCATGTTGTGAAAAGTGCAGCCTCGAACTAAAATATGCGCATGGACAAGCCTGCGCCTATCAGCGCGGCCGAACAGCGCGTTCTCACCTACCTGAAGCTCGTCGGCCGATGTGAGGTCAAAACCATTGCTCGTTCCCTCCGGGTGACAACCATGGCTGTTCGCTACCATTTGGCGGTGTTGGAGAACGCAGGTTTGGTCGAGACAACCTCAGAACGGCGCGGCGTGGGGCGTCCGCACTGCGTTTATTCTTTAACTGCCAGCGCGGATGCCTTTTTCCCGAAGGATTACGGGGCGCTAGCGAGCCACCTCATCGACTCCATTAATGAGCTGGATGGAAAGACCAAACTGGCCCGCATCTTCGGGCACATGAAGGATGCGGCGGTGGCCCAACACTCCCCGCGCGTGGCGGGCAAGCGATTGCCGCAACGCGTGGCCGAAATGGCCAAAATAATGACCGAGGCGGGCTACATGGCCAAATGGGAACAACTGGATCACCGCACGTTTCAGCTTACTGAGCACAACTGCGCCATTGCCTGTGTCGCGAAGCAGTATCAGCATGCTTGCGTGTGCGAACTAGCGATGTTCAGAGAGCTGCTTCAGGCGACCGTGAACCGACAAACGCACATAGTATCCGGCGACCCGTGTTGTCGCTACATAGTTCAGGCCCAGCAAACGCGCAAGCCGACCAAAGAACGAAAATGGCAATCGTCAAGAACTAGAGCTATTTGATTGCTGGCAGGAGTAGATGTTTCGACGCGAGCATCTGAACAGTGGAGGAACGGAAGGGGAGGGTCTTATGCAGCCTTTGTACGATCGAGAAGCCGTTCGACCGATGTGGGAGGAACTTGCGCAATGTGGTGTCACACCGCTTAGAACGGTTGCTGATGTTGATACCGTTCTTGACAAGCCTGGAACGGCGCTTATTGTCGTGAACTCTATCTGTGGCTGTGCCGCTGGAAGCGCCAGACCGGGGATTACCAAGGCGCTCCAAAGTCCGGTCATCCCGGATCACTTGACCACGGTTTTTGCAGGAGTTGACCGGGAGGCGACCGAACGCGCTCGCGAGCGCATGGCCGAGGTGCCGCCGTCGTCGCCGTCGGTTGCCCTGTTCAAAGACGGCACGCTCGTCTATGCGCTCGAGCGTCGGCACATCGAGCGTATGGGCGTCGATGAGATTGCCGGAGAGCTTGCGAAAGCGTTCCGTCAGCATTGCACCCGAACGGGGCCATCCGTGCCTGCCGATGTCTACGAGAAGGTAGTTCACGCGCGGCAGTGCGGATCGCAGATCCCGAGTTTTAGCGGCTGACACCAGACCGTGGTCTGAGCAAGGTTGGAACGCCGCTCCCGTTATACACACCCGCAGACACGGCTCGCGCGGAGAGGGAGAGTCAAGTTTCTGCTGAGGAAATCGTGGTGGCCTACCACGAGCGAACGAAGCACCATTACCACCGTTTTGCCGCGTCGCGTGACTATCTCGATTGGGCTACGCAGCCTGATCCGTTCCGTCGCTACGACGGAGCGCCGCTGATTCGCCTCCCTTTTCCTGAGTCAGGGCAAGCACTTCCATATTGGCAGCTCTATGTTACGGACAGCGTAGTGCCAGCCCCGCTTTCGGTTGACTCGGTCTCGTTGTTTCTTCGCTATGCCCTCTCGCTGACCGCTTGGAAATGTGCCGGCGAAACGACCTGGTCACTTCGCGCCAACCCTTCGAGCGGAAACCTGCACCCGACGGAGGGATATGTTCTCCTGCCTGCCCTCACTGCCATCCATGATGGCCCCGGAGTCTACCACTACGCACCGAAAGAACACAGTCTGGAGTGTCGGGCAGATATTGATCGGTCGGTCTGGACTGCCCTCATGGCCGGGTTTCCGGAGGGCTCATTTCTCGTGGGTCTCTCGTCGATTTTTTGGCGAGAGGCCTGGAAATATGGGGAACGCGCGTTCCGCTATTGTCAACACGACGTCGGTCATGCCCTTGGGACGCTACGCTCGGCGGCTGCGGCACTGGGCTGGAAACTCTTCCTCCTCGACCATGTGGACCCTGCGTTTACGTCGCAGCTTCTCGGGCTCGACCGTGAGACCGACTGCGCCGGCGCGGAGCAAGAACATCCTGAACTATTGGCGCTTGTCGTCCGGGACGACTGGACGACTGACCGAGGCGTATGCTTGTCCAGGGCGATGGTAGCGCAAGAACTCGCCTCACAATGGTACGGCACTGCCAATGTACTGAGTCCGGATCACGGCGTCGACTGGACGGTGATCAACCAGGTGGCTGCAGCTACTGCGAGTCCGACGCTTGCGATTGATGAGGATTTCTCGGGGTTCCCCTCGGAAGACGAACTCTTTGAGCCGCCAGTCCGATCCGGTGCCTCCACTGCAGAAAAGGTCATCCTAGGGCGCAGAAGTGCGGTGAGCATGGACCGATCCACTACGATTTCAGCGGCGACGTTCTTCAGGATGTTGGCTCGTCTCCTGCCCACCCGCAACCGGCGATCTGTGCCTTGGGACTCTATTTCCTGGCGACCACGCATCCACCTGGGTCTCTTCGTACACCGGGTGGACGACCTTTCTCCTGGGCTTTACGCGCTTGCTCGTGACCCGGACAAGGTTGAGCCACTTCGGCGGGCGATGCGACGCGAGTTCCTGTGGAGCCGTCTTCAATCATGCCCGCACGGGCTCCCGCTGTATCTGCTCCAAAGCGGGGACTGCCGCGTCCTGGCCGCCAACGTGTCCTGCTGTCAAAGCATCGCCGGAGACGGGGCTTTCAGCCTAGGGATGATCGCCGACTACAAGGCCAGCCTAGCTGCCTACGGTGCTCCGTTCTACCGAAATCTCTTTTGGGAGGCAGGTATGGTGGGCCAGGTGCTGTACCTTGAAGCTGAAGAGGCAGGTATTCGATCGACCGGGATCGGCTGTTACTTCGATGATCCCGTTCACGATGTTTTTGGAATCTCTTCACGAGACTGGCAAAGCTTCTACCACTTTACTGTGGGTGGTCCCGTTGAGGACAGCCGCCTCACAACATTACCAGCGTACAAATTCGAAAAAATCGATCGGCACAGACGCTTCGAGTAGACCACGCCTATTCTGCGAAAAATTGTGCTCCCCGGCTGGCTCCGTCCTCTCGCCAGCCGGCACGTAGAGGTGGTCAACAATGCCCGCGTTACCCCCCGGATGCACCGAAGGAACAAGAGCTGGCACTTTGCTCATCACGAAGCGTCAATGCTCATGCCCCGCCGTTGGTTAGGCATTGCTCTCTCCCGGAGGTTCGCCTCTTCTTCTCTCGGAGAGGATCGGCGGATCACAATCCCGATGTGGTGCAGTATTTCAGAAACAGGCACGATGAGGACCGGTGCAAGCACGACAAGACCTTTCTGAGCTTTCCCGCGCGAGCCAGACGGCGTCCCATGTGGTGAGTTACGGTCTTCCCGGTCTTCTTGGTTGCACAATGGTTGCACAGAACATTTTCATGAGACAAACTGTATCGCATGGGCAATTGGCGGCAGAAGGTTATCGGCTCTATTCACGCGGTGCTATGATGGCAGAAAGTATGACTGATCCAGATCCCAACGAGCTTTTCTACGAGATCCCCATCCGGGAGAGACTTGGCCCGGTCCTCCGGGAACTGGAGAAGCGCCTAGCGGGAAACGCCAACGCATTAGTCTATGGTCTTGCTTCTCACCCCCCGGACTTCGACATTCTGTACATCTCACCGACTGCGATGCGGGAG
>Ga0187783_10002465_pt1 | contig 13725 bp, 12 predicted proteins | sample 1015_SJ02_MP02_2_FD_132471 | JGI IMG/M metagenome (GOLD analysis project Ga0187783, IMG submission 132471) | Tropical peat soil microbial communities from peatlands in Department of Meta, Colombia - 1015_SJ02_MP02_20_MG | ecosystem: Environmental > Terrestrial > Soil > Wetlands > Peat | place...
AAGCTTCTCGGCGAGGAGATTTCGCTCGTTCCGCGCTCCACGTTCGAGGCGGCGTTTCGCGCCATTAGCGACGGCGTCGCCGACTATATTCTTGCGCCGATTGAGAACACTTTGGCGGGCTCGGTCCACCGCTCGTTCGATCTTCTCGTGGATCGCCGGCTGCATATTCTGGCGGAGGTTATCATTCCGATCGCGCACAACCTGATTGCCGCACCGGAGGCGAAATTCGACGAAATCGCGATCGTCGAATCGCATCCCGTTGCTTTAGCCCAATGCGAACAATTCTTTCTCACCCACCCACACCTGAAACGAATTGCCACCGAGGACACGGCCGGCAGTGTCCGCGAAGTGGTCAAGTCTCAAGATCGTTCGCGAGCGGCCATCGCCGGCCGGCGCGCCGCGGAAATCTATGGTGGCCGAATTCTTCGTGAGCACCTCGAGGACAATTGTGAAAATTACACACGTTTTCTGCTGTTGTCGGAGCGCGAGGGTGCTCCGGAGAACGCCGACAAACTTTCCCTCGTCTTTCAGCTGCCTCACCGGCCCGGCGCGCTCTATCACTCTCTTGAGCCGTTTGCGCGGCGCGACGTCAATCTGATGAAGATTGAAAGTCGGCCGGTCGCCGGCAGTCCGTGGCAGTACCGATTTTATTTGGATTTGCAGGCGTCCCGGCACGATCCTGAAGTGGCCGCGGCGCTGGATGAATTGGAAAATCGGGTGCTAGATCTGCGGATCCTCGGATCGTACGTTTCCGCTCCGCGATCCGACAGCGGGAAATCTTAAGGCTCTGCGAGGGAAATATGATTTTCAACATGTTGGGTGAAGCGACCGAAGAACAGATCAATCACATCGTGGACCGCATCAAGGAATGCGGCTTTGAAGCCCATCTCATCCGGGGAAAGGAGCGGACCGTGATTGGAGTCGTGGGCAACAGCGACAAGCGCCGCGAAGAACTTCTCGCGCTCAGCTCCGCGCCTGGCGTCGAGGAAATCGTACGCATTTCGCATCCCTTCAAGCTGGCGGCACGCAGCGTTCGTCCCGAAGGCAGTGTGATCGATCTGGGCAAGGGAGTCTCGGCCGGGGGCTCGGAGGTTGTTGTTGCCGCAGGGCCGTGCGCGGTTGAATCGTCCGAGCAGATTCACACCACCGCTGCGCGCGTCGCCAGGGCCGGCGCCAAGCTACTACGCGGGGGGGCCTTCAAGCCCCGCTCGTCGCCCTACAGCTTCCAGGGCCTCGGGGAAGCGGGGCTGAAAATGATGCGCGACGCAGCGGACGAAAATGGTCTGCTCGTCGTCAGCGAAGTGATGGACCCTTCGCAGATCGAAATCATGCTGCCCTACGTGGATGTGTTGCAGGTAGGGGCGCGCAACATGCAAAACTACCATCTCCTTCGCGGGCTCGGCGAGGTCGACAAGCCCGTATTGCTCAAACGCGGCATGTCCGCGACGCTCGAAGAGTTGTTGCTGAGCGCCGAGTACATCATGTCCGGGGGCAACTACAAAGTGATCCTGTGTGAGCGCGGAATCCGCACCTTCGAAACCTATCTGCGCAACACGCTCGATATTGCGGCAATCCCCGTCATCAAAAGTCTTTCGCACCTCCCCATCTTTGCCGATCCCTCGCACGGCACGGGCCGGCGAGACAAAGTGGCGGCGATGGCGCGCGCGGCGGTGGCCGCGGGGGCCGATGGCCTGATCATTGAGGTGCATCCGGATCCCGAGCGGGCGCTTTCTGATGGCGTGCAGTCGCTCTACCCGGATCAGTTCACGCAGTTGATGAAGGAGATTCGCCTCATCGCTCCAGCCGTTGGACGGTACCTCGCCGAGCCGGAGGCTCGGGCCTACGGGGGTGTGGCTTCAGGAACCCGCTAGATGAAAGCCGTACTTTTGAAAATCGCGCCTGCCTCTGCGCTTGGAAGAAAGTCGGCAGCTTGCCTTGCGGCTGCGGGGTTCTTCGAGCTCTTCGGATCGATAACCGGCTCGTGGGATGTTTCCGGGGCTTGCGGTTCAGACTCGAACAATCATGACCTCGGTGGATTTGATGAGCGCGGCTGCCTTATCCCCCACTTTGAGGCGCAGCTCGCGCACCGCATCGGCCGTAATGATGGAAGTGATTTTTTGCGCACCGATCGAGAGTGTCACCTGAGCCATCAAGCCGTCGATCTTCACTTCCGTAACGCGGCCGACCAGCTGGTTGCGCCCGCTGATCTGCCGAAAGTGCGCCCGGCGTTCCTCCACCGGCAAGCGCTCGGAATGAAGGTGCAAGAACTTGTCCAATTCTGTTTCGGGGATCCGGTGATGGCCGCCGGCCGTCTTGACCGTGGCGAGCTTCTTCTTGTATATCCACTGCTTCAGCGTGGGATAGCTGATCCCCAGCACCTTGGCGGCATCGCGAGGAGTCAGCAGCTTGGAATTTCGGATCGCGTTCACTGGAGGATGTTTCTAGCCTACCTTGACCCACCGCGTCAACCGCTCGAGAGGGCCGTCGGCTGGAGGTCCCGACCAGGGTTGCTGAACGGGGGGTTCGCCCCGTACGGGAATCGCGTCGGTCGCCTGCGGCCGCGTTGACAGTGGTCGCGAGCAAGGCTATCCTGGTCAAGATGTTAAACCCAGTGCAGCCCACGGGTCGCTGTAGTTGTTGTAGCCCACGGAAGGTGTGTTGCCGGGGGCGCTAGGATTAACAAGCTAAGTTAAAACAAAAACTGGGCTTGAACGGGACCCGCCCTCGGAGGAGATCCGGGAGGCGGGTTTTTTGTTATGGCTAGGGAAGAATTCGTAATGGATCTGGACCCCCAGGACCGAGCGGAGAGCGGGCCGAGCCGCCGCGACCATTTGAAGATGCTTGAGGCCGAGAGCATCTTCATTCTGCGCGAGGCGGCAGCTGAGTTTACCCACCCTGTCATGCTGTATTCCATTGGCAAGGATTCCTCGGTCATGCTGCGCCTGGCGCAAAAGGCGTTTTATCCCGGTAAGATTCCCTTTCCTCTCCTGCATGTCGACACCAGCTACAAGTTTCCCGAAATGATCGAGTTTCGCGATTGGTATGCCAAACACGTCGGTGCCGAGCTGATCGTGCACAAGAACCAGAAGGCGCTGGACGAAGGTGCGAATCCCTACACACTCGGTACGCAGAAATGCTGCGGGTTGCTGAAGACCAGATCGCTGCTGGACGGGCTCGCCGAAGGTGGGTTCGACGCGGCGTTGGGGGGTGCGCGTCGCGATGAGGAGAAGTCCCGCGCCAAGGAGCGCGTCTATTCCTTCCGCGACGCCCTCGGCCAGTGGGATCCCAAAAACCAGCGGCCGGAGCTGTGGAGCCTCTACAACGGTCGCCATCACAAGGGTGAGAGCATTCGCGTGTTTCCGCTCTCGAATTGGACCGAACTCGACGTCTGGCTCTATATTCACGAGGAAAAGATTCCGATCGTGCCGCTCTATTTCGCCAAGGAGCGGGAAGCGGTGGTGCGGGGTAGTTCGATCCTCCTTACGCAAACCGGCGTGCGCCTGTTGCCTGGCGAAAAAAAGGAAATGGTGAAGTGCCGGATGAGGTCGCTCGGGTGTGTGCCGTGCACCGGGGGCATTCGATCCGACGCCGACACGGTCCCCAAGATCATCGAGGAGATGATTTCGTTCCGTCGCTCCGAGCGCGAGAACCGCGTCATCGATCACGACGAAGAGGGCTCGATGGAACTCAAGAAGCGGGAGGGGTATTTCTGATGTCCAGGACGAGGCCCGAGCCAACTCCCGCGGCTCCGACGTCGACTTCACCCGCCGCCTCCGCCACGGGAGTGGCCGGTTCACTCACGCGAAACTCCGAACTGCTGCGATTTTCGACCGCGGGAAGCGTGGATGATGGCAAATCGACGCTCATTGGCCGCCTGCTCTACGACAGCAAATCGGTTTTCGAGGATCAGCTGACCTCGGTTCGGACGAGCAAAATCAATCGGTCGAGCGGCCCAATCGATTTTTCGCTTTTAACCGACGGCCTACGCGCCGAGCGCGAGCAGGGAATCACGATCGACGTTGCCTACCGCTATTTCGCGACCCCCCGGCGCAAATTCATCATTGCCGACACGCCCGGCCACGAGCAGTACACACGCAACATGGCCACGGGCGCGTCGACCGCCGAAGCAGCCGTTGTCTTGATGGATGCCACAAAGGGTGTTCTGCGGCAGTCGCGCCGCCATGCCTATATCGCCCATTTGCTCGGCGTCGAGCACATCATCGCCGCGGTTAACAAGATGGATCTGGTGGCCTTCTCTGAAGAAGTCTTCGAGCGCATTTCAGCGGAGTTTCGCGCCTTCACCGAGCAGTTAGGAGTCGGCGACGTGTACGCCGTTCCGGTGAGTGCGCTGGAAGGCGATAACGTCGTGCGGCCGAGCAAACGCATGCCGTGGTTCGAAGGCCCGGCCCTGCTGGAGTATCTGGAAACGATTCCGGTGAACAGCCAATCCACCCAGGCGGCCTTGCGCTTGCCGGTGCAGTATGTGATTCGCCCGGATGCGAGCTTTCGCGGGTTCGCGGGACAGCTGGTGTCGGGTGAAGTTCGTCCGGGAATGCCCGTGATGGCCCTGCCTTCTCGCGTGAAGACGCACATCCAGTCGCTGGTCGCCTTTGAGGCAGAAATGGAGTCCGCCACGGCGGGCGATTCCATCACCCTCACGCTAGCGGATGAAATCGATCTGAGCCGCGGTGACATGCTCGTCGACGAGCACGTGCCCATGGTGGGGACGGAATTGCAGGCGATGGTTGTTTGGATGCATTCCGAGCCGCTCGATCCCCACAAAATCTATCTTTTGAAGCATACAACGCGCACGGTACGCGCGCGCGTGCATCAGATTCGCTACCGCGTTGATATCAACACGCTCGAGCATGCGCCGACCACGAAGCTGGACATGAACGACATCGCCGCCGTCGACGTGAAGACGACGCTTCCCCTGTTTTTCGACCCCTACCGTTTGAACCGCTCGACCGGCAGCTTCATCCTGATCGATCCGTTGACGAATGCCACCGTGGGAGCAGGAATCATTGAAGGTGCGATCGACCACGGCCAGGGGACACGCCCCGGCACGGCGGGCCATCGCAAGCGCACCACGAAAGACGAGCGCCTACTGCGCTACGGGCATCCCTCAGCGGCCGTCTGGCTGAAAGGCCGGCCGCACGTAGCTGAGTTGATCGAGCGCATGCTGTTTGACGAAGGCTGGCACGTCCAGCTCGCGGGCCCGAATGACTTCCTGGCGCACGAGCTGGCAACCGTTGCGAAAGCCTACCGCTCTTCCGGGCACATCACCATCTTCTCACCGCTGGACGATGGTACGGATCAAAGGCAGATCGTGCGCGCGATCTTCGGTCCCGACTCCTTCTTCCATGTGCGGATCGATGACCAGACCGACGAAGAAGCCGCCCAGAAAATCGTCGGCATTCTGCGCAAATGGCGCGACACCCACCCCGACACGGGAAAAAACAAGCCATGACCACGCCCCTGCTCGCCGACGAGTTGGAGGGCCTCGCGGTGGATCGAATCATCGACCGACTGCTCGCCGAGCAGGCGTCGGCCGCAGCAGCCGGCTCCTTCTGCATCACTTGCAGCTTTCAGGCCGAGGACATGATCGTGCTCGACTTCCTGCGGCGGCGACTACCGCGCATTCCCGTGCTGTTCCTCGACACCGGCTACCACTTCGCCGAAACCTATGCCTATCGCGACCGCATGACCAGCGCTTGGAATTTGAACCTTCAGAATCTCTCGGCGAAGCAATCGGTCGCCGAGCAGGAAGCTCAGTTGGGAATATTGAACCGCACCGATCCGGCTCGCTGCTGCCATCTTCGCAAAGTCGAGCCGCTATTCCGGGCGCTTGAGGCTTTTGACGTTTGGTTCACGGGGCTGCGCCGCGAGCAGTCCCCTACGCGCAAGAATCTCAAAGTGATCGAGCATCACGAACTCCCCAGCGGTAAAAAACTTCTGAAGGTGAATCCTCTGGCGGCCTGGACCTGGGGCCAAGTCTGGAAATACACGGCGGAACACGCCATCGATTCGTTGCCGCTGTATGACCTCGGCTATCGCAGCATCGGGTGCCAGCCGTGCACCGCGATTCCGGCCGAAGGAGCGGACGCGCGCTCGGGGAGGTGGGGAGGCCGGAAACTTGAGTGCGGAATTCACACGGAGTCGAAGCGGGAGAAAGGATGAACTTCCTGATTGGGCTTGCCATCGCGCTCGCCGTGGGACTGACGGGGATCGGCGGCGGCAGCTTCACCGTCCCAGCTCTCGTTCTCCTGGTAGGCCTGCCTGCCGCAACGTCGGTCGGCACGGCCTTCGTTTTTGCAGGGGTCCTTAGACTGGTGGCGGCACCTTTCTATCTGGCTGGGCGCCACGTGCACTGGCGATATCTGTGGCTTCTCACGCAGGGTGCGGTGCCGGGGCTTTTGGTCGGGACGTACGCGCTTCGATGGCTCAGCCAGAGCTCGAATAGTCCCATCATCGTCATTGTGCTAGGAATGCTGCTGACGGCGTCCTCCAGCATCACCTTTATTCCGGCGGCGCAAAATCGCACCTTCACGAGGAAGAATGCGCGTTGGCTGCCGTGGCTCGCGCTGCCCATCGGTGTAGAAGCGGGATTTTCTTCGGCCGGTGCCGGTGCTCTTGGGACGGTCCTTCTGCTTAACTATTCCGAGATGACCCCGCCCGAGGTCGTCGGCACCGACATTTTGTTTGGCCTGGTGTTGGCCGTGCTCGGGAGTGCTTTTCACTGGAAGTTCGGATCAGTCAGCAGCCACGTCCTCATGCAGCTACTCGAGGGCGGATTGCCCGGGGTGGTCATCGGCTGCCTGTTCGCGCGGCGCGTGCCCGCTCGAAAACTGAAGCTCGCGATTGCCACGATCGCCATCTTTGCGGGGCTTCAACTGATCTACAGCGGCTCCCGCAGTTTGTGGGCAAGACCTTCTCTGCGAGCGGCCATCGAGGGCCACCGTCCCCGTCTTATCTAGCGGCGCTTCTGACGACTCCAGAAGAGTCGCTGCTTATTGTCCTCCGGATTTGCCTGCCGGCTTTCCCAATCCCTGCTCCATCTCACGGGCCATCTTTAGGTGATCCTCGAGCGTTGGCAGGGTCTGCAAGGCGAAATTCTTGATCGCCTGATTCTGACCGCTGCTTGCTTCCTGCTTAAACGCGGCGATGTCGTCCTGATGATCGCGGACCATGTCCCGAGCATAGGCACGGTCGAATGCGTCTCCAGAGAGCTGGGCGAGCCGGTCATAGTTTTTCTGATTCTTCTTGCTGAGCTCGGTCGGCAACTTCACCTTCTCGCGCAGGGCCACATCCTTCAGCTGTTCATTGGCCTTCAAGTGATCCTCAACCATTCGTTTCCCAAAGCTTCTCACGGCGTCGCTGGCCCCTTTTTCTTGTGCCAGTTGGCCGAACTTGACCTCGGCCAGTCCGCCCTGAGCCGCATCCTTCGCGAAGTCTTCGTCGCTGAAGACGCTATCCGGCGTGGTCGTCGGCTCATTTTGCATGCTGGGGTTGGGGTTCAGTCCCGGCGAGCGCTGGCCCTGCGGATACTGTCCTTGGGGCGAGTTCATGCCCTGGCCATACAGCACGCCGGCCACGAACAGGGCTAGACCGGCTGCCGGTGCCCGATGGGCGATTTTTCTCAGCAGATCGTTTTTCATGGTGCGGACCCTCCCGCGCATAGCCTAGGGTAGCAGCTGCGTAGAGACAATCCAGCGGTTTTGGTAGGCCGTTCGTCGGGCTAGTGGGTAGGTCCCGGGGGCGTTTCTCAGTCGGGATCGATCGGTACAGGACCAGCTGCGCTAGATGTCGAAACCGAGCTGCAGTTTGGCGGCTTCCGACATGCGGGCCGGACCCCAGGGCGGATCGAAGACAATTTCGACGTGAACTTCCTTCACGCCGGGAAGCTGGGCCAGTTTGTTTTCCACGTCGGCTTTGAGGACGTTGCCCATTCCACAACCCGGGGCGGTCATCGACATTTTGATGTCGATGCGGCGGCCACCGTCTCTGAGCGGCTCGGTGACGCAGGAATAGATCAGGCCGAGATCCGCGATATTGACCGGAATCTCCGGATCGTACACGGTCTTCAGTTCATCCCAGACCATCTGCTCGCTGAATTCGCGTGGTTCGGAAGCGGCAGCCTGCGCGGGAGCATGCGGTTTCAGGTCCAGTGCGTCCGCGTTCTTCACGTCAATGCGGAAGAGGCCATAGTCGCTGGCGATTGTGTAGCTGCTGCCGAGGAATTGCATTACACGCACCCCGGCGCCCGCCGGGAGCTTGGCCGGCGCGCCACTGGGGATCTCAATCGCTTCGCATTCCCGGCTGAGCGTGATGTGTCCGCCTGTTGTCATAGCCTCAATTTCCCAAACTACTCCGTCGTTGCTTCCTGCTTGCCTTCAAGTGCAGCTTGCAGCGTGTGCCAGGCCAGCGTCGCGCATTTCACCCGCGCTGGAAATTCCGAGACACCGGAAAAGGCGGTCAGTTTTCCCAATTGCGCATCCCCGTTGGAGTGTCCCACACCGGTGACCAGCCTGTGAAAGCTCTCGAAGAGTCTTTCCGCCTCGGCCACGGATTTGCCTTTCACGCTTTGGGTCATCATCGAGGCGGACGCTTTCGAAATTGCGCAACCAGAGCCTTGAAAGCTGACGTCGCGAATCGAATCACCATCCACGGTGAGGTAGACGGTGAAGCGATCGCCACAAAGCGGATTAAAACCCTCGGCTTTCCGGTTCCAAGCGGGTGATTGGCGATAATTCCGCGGGGCCTTGCTGTGCTCCAGAATGAGTTCCTGATACAGATCGCGGAGGTCGGACATCACCTAAACACCTCTTGCACCTTCTCGATGGCGCGCACCAGTCGATCCACTTCCTCCTTCGTGTTGTAGAGCGCAAAGGAAGCTCGCGCCGTGGCCTCGACTCCAAAGTACTGCATCACGGGCTGCGAACAATGGTGCCCGGTCCGAATGGCGATCCCTTCCTGGTCCAGGATCGTGCCAATATCGTGCGGATGAACGTTTTCAAGAGTGAACGAAAGCACGCCGGCCTTCTCTTTCGCCGTGCCGATCACACGCAGCCTTGGAATCGCGGAGACGGCGCTCGTGGCGTAACCGAGGACGGCCGTTTCGTGCGCGCCGACGTTCTCTATTCCCAGGCTCGTCACGTAGCGGAGAGCGGCACCGAGGCCGATGACGCCCGCGATATCCGGCGTGCCCGCTTCAAATTTGTAGGGCAGGCGGTTGTAAACGGTTTTTTCCAATGTGACGGACATAATCATGTCACCGCCGCCCTGATACGGAGGCATTTTGTCCAGCAGCGCGCTCTTCCCGTATAGGACGCCGATTCCGGTGGGACCGTACAGCTTATGTCCGGAGAAGGTGTAGAAATCACAGCCGAGCGCCTGCACGTCGACTGGCATGTGCGGCACCGCCTGGGCGCCATCGACCAGCACGGGTACGTTCCAGCCGTCCGCCATTTCAACGATACGACGGATCGGATTGATTGTGCCGAGGGCGTTGGAAACGTGCGTGATCGCGACCAGCCTCGTTTTCGAGTTGAGCAGACGTGAGAATCGGTCGAGGTCGAGTTCGCCCGCGTCATTCATGGGAGCCGCACGCAACGTGGCGCCGCGCTCCTCACAAAGAATCTGCCAGGGAACAATATTTGAGTGATGCTCCATCTGGGTGATCAGAATCTCGTCGCCGGCTTTGAGGCGAGGGCGCCCGTAGCTTTGGGCCACAAGATTGATCCCTTCTGTTGTCCCGCGAACGAAGATGATTTCCTTCGAATCCGCGGCGTTCAGAAACTGCTGTGCGGTCTTGCGGACCGCCTCGTAGTCGCTCGTTGCCTGTTCGGAAAGATAGTGCACGCCGCGGTGAACGTTCGAGTTGGTTTCCTCATAGTAGCGGGAGATCGTTTCGATCACCGCGCGGGGCTTCTGGCTGGTGGCGGCGTTGTCTAGATAAACGAGCGGCTTGCCATGGATGCTCCGTTGCAGGATAGGAAAATCGGCGCGAACACGCGCCAGATCCAATCCCGGGCCGGAAACGGTTTTGGTCCCCATACTCATGATGCTGGCTCCTGATGCCGCGAGGCATCACCCAAATGACCCAATTCGTGCTGGATGAGATTCTCGACAAAGCTGCGCGCCGCGCCCGTCCTCATTCGATCGAGGCATTCACTGGCAAAAGCAAAGAGCAAAAGGCGGCGTGCCGACGCTTCGTCAATGCCGCGCGAGCGCAAATAGAAAAGTGCATTCTCTTCGATCTGGCCGATGGTGGCGCCGTGCGTGCACTTGACGTCGTCGGCGTAGATTTCCAGTTGGGGCTTCGTATCGATCTGCGCCGTATCGGAAAGCAGCAGGTTGCGGTTGGTCTGCTTGGCATCGGTCTTCTGGGCGTTTTTGTGAACGATGATCCTGCCGTGAAACACGCCGTGAGCATGCCCGTCGAGGATTCCGTTGTAGAACTGGCGGCTACTGCAATGGGGGCTGGCGTGCTCGACCAGCATGTAGTTGTCCAGGTGCTGGCGATGACGACCGACGAATAGGCCGTTGATCAAGCACTCGCCACCCTCCCCTGCCAGAACCGGATGCACGTTGTTCCGCACCAGCGCACCGCCGGCCAGCACGGAATGTGAGGCGACGTCAGCGGTTCGGCCCTGCTGGATGCGAAGCGTCGACACATTGAGGGCCTGCTCATCCTCGCGCTCGATCATGTAATGAGAGATCACGCTGTGATCTCCGGCAATCAGCTCCGTGGCCGTATTGCACAGCACCTTTTCGCCGCGGCCGAGCGAGATGTAATCCTCGATGATGGTGATGTGGCTGTCTTCGCCGGCGACGATCAAGTTGCGAGGGTGACTCACGACGGGTACTTGGTGTGCGGTCGAGATAAACAGCAGATGAATCGGCGATTCGACGACCGCTCCCTTCCTCACCTCTACGTAGGCACCATCTTCGAGAAAGGCCGTGTTCAAAGCCGAAAAGGGATCCCGCTGGATATTGAGGTAGCGGCCCAGGTGCGGCTCGATGGCGCCGGGATGGTTGGCCATTTCGGCAGCGAGACTTCCCACGCGTAAGCCCTTTGGCAGGTTGCACGAGGAGGAAAGCGACGCGGCCCAACGTCCGTCGACGAAAACAAGCTCGCAAGCCGCTCCGGCGATTTGATAGGCGGACACCTCGGCCGGCGAGGGCAAGTGCTGACCATTGCGCACGAGGCGAAAAGGGGTTTGTGCGATCGTCGAAAGACTTGTAAACCGCCAATCCTCATCGCGCAGGGTCGGGAAACCGGTTTCGCCGAAGCGCGCGAAGCCCCCCTGGCGAAGCTGGCGCAGCCAGGAAGGCTCGTTTGCAGCCGATTTCTCCAGCCCGCTGAAGTGTTCAGCGTAATTTTGAAGAGCCTGTGCGGTCGTTGCCAACGTGATGTCCCTCACTGCCTGGTTCAGGCGGGGCTCGCCCCGTGCGCAGCGGATTCCATGGCGGTGTAGCCTTGCTCCTCCAACTGCAATGCCAACTCCGGCCCGCCCGAGCGAACGATCCGACCATCCACCAATACATGCACAAAATCTGGGACGATATAGTTCAGCAGCCTCTGATAGTGCGTGACCACGAGAATCGCGCGCTCGGGACTGCGCATCGCATTGACGCCGCGCGCCACGATCTTGAGTGCATCGATGTCCAGGCCCGAATCCGTCTCGTCGAGAACGGCAAGCCGTGGTTCGAGCACGGCCATCTGCAGAATCTCGTTGCGTTTTTTCTCGCCACCCGAAAAAGCCTCATTCACGGAGCGATTCACAAATTTTTCGTCCATGTCCAGCAGCTTCATCTTCTCGCGGAGCTTGGGAAGAAAATCCATCGCGTCCATTTCCTCTTCTCCGCGATATTTGCGGATGGCGTTGACCGCGGAGCGCAGAAAATAGGCGTTGCTAATCCCCGGAATCTCAACCGGATACTGAAACGCCAGAAACAGGCCCTCGCAGGCGGCCTCCTCGGCTTTCATCGCCAGCAGGTCTTTGCCGTTGAAAAAAACTGTGCCGCACGTGATTTCGTAGGTTTCGCGGCGGGCCAGCACCTGGGCGAGAGTGCTTTTGCCGGAGCCGTTCGGGCCCATGATCGAGTGCACCTCGCCGGCATTCAGCGTGAGGGTAACGCCCTTCAGGATCTCGTTGCCATCCACCCGGGCGTGCAGATTTTTAATCTCGAGCAAGCTCATCCGTTCTTCCCGTCATCCTTTCCTTGGAGGTCTCGCACGTTTCTTCGGTCGTCTCAGGCGATTCGAAATGGGCCTATCCCACACTTCCTTCGAGGCTGACGCTCAGCAGCTTCTGCGCCTCGACGGCGAACTCCATCGGTAGCTCCCGGAAGACCCGTTTGCAAAAGCCGTTGACGATCATCGACACAGCATCCTCCGCCTTTAGCCCGCGCTGGCGCAGATAGAAAAGCTGGTCCTCGCCGATCTTGGAGGTGGAGGCTTCATGCTCCATGCGCGCCGTTGCATTCTTCACTTCGATGTAGGGAAAGGTATGCGCGCCGCACTGGTCACCGATCAGAAGCGAATCGCACTGCGTGTAGTTCCGCGCGCCGGTGGCTCCTTTCATGATCGCCACCTGGCCGCGATAGGTGTTCTGACCGTGGCCGGCGGAGATACCCTTCGACACGATCGTGCTACGTGTGTTCTTGCCGATGTGAAGCATCTTGGTGCCGGTGTCGGCCTGCTGATAGTTGTTGGTGAGCGCTACCGAGTAGAACTCGCCCACGGAATTTTCACCTTGCAGAATACAGCTCGGATATTTCCAGGTAATCGCGGAGCCGGTCTCAACCTGCGTCCAGGAGATCTTCGAGTTTCTGCCGCGGCACGCGCCCCGCTTGGTGACGAAGTTGTAGATTCCACCCTTGCCGTTCTTGTCGCCGGGATACCAGTTCTGCACCGTGGAGTACTTGATCTGGGCATCGTCGAGGGCGATTAACTCGACCACGGCCGCGTGGAGCTGATTTTCGTCGCGAATCGGAGCCGTGCAGCCCTCCAGATAGCTGACGTACGCCCCTTGGTCTGCGACGATCAAAGTGCGTTCGAATTGTCCGGTCTCCGCGGCGTTGATGCGGAAGTAGGTTGAAAGCTCCATCGGGCAGCGTACGCCCTTGGGCACATAGACGAATGATCCATCACTAAAAACGGCCGAGTTGAGCGTCGCGAAAAAGTTATCGGTGTAGGGAACCACGCTGCCGAGATACTTTTTCACGAGATCGGGGTGATTCTGAATCGCTTCGGAGAACGAACAGAAGATGACTCCTGCTTCGGCCAGCTTTTCCTTGAAAGTGGTGGCCACCGAAACGCTGTCAAAGACGGCGTCCACGGCGACGCCCGCCAGCATCTTCTGCTCGGCGAGCGGGATGCCCAGCTTTTCGTAGGTCCTCAAAATCTCGGGATCCAGCTCGTCCAGGCTCTTTAGGGCGGGCTTCTTCTTCGGTGCCGAGTAGTAGGAAATCGCCTGATAATCGATCGGAGGGTAGTGAACATTGGCCCACTTCGGCTCGGCTTCAGATTTGTGGAGCGTCTCCCAGTGCCGATACGCGCGGAGTCGCCATTCGAGCATGAACTCCGGCTCCTTCTTTTTTGCGGAGATGAGACGGATGATATCTTCGTTCAGACCCTTTGGAGCACGGTCCTCGTCGATGCTCGTGACGAATCCCCACTTGTAGTCTTGCTGGGCCAATTCTCGGATGGCGTCGGTG
>Ga0187783_10002466_pt1 | contig 13725 bp, 11 predicted proteins | sample 1015_SJ02_MP02_2_FD_132471 | JGI IMG/M metagenome (GOLD analysis project Ga0187783, IMG submission 132471) | Tropical peat soil microbial communities from peatlands in Department of Meta, Colombia - 1015_SJ02_MP02_20_MG | ecosystem: Environmental > Terrestrial > Soil > Wetlands > Peat | place...
AGTTTTGACAGTGGGACGAAATGCGCAGGTGGTGGACGCTTTCGAACAGAATTGGTTCCACGCACCGAGGACAACAGGCCACAGCGAGGAGCCTGGTCTGTAGTCCGTCGGACCCGACGATTGCGATCCGCGCCAGAGATTTGAGGCGCTGATTTGCCGAACGCCCCGGTTGTTTCTGGCCTGCGCGGAGAAGCAAGGAGAGGATGCCCATGGCAAAGAAGCAGGGTTCGAACGATGAAGCGACCTTGAAACGAAAGAAGTACGAGAAAGAGCTACGACGCCTGCAAGCGGAGCTCTGCAAATTGCAGGACTGGATCAAACACAAGGGATTGCGCATCATCGTCGTCTTTGAAGGCCGTGACGCCGCAGGAAAGGGGGGCACGATCCGGGCGATCACCGAGCGAGTCAGCCCTCGAGTCTTCCGCCTGGTGGCCATGCCGGCGCCTTCGGACCGCGAGAAAACTCAAATGTATCTCCAGCGTTACATGCAACACTTTCCCGCCGCGGGCGAGATCGTCATCTTCGATCGCAGTTGGTACAACCGAGCGGGGGTCGAGCGCGTCATGGGCTTTTGCACCAAAGAGGAATATCAGCGGTTCCTGGAGCTTTGCCCCACTGTCGAGAAATACATCGTGGATGCTGGCATCATACTGATCAAGTATTGGCTGGAGGTAGGTCAGAAGGAGCAGCAACGCCGCTTTGAAGCGCGGATTCAAGACCCCCTCCGTCAATGGAAGCTCAGCCCCATGGACTTGGAATCGTTTCGCCGCTGGTATGAATATTCCCGCGCTCGAGACAAAATGTTCGAAGCCACAGACACCAAGTACGCTCCCTGGCACGTGATCCGCTCCGACGATAAGCGAAGGGCACGGCTTAACTGCATATCGCACCTGCTTCACACGATTCCCTACAAGAAGGCTCCTCGCGAAAAAGTCAAGCTACCAAAGCGCTCACAGAAGGACCGCTACGACGATCAGGCTCCTCTCAAGAGACGTCGTTTCATTCCCGAAGTATTCTGAGGAGACCGCCTGTGCCAACTGCCGCGATTTTGCAAAAGAGCGGTTGGAAAACAAATTGGTCTCGCCTAACGCCCGGGTTGGCCCAGCCGCGTGGCTTACGCGCAACAGGCATTGCAGATGACGCGGGATTCCACAGGCAATCGGAGCGGTGATCAGTAAGAACTAAGCCCGAGATAGAGAACCTCGGCCTGGATGACCGATCGGATTTGACAACGTATTTTGCCCTCCATATGCTGACATGGCCCGCATACCACAAGGGCTGGCATCAGCTCAGGACGTGCAACGAATTGACTGAGGGGCGCATGCAAACAGAACCGATCCTGGATTTGGCACATTTGGGCCATTTGGAGTTGCTGACTCCGAAGCCAGACGAGAGCTTGCGTTTCTTCGTTCACGTGTTGGGGATGACCGAAACCGGCCGCGAAGGTGACTCAGTCTATTTGCGTGCCTATGACGATTATGAGCGCCATTCGCTGAAGCTCACCGCGTCGAGATTGCCGGGCATGGGCCACGTTGCCTATCGCACGCGCAGCCCGCAGGCGCTGGAACGACGCGTGGCCGCGCTCCGAGGATCAGGATTCGACATCGGCTGGACCGACGGCGACCTGGCGCACGGTCCGGCTTTCGTGTGCCGGGATCCTGATGGTCACAGGATCGAACTCTACTATGAAACGCAGTGGTATCAAGCCCCGCCCGAATTGCGTCCCGCCTTGAAAAATCAGGCTCAAAAGTTTCCCGCGCGGGGCGCCAACGTGCGGCGTCTAGATCATTGGAATGGTCTCGCCGTGGACATCAAGGCCAACCGCGAGTTCTTCGAAAACTACCTGGGCTTTCGCTTGACCGAGCAGATCGTGCTAGACGACGGCACCGAAGCGGCGATGTGGATGACCTGCACGAACAAAAGCTACGATTTTGCCTACACGCGCGATCACACCGGAACCCGTGGGCGCTTCCACCACATCACCTACGCGGTCAACAGCCGGGAAGAGGTCTTGATTGCAGCCGACATTTGCCTGGAGAACAACGTCTACATCGAAACCGGGCCGCACAAGCACGCCATCCAGCAGACCTTCTTTTTGTACGTGTACGAGCCCGGCGGCAACCGCGTGGAGGTAGCCAACGCCGGTGCGCGGCTCATTCTCGCTCCGGACTGGAAGCCCATTCGTTGGAGTGAAGCCGAACGAAAAAAGGGGCAAGCCTGGGGCCTCAAAACGATTGAATCATTTCACACCTACGGCACTCCTCCGGTCGAGGTCCTCACCAAAGGATGAGCGCTGGCCCTTGATCCTGACCTGACTCGACTCCGTCAGAGGCCGCTTCGGACACCTACTTGGGACGACCCCGGTAGCCCTGAGCAATCATCTGGATCGAATAGACCTGGGCGGCGTTGGCGACCTGGGTGCCGTCGGAGCCCACGGCACCGCGGGCCAGGATGAAGAGTGTCTTCCTGTCAACACCGCCGAAGGACACGCTGATGACGTCACGTGGCGTAGGGATCAATCCAAGCCATGTGCCGTCCGCCCCGATAACCTGTACGCCGGGGTTAGTGGTAACGTAGATACGTCCGTCCGCGTCGGTGGTGCTGCCGTCACCGGCCGTGCCCGATTGTAGCTTGGCGAAATCTCGTTGGTTCGTAAGCGACCCGTCGGGTTGAACATCGAAGACCACGACCGTGTTCACGTTGGTTACGAACAATCTTTTCTCATCGGGGCTGAGGATGATGCCGTTGGTGCGCAGGTTTTCGCCGTATTTCGTGACTACGCCTTCAGGACTCGCGTAATAAAGGCGTCCCATGGTGAAGTAGGCGCCGCCCTTGCGATCCGCCGACAAGTCGTTGAGAACACTGCCGAGGCAATCCAGACTCTCGCCTTGATAGCTATCGGCCAACAGCCTGCGCCGCGGCGATAGCTCCCAGATCGCAGGATGTAAGCCCCGTTCGACGATGAACACAGCCCCACGGGCGCTGATGGAGAGCGAGCCACCCGTATGCGTGTCCGTGTAGAGCACGGACGGCTTGCCGTCCTTATCGAGTTTTACGACATCGCTTTTGTCGTTCTGCGCGATTAACAAACCGCCAGCGTCGGTGCCCACAATGCCATCGCCGTTGTTGCCGGCCTCCTGCCAGAGAAACTTCCATTGCTGGCCCGCGGCGATAACGCCTGGAATTTCCGTTACCTTAGAGTCGCGTGGGCTGGGTGCCGGCCCGCTAGGGGGCCGAAACCCCGGAAAGTTGGGCGGTGGATTCTTGCATGCGGCGATGGCAGCGGCATAACCGGGGTCGTTGGGCGCCTGCAGAGAAGGCGGCGGAGCGTTTGAGGACGCGGGAGGCAATGGCGGAGCTTGGCCTTGTCCGAGCGCGATCATTGCCGCCAGCAAAACCAATGCGATCGGAACGATCCGTCTTGATTCCATAAAACCTCCGCGCAGCCCAGAGGATTATCCGATGGGATGTTATTGCAGATTCCTGCCGACACAAAGTCCTGAGGCGATGCTTGCTCTTGCTTCATTTCACCTTTTTAAATTGCTGCTCTTCCGTCGAACCCGCCAGCGCCGCTGTAGACAGGTTCGTCCCAACGATTTTCTCTGCGATGACATCGAAATAGCTGGTCCCGACAAACCGCTGATGGGTGGTGGCCATATAGCCGCTACCCTTTTCGTGCTCAAACTCCTTGTTCTGAAACCGAGCGTACGCAGTCATACCTTCTTTTTCGTAGGCCCGCGCGAGCTCGAACATGCCCAGGTTCAGGGCGTGAAATCCCGCCAGCGTGACAAATTGAAACTTGTAACCCATGGCACCGAGTTCCTTCTGGAATTGGCCGATCGCGTGACTGTCGAGATTCCCTGACCAGTTGAACGACGGTGAGCAGTTGTAGCTCAGCAGTTTTCCAGGAAAATCACGATGAATGCCTTCGGCGAAGGTTCGCGCCTCCTTCAAATCCGGCTTGGAAGTCTCACACCAGATCATGTCTGCGTAGGGACAATAGGCAAGCCCTCGGGCAATGGCGCAGTCAATGCCTCCCCGCATGCGAAAGTAGCCTTCGATGGTTCGTTCTCCGGTCAAAAATGGCTTGTCACGCGGATCCACGTCGCTCGTGAGCAAGTAGGCGCCGTTGGCGTCTGTTCTCGCAATCAGCACGGTCGGAACGTCCATAAGATCGGCGGCAAACCTTGCAGCCACGAGTTTCTGAATCGCTTCTTGCGTGGGAACCAAGACCTTCCCGCCCATATGCCCGCACTTCTTGGCCGACGCGACCTGATCTTCGAAGTGCACTCCGGCGGCGCCCGCTTCGATCATGGCTTTCATCAGTTCGAACGCGTTCAAGGGGCCACCGAATCCCGCTTCTGCATCGGCAATGATCGGCGCATACCAATAGGGTCCGTGTTTGCGACGATCGGCGTGCTGGATCTGATCGGCTCGTTGCAAGGCATTGTTGATGCGCCGGACAACACTCGGCACGCTGTCGGCGGGATACAGGCTCTGATCGGGATACATCTGTCCCGCGGAATTGTTGTCGGCCGCGACCTGCCAGCCACTGAGGTAGATAACCTTGAGGCCCGCTTCCACCTGCTGAATGGCTTGATTTCCGGTCAGTGCTCCCAGGGCTGGCAAATAGTCGTCTGTGTGCAACAAGTTCCAGAGTCGCTGGGCGCCCGCATCGGCTAGGCTGTATTCGATCTTGGCGGTCCCGCGGAGCCTCTCGACATCGTCGGGGCTGTAGGGTCGCTCGATTCCCTGCCAGCGTGCGCTGGCCCAGTTTTTCTTTATGTCCTCGACACTGGCAAGAGTGGACATGATTCCTCCGGTTACTGCGGTGCTACTAGGCGAGCCGCACGGATATTTCATCGGTTTTACCTCGCCCGGGGGGGCGGGGCAACAAGGCCGCGGCGGCACCCCAGCGCGAGTAAGCTACGCCGAGCTGCTCGATAGCGTCAACCGATTCGGCAACGCCCTTGCAGGCTTTGCCACTTGGGCTGCACAATCGAGGATCTTTGTTGGTTCTGAGGGGCCATCGGGTCCCACGCGCATACCGCGGCTTTGCCGCCAGGTAGTGAGTTTCAGTTCGTCATTCAACATCGAAATGTTCGGCGCTATTCTATCCACGCTGGTAGGACGGACCAACCACCCCTAAAGTGGACAGGAACTCACAACGGAGGGCTCAGCATGAATCTCCCCGACACCATCCAGCCCATGAACGTGGCCCCGGCGGGATTTGACGCTGCTCGCGACCTTCCGAAAGGGTTCCTCGATTTCCTTGGCCCCCTGGACCGGGCCTTCACGCCCTTGCAAAGTGAGTTAGTTCACAAACGTTCTGCCGCGCTCGCGGCGGCACACCAAGGCAGGCTTCCGGATTATCTTCCCCCGTCGCCCGCGACCCGAGAGCAGTGGCAGATTGAACTGCCCGAGTGGTGCCAGGACCAGCGCAACCAGATGACCGGTCCCGCCGACGACGCCGAGCTGGTCGTCAAGATGCTGAATTCTGGGGCGCCCGGCGTCATGCTCGATCTAGAAGATTCCGTGGCCAACACTTGGTCTCATCTGTCGCAAGGCGTCGCCAATGTGCTGGCGGCACTGCGCGGTGACCTCAACTACTTCGACCGCAAGAGAAATCGCACGGTCACGATTCAGCCCAGCCAGACTGCGATTTCCGTTCGGCCGCGCGGGCTACACATGCATCAAGCCGGAGTCATGCCCAGGGCCATCCTGCCTGCATCGCTTTTCGATGTGGCCCTGGTCGCCTTCCAGGTGGATCCGGACCAACTGAAGCACCCGCTGACGTTCTACATTCCGAAATCGGAATCCGCAGAAGAAGCGACCTGGTGGCGCGACCTTTTCCAGGCCATCAGCCGAGCCAGAGGCTGGCCCAAGGCCGCGATCAAGTGCATGGCCCTTGTTGAGTCTCATCCTCTGGCCTTTCAGATGGAGGAGTTCGCCTACGATCTCCGTGAGCACATACTCGGGTTGAACCTCGGGCGATGGGACTACATGGCGAGTCTCATCCACTTCAATCTGCACGATCCACGGTGGGTCCTGCCGGACCGCAATACGATTCCTCACGACGTGGCGTTCTTCCAGACCGTTCGAAACCGCATGCCGGAAATCTGCCACAGGCACGGAATGCTCGCCATCGGGGGAATGACGGCACTCTATCCCAACCGTGAGGATCCGGAGTTGAACGCGCGCGCACTCGCCGTCCTTGAGAAAGACAAGAAGAACGAGGCGACGTGCTTGATGGACGGTGCGTGGACGGGCCACCCTGATCAAAACGAAATTGCCGTGAAGCAGTTTCCTTACCCGAACCAGTTGAAGGCGCGACCCCTGCATCCAGAGCAACGGCCGGATTTGCGGCCCGTCCCGGCGGGTGTCGGCAAGCAGACGCTCGCCGGCACCCGAGCAGCGGTTCGCACTGTGATCCGCTACCGCCAGGGCGTGCTGGCCGGCCGCGGAGCAAGTCTACTTGATGGATACATGGAAGACCTTGCGACGGACCGTATCTACCGGTTGATGATCGCACAACGGGTCCGCCATCGCGACGCGATCCGAATTGTGGATGACACAGGCCAGCCCGTTTCCCACACGCCGGAACGAGTCACACAGCTTTTTGATGAGGAGCTGTCGCGCATCCTACGGGAATTGCCGGACAACACTCGGTCGGAAACAGTCGAACAATTCAAGCGGGCCCGCGGTCTCAGTGAGCAGCTGATTATCGCCGGCGAATTCACGCCCGTTTGAGTCGGGCATCGGAGGAGTCTCGCCTAGCTCTCTTCCGGGCCGGTCGCTTTCACCTGTTCGGCACCAGCGGCGAGCAAGCGGTTCCCGATCTCAGCGAGCGCTGTTTGGGAGGGCTCCAGCACCCCGATCAGAATCTTACCGTCTGAAACTTCGGAATCGTAGAGTCTGGGCTTCCAGTTCGGTAGCCTCGTCGTAACCAGCAGCGTTACGATGGTGGTCAAAACCGCGCCGAGCATGGTCAGCTCGTACGCAACGATGCCCGTGGGCCAGGGCGCGAGGATGGGCATGCCACCCGTAATGAGCGGTTGCGGATAAGCTTCCTGGGTCAAGCGCGCCAGCAAAAAACCGCAGATGCCACCCAGGATACCACCGACTGCCGCGAGCCACGGCATCGGCGTCTGTTCGTCCATTTTGCTGAAGGAATACTCGTCGAACGGCTCCGCTGACATGACCACAATCCTCTTTGGAGCGATGCCCATCGTGTGGAGCGCGTTCATCCCTCGTTCCGCAGAGCTAGGATCTCGGAACAGACCATAGATCGCTCCAGGCATCAGTTTGCCCCCATTTGGTCCGGCTGTGCCTCTAAACGAAGTCTTCGCGGTTCTGCGTGGATGCCACCCTTTAGCTCCCAAACAGAGATGATGGGAACGACCTTGGAAAATATCATGTACAGAAGTCCCATGCCGCAGAATGTGCCCGCCGTAATCGTGATCTCAACCCAGGTCGGGCGGTACGTACCCCACTGATACGGCAGGTACTTGTGTGAGAGAGAGGGCACGATGATCAAGAACCGCTCGAGCCACATGCCGATGACAACGGTGAGCGAAGCGATTGCCGTGCCGGTGATCGTTCGCAGCTTCTTGATTGCCAGAATCGGAAATGGAATCAGAAAATTGCAAAACACCATGGCCCAGAACAGCGGTGCGTACGATCCGTTTTGCGTGAGCCAGAAAACAGCCATCTCGGAAGGCTCGTTGCCGTACCAGATGGTCAGGCGTTCGGCGAAGATGAAGTAGAACCAGAGCAGACTCATCACCAACAGGAGCTTCCCCAGATTCTGGAAATGAATGGGGAGCAGATACTCCTCCAAATGGAGGAGCTTGCGCAGCAGCGCCATGGCCAAAACCAGCGCGGCGATCCCGCTGAAGATAGCGCCGGTCACGAAATACGGTGCGAAGATCGTCGAGTGCCACATGGGAACGGGCGCCATCGCGAAATCCCACGACACAATGCTGTGCACAGAAACAGCCACGGGGATCACGGCAATCGCCATGATGTGCATCGCGGTCTCGAGCCGATGCCACTGCTTGGGCGTCCCAATCCAGCCGAGCGCCGCTGCGCCGTAGATCTTTTTCTTCCATCCGGTGGCCCGGTCGCGGACCAACGCTAGGTCAGGAACCATGGGCAGCAGCAGAAACGTCACGCTGCTGATCAAATAGGTGTTGATGGCAAAGAAGTCCCAGAGCAGCGGCGAGCGGATGTTGGGCCAAATGCCCCGCTCACTCGGGTAGGGAAACAGAAAAAAAGCCAGCCAGGGGCGGCCCAGATGGATGATCGGAAACATCGCGCCGATCGAAAGTGCGAAGACCGTGATCACCTCAGCGCAGCGTGTTACCGGTCTGCGCCACGTCGCGTTGGAAAGACGCAGAATGGCGGAAATCAGCGTGCCCGCGTGGCTCAGTCCGATCCAGAAGACGAAGTTCGTGATGTAGAATCCCCAGAAAACGGGCGTGCGCAGGCCGGATACGCCGAGCCCTGCATAAACCTGATAAAAGAAGGCAGAGAAGGCCGCCAAAGCCACGACTGCCAGCAACACCGCCCACAACAGATAGCGGGACGAAATTCCCGATAAGGGGCGCAGCAAGTCGTCGGTAATCTGTTCAGACGTTTTCGCCGCCATGCCAGGAATCCTGCGAAAGGTAGTTTACTTTTGGCCTTGTGCCCAGCTCGGAAAGAAGCTCTGTCGAGCGAGCGGAGCTGGCCAGGCGCGACACTTCGCTTTCCGGATCGCCGAGGTCCCCAAACACCATCGCCCGCGTAGGACACGACTGTACGCAGGCCGGCTGAACCTCGCCATCTTTGAGTTCCCGCTTTTCGGCAGCAGCCTGAACCTCTCGCGCCTTAATACGCTGCAGGCAAAACGTACACTTCTCCATCACGCCAACTTCGCGAACCGAGACGTCTGGATTGAGCTGCAGCTGGAGCGGCTTGTCCCAGACAGGATTGAAGAAATTGAAGTAACGGACGACGTAGGGACAAGCATTCGCGCAGTAGCGAGTGCCGATGCAGCGGTTGTAAACCTGTCCGTTCAGCCCTTCCGAAGTGTGATAGCTCGCATACGTTGGGCAGACCGCCTCGCAGGGCGCCGCATCGCATTGCTGGCAAAGCACCGGCATGAACTTCACACGCACGTTGGGAAACTCGCCCTCGTAGTAGCGCTCGACGCGAATCCAGTGCTTGGCGCGGCTGAGCGCGGCTTGGTCTTCGCCGACGGTTGAAATGTTGTTCTCGGCGTGACAAGCCACTACGCAGGCCTCGCAGCCAGTGCAACGGTCCAGATCAATCGCCATGCCCCACCGATGAGCCATATTCTCAGACCTTTCTAACGGTGCTTCAGCTCCGCGGAAGCCTCGCGCAAGCTGCCACCGAACAGAATCAGTTTCCCGCGACCCACGGCCGAAACCTTCACGCGCGTCGCCGCCCAAGCGAATGAACCTGTGCCTTCAACATTCGCAGCGGAGAGAATGGAAATCGGATTGGAGCCGCGGCCCGTCGCATAGCGCGTGAAATTCTCGTGGCCCTGCCCAACGGGCATCGCGATCACGTCCGGACAGATACCAGGTGTCACGAGGGCCGGCGCGCGCAGTTTGGCCTGCGGAGAGGCAACTTCCACAAGGTCGCCCTGCTGAATCGCGAGCTTCTCCGCTGTGCGGGGATTGATCTCGACCCAGCTGCCCCACATGACGGTCGACAGCGGATCAGGCGTCTCCTGCATCCACGGCAGATGCGAAAGAGAACCGTCATAAAACAGCTGCGAAGCGAAGGGCAAAAAGTGATACGGGTAGTGGCTAGAATCACCGCTAAATCGTGGTGCTGCGCTTTTCACAACCCCCCCTGCCGACGATCCGGCACCGGGTGCGACGTCGCTTTCTTCGGCGCTCCACCAACCGCCCCGCTCCTGCGCCTTGTTCCAAAACTCCTCAGCATCCTTCGCCGTCTTACTTCCCTTCTCCTTATAGAGGAGCGCAAAAGAGGCCCGAATGGCTTCGTCGTAGGTTTTCCAGGGAAGCGCTTTGGAACAATCTCCGCCAAGCTGGTGGGCCACGTCGAGCAACACGTCCGGTGTCGCGCGCGTATTGTGGAGCGGATTCATGGCCGGGGGAGCGACGCTCACCACAGATTTTGTCGAACCTGACACGGGAGTGTCGTCGAGCCATGACTCCAGAGGAGAGTGATCGGGCAGAATCAAATCCGCCAGCGCGCTCGTCTCGTCGATGAAACTTCCGAAGCTGGCGATAAAGGGAATCTTGTCCAAGGCTCGTCGAACGCCCCATTCCGCGGGAGCTGCGAACACCGGGTTCGCGTTGTACAGCAGCAAAATGCTCACCGCAGCGGCACCGGAACTGACTTCTGATGCCCACGACGGGAACGACGGAGCCGGTTGCTTCGCGCTCGGCGTGGGGCCAAACCGAATGCCACCCCGCTGACCCACGCTGCCGAGCAGAGCATTTAATGCATTCACCGCGAGAGCGTTGAAGAGACCGTTGGTGTGTGCAGTGGCGGCGTCGCCGATCAAGGCAACGGCGGGAGCGTGCGCGGCTGCTTCGCGAGCGATCCGTGCGATCGTTTCAGGCTTCACGCCGACCTGCTCGGCGATCTTTTCTGGTGCGTAGTCCGGCAGGCCCAGCGACCAACCTTCGATCAGCGAACCGGCATGCCCCGCCGCCGCCGCAAGCCGCAGCTTTTCCGCGATGATAACGTGCGCAAGGCTCAGAGCGAGCATTCCCTCAGCGCCCGGCTCGACAGGAATCCACTCGTCCGCGCTGGCACCGCTCTGCGAGAGGCGCGGCTCGAACTGAACGAACTTGCCGCGCTGGCCGGGCCTTCCCTTGCGCATATGTCCGAACCCGAGCGACTGCGCAACCGGCGAGTTCCACGTCCCCAGGAAATCGGCGCCAAAGGAAATGACGTAATTGGATTGGGCCAGGTCTACCGTGGGCGGCAACCCGCGCCCGAAGCTCGCAGCATTGGCAGTGCGGGTCACGCTGTCATCAAAGAACGCGAACTCAACCGATGCAGAACGCTTGAATGACGCGGTGAAAGTGTCGATAATCGTTTTCCGCTGCCCGCGCATCGGAGCCGTGAGGAAGGCGAGGCCGCCTTCCGAATTGCTCGCTTGCAGTAGGGAGAGCTCGGACACTAGTTGTTTGATCGCATCCTCCCAACTGATTTCGCGAAACCGGCCCGAGCCTCGCTGCCCGTTCCGCACCAAGGGTCCCTTCACGCGGTCTGGATGGTAGGTAACCTGAAGCCCTGCCTGGCCGCGCGGGCAAAGTTTGCCCTGGTTGACCGGGTGTGCGGGATTGCCCTCGAGCTTCTTGGCCAGACCCATCTTCAGCAGGCCCAGCTGCCCGTTCCGGACGACCTCGGCTTCCCCGGCCATCACCCGCACCAGCAAACCGCAGCCCGCCGGACAGAGCGTGCAAATGCTCGGCTTCCACGTTGCGATGCCAGGAATCAGGTCCTCTTCCGGCACGAACCGTATCAGCTGGTGATCCGGATTGCCGCAGCCTTCCAGAGCCGCCGTCGCTCCCGCCATCGCCGAGATTTTCAAGAAGTCACGACGTTCCATAGTTCCTACCGAGCACCCTGGTTACGGGCGCCACCTAGAAATGACATGTCACGCAATCCAGCGACGCATTTCTCTGCTGGTGGCAACCGATACAAAATCCCATCGTAGGATCCACCTTTCTCTCCGCAACGGTTTGCTGTTTCATGTCGCCGTGACAGACGGAACAATCGACTCCCGCACGTATGTGCGGTGCGTGGTTGAATCGCACATGCGCAGACGGTGGAAAACCATAGACGCGCTGCCAGGGGATGTCTTCGCCCCGTGCGCGATACGCAGCCAGCTTCTTGATCTCTGGCTTGTCCGTAGCAATCACCTGATGGCAGGTCATGCAGAAGTTGACGCTCGGGATTCGGGCGTCGGGACCCTGATCCACGCCGACGTGGCAATCGGTACACTGCATGCCATTGGCGAGGTGCACTTTGTGCGTGTAAGCAATGGGCTGAACGGGCGTTGCGCGAAGGTTCAGGAATTCCCGAATGGCATCAGAAATGGTGGGATGCGCCGGGGTATAGACGCCAGAGCTCTGGCCCTGCGCAGACCCCTCGGTTGCTTGGGCAAACCAAGCCCTTCCCCAGAGCACCGATCCCAGCACGACCACGCCGATTACTATTGCGACGCGAGAATAATGTGAAGCATGGCGCAAGCGAAACGCGGACCGAAAAATACTCCCTCCTCGTTCTGGGAAATGAATCCTGAGTGGGACTCGACATCCTACCCTTACCCACTTCGCGTGTCAAAAACACTGCTTGTGTGTCTGCCATCGGAATTCGAAGGAAATCGCCCGTCCAGGATAAAGAAATTGGCTCATTGCAGTGCGCGCCTCTTTCTGTTCCCGCCGGCTGAGTCGTCTTCCTGGCATTCGTGCAGGTTGTGCCAGACAGCGAGGTCTATAGTCACGGAGGATGTGATTTGAGTCACCCGGAGGAGTGACACCGGTCACGGCAGCGGAGATCCCGATGGAGCAAATTAAATTAGAGTTCGCAGCACGGCGTAGGTGCTGTGAGCCTGCGAAAGGAGCCTAACATGTTGAATCTAATGGAGCCACGAAGCTTCTATCGCGACCTGTTCGATTTCCGTCGGGATTTCGACGAGATCTTCAATCGGATGATTGGCGTCAGCCCCGTTCCCGAGAGCAAGCTCTTCCAGGAAGTCTTTACGCCGCCGATTGAGGCATGGACGGATCCAGAGGCAAAGAAGTTTTATCTCCGGGTTGCAGTGCCGGGCATTGACCCGAAAGATGTGAAGGTCGAAGTGCAAGGGGGCACGTTGACCATCTCCGGCGAGCGAAAGCAGGTCGAGACCAAAAAGGAAGTCAACTATCACCATCGTGAATTCACCTATGGCGCATTCGAAAGGATGCTGCCTCTTCCGGAGGGCGTGGACATCGAGAAGCTGGCCGCAGAATTTAACAGCGGTGTGCTCGAAATCAACGCACCGCTTGTAGCCGCAGCACTTCCGCGCCGCATCGAGGTCAAGCCAGTCCTGAAGAAGGTCGCCTGACCGACCACCCGCATCATCATTTGGACCCGGGGCGCAAAATCCCCGGGTCCTTCTGTTTGGCGGCGCTTTTCTTGCCCTCGCTTCGGGGGTTGAGGGGTGGGGCCAGCGCCGGTTTTTATCACTTCTCGGATTGCTCTATACTCGATCACCTAGATCTCTGCACGACCGAGGAGAGACAAAAACCATGAGTCCTGACAGCCTCAGGATCTTCCAGAATCGCAGGGCCTTGCAAAACCGGCTCCGAAGAACAGAACCTGCAGAGGCGATGCGTCGCCGCGAGTACGCGCCCCACATCGACGCGCTCATCCGGTTAGTGTCCGTGAGAATTGTCCGACTGGCTGAATTGATCAGCCGCATGGCCATTCTGACATTCGAGGACCGGTTCGGCGTGAAGAACACAGACCTTCGAATTCTGGTGATGCTTGCCGCCCATCAGCCCATCTCGGTGAACGAGGTGAGCCGCAGAACCCACATCGACAAAGCCTGGATCAGCCGGTCGCTGCGAGGCCTGTTGCGCAGAAAGCTGGTAACCAAGACCGCGCATCCGACTGACGGTCGAGCGTCACTGGTGTCGCTAACAAAGGCTGGCGAGGCACTGCTGCTGGAGATTGCACCGGTGGCCC
>Ga0187783_10002467_pt1 | contig 13715 bp, 14 predicted proteins | sample 1015_SJ02_MP02_2_FD_132471 | JGI IMG/M metagenome (GOLD analysis project Ga0187783, IMG submission 132471) | Tropical peat soil microbial communities from peatlands in Department of Meta, Colombia - 1015_SJ02_MP02_20_MG | ecosystem: Environmental > Terrestrial > Soil > Wetlands > Peat | place...
ACGATCCTGCCGGTGACGTGGCGCAAGTGGGCCTCGTCCAGGAAGGAGATCCGCGTGGGGACGATCTTGCCGTTGCGCTCGATGTAAACCTGGTCGGGCCCATTTACCATGATCTCTGAGACCGTTGGGTCGTGTAGCAGGCGCTCGATGGGGCCGTAGCCAAGGACATCGTCAGCTACGCTTTGCGCCACTTGCTGGATCTCGGCCGCGGACATGGGCGTCTTCTCGGTGCGCAAAGCAGCTTGGACAATACGTTCGACCCTCGACCGGAGCTCTCTTTGCTCGACCGCGTTCGTGTAGAACACAGGGCCCAACTCGGAAATGACCCGCCGGTGGACGCGTTCTCGCACGGACTCCAGCACCTCGGTCCTGGGATCGGTGTTGACCGAACCAGACCGGAGCCGCCCGTAAAGGCCAGGGTTACCTAATTGTTTTGGCGGCGTGGGCGGGCTGGCGCTTTCACCTGCAGGCTTCGCAGGGTTGGCGCCGTTGGTGTGGCCGTTGCCGGACGTCAGGCCGTCCAGGGGACCAAAGCCGCTGCTGTGGTTGGGCCCGCTGCCGTTGTAGCCGTTGTCGGAGCTCATCTCTTTGCTGTTCCCCCGGAAGAGCCCGGCTCCTCGGCGCGAGCCAGGACCAGCCCGGCTAGCTGGTCGATCTGGCCAGCCCACTGGGAGCGCGGGTACTCGAGCAGAGCTGGCACGCCCTGGTTGATCGATTGCGGTACAGCTGCATCAGATGGCAATGCGATGTCTACCTTCATGTCGAGGAACTTTTCGATGTCGTCGGGCTTCAGGTGCACCTTGGAGTTCGCCCGGTTCAATAGCAGGACAACCTTGTTGAGTGGCAGTTGCAACAGCTCAAACGCCTGCAGCCCGAGCCGGGCATTTTTCACCGAAGGAACTTCCATGGCGACCACGAAACCGACCATGTCGCTTTCCGCTACCGCCTGCAGCACTACCTCGCTCAAATGAGGCGGGGTATCGATGACGACGTGGGAGGACATCCCCCGCAGTATGTCCAGTACCCGCAACATGGATGCGGAATCTACCCGGTCCGCTTCCGAAGGCGAGGTCGGGGCGGCCAGGATCGAGACCCCACTTTTGTCGTGGCGGGCCAGGAAGCTCCGCAGGAGGGTCTCGTCAAGATCCTCGCCGGCAGAAACGGCGTCGGTAAAGGTGTGGACGGGCTGCAGTCTCAGCATTACGGCGACGTCGCCGAACTGCAGGTCGAGGTCGAGGACCACCACTGGCTCGCCCGACGCTCGCGCCAAGGCGGCAGCCAGGTTCACCGCGATCACCGACTTTCCCACACCTCCCTTCGGGGAGAAGACGGTGGTTACAAAGGCTCGTCGGTGAGCGCTGCGCCCGGCGCCGTGTTTGGCCGGCGGAGCGGCCAGCTCCTCTTCCAGCCGGATGGCGAGCTCTTCCAGGGCGTCGGGCAGGTAGACCCCGATCTGCGAGAGCTCTATGGCGTCGTTCACTCCTGAACGGAGCGCGATACGCATCAAGGCCGTCGACGAGTGCTCGACAACCAGGACAGCGCCGGCCCCTTGGGTGGCCTTGAGCAAGGCACCGACCCGGTCCAGGACTTCTGGCGTGGCCTGCGAGGGGCCCAACACCAACAAGACGGGTCGCCCGGGGTGTATTACGGCACCGTCGAGAGCGTCGAGGTTAGGGAACGCCTGCGCCGGCGTGGCTCCTCTGACCGCCTTTAACAGATGGTCCAGGACTACGTGGTCCTCTTCGACCAGTAGTACCGAAGACGACGCAAAAGATGCCACGTGAGCTCTCGTGTCCTCTCTCTGGCCCGGGGCGCCGTCCTCCCGGTTCCGGGACACCTCCCTGGCGAGCATTCCCGGTGACCCTCCTCAGCTGAGGCCGGGGAGCGACGACCTCGGCACGTCGAGTGATGAGCGAGGTCCGCGCGGCTCGTGCGCCGCGACCCTCAGGCTGTCCAGCAGCTCCGCCTGGCTATGTGCCCCCAGCTTGCGGAAGATCGCTTTCAAGTGGTTGCGCACCGTCTGAGGGCTCAGGTAGAGCGCGTGGGCGATCGAGGAGACCCTTCGGCCGTCCAGCAGCAGCTGGAGCACGTCTTTTTCACGCCGCGTCAGCGTCTCGACGGCGGAGAGCGTAGCCGACCCGAAATAGGCGTCTGACCCGAGCGGCCCCTCGGACATTACAGCCGGGCTCGCCGGCATCCTTACTGCCGGTTGCGCCATCTCCGGGTTGAGCAGCCAAACGGCAAAACGCCAGTCGCGTGGGCCGGTAAACGCGCTGATGGTCACCCGTGTACGGACTCGCGTCCGCAGAGCGGTGGAAAGCTCCAGCCACGTCGATGCCGCGCCCGAGCCCTCCATCGTGAGTAGGGAGGAAGTGCCTTTCAGAGCCAGGACGTAACGCTGACGTTGGTCCAAGGGCACGTACGGAGGCGGTTCCGGCGTCCCGAACGGCAGGCAGGCGTTCCCACCGACCAGTTCGTTTAGGGCGTCGTTGGAGTAAACGCGATGACCGGCGACGTCCACCACCAACACACCCTCGCTCAAATCGTCGAGGATGGTCTTGAGAGACGGGTCGAGCAGGCTTTGCGTCGGTCGCTGAGCCACCAGCTGTTCCGAGATCAGCGACGAGCCCGGGCTGGTCATCTGGTCACCCCCGGCGCTGCGTTCTCAGTCGTGCTGGTGTACCTCACTTGTGGCCTCCTGCCACTGTTCAATTGGGCCTCGTCGGTGAGCGGCTTTGCGAGCTACCTACGGGAGACCGTGGTGGGACGTGCAGGGTTTGTGCGTGGGCGGGCTTGTTCTGGTACCGCGGCGGTATGTGCTTCCCGATCGGCTTTACCGGGCGGCGCCGGCGTCGAAGCTCGAGGAAGCCGAAGAGCACTATCAGGACCAAAGCACCGGCGGCGATCAAACCGTAACGGAACCAGGGGATGGGTGGCGGGCCGATCCGGAAGGTAATCGTCCTCTCGGCCGTCTGGTAGCCGGCGAAGTTGGCTATACCGGTCAACTTGTAAAAGCCGTCCTTCGGCAAGTTGATCGGGATGGTGAGCACGCCGGTTTGCCCAGGCAGGAGCAAGATCGGCACCGGGGCGGTGATGCCCTTGTAGAGCTGGCCATTACGGTAGAGCGACCCTACGAAATTGGTTTGCTCCTGCACCTCGCCGGTGCTCAGCACCGAGGCTTGCACCTGTGCCGCGTAGCCGATGCGTGGGTGGTTGGTCAGCTCCAGGCTCAGGAGCTTGCCGCCGCGGCGCAGGGAACCTGGCGGAACGAGCTGGAACGGAATGGTCGACGAACCAACCCGGGTGTTGTTGAAACTGGCGTCGAGCTTGGCTACGTAGGGACCGAACGTCTGGGTATAGGTCGACGAGCCGGGCCAGAGCAACTGATAAGTGACTGTTTGGCCCGGGAGCATCGCTGAGCCCGTGGTGCCCTTCCAGTTGAACTCAGAGGTGGTGCCGTGGGACTTGGTGACCACCAGGGAGAAATTGGGTAGTTCGGCAACGTTCCCCGAGTTCCTGATGACTGCGAAGACCCGGAGCGGTTCACCCGTCTCGACCTTGGGGTACGGCAAGTACGCGTTTTCGAGCGCGCCAGCCACGATCTGGGTGCCGGTAACGTCGACGGCCACCGCAATGGAGGCGGCCAGGCCTACCGACGTTTGGCCGTGACGCACCTTCTGTGGGGCCATCGAGACCGTGACCTGTCCCGTGTAGGTCCCGTCAGCCAGGGTCTGCGGCACTTGCAGTTCGAGGACAGCCTGCGTGGGCGTGGCCCCGCTCGGCGCCCACACCCTGGTGATCACCGTCGAATGGTCGCTCGCAGATACCACCTTCAGCCAGGGTGCCGCTGTCCCCTTCAGGCCGAAATTGAAATATTGGCCCTGGGGAGTGCCATTGATGATCCCTATCGTGTCGACGAACTGCCCACCACGCAGCGCCTGCTGGAAATTGACGGTGGTGGGGTAGACGCCCACCGATGAAGCACCTGAGGCGGCGGCCCCGGCCACCGTCGCAGGGCCGGCCACGAGCGACAAGGTGCTGAAAACGCCGACGACGAGACGACCGAGCCGCCTGTTGCTCACAGTCACCCAGGTTTGCCCAGGGCACTTGGCCTTACAACGTCAAAATTGATGATAAGCCAGAGGTCCCGCGGGCCCCTGGCGCGGAGAAGGGGGCCACGCGGCCCCCTTCTTCAGGTCATGCCCGGCAGGTCGCCGTGCGGGGCGGCGAACTATGCGGACCTTGAGGTGGTCAGGACCTGACCAGCGGCCACTGGTCCTTGTCGGTCAGGCTCTTGAACGCCTTGCCGCCAGACGTGTCGACCACATACGGCGCCCCGTTGTCTGTGGGACAGCCCATATTGCCGGAGCCGGTCACCACTTCACTTTGTGCCCACACCACCATGGTGCCGCTATAGGTACCCGACGGTGCACCGCTGGGCGGGTCGGCGGTCAGGTCCATTCGGGCTGCATCATCGGGGCAAACGATCTGAGGACCGACAGCCTGGGTGTTCGGGCCCGTACTGCCCAGGTAGGTGGGAGTTGTGGATGCAAGGATGTTGGTGATCGGCTTGGACAGCATGTCGTTGCTGTTGTAGCCAATGTTGGCCTCGAACTGCGAGATGTCAACGGGGTTGCCGTGGGGAGGCGTGTACGAGAGGTCGCTGAACGCGACCCCGATCTGCTCGCCCGAGTTGCCGCCGTTCGTCACTGTGGGCTGAGCGCTGGTGGGCGGCGCCCAAGCGGTTGAACCGCTGATCACGTACTGGTTGTGACCGTTGTTGGAGAACCCGAGAGAGTTGAAGTCGATCTCGAGGTCGAAGAACGGGATGACGTTGAAGCTGGACCAGCTCACGGCCTGTCCATCCGACGAATTGGCGGCGATGGTCTCGACGGTATAGGTCCCGTTGGGGTCGTCATTGCTGAGCGTGAGGGCCTGGTGCCACAGATCCTCATTGCCTTCGTTGCAGAGGTCGACGATGCCCGTACCGCCGGAGTTGGTAATGGCAGCTGAGCTCACCTGGTTAGTGCCATTCGAGGCGGTAAGCGGTCCGGCGGCGGCAAACATGTTCGCCAACAGGGAGCCCGGCGTGTTGTAGGACTGGCACTGGGTCATCTCGACTCCCCCGAGTTGGGCGTCCTGGGACCCATCGGGGTAAAAGACGTTGAAAGTCGCCGAATTGGCGCCGTTTGTTGCCGCCCACAACTCGAGCCGCCGGGGAGCCGGGTTGTCAAACGCGTTGGGCAGAATGGAGACGTCTGTGGGGGTCGGGTTGGCTTGCGAGCCGGAGGCCATTGTGACTGCCGGCGGGGCGTCGCTATTGACGTTGCACGGAGGCGTCGCCGGGTAAAGGGTGGGGTCGTCGTCCTGGCCGTATACGAACGACTGGCCAGCATTTGGCGAACCGCCATAGGAGGGGGCATTGGGGCCGTGCGACGGCTGGGTCTGGTTTGTGTAAGACAGGCCCCCTGTGCTGGGCCCGATGTTGGCGCCGACTGCGTACGAGTACTGCTGCGTCTCGCCCCCGCCAGAGTGGTCGTCGTCGGTGAGGGCCCAGGTGCACGCGATTGCGGGGTCTACGCCCGACCCGGTAATCGTGGCGCCCACTTTGACGGTGCCCGACTGTTGAGCAGGGCCGCCGGAGGCGTTAGCTACCCCTGTGCCCGAAACAGCGACCCAGGTAATCGTGGCTATGGCAGCGAGCAGCGGCGTTACCTTACGCCTCGCTCTCAACGGTGTCGCGTATTGCACCAGTTGCCCTCCCTCAGTTCCCACCGGAACAGGGGGGCCAAACGCCGGCCGGCCGACGTTGACCCCTCCTCTCTCAGCACCGGCGTCCTTGCCGGTTTGGGAGCACCGTAAACAGGTAGAACAGCGGTCTCAATGATCTCGACCCTAAATGAGCGTAAGTACCCATCCTGGATTGGGCCAATGGATCCGATACGCGACTCTCTGAGTGGGGGTGCCGACGCTGACGGTCCGCCCGAGTTCTCAGTCAGTCCTGGCTCATCCAGGCCGGAGCGGACTCCAGGAGGTAGTGGCTGACGGCCAGTGCGCGGTCGAAGCTATCGCAGAGCAGCTCCTCTCCGGCTAGCACGCGAGCCAGGGAAACCTTTTGCCGCGCGATCACGGTCAACCGCCGTTCGGCGGCATCGGTGGCAGACGGGTAGCTGTCGATGGCCGAGGTCTCGAGTGGGAGCTCGACGCCACCGATGCCCGCGAGGTCGATGGCCAGGTGGAGCAGGTCTGGGCCGTGGGGGAGAGGCGGCAGCGCCCAGGTGAAGGTTAAAGGAAAGTGGTACTCGTCCGGCGGGTCGGCGCCCTCGGGCAACTCGACTACGGCGTCTTCGAAAGAAAGCAGCACGCGGGGGTCGACTTCGAGAGCGAGGTGTAGGTCCAGGGGGCCGTTGCACGCCTCCTCCGGGTGCAGGTCGACTTCCCAGGCTTGACGGAGCGAGTAGGTCTCGACGAAGTGGCGCTCGTCGTGAACATGGAAGCCATGGTCTACAGCATGGTCTTTCAGCTCGGCAACGTACCCAGCCACGTCGATGACAGCCATCCCCACAACGCTACAGGGGTACGGGCAAAACGGGCTGCTCGCGGCGGCGAAGGCCCCCGTTTCGGCTCTCGTCAGGGGCACCCTGTCGAAATTGGGTTGACTTCGGGCTCACGATGTGATCCGATGGGGGGCAGGTTATGGGAACAGCCGCCATCACGCGCTCCAAAGGAGGTCAGGCAGCTATGAGCAGCAGGCACGTAGCAGGGCCGGCCGGAGCGCGACTTCGCAAGGCCTCCAAGGCGCCCGCAATGGCCTGGTCCGTCGAGAACAAGGTCAATTGCAATATTTGCGCCATGCCGGAGGTCTCGTTTACGTCCCGTACGTCCGGCTGGTACCACCCGGAGCGGCCTATGAGCCAAAGCGAGCGATTACAGAGTTGAGACGATCACTCGCAGGATTGGCCCAGAGGCCGCCGGGGACCACCCGGCGGCCTTTTTGTTTGTCCAGCAGCGAGTGATGGTGCTTCACGAGACAGGTCGAGATGGAAAGGAACCCAGGATGTTTGCCTACAGCTGGGCCGAGCACGAAGACGAGATACAACAGTCAACGGTTACTTGGGAAGACGCTGCATGCCGCGACGGCTCGGGGACGCTTTCGGCTCTTTTCTTCTCCGAGGAGATCCCCGACATTGACCTCGCTAAGGCCATCTGCACCAGTTGCACTTTGGTTGAGCCGTGCTTAAGGGGTGCACTGGCAAGGCGTGAGCCTGTGGGTGTATGGGGTGGGCAGTTGTTTGCTGACGGTGTAGTCATTCCGCGGAAACGCAAACGTGGTCGCCCCCCCAAAGTGGCAGCCACGGCCTCGAACGAACCGACTTTGCAGAAGGCCACAACCGGTGAAAGCCTGCGTCACCTCCCGTACACGGGTGAGCAGCGAAAGACCGCGTAGTGGTCCCGAAGGGCCGGTTACATTCGCGAGAACTCTCCGCCCGTAATGGGCTGAGGGGTAGTTCGACCTAAGCGCCCGAGCACTAACATGTATAGCTCGGGCGCTTAGCTCAGTTGGAAGAGCGCCGCCCTTACAAGGCGAAGGTCGCGGGATCGAGGCCCGCAGCGCCCACAATTCAAACGACAGGCAACCTCAGTCCGGTTGCCTGACTGGCGGTCAACTCCTTGCCTTTTGCGACGGCAACCCGGGCGCAGGTTCCTGGAGGCAGCACTAGCGGAGGTTGCAAAACTACTGTGCAAGCCGCGCAGGCGGGCGTTCCGGTAAACGCGGAGGTACCGCAGGCGTCAAGATGACGACCCGGAAGACCGGGCTTGTTGAGTTCCCGGAGTTTTGCGCAACCTTGTCCGTGTGGGATCTTCAAGAACGGGCCCTATAGTTCAGAAGTCGCCGCGCACGAGGTTGCAAGAATTGTCATTTGGTGCGCGAATGAACTACCATCAGGTATTGATACCGCGACGAAGGCTCGCGGCGAGCAGCCGAAAGGGGATTGCCAGTGGCCCGTATCACGCAAGTTGTCGTAACTTGCGACCTTGAAGATGGAGGCGTCAACGCAGCTGATTCCGTGTCATTCAGCTATGGCGGTAAGACTTACACGCTCGACCTTTGCGAGAAGCATCTCGATGAGGTAAAGGGTACTTTGGAAGGTTTCGCCAATGCGGGCCATTCGGCGGGTCGAGGGGGCCGGGGACGTCGGCGGGCCGCAGCTACCGGTCGGGCACCGCGCTCCGCCCGCCCAGCTGCCGCATCCCGGGGCGAGTCACAGGCGGAGATACGTGAATGGGCGCGCGCCCAGGGTTATGCGGTAGGCGACCGAGGCCGTATCCCTGGTGAAGTGCGGGCTGCATATGACGCGGCGCATGCGCGGGGTGGCCGTCGCCGTTAGACCGCGAAGCACCGAGGCCCCCTGACTGGCAGAGCTGTTTGCCTTTTGTAAGACTTTAGGCGGTAAGGATTTCAGGTGGTCTCAGGTCGCAGTGCCCCTTCAGCTGCCAAATTACGAGCCGTCGGTGAGCTGGTGTAGGGTCTCCCCTTTGGACGGAGGCCCATGAAGCTGGCAGTACCCAAAGAACTTATCCCTGGCGAGCGTCGTGTTGCGCTAGTGCCCGGCGAGCTGGCGAAGCTCGCCGGATCTGGCGTCGAAGCCGTTGTCCAGCGTGGCGCAGGAGAGGCGGCCCTTTACACGGATAAGGATTACGAGGAAGCCGGGGCCAGGGTTGTTGATGGCACGAGCGAGCTGTTCGGCGGTGCAGACCTTGTAGCGAAAGTGCAGCCCCCAACGCTGAGCGAAGCGGACGAGCTACCTGAGGGGTCGTGCCTGCTGAGTTTCCTGGCGCCGTGGGCTCGCCTCGACCTCGTGCAACGGTTGGCGAGCCGCAAGATCACAGCGTTCAGTTTTGAGCTCGTGCCACGCATAAGCCGAGCGCAAGAGATGGACGCCCTTTCTTCGCAGGCGACGGTAGCGGGCTACCGGGCGGTATTGATCGCGGCAAACAAGCTGACCAAGTTTTTTCCCCTGCTTATGACGGCGGCCGGGACGGTCCCTCCGGCGCGCGTATTCGTAATCGGTACAGGCGTCGCGGGACTACAGGCCATCGCGACCGCCCGTCGGCTCGGGGCAATTGTAACTGCGCACGACGTCAGGCCGGCGGCGAAGGAGGAAGTAAAGAGCCTCGGTGCAACATTCCTTGACCTTGCCCTGGAGGCGCAAGAGGGAGCCGGCGGTTACGCGGCTGCACAATCCGAGGATTTTTTGGCTCGCCAGCAAGAGCTGATGGGAGCACACATCGCCGCCTCGGACGTAGTTATTACGACCGCAGCCGTTCCCGGGCGGCGCGCTCCTGTGCTGGTTACCGCCGTCATGGTAAGCGGGATGCGCCCAGGGTCGGTTATCGTCGACCTGGCCGCGGCCAACGGCGGCAACTGTGAGCTAACCAAGGACGGCCAGGAAGTCGTGTCAAACGGTGTGAGCGTAATCGCCGCCGGGGAGCTCCCATCTTCCATGCCCACCCACGCCAGCAGCCTTTATGCGCGTAACGTGAGCTCCTTCGTGCGGCTGATAGTTAAGGACGGGAAGCTGGCGCCTGATTTCAGCGACGAGATCGTGGACAAGAGCGCCGTGACGGTAGCCGGCCTGGTCCACCACGAACCCACCCGCATCGAGCTGGAGGAGGAGTCTTTGACATGATCTCCGACGCCGTAGACCTCCTCGTCATTTTCGTCCTGGCCGCATTCTTGGGTTTCGAGGTCATCTCCAAAGTCCCGAGCATCCTGCACACACCGCTCATGTCGGGGAGTAATGCCATCCACGGGATCATCCTGGTCGGAGCCATGATCATCGCTTCGCAGGCCCAGGGCACGGTCCAGCTGGCGCTCGCCTTTGTGGCCGTGTTCCTGGCCACTTTGAACATTGTCGGAGGCGTGGTCGTCACCGACAGGATGCTCGACATGTTCAAGAGCCGACAACAAAGGAAGGCACCTGAGCCAAGAGACGGGGCCAAAAGCGACAGTAACTCATGACCGCGGCTGTCCATATCAGCGCGAACGCGCTGACGGCGGTGTACCTGGTTTCGGCCGTCTGTTTCATTTTGGCCCTGAAGGCACTGAGCTCACCGCGCACCGCTCGCTACGGCAACCTGGTTGGCGTCGCGGGAATGGTGATCGCGATAGTTTTTACCTTCCTGGCACAGGACCCGGGCCATGACTGGGTGATAGGCGCGGGCATGGGCCTGGGCGCGCTGGTGGCGGTCCCGGCGGCGCGCAAGGTGCCGATGACAGCCATGCCGCAAATGGTCGCCATCTTCAACGGGGTTGGCGGTTTGGCCGCTGCGGTTATATCGCTGGCCGAGTACCTCCACGACTTACCGTCTGGGGTGCCGGCACAAAAAGGAGTCCCGATCGTATTCGCACTGGTCGTGGGCTGCGTATCGTTTGCGGGCAGCATGTTGGCGTTTGCGAAACTACAGGAGCTAATGACGGGTCGCCCCGTTGTTTACCCCGGCCAGCAGATCGTGAACGGCGTCATAGGCGTCGCGGTGGTGTCTCTCGGGGTTGTGGTAGTAGTGACGCCCCACCTGGTGGCTATTACGCTGCTCGCCATCCTGTCCCTGGCGCTCGGGGCGGGAATTGTCCTGCCAGTTGGTGGTGCGGACACCCCGGTGCTTATTTCCTTGCTCAATAGCTTCACGGGTTTGGCTGTGGCCGCCGACGGGTTTGTCCTCGACAACGTCATCCTCATAATCGCCGGCACGCTGGTCGGTGCCTCAGGCGCCCTGCTCACCAAAATGATGAGCGACGCCATGGGCCGTTCCCTCCCCAATATCGTTTTCGGAGCCTTCGGTGCCGCCCCCGCGGTGGGCGCGGAGGCAGGTGCTCAGTTGGAAGGTCGCACCGTCCGCAGCGGTGACGCCAGGGACATCGCCACCCTGCTCGCTTATTCGCGGAAGGTCATGATCGTGCCGGGTTATGGCCTGGCGGTGGCCCAGGCCCAGCACGTAGCCGTCGAGTTGGCGCGTGCTCTCGAGGCCCGTGGGGTTGAGGTGGCGTACGCGATCCATCCGGTGGCAGGACGGATGCCCGGTCACATGAACGTCTTGCTCGCTGACGCCAATGCCCCGTACGAGGACCTGAAGGAGATGGACCAGGCCAACGACGAGTTCCCGAGTACCGACGTTGTCCTTGTAGTCGGCGCCAACGACGTCGTCAACCCTGCCGCCAGGGCCGACCCTACAAGCCCAATTTACGGGATGCCGATCTTGAACGTCGACAGCGCCGCCAACGTCATCTTTTTGAAGCGCAGCATGCGACCAGGCTTCTCGGGCGTGGACAACGCCCTGCTTTACGACCCGAAGACGACGCTGCTTTTCGGGGACGCCAAGGATTCCCTGACCAAGTTGCTGGCCGACGTCAAGTCGAGCTGAACGGCACGCTGGGGTACGACGGCGCGGCTGGGGCTGGATCTGGACCTCCGACGTGCGGCCTGAATTTGCTCCGGCAGGGGCGGAAGTAGGATGGCGATGTGCGCAAACGGTGGCTGTCCCGGCGGGCCTTCGTGCTGCACTTCCTTCTCGTTACGGTGGTCCCGGCCTGCCTCCTGGCAGGTTGGTGGCAAGTTCATCGGGCGCTCAGCGGCAACTTGCTCAGCTACTTCTACTCCGTTGAGTGGCCGATATTCGCCATCCTCGGAGTGGTTGCCTGGTGGCAGCTGATCCACGACGTGCGCCTCGAGACCGAGTACGAGGATCCTCGCCGCGAGCGTCGCTCCTTCCTTCACCGCGACGACGAGGTGCCGTCCCAACCCCTGGTATGGGACCAGGCCCTGGAGAGCCCCGAACTCAGGAATTACAACCAGTACTTGCGGGCCCTGGCCGATCGAGGGGCCCGCAAAACCTGGGGTAACCCCCGGGGCCTCCCGGTGGACGCCCTTATGGCCGCGGACGATGGGGATGGGGCAGCGGTACAGGAGGCCGCGGCCGCCGGCCGGTGGGCAGGCGCGGAGAGGAGAGCTTACCCTCAAGACCTAACCGCACTTGCCGAGCCCAGGACGAGCACTGACAGCACTGACACCGTCCCGTGAGCGGTCTGTTCACACGGTCACGGGGCCTGGGCGGGACGGCGGGGGCGCTGGCGCGTTACCGGGTCATGGCCCTGATCGTAGGGACCGGGCTCGCTATCCTCTGTTTCATCGGCATCCCGTTGCAGTTGGCGGGCGACAACAAATGGCCCTGGACTGCTGTAGTACAGATAGTCGGGCCGATCCACGGCATTTTCTACATCGTTTACCTCCTGACGTGCCTGGACCTCGCCGCTCGGGCCCGCTTCCGCACCTCCCAGCTGCTGGGGATGGTGTGCTCGGGCTTGGTGCCGCTGCTGGCCTTTTATATGGAACGCAAGGTGACCCAACGAGTGAGCGCACAGTTGGCGCTCGGAGCCGATGCGCCCCCTGGCCCGGCGGCCACCGTATGGGCCGCGCTGGCCCGCCCGCGGCGAGAGGGACGCCAAGAACTCAAGCTCGAGATCGAGCCCGAGCCCGGAGTGGGGCCTGGCCAGCCACCGTTGCACTCTCAGCCAGAGCCGGGCGCAGTGCCCGGGGAGCCCTCGGCCACGCAGCTGTAAACTCCTCCCGGGATGCCTGTAAAGTCACCGGATCCGCAGGCGAGGGTGCTGCTGTTCACATGGCAAGTGCACTGGGCCTCTTTTGTTGTGCTCGCACTGGTGCTCGGAGCTCTCGTCTGGTACGTGGCGAGTACACGGCGCGTTGTGTCGAGGGGCCGCACCTGGTCGGTTTGGCGGACCGTCTTTTTTGTCGTCGGGATCCTTGTTGTCGCTTACGCCACAGACGGAGGGATCGCGCATTACGAGGCGTCGAACTTCACGGCTCACGCCGTCCAGATTTTCCTGCTTACAAATGTTGGTCCCCCGCTTCTGGCATTGGGAGCCCCGATCACCTTGGCACTTCAATCGTCGTCGCCGCGGACTACCAACTGGTTAATGACGGTGCTCCACAGCAGGGCGGTCCGGGCCCTGTCGCAGCCGCTCGTGGCCTTTGGCCTGGCCATGGGCATGTTGTTCGCCTACTTCCTCACCCCGCTCTATGCGATTTCAGAGAGGCACCCTGTCTTTCTTACGTTCTTGCACCTTTTGTTCGCCGTTGTCGTGATGATGCTCTGGATCCTCATCGTTGGCCAGGACAGACTTCCTCGGCGGCTCGGTTACGGGATGCGCCTGGTACTCGCCTTCCTCTTGGTGCCCTTCAACCTGGCCCTCGGCCTAGCGATCGCCAACGTCGCCCAGCCCCTGTACCCGGCGGCCAATACGATGGCCGATACCCAGGCGGGCGGCAACGTCTTCCTCGGCCTGGCCGAGGTGTTCGCTGTGGTTGTTATCGCGCTGTTGTTCGTGGAGTGGGCCCGGGAAGAAGAGCGCAAGGCCGTCCGCGCTGACCGTCAGTTGGACGCGGCTCTGGCAGTGGCCCGCGCCTCGGTCGGCCCTGATAAAGGGCTCCCGTCCGAGCCGAGGGCGAATTAGCCTTACCTCGCTTCAAGGGCGGCGACCGACACGGCACCGAAGTGGTGCCGATACTTGCCCTGGTGTGTGGGCCGAAATCGAGACCAGTTCGGCATTTTCCTCCCAAACCGCTGGCGTGGGCGGGTGCTGCATATACGAGCACGATGCGGTCGACCAATTCCGCCTGCAGTGATTATTGTCGCCG
>Ga0187783_10002468_pt1 | contig 13710 bp, 10 predicted proteins | sample 1015_SJ02_MP02_2_FD_132471 | JGI IMG/M metagenome (GOLD analysis project Ga0187783, IMG submission 132471) | Tropical peat soil microbial communities from peatlands in Department of Meta, Colombia - 1015_SJ02_MP02_20_MG | ecosystem: Environmental > Terrestrial > Soil > Wetlands > Peat | place...
AAGATCATCTGGACCTCGCGGCGCACCGCGCGCATGGCGCCACGGGACGCTCCGGTGATGTCCCTGCCGTCGAAGATCACCCGGCCCGAGGTGACCGGGATCAGGCCCGCGACGCAGCGGGCCAGCGTGGACTTGCCGCTCCCGGTCTCCCCTACCAGACCGAGGGTCTTGCCGCGCGGGATGGTCAGCGACACGTCGTCGACCGCGTGGACCTGGCCGACCGTCCGCCTGATCAGCCCGCCCGCCCGGACCGGGAAGTACTTGACCAGGTGCTCCACCCTGACCAGGACGTCGTCGTCGGCTGCCGCGGTGCTCACCCGGTCACGCTCCCCTCAGGACCGAGCGCTCCGGCCGTCTCCGCGTCGGCTACCACGGCAGCCTCGCCGTCCAGCGCCCTGGCGGCTTCGCCGCGGGCCTCGCGCGCCGTCTCGGCCCGCAGTTCCTCCGCCTGCTGGCTCAGCCCGGCCGCCTGGGCCGGCAGCCAGCAGGCCGAGACGTGGTAGCCGTCCCCGCTGACCGGCCGCAGCCTTGGCTCCTCGGCCAGGCACCGGTCCATGACGTAGCCGCACCGCGGGTGGAACTTGCAGCCGGACGGCAGGTTGATCAGGCTGGGCGGCGATCCGGGAATCGGCCGCAGCCGGCCGCCGGCCGCCGAACTGCTCGGTATCGACTCAAGCAGCCCCTTGGTGTACGGGTGGTGCGGGGAATAGAAGACGTCGCGCTTGGAAGCCTTCTCCACGGCCCGGCCCCCGTACATGACCATCACGTCGTCCGCGATGTCGGCGACCACGCCGAGGTCGTGCGTGATCATGATCAGCGCGGTTCCCGACTCCTGCTGCAGGCGCAGCAGGAGGTCGACGATCTGCGCCTGGACGGTGGCATCCAGCGCCGTGGTCGGCTCGTCGGCGATGATCAGCCGTGGCGAGAGCGACAGCGCCATGGCGATCATCGCCCGCTGCCGCATGCCGCCGGAGAACTGGTGCGGGTAGTCGTGGACGCGCTGCTCGGGCCGGGGGATGCCCACTCGGCGGAGCAGGTCCACGGCCCGTTCCATCGCCTGCTTTTTCGAAACCGACCTATCGTGGGCCCGGATCATCTCGGCGATCTGCCACCCGACACGGTACAGCGGGTGCAGGCTGGTCAGAGGGTCCTGGAAGATGACCGCGATGCGGGCGCCGCGGACGTTCCGCATCTCATTCTCGCTGAGGGCGAGCAGGTCGGCTCCGTCGAACATGGCACGGCCCGTCACCTCAGCACCGGGGGTCAGCCCGAGCAGCGTCTGCGTCAGCACCGTCTTGCCGCTGCCGGACTCGCCGACGATGCCCAGCGTGCGGCCCGCCTCCACGTCAAACGACACGCCGCGAACCGCCCGCACCACGCCATCCGCGGTGGGGAAGCTGACGGTCAGATCCGTCACCTCAAGCAGGTTCACCGCATCCCTCCGGCCAGCGGTCTCAACAAGCCGCGGCACGGTGCGCGGCCGACACGGCAAGCGTCGCATAACGTCCCATATACCGCCAAGCGGGCCCGGCCGGAGGACCGGTCCTCCGCCGGGCCCGCAATCCCGCCTGGCTCAGCTTCCGGCCAGCCAGAGGGCGGTGATATCGGGAGCGCCGATGTTCGGGTTGAAGATCGCCGTCGGGTACGTCTGGCCGTCGGAAGCGATGCCCTTGACCCGCGCGCTGGAGTACACCGCGATGTTCTGGGTCATGACCGGCACCATGGCCGCGTCCGACATGATCTGCTCGTCGGCCTGGTGCCAGTAATTCCCGGCCGCCGTCAGCGAGGGAGCGTTCTCGGCCTGGGTGATCAGCGAGTTCACGGTCGGGTTGTTGTAGCAGCCGTAGTTGACCGTGTTGATCACGCAGTCCGGGCCGGCGAACAGGGCCTGGACGACGGTGCGGCCGTTGTTGCCGAACCAGTCGGGGAACCAGATGACCTGGCCCATATCCCACATGCCCGCCTTGTTGTTCTCCGGCGCGTTGCCCAGGAAGACGATCCACTCCGAGCCGGGCTCCGGCTTGCCGTTCAGCGTGACCCCGCAGGGGGCTAGCGACGCCTGGATCGCGGTGAAGATGCGGGTGTCCGAGGAGTCGTTCGGGTACACGTAGGTCAGCGAAAGGCCGTTCGGGTAGCCAGCCTTGGCCAGGTCGGACTTGCACATGGCGATGTTGCCCTGCCCGTTGTTGTCCGGGTACAGGTTGTAGTTCACGTACCCGATGTTGCCGGCCGGGATCACGGTGCTTGAGACCGAGGCCACGTCCGGGCCGCCGATGGCCTTGACCGCGGCCACCTTGTCCAGGCCGTACTCGATGGCCTGCCGCACCAGCAGCTTGCCCATGGCGCCGTTATCGTCCGGGCTGCGCAGGTTGAACGTGAGGTAAGGGAACAGGTCCGGGTCCGGCCAGATCTCGAAGTTGGAGACCTTGGAGGCCACCAGCGACGGGATCGATGCCGGGTTGATCGGCGTGTCGCTGTCGATCACGTCCTGGGTGCCGGCCTGCAGGTCGGACAGCTGGGTCTGCGCGGAGTCAACGCCAAGCGTGTCCACGATCGTGCTCACGTAGTCGTGCCGCAGCGGGTCGGTGGACTGCGCCCACGCTGGGTTCCGCACCAGCGTGATCGACTTGCCCGGGACGTAGGAGCTGATCTCGTACGGCCCGTCGGACAGCGTGTGCTGGTCAAGCGTCAGGCTGTTTGGCAGGTAGGCGTCGTACTCCACCGGGCGGGCCGAGGCGAACGGCATCGCCAGCATGTAAAGGAAGTCGCTGATCGCCGACGTCAGCGTGAACTGGATCGTCATCGAGTCCGGCGTGGTGATCCCGGAGATGCTGTGCGTGTTCTGGAAGTTCGCGATGTTCGCCGCGGTCGCCGCGTTCGACTTGACCGCGAAATACGCGGTCTCCGCGTTGCAGTAGGCGGTGAAGCCGGCGATCGCCGACTCGTAGTAGGTCTGGTTGCCGACCGGGCTGACCGGGTTGCAGAACGCCTTGAACTCGCGCAGGAAGTCCTGGGACGTGACCTGCCGCACGGGGGTCGAATCCCAGTCCACGCCCGGCTTGATGTGGAACGTGTAGGTCAGGCCGCCGTTGGTGATGCCGCCGTTGGCCACGGTCGGCACTACGGTGGCCACGTCGGCGACCGGCGTGATGTCCGCCGTCCAGCCGGGGCTCGAGACGGTGGGGTCCGGATCGGTCGGATACGACACGAGCTGCCGGGTATAGGCCCGCTCGAGCTGATAGTCCACCGTGTAGTACGCCGGCACGGTGTCGAGGTGGTCCGGGCCGCCGGCCGAGATGATGTGCAGCGTTCCGCCGTACACGGGCTTGGCTGTGCTGGCCGCCGAACTCGACGACGTCGTGGACGAGCTGCACGCGGCCAGCGCCGAGCCGGCAAGCGCCGCCGCGGCAAGCCCGGCGAAACACTTGTGTGCACTGATCATGGGCATGTTCCCTTGGGTCAGGAATGCAAAGGAATGCACGGCAGCCGTCAGCGGCCTCGCGCCGTCGATCACTACCTGCTAACGAGAGACTGTGCGCTTCCGGCGCCGGAATCCAGGCGAAAAGCACCGTCGTGGCTCGATTGTGATGGAAAAGGTGCTATGCCCGTCATGCAGTCACGGAGCGTTACGCAGGACCGACTCGCGAGTGCAGGCCTTCCTGCCTAACAGACACGGTCAGGTGATGCCGTGACGGCGCAAGATGTCCGCGACGTCGCCGAGGTCGTCGTCGTCGCCGGCCGCGCCCTTGCCCTTGCGGGCCCTGGCCGGCGTCCGATCCGACGCGGTGGTGCCGGCCGGCGCGGGGTGGGTAGCCAGCTCTCGCCCGCCGGCCGGGGCCGTCTTGGCGCTGGACCCCACGGCCTGCCGGTCCTGGCCGCGCTTGACCCTGCGCCGGCGCAGCGGGCCTGACACCACGAACAGCAGCGCCGCCACTCCGGCGACCGCGATGCCGGACCACACCTGAAGGGAGAACGCGAAGCCCCGCGCGAAATCGCCGACGGCGGCGCCCATCCTCCAGAACATCTCGATCGCGCCGGTCAGGTACGCGGCCAGCGGCAGCAGCGACCAGGCCGCGGCGCGCAGGCCCGATCCCAGACCGCGGCGCCGCATGACCAGGTAGCTCAGCACCAGGCCAAGTCCTGTCAGCCCCCCGCACAGCGGCAGCCAGGCGATCTTGTCGTAGGTGGACATGCGCACCTCCCGCGGCTCTTCCTAAAGTCTAGGCCGCAATCCGCGCGGAATCGCTGGTGCTAACCCCCTTTGAGCACGATTCCGGCCGGGTCGGCGGTCAGGTCGAGCAGCGACCGAACCACCGTCCGGCCCGGGGCGGGCGCGATGGGGATCAGTGACGGCACCGCGAACACACGGCAGCCGGCCGCCTCGGCCGAGGCGACGCCGTTGGGCGAGTCCTCGAGCGCGAAACAGTCGGCGGCCGGCACGCCGAGAAGCTTGGCCGCCAGGAGGTAAGGTTCCGGGTCAGGCTTGGTGGCGGTGACATCCTCGGCGCACACCAGCGCGCCGAAGCGCAGGCCGGTGCTCGCGAGCACCGCGTCCATGAAGCTGCGCTCGGACGAGGTCACAAGCGCGGTCGGCAGCCCGGCCGCCGCGACCGCGGCGAGCAGTTCGAGCGCGCCCGGCCGGACCGGCACGCCGCCGTGGCGGACGCGCGCGATGATGTCGGACATTAGCCATTCGCCGATGACCTTCGGCGGCACCGGCCGGGTCGCCTTGGCCTGCAGGTGGCGCACCGTTCGCTCCAGGCTGCCGCCGATCAGGGCGGCCTGGTCCGCTTCGGTCCAGCCGGCGCCGAGCCTGGCCATCACCGCCGTCTCGGCCTGCAGCCACAACGGCTCCGAATCGATCAGCAGCCCGTCCATATCAAACAAAACGGCTGTATCAGACACTGAAGTACTTCGCCTCGGGGTGGTGCACCACGATCGCGTCGGTGGACTGCTCGGGATGCAGCTGCATCTCCTCCGACAGCTCGACGCCGATGCGGGCCGGCTCGAGCAGGCGCACCACCTTGGCCCGGTCGGCCAGGTCCGGGCAGGCGGGATAGCCGAAGGAGTACCGCGCGCCTCGGTATTCGACGCGGAAGAAGCCGTCCATATCGCCGGGATCGCCGCCGCCGATGCCAAGCTCCCGCCTGACCCGGGTGTGCCAGTACTCGGCCAGCGCCTCGGTCAGCTGGACCGACAAGCCGTGCAGCTCCAGGTACTCCCGGTAGGCGTTCTTGGCGAACAGCTCGGCCGTGGCCGACGAGATCCGCCTCCCCATCGTGGCGAGCTGGAACGCCACCACGTCGGCCTGGCCTTCGCCCGAAGCCTTGAAGAAGTCGGCCAGGCAGAGCCTGCGGTCACGCCGCTGCCGGGGGAACGTGAACCGCTCGAACTCGGTCCCGTCCCGGCCGAGCACGATCAGGTCGTTGCCCGAACTCACGCACGGGAAGTAGCCGTAGACCACCGCCGCCTCGAGCAGCCCCTCGGTCTGGACCCGCTCCAGCCACATGCGCAGCCGCGGCCGGCCCTCGGTCTCGACCAGTTCCTCGTATCCCGGGCCGTCGCGGCCCCGGGACGGCTTGAGTCCCCACTGACCCATGAACAACGCCCGTTCGTCAAGAAAGGTGGCGTAATCGGCCAGAGATATGCCCTTGATCACTTCGGTGCCGAGGAACGGCGCCTCCGGAACCTCGATATCGTTTGCCACATCCGAACGGGCCGTGGTGGCTTCATCGGGGACTTCTGTCACCCTGGCCGCGGCCGCGCGCACCCGGCGGGTCCTTGGCTCCGGCAGCCTGGCGCCGGGTTCGCCGCGCTTCACCGCCATCGCGGCGTCCATCAGGCGCAGCCCCTCGAACGCGTCCCTGGCGTACCTCACCTCGCCGTCGAACAGCGAGGCTAGGTCCTGCTCCACGTAGGCGCGGGTGAGCGCGGCACCGCCGAGCAGCACCGGCCAGCGCCGGGCCAGGCCCCGCGAGTTCAGCTCCGCCAGGTTGTCCCGCATCACCACGGTCGACTTGACCAGCAGACCGGACATGCCGATGACGTCCGCGTCGTTTTCCTCCGCCGCCGCCACGATGGACGAGATGGGCTGCTTGATCCCGATGTTGACCACGTCATAGCCGTTGTTCGACAAGATGATGTCGACCAGGTTCTTGCCGATGTCGTGGACGTCGCCCTTGACCGTGGCGAGCACGATCTTGCCCTTGCCCGTCTCGTCCGTGCGGGCCATGTGCGGCTCGAGGTAGGCGACGGACGCCTTCATCACCTCGGCCGAGGTGAGCACGAACGGCAGCTGCATCTGCCCCGAGCCGAACAGTTCCCCGACCGTCTTCATGCCGTCGAGCAGCACGTCGTTGACGATCTCCAGGGCCGGCCGCTGGGCCAGGGCCGCGTCCAGGTCGGTCTCGAGGCCGCTGCGCTCCCCGTCGATGATCCGCCGCTTCAGCCGCTCCCACAGCGGCAGCGCGGCCAGTTCCGCCGCCCTGCTGGCCCGCAGCTGCGCCGCGTCCGTGCCCTGGAAGATCTCGAGCAGCCTGGCCAGCGGGTCATAGCCGTCGCGTCGCCTGTCGTACACCAGGTCGAGCGCTACCTGCCGCTGCTCATCGGGTATCCGGGCGATCGGCAGGATCCGTGCCGCGTGCACGATCGCGGAGTCAAGCCCCGCCCGCACGCACTCGGCCAGGAAGACCGAGTTCAGCACGGCACGGGCGGCCGGGGACAGGCCGAACGACACGTTCGACACGCCGAGGGTCGTCTGCACGTCCGGGTGACGGCGCTTGAGCTCGGCGATCGCCTCGATGGTCTCGATCGCGTCGCGGCGGGTCTCCTCCTGGCCGGTGGCGATGGGGAAGGTCAGGCAGTCGACCATGATGTCCTCTTCGCGCATCCCCCAGTTGCCGGTCAGGTCCGCGATCAGGCGCTCGGCCACGGCGACCTTCCATTCGGCGGTCCGCGCCTGCCCGCGCTCGTCGATGGCGAGGGCGATGACGGCGGCGCCGTGCTCGCGGGCAATCGGCATCACGCGCGCGATCCGGGAGTCGGGCCCGTCGCCGTCCTCGTAGTTGACCGAGTTGATGACCGCGCGGCCGCCGGTCAGTTCCAGCCCGGCCTCGATCACGGCAGCCTCGGTCGAGTCGAGCACCAGCGGCAGCGTGGCCGCGGTGGCGAGCCTGCTCACCACCGCCCGCATGTCGGCGACGCCATCCCGGCCCACGTAGTCCACGCACACGTCGAGCAGGTGCGCGCCGTCCCTGGTCTGGCTTCGCGCGATCTGGACGCAGTCCTCGTACTTGCCCTCGAGCATGGCGTCGCGGAACGCCTTCGAGCCGTTGGCGTTGGTCCGCTCGCCGATGGCAAGGAACGCGGTGTCCTGGCGGAACGGCACGTGGGCGTACAACGAGGCCACGCCGGGCTCCGGGCGGGGCCGCCGGCGCGCGGCCGGCCTGCTTGCCACCCGGTCCACCAGCGCGGCGATGTGCTCGGGCGTGGTGCCGCAGCAGCCGCCCACAAGGGACAGGCCGAACTCCCTGGTGAACCGGTCATGGGCGTCCACCAGCTGGGCCGGGGTCAGCGGGTAGCGCGCACCGTCGGAGGTGAGCACGGGCAGGCCGGCGTTCGGCTCGCAGGAGATCGGGATCCTGGAGTGGGCGGCGAGGTAGCGCAGGTGCTCGCTCATCTCGCCCGGGCCGGTGGCGCAGTTCAGCCCGATCAGGTCGATGCCGAGCGGTTCAAGCGCGGTCAGCGCGGCGGCGATCTCGCTGCCGAGCAGCATCGCGCCGGTCGTCTCGATCGTGACCTGCGCGATGATCAGCGTGTCCGGGACCAGCGCAGCCGCCGCCCGCTTGGCGCCGATGATCGCCGCCTTGGCCTGGAGCAGATCCTGGCAGGTCTCGACGATCAGCGCGTCCGCGCCGCCCCGCAGAAGCCCCTCGGCGTTGAGCTGGTACGTGTCGCGCAGCTCGCGGAACGTGGTATGGCCAAGCGTGGGCAGCTTGGTGCCGGGCCCAACGGAGCCGAGCACCCAGCGCGGGCGGCGCGGCGTGGCCCAGCGGTCGGCCGCGGCGCGGGCCAGCCGGGCCGATGCCTCGGACAGCTCCCCGATCCGGTCGACCAGACCGTACTCACCGAGGTTGCCCAGGTTCGCGCCGAACGAGTTCGTGGTGACGCAGTCCGCGCCCGCTTCCAGGTAGGCCTCGTGCACGCCGGTCACGATGTCCGGCCGGGTCACGTTCAGTATCTCGTTGCAGCCTTCGTGGCCGGCGAAGTCATCGAGCGTGGCGTTACTCGCCTGGAGCATGGTGCCCATCGCCCCGTCGGCCACCACGACTCGCTCGGCCAGGACCGCCCGTAGTGTGCTCATCAGCATCTATCCTAGATTGCTGCCGCGGCGTGTCCCCCGGATTACGGCCGGATGGCCGCGGACACGCCAACGCTCACCCAATGAGTAAGCCCGACCACGTAGTCTGTTACAGGAAGGCCTGAGCGTTGGGGAGGTGGGGAGTCATCGAGTTCAACGACATCGGCGAACTCACCTCTCCGGTCGCCATCGCGGGATTCGAAGGCTGGAACGACGCGGGCGAGGCGGCCAGCGGGGTGGTCAACCACCTGGGCATCGCCTGGCAGGCGACCCCGATCGGCGCCATCGATCCTGAGGATTTCTACGACTTCCAGGTCAACCGGCCGGTGGTCGAGATCGAGGACGGCCGTACCAAGCGGCTTATCTGGCCCACGACCAGGATCTCGCTGGCGCGGGCCCAGCCCCTTGACCCCCGCGATCCGGCCGATGAGCCCGTGCCGCCCACCGGGTTGTCCCGCGACGTGGTCCTCGTGCACGGCATCGAGCCGAACATGCGCTGGCGGGCGTTCAGCGAGGAACTCGTGCAGGGCCTGGAGAGCCTGGGCGTGGAGCTGGTCATCCTGCTCGGCGCGCTGCTGGCCGACGCCCCCCACACCCGCCCGGTGCCGGTATCGGTCGGCTCGTCAAGCGCGAGGCTGGCCAGCGAGGTCGCCGGCGTCGGCCGGGTTGACTACAAGGGCCCGACCGGGATCATCGGGGTGCTTCAGCACACCTGCACCGGCGCTGGCCTGCCCACGGTCTCGCTGTGGGCACAGGTGCCGCACTACGTGGCTCAGCCGCCCAGCCCGAAGGCCACCCTCGCGCTGCTGCGCGGCGTGGAGGACATCCTGGACGCGCCGCTGCCGCTGGCCGACCTCCCCGAGGAGGCGCGGGCCTGGGAACGGGGCGTGGACGAGCTCGCCCAGCAGGATTCCGAGGTCGCCGAGTACGTCAGGACGCTCGAGGAGGCCAAGGACGCGATGGACCTGCCCGAGGCCAGCGGCGACGCCATCGCCCGCGAATTCGAGCGCTACTTCAGGCGCCACCGTGGCGCCGGAGGATCGTCGGGGCCTGTCTGACCTAGATCTGTCTGGCCTAGATCTGTCTGGCCTAGATCTGTCTGGCCTAGATCGGGGGCCAGGGGACGGCGGGCCAGTCCGCGGGCGGGTAAGGGTGGACGCGGTGCTTGAGCAGGGTATCGACCCTGATCTTGGTGGCGTCGACCTCGCTCGCGGTCAGCAGCGAGGAAAGCTCGGCGGTCAGGTTGCCGTCGGTGAGCTGCGCGTTGAGGCGGCGCAGCGCCTCGACCGAGCGCCGGGGCAGGCCCTTGCCCCGCCACTGCCACAAGACGGTGCGCAGCTTGTAGTCCTCGGCGAAACAGACCCCGTGGTCGCAGCCGTACAGGTGCCCGTCGGGCATGGGCAGCAGGTGGCCGATCTTCCTGTCGGCGTTGTTCACCACCGCGTCGAACACCGCCATGTCGCGCAGGCCGGCGTGATCGGTACGGCGAGACAGCGCGATGCGGTCCACGCTGGTGTCGTGGTCGATCCACAGCTGGCACATGCCGGGCCCGAACGGTCCCTCCCGCATGACTGTCGGCGGGACCACGTCCCAGCCGGCCGCGCGGGACACGACGTAGGCGGCCACCTCGCGGCCGGCCAGCGTGCCGGCCGGGAAGTCCCACAATGGCCGCTCGCCCGCGATCGGCTTGTAGACGCAGGCGACCTTGATCGTCTGCCCGGTCCTCGCGCCCCTGCCGTCCGGCGCGATCGTGCAGTACAGGGTGGCATTCGACGCGTCGACCAGCCGGCCTTCGACCTCAAGCTTGCCCTCGGCGAGCAGCCCGAGCACGGCGTGCTCCCCCTCAGGTATCGTCCCCCCCGGACCGGCAGGGTCAAGCATGGCTGACGCGGTGACCGTTCTGCCGCGGGCAGATGTGTCCCTCGGTTTCCAGCGGAAGGCCACACAGCGGGCAGGGAGGACGTCCGGCCGCGACAATCTTGGCCGCGCGCTGGGCGAAGGCACGCGCGGCGCCGGGGGTGATGCGGACGCGAAGCACTCCAGGCCCATCGGGGGGAACGTCGTCGGCCAGCGGCTCGACCGGCTCGTCCGATTCCTCCTGCGCCTCGATGACGACCATGCCGCCGTCTCCGTCCCAGGCCAGGGCGATCGGCCCGACCCGGAAATCCTCGACAAGCGGCAGGTCAAGCGGTCCGTCATCCTCGAGCGAGGCCGGCGCGACGGCTGGCACCTCGGGCGATCCACCGGTCCGGCGGAGCACCTCGTCCAGGAGCTCGTCGATGCGCTCAGCCAGCAAGCTCACCTGGAACTTCTCAAGGACGACGCTGGTCACCCGGCCGCTGGCGGTGGCCTGCAGGTAGAAGACGCGCTCTCCTGGCTGCCCCACCGCGCCGGCCACGAACCTGTCCGGCGGGTCATAGAAGTAGACCGGCATAGCTCTATCCTCGCGTGTCCGCCGACTGTTGACGACTAGCAGGGGCCGAGGACGACCCTGGGGGCGTCGGGGATGAAGCGATCGCGGGCGCCACGCCGGCCGCACCGATCGTGTCGGCCCGGCCGTCAGGCCGGCCGTTCACGCGGCCGGCCTCGCCGGAGCCGCCCCCGACCGCCGCGTCACTGGCCGCGAGGTCGCCCGTCCCAGGCTTGTGCCGGACGTGCGGCAAGAGGTCATCGACCCCACCCCCTCTGTCGTTCATCCGGACCAGGAACGGCCGCAGCGGCGTATACCTGATCACGGTCAGTGAGCAGGGATCGGCTTGGATCCGCTGGTACTGATCGAGGTGCAATCCCAGGCTATCGGCCACGATGGCCTTGATGACATCGCCGTGGGAGCAGATCAGGTACGTGGCGCCCGGGCCCAGCCTGGCGTTCCAGTCCCGCACCGCGGCCACCGCCCGGTGCTGTACGTCCGGCATCGACTCCCCGCCCGGACCTGGGAACGTCACCGCGCTGGGGTGTGCCTGCACCACGCGCCAGAGTTGTTCCCTGGCGAGCTTGCGCAGCGGCCGCCCGGTCCAGTCCCCGTAGCGGCACTCACCGACCCGGTCGTCGGTGATGACCTGCTGGCCGTCCCGGCCCGCGGCGATCGCCGCCGCGGTCTGCAGGCAGCGTTCCAGCGGACTGCTGACGATGGCGTCAAGCCGGAGCGGGGCGAGCCGGGCCGCCAGCGCGGCCGCCTGGGCCCGGCCGCGGTCGTCGAGCGGGATACCCGGCATCCATCCGGTCAGCACGTGACCGGTCGACGCCGTGAGCCCATGCCGCACCAGCAGAACGGTCGTCACGCTCTATAACTTACCGGGGGGCAGAGGCCCCCCGGACCCCCACGCACGGGGGGCTGCCCCGCCCCCCGTACCCCCCCGGGCCCCCTCAAGGGGGGCTTCCAGGCCGCTCCGGGCCTTGGATGATGAAAGCGGCGGTGCCGAACTGGAGCAGGTCTCCGGGGCGGACGGGGACGGGATCGCGGACCAGCCAGCCGTTTACCCGGGTGCCGTTGTGGGAGCCGAGGTCGCTGAGCAGCCAGCCGTCCTCGCTGCGATCGAGTTGGGCGTGGTAGCGCGATACCGACAGGTTGGCGATGCGAAGGTCGCAGTCCTGGGTCCTGCCGATGGTGAAGCTGGTCCCCCGCCCCGGCGGGAAGACCATCGGCGCAGGAAGACCCGGATCACCCTGACCGCCATGAGCACCGGCCCAGGGTGCGGGCGGCGGCGGCCACCCTCCCGCGTCGGGTACGCCGCGGGACACCCACGTGCCGGGGGCAGCCTGCCCCGGCGGGTACCAGTCCGCCCCTGCGCCGTCTGGTCCGGTGGGGTTCTGGTCGCGGCGGCGGAACGCGGCCCGCACCCGGGCCATCAGTCGCGCCCGCCGTGGCGGCAGGTCGGTGAACAGGCCTGTCAGCTGGCCGCGGCTCCGCGCGCCCAGGGCGCTTTGCATGCGGAACATGAAGGTGTCGTGCGAGAGACGGCCCTCGACGAACTCCTGGCGGAGCGCATCGATGGCGCGGTCACGCTCAGCGTCGGAGGCGCGCAGATATTCGGGCGTTGCGGGCGTGTCCGCCGCGGACCCTCCCATGAATGGAGTATCGACACCAGCGGTCCCGGGGGCAAGTGGAAGCCGCGGATATCTGCGCCCTGGGGCCAGCTCAGGCGGTGGTCATGGCGTGGGTGCCCACGGGCGAGCCGTCCGGGGTCTGCAGGGGGAAGTGGCAGGCGGCCACGTGACCCGGGCCGAACGAGCGGAGCTTAGGCTCCTCGGCGGCACAGATCTCCTGCGCGAACTGGCACCTGGTGCGGAACCTGCACCCCGACGGCGGGTTCACCGGGCTCGGCAGCTCGCCCCTGATGGCGGCGCCCTTTTTGGCCCGCTCGACGGACGGCTTGGGCACCGGGATGGTGGCGATCAGGCCTGACGTGTACGGATGCGCGGCGCGCTCGTAGATGTCCTGCGCGGAGCCAAGCTCGACCAGCTTACCCAGGTACATGACGCCGATCCGTTCGGCCATGTACTTGACTACGGCCAGGTCGTGCGAGATCACCACGTAGGTCAGCCCGTGCGAGGCCTGCAGGCGCTTCATCAGGTTAAGCACCTGCGCCCGGATGGACACGTCAAGCGCGCTGACCGGCTCGTCGGCCACGATGAGCCGCGGATTCAGGGTCAGCGCCCGGGCCAGGCCGATGCGCTGGCGCTGACCGCCGGAGAACTCGTGAGGGTAACGTTCCACCGCGTTGCGCGGCAGCCCGACCTCGCTGAGCAGCTCGAAGACCCGATCCCGCTGCGCCCGCTTGCTGCCGAGATGCTGCACCGCGAGCGGCTCGCCGATGATGGCGCCGACCCGCATCCTCGGGTCGAGCGACGAGTGCGGGTCCTGGAACATGAGCTGGAGGTCACGGCGCTTGCGCCGGAGGTCGGCCCCGTGCAGCTTGGACACGTTCATGCCGGCCAGGGTCACCGCGCCTGAATTCGGCTTCTCCAGGGCCACGATCATCTTGCCTATCGTGGTCTTGCCGCACCCGGACTCTCCCACCAGGCCGAACGTGGTCCCGGCCGGCACCGAGAAGGACACGTCCGATACGGCCTTGACGCTGGCCACCTTGCGCTGCAGCACGCCCGAGGTGATGGGGTATTCCTTCACCAGGTTGGTGATCTCGAGCAGCGGCGCGGCGCCGCCCGCGTGGCCCCCGCCCGCCGCGGCCGCGTCGACCCCGCGCTCGGCCACCTCGAGGCGGCCGTCGGCCGTCACCTCGATGCCGGCCGCCACCACGAGGGGCTCTTCCTCTTGAGCCGCCCGAACCCCGTCGGCGGGTCGGGTCTGCCCGGCCGCCCCGGCTTCGTCAAGCTCGGCATCGTCCAGCTCG
>Ga0187783_10002469_pt1 | contig 13710 bp, 10 predicted proteins | sample 1015_SJ02_MP02_2_FD_132471 | JGI IMG/M metagenome (GOLD analysis project Ga0187783, IMG submission 132471) | Tropical peat soil microbial communities from peatlands in Department of Meta, Colombia - 1015_SJ02_MP02_20_MG | ecosystem: Environmental > Terrestrial > Soil > Wetlands > Peat | place...
GCTTTTGGCCTATATTTTGTTTGGGCCGACCGAGAATAGCCTGACCTATTTGAGGGAGGGACGAACAAAATATAGGCCAAAAGAACAAGCGAAAGCGTTCGGAAATTTATGTTAAGCGCTGTATTATTCATAATATTCCTCTAGTGTGCGCTGACGCGCTATTAGACCGATATCGATTGCACCTCGTTTTTCAAGCCCTATTGGCCTGTCAGATAGTCCACTAAGGTTCTGACGCCGAAGCCCACGCCGCCTGTCGGGAGATAAGCATGCGGCTTATTATTAGTGGCCGGGCCAGCTATGTCCAAGTGAGCCCATTTGGTGCCCTGGTCCACAAAGTGTTCCAAAAACAGAGCGGCGGTGATGGCGCCGCCGTAGCGGTCCCCGCAGTTTTTAATGTCGGCCAGGGGAGATTTAAGGACCTCTTTGAGTGCTGGGTTAAGCGGCAGACGCCAATAGGCTTCGCCCACTGTCACGCCTGATCCTAGAATCGCTTCAAACAGACCATCATCGTTGGCAAAAATGCCTGCGGTTTTCACGCCCAAAGCCACCATGCAGGCCCCAGTTAGCGTGGCGATATCGATTATGGTATCGGGTTTGTCGTGATCGATAGCATAGGTGAAAGTGTCGGCCAGTATTAGTCTACCCTCGGCGTCGGTATTGTTGATTTCGACCGTAAGGCCCTTGCGCGAGATCAAAATATCCCCCGGGTGATAAGCATGCGGCCCAACCCCGTTTTCCACCAAGGCCATATAACCGATTACTTCCACGCGCGGAGCAAGCTTGCCAAGTGCATACATGGTTCCTAAAACGGCCGCCGCCCCCGACATGTCTATCTTCATATCAAGCATGCCCTCCGCTGGCTTAATATCTAGTCCACCAGAATCAAAGGTTACCCCTTTGCCCACGAGAACTATCTTTCGCTTGCTCGACCTCCGTGGTTTGTAGTGTAGCCGGACAAGGCGCGGCGGCGAGGCCTCCAATGCGGCGCTGGCCACAGCAAGCATGAGAGCCATTTTCTCTTTTTTCAGCCGCTTTTCATCGAGTACCTCAATAGCTAGGCCAGCCTCTTGGCTTATGGTCTTTGCGTGTTCGGCAAATTTGACGGGATTTAGTACTAAGGGGCCCTCGTTGATGAGATCTCGCGCTAGACAGACGCCCTGCGATATGATTTCCGCTCGACTAATGCCGCGCTTTTGTTCGGCCGTGGGTGCGGTGGGCAGATGAATTTCAATCTCATTTACTGGATTGGTCTTCTTGTCTTTGGTCTGATAGCGGTCAAATTGATAGCTCGCTAGTTGGATGCCCTCGGTTAAGGCCTGTACGACATCAAACAATGGAACGGTGGTCTTTTCGGGAAGGGCTATATCAAGCTTTTTCACCCGTTTTTTATGCGCCAACCTGAAGGACTCGCCTCCCGCGCGACGAAATAAATCGACGCTTTGTTCATGCGCCAGGCCAAGCCCCAAAATACCCACGGATTTAGCTTTGGCCTTGCCCAAGGTCGACGTTATGAAGCTTTGGCCTTCATCGGCGCTAAAGCCTTCGTCTTTGGCGCCGCTCACCAAATAGCCCAAGACCTGCCCATCGAGCTCCTTAATAACCTCACCAATTTCAAATAGATTGGTCTTTTGGGTCTTTTCATTACTCTTTGCTGTACTATTGGGAAGCTTGAAAGTAAGGCCAATTAATAAGTCGCTAATGCCCGCTAGGTTTCCGGGCTTTTGCAATGCAATCTTCATAATTTCCTCGGAGGCTATGCCCAATGCGGGCAAGCTTCGCTGTAGTGGCATTTATTTCAATTGAAAAGAGGTTGATGTTGACCCACCGATCAAATCAAAATCATAGATCTGACTTGCTCCCAAAATGGGAGCATGATATATACTTATGAATGCGAGTCATTGCGATAAAAATGCTCAGCGATTTTTGGCGAAAACCTGGCATGGAAGATGCGGAGCAGCCGTTAAAATCCTGGTACGCTGAAGCCGTAAAAGCTAACTGGCGTAGGCCTAGCGACATAAAAGAGCTCTATCGCCATGCAAGTTTTGTCAAAGATCGGGTGGTTTTCAATATTGCGGGCAATAAATATCGTCTGGTCGTTTTTGTCCGATATTGCTCGCGCACCGTTTATATTCGTTTTGTTGGTACCCATAAACAATGTGACAAAATAGATGTAGAGGAGGTATAATATGTATATTAAACCCATAAGAACAAAAGCGGATTATAGTAATGCGTTAAGGAATATTAATAAGTTATTGGGTGCCAAACCAAAATCACCACAAGCGGACGAGCTTGAAGTATTAACCGTTCTTGTAGAAGATTATGAAAGAAAGCACTTCCCAATTGATCCACCAGATCCGATTGAGGCTATTAAGTTTCGCATGGAGCAAATGGATTTAAGCAAGAAGGATTTGGAAGCGTGCATAGGTTCCCGAGCTAGAGTTTCTGAAATCCTTAACCACAAGCGACGTCTTACCCTCACCATGATTAGATCACTCCATAACCGGCTCGGTATACCTGTTGAGGCGCTGATCGGCTAACTGCAACTATAGAGCAAAAGACCTACGAGATTTATTGGAGTGCCCCGCTTACTGACCCTTTCAGGCCAATTTTTATCAATTTTGTCCCACGTATCCTGAGACATATGGGTTTTTGCAATGTAATCTTCATAATTTCCTCGGAGGCCATGCCCAATTCGGGCAAGCTTCGCTTTAGTGGCATTTATTTCAATTCAAAAGAGGGCAGTGCGGTTATGGGTGAACGGCAATCAAAAATTCTTGGCGGAACCATGCTCATTGCAGGTACGAGTATTGGTTCAGCAATATTGGCGATGCCGATTATGACTGGACTGTTTGGGTTTTTGGGGACCATCGTCATCATGATTGCCTGCTGGCTCTTCATGTACTGGACAGCCACCCTTATCCTGGAAGCCGTTTTACAATTTGACGACGGGGCAAGTTTTATTAGCATGGCCCGTGCGGCACTCGGAAAGCTGGGTGCAGGCGTCACTTGGTGCACATTTTTATTTCTTTTCTACTCTCTGGTAGCGGCCTATCTTCGGGGAAGCGGTCATATAATGATCGACGCTCTCGAAGGCATCACGCAAATCGAATTGCCCAAATACTTTGATATATTACCCCTGCTGATCATCTTTGCCCCCTTCATCTATTTTGGTTTGTCCATCGTTGATCACCTAAACCGATATCTGATGATAGGAATGTTTCTCACCTATGGCGTCATTATTATTTGGTTAATTCCTCTCATCCAGCCCGATAGGCTGTTATACGTGAATTGGTCGTTTTCCTTGCTGTCGTTTTCTGTTGTGGTTACGAGCTTTGGCTATCACAATATTATTCCAACCCTGGTCACCTATCTTGAGAGAGACGTAAAGAGCATCAAGGCCTGTCTATTTTTCGGCAGCTTCATTCCTCTGGCGCTCTATGTGATTTGGGAGCTCGCAATTTTAGGCACGCTGCCGGTAAATGGACCCCATGGCTTGGCGCAAGCGTTTAAAGCAGATCAGCCCTTGGCGAGGTTATTAAGATTCGCAGTTCAAAGCGATTTTATTTCGGCGCTAGCGCAAGGATTTTCCATTTTTGCCATCGTCACGTCGTTTTTGGGCGTGGCACAAGGGCTTTTCGATTTTCTCAAAGATGGTTTAAGGGCGGGCACTTCGCACAGTATGCGAATTCTCGCCTTCTTTTTGACCTTTTTACCTCCAGTGTTATTGATCTTAGTGTTCGAGAGCGGTTTTATCGCCTTGCTGGAATATGCGGGCGCCCTAGTCGCCATAATCCTCGGCATCATACCCATACTGATTGTTTGGAGTTTGCGTTCCAAAAAAGGCAAGGCTCTAGAATACCGTGCTCCGGGCAATCGCCTTGCCCTAGCTTTGGGAATCGTATTTTTTGCCTTTGTCGTTATGCTCGTGGTGTTGAAAAACGCGGGCCTCATCAGCTTCAACGTTGATCAATTGATCTAATCGATATCTTCTAACTCTTCTTCTAGATCTAGCCCGGGTTTCACGCGGTCGATTTCCCTTAACAGGAGGCCTCGGACTTCGTCTTTGGTGAGATTTGATGAAGTCTTGAAGCCATCTTGCAGAACGGTTTGCGCAGCCAGGCGCTTTTTTTGTGCGAGAGCCACTACTTCGCCTTCAATGCTATCTTCTGCAATCACTCTGATAACATGGACCGTTTTCTTCTGACCGATGCGGTGAGCTCGATCGATGGCTTGATCCTCCACGGCAGGATTCCACCATGGATCAGCAAAAATCACCGTATCAGCCTGGGTTAAGGTTATACCTGTCCCACCCGCCTTTAGACTGACCACTATCATGCGAGGGCCATGTTCACTCTGAAAGGATTTCACAATCTCATCGCGATTCACCGAGCTGCCATGAAGCCAGGCCGCTCCTCTTTCATCAAGTTCTTTGGCTAAGGAAACAATGTATTCCTGCATTTTTAGAAACTGAGAATAAATGATGATCTTGCGGCCCATCTCGAGACATTCTGCCATGATTTCTTTCAAGGCGATTAGTTTTCCCGATTGTTCGCTAGGAATATCTTTTCCTAATATGAGGGAGGGATGGCAACAGATTTGACGCAGTCGGGTAAGAGCCGACAACAGAGAAAAATGAGTCTCGCCATTTCTTTGAACGTCCGCCGTCATACTGGCAAAAATCGATCCACTCATTTGGTTTACATATTTGCGATAGAGATTTTTTTGTTGCGCGGTTAGCTTGCAATGCACAATGCTCTCTATCTTGGGCGGAAGTTCACTTTCAACTTCAGCTTTGCGCCGTCTCATAACGATCGGAGACAAGAGCGCTTTAAGGCCAAGGGCCGTAGTGCTATCCCCCGATTCAATGGGATGAACGAATTGCTTTTCAAAACGCGGCCGCGGGCCAAGTATGCCATCTTCAACACAATCGAGAATGTTGTAGAGATCGTTCAAATGATTTTCTATGGGTGTGCCGGTAAGCGCGATCCGATGGTCGCAGTTGATGGCCTTCGCAGCCTTAAAGCTGTCTGTCTGCTGATTCCTCACATATTGGGCCTCATCAAGAACGAGAGTGGAAAAAGTCATGGACTTAAGCTTGGTGCCAAAATCTCGTCGCAAAATGGCATAGCTAGTAATCACCACATCGCATTTTGCAAGATCTGAATCTTCGATATTTCTTTCAGGACCATGCCATTTCATTGTGGACAAACTTGGCAAATGAGTGCGTGCTTCTTCCTGCCAGACATCGATAACGCTGGTGGGGCAAACTACCAGCGCCGGCTTTTTCACGTGAGAAAACTCCTTAAGTCGCGCTAGATGGGCGAGCACCATTAAGGTCTTTCCTAAACCCATTTCGTCACCCAAAAGCCCACCAAGTCCCGAACGATGCAAAGCAGAGAGCCAGGAAACCGCATCGTGCTGATAGGGACGCAGGACAGTAACCAAGCCACTAGGCAATCTACGATCGGCTGTTTCTTCCTTAACGGAATAGTTCATAAGAAAATGGTAAAGCTTGGGTTCAGCATCAATTTCTAGCACATCCCCAAAACTATTGAGCAAAAGCGCGATTTGAGCGACCGATTTACTCTTAAATTGGTCGGGCTTTTCTAAGCCCAGGGTTTCAGCAAAATAATTAATGCTGGTGAGAATCTGTGGATTGAGCACGACTAAATGGTCTTCATCGAGAATCAGGACGTTTTCCTTGGCCTGGGCGAAAACCTTAAAACCAGCCTCGGTCTTGTCAAATTCATCGGATATACCCAAAGCGGTATCCACTCTTTTTGGCCTTTCCTCTGAAGAGCGCAGCAGCAACGTTAGCTTTTGACCGAGTTCTATTATGGTTGGGCGGGCGTGGTCGTCAAGCTTGATAAAATTAGGCAAGCGTCCCTTTTCGCTGATGGTCTTTAAAAGCTTAAATGCGTCATCACCAACCAATTCAAAACCGTCATGAAGCCGTGCTGGGCTTGCGCCTAATTGATAGAGAAAATTTCTTGCCGCCGTTTCTTTTGCCGCTGGTCTTTTTAGGAGGGTAGGTATGTCAACATTATCCACGTATTTTTCTTCGTCGAGGCTATTAGGGGCAAGAACATGTATCGTAGGAATGGCACCGGTACTCTTTATTTCCACTTCGTCAGCGAAATTGCCATATGAAATCTGCGTGACTAAATGGGCTCGTGCGCACATCTTCTTGGCTAAATCATCAATATCGAGCAACAAGCGTAAGAGGATTTGGCTTGAATCGGATTCGTTTGCCACTTGGTCCAAGCACGAGAAATCAATGCCGAGCCGAGACAAGGCATAGAACATCTGCCGAGATTCCTTTTGACACAGACCCAATAATGGCAGGCTTGGGGAATTTACAATGGCTTCGGCTTCCATCTGGGTAATATGCGGTGCGATCAAATAGAGTTTAAGATCTTCATCGAGCACATGAGCGTTAACGTCGCCAAAAAACAGCGGTTTTTTTATTGGCTCCCCGCCTTCCTTCAACAAGGAGAATTCTATAGCAGCCTCTTTGGTGAAAGCATTCTTCAAAGAGGCTATGATGCGCGCTGTTTGTTTGGCGAAGCTGATGACTCCGCCGCCCACTATTTCAAACGGAATGGCCGCACAAAATGGTAAGAGGGTACCGAAGGCCAAATGGTCAAGAGAAAATTCTCCCCTAATCTTCAAAGGTTTGGCCATTTTTAAAAAGAGTTCGAGAACCTTCTGCTCCCGAGGCAAAATCAAATTGGCGTTATGGATGACATCATAGGGATCGCTGATGGAATTACTCTGGGCGCCAATGTGGACTCGGGCGTGGCAATTTTCGTTCTTTAGAGGAAGTTTATTAAAGGAAAACCACATCCTACTAGGGGATTGTCGAATTTCGTCACTCAAACGCAACCAAGAATAAGGGGGGTACTTCACAAAGCAACTCACTTAAATAAATAAAAACTTTAACAGTATAAGCTTACTAAACAAAAGGTCCAGGCCTTGGTAGTGTGCACACAAGGCGCACGCATTTGGGGTGAAGAGCGCGATGGAAGAAAAGCTAGTTTTACCATTGTTGAAAAGAGCTTGCGATATTTCGTTGAAGGCCTACGCACCCTATTCCGGATTTGGTGTGGGCTGCGCGGTTTTGCTAAAGGATGGCCGTATCATTGAAGGCGTCAACGTAGAAAACGCAAGCTATCCAGTGACTCTATGCGCTGAACGCGCGGCCCTGGCACAAGTGGTGACACAGGGTCTGATACACCTGGTTTCGGCAATAGCCATAGTCACGAAGGCGGTACCACCAGTATTTCCCTGCGGCATGTGTCGGCAGTTTATGGACGAGTTGCTGCCCAAAAACACCCCCATCATTGTTGGTGGTCACGATGGACAATGGCTTAAAAGCGACATCGCGGAGCTTTTACCCTATTCATTTAACAGAAATAGCCTAGAAGCGGAGCTTTGATTGATGGCTAATAAGGGAGTAAAGCTCACCCCCATGATGGAGCAATGGCACAAAGCCAAAGCGCAGCATCCCGATGCTATTTTACTATTTCGCATGGGGGATTTTTATGAGCTTTTCGGCCAAGATGCCATTACCGCAGCTCCCCTTTTAAACCTGACCCTCACCTCCAGGGACAAGGAAAAGTCCGGTCTTAAGATGGCTGGTTTTCCGTTTCATGCAGCGGAAAGTTATATAGTTAAGTTGATTGAGCAGGGACAAAAGGTCGCCATTTGCGAACAGCTGGAAGACCCCAAATTAAGCCGCGGCGTGGTGAGACGTGGCATCACCAATGTAATTACCCCCGGCACTGCCCTTGATACCGATGCAATAAATCTCGGAGAGTTTTCCTTTCTTCTGAGCCTTGCCTGTCATCAATCAGATATGGCGCTCTGCGCGCTCGACTTGGCAACGGCCACATTCAATGTCACTTCTTCCACAACCGTCGACAATATTATTCAAGAAGCTTTGCGGATAGCGCCCAAGGAATTGATCATATCGCGAGACGATGAAAGGGCTCTAGAACTTGGTGAGCGCTTGGCTAAAGAACTCCGGCAAAAAAAGCCCTTACGCATCGAAAGCCGGGAGGCGTTCAAACAAAATACGCGCGATCTTAGAACAATTTCTCTGGGCGAAGCAGAGCAAAAGGCAAGCCATCTGGTTTTGAACTATCTCGCTGAATTGAAGGGTAATTTGCCCACTCATCTTGATTGCCCACGAAAATACTCCATCGATGCTCAGCTGCTGTTAGACGCGCCAACGCGGGTTAATCTCGATCTTTTGCCCGAGAAGAAAGGTGAACGCCATAATCTATTCTCTATACTCGACGATGCAAAAACTGTGATGGGCAGAAGAGCACTGTATCAAACAATCAAAGCGCCCCCCACTGATATGGCGGAGATAGAGTTTCGCCACAACATTGTGGATGAGCTAAGTCGCCTGGAAAAAATCCGCGGGCTCATTAGAGACGTCTTGGCTCGATGTTATGACGTGGAGAAATTAACCGCGCTTTTGGCTTCGATGCGGATTAGCCCTAGAGGGTTGGCTCAACTACGCGACTCCTTAATTTCTGCGCAAGAGATCTTCTCATTGATCCGCATGTCGCCGGCCGATCACGTAAAAGGCCTGTTGCACGAAGTGCCCTACCTGGACGAATTGGTCAGGGAACTTGCGCAAGCTTTGGTCGAAGAGCCCCCCCTCAACCTGCGCGATGGCGGAGTGTTCAAAGAAGGCTATGACAAGGAATTGGATGAATTAAGAAGTCTGGTCGAAAGCGGCAGAGTTAGGCTTTTGGCGCTCGAGGATAAAGAGCGTCGAGAGTCGGGTATTCCATCGCTAAAAGTGAAATTTACTAGGGTTTTTGGTTATTATATCGAGATTACTCGCACCCATTTGGAAAAGGTCCCAGAACACTACCGGCGAAAACAAACCGTGGCTAACGGCGAGCGTTATGTAACTGAAGAGTTGAGCGAGCTCGAGCTTAAAATGAATAACGCGGAAGCCAACGCTCTGGCGCTTGAGGAAAGAAGGTTCCTCGAATTCACGAAAAACTTGAGCATCAGCGCACCATGGCTCGTCGGCCTGGGTCGGCTCATTGCCATGCTAGATATGCTGAGCTGTTTTGCTGAGCTTGCCAAAGTCCGTAACCTGGCGAGGCCAAAAATGCTTGAGGCTAAAGAGGGCACGGTAAATATCGTGCAAGGCCGCCATCCCATCGTTGAGGAGAATATGAGCAAAGATGGCGCCTATTTCGTGCCAAATGACGTTGTGCTCGATCGAAAAGGCTGTTCCCTCATGTTGATCACCGGGCCAAACATGGCGGGAAAGAGCACCATCATGCGCCAAGTGGCTCTGATACAGATTATGGCGCAAATAGGTTCTTTTGTGCCGGCGCGCGAAGCAACCCTTAGTATTTGCGATGCTATTTTTGCTCGTGTTGGTGCATCAGATGATTTATCCACTGGTCGTTCTACTTTTATGGTGGAGATGACCGAAACGGCGAGCATATTAAAAAATGCCACAGCTAACTCACTGATATTGCTTGACGAAATTGGCCGTGGCACGAGTACCTACGACGGATTGTCGATTGCTCAGGCAGTTGCCGAATATATTCACGATGAGCTAAAAACTCGCACGCTTTTTGCTACCCACTATCACGAGCTCACCAAGCTTCAAAAGCATTTGCGGGGGTTTAGAAATTTTCACGTGGAAATTGAGGACGGGGGAAGCGAAATCAGATTCTTATACTCCTTAAAGAGCGGGCCGTGTTTGAAGAGTTTTGGAATTCACGTAGCCAAATTGGCAGGTCTGCCAGGAACGGTTCTCGCGCGGGCGCACCAAGTGTTATCGACTCTTGAGGACGGAGTGGCACCCGCTTCCGTCATCGGGAAAGATCCCCACAGTCAGCTCGATCTGTTCTGTCAGGAAAGAAAGACAACGGAATCAAAAGAACTTATGGAAATCATTGATAAAATTATTCACATCGATGTTGGCCGCATCACGCCCTTACAGGCGCTCACCAAATTAGCGGCCTGGCAAACGATCTTACGCTCTAGATTCGCAGATCGGGAATCGACAACTGGCTCCCATCCGCGTATGTAAACATCGCGCAGAACTGTGTCGCCCCGCGGCTTGACCGCGGGGTCCATACACTGCGCTGGATCCCGCGGTCAAGCCGCGGGACGATCTGAATGGATTAATTTATGCAACAAAATACAGTTTATTGCAGGCGCCTCAAGCAAGAATTAGAGGCTCTACCTGAGGCGCCAATACCTGGCTCTCTTGGTGAAATTATTTGGCGCAATATCTCGGCTCAAGCATATAGCGATTGGCTAGAAGTGGAGATTAAAATTATTAATGAAGAGCGCCTCGATTTAAGCGAAGAAGCTGAGCAGGAGCGGCTTTTTCGACAAATGCTCGCCTACCTGAACTTAGAAGATTTAGTGGAGTGAACTTATTCGCGAGATTTTCGGTAATATTAGGGATCTAAAACCCCAGCAAGAAAAGGCGATCCGTAGCCTGTTTGATGCTCACGTTGCTTCATTGGACATCGTGTCGGTGAGTCTCGCAAGGAAACTGTCCAATGCGGCCTTTATCAGCCGGCGTCAAGTCGGAGTATTGCTTAATCGCAAAGGCGAAGTGCATTCGGTTATGGTGGGTGATGCCACGCGTCTATATCTTCCCGATATTGGCCGATTGCGCGGGGCGAGCACTCGTTTACGTGGGCTGAGATTAATTGTCGCCCGACCAACTCCTCTTAACGTCTTGGACGCGCAATTCACCCTAAGTCATGATTTTAAAACCGACTTAGAAAAGCTGAGGCTTGACGCTGTGGTGGAAATCGATGCATGTCGAGACAAAGTAGACGGACCTTTGGTACTTGGCCATCTGGCCGTGGATAAGTTTCGAGATGAAGAAAAGCTCCTTCCTGTGATTCTTGGCTTTCGCTCGGTGCATGAGATTAAGACTTCGCTTTCGGATCTTATCGACAGCATCAACCAAGACTTACGCGATCACGGTCGCGCCAAGGAAGTGGCGCAGGCAGAAGAGAGCTTTCAAGATCGGGCGATTCTGGTTGGGGTTTACCAAACAGGTAAAAAGGAAGGGCAGATGTCCATGGCAGAGCTTTCTGAACTTGCCCGTTCTGCTAGGGTCGCTGTCGTGGAAAGCATCTTTCAGTGGCGTCCTAAATCCTACCCAAAGACTTTGATTGGACCAGGTAAACTTGAAGAAATTTGTTTGCGCGCGCTATCGCTGGGCGTAGAGACCCTAATCTTTGATTTAGATCTGACACCATCCCAGCTGATGAATATTACCGATCTAACCGATCTAAAAGTTTTGGATCGTACCATGCTGATCTTGGATATCTTCGCGCAAAGGGCTGTTACCCGCGAAGGCAAACTGCAGGTGGAAATGGCTCAACTTAGTTATTCCTTGCCCAGGCTGGCCCAAAAGCAGACGGGCCTTTCTCGCTTGACGGGGGGCATTGGGGGCCGTGGTCCTGGAGAAACCAAACTTGAAATAAATCGTCGTCGAGTGAAGGAGCGTCTGGCCCGGCTAGAAGACGAACTCGATCGTATTAGAAAGCAACGAGAGCTTAGGCGCAAAGTGCGAAAAGCCAATCTTTTGCCCACCTTGGCTATCGTTGGCTATACCAATGCTGGCAAGTCAACGCTCATCAACGCATTGTCAGGCTCCAATATCTACGCCAAGGACGAACTCTTTGCCACGCTCGATCCCCATTCGCGAAGGCTTAGATTTCCTCATGACCAGGAGGTCTTGATCACGGACACGGTGGGTTTTATCAATCACCTGCCCGAAAGCCTGATGAAAGCGTTTATGGCGACCCTGGAGGAGCTTAACGATGCAGACATCATGCTTCATGTAGTAGATATCGCAAATCCCAATTATCTTATGCAAATTCAGGTGGTTGAAAAGGTGCTCTGCGATCTTGAACTTGATGCCAAGAACACTATTCTTGTGATTAATAAGATAGACCAGCTATCAAAAGAAGAGCTTATAGAACGAAGAAAAACACTGCGCGGCCTAGCAATTTCAGCGGTCACGGGACAGGGCCTTCCGGACCTCATTGATACAGCCTCACAAATCCTTGTCGCCAAGGGCTCGCAAGCCTTAGAGAAACCGGGCGATTCCAGCAAAAAAGCGGCGCTTGAGGTGGCTTTTGATGAGCGCGGGCAAGAACGCCCTCGCTTTACAAAGCGTAATTGAGTTGCTAGGGGCAAGCCAGGTACCACCTAGAGCTTGTGTCGCAAACTTGCGGCTTTTAGCAAAAATCTCATGCCAAGTTAAGTATTTGTGAGGGTACCGGCCGGGCGTTTTAATATGTGACGCCTGTGCCTGGAAGCGCGGAATTTATTTTGGCTGTGCGTTAGGGCGAAATGGAAGAGTTTGTTATTGAATTGAGTCCCGAAGAGGAGCTGCTTAGGCAGGTAATTGAGCCCTTGCTCGAAAGTGAAGGTTTTGAGCTTATACGTATCAGGCTCAAGAAGTCGCGAGTAAAATCGATTCTGGCGATTTTTATTGACACGCTCAATCGCAAGAACGGCGTGGTCTTAGAAAATCTATCAGATATGTCTCGATTTTTATCCGACGTTTTAGATGCCAATTTTGCTGAAGGCGCAATTTTACGTGGGCGCTATGATCTGGAGGTTTCGAGCCCAGGGCTTGATCGACCACTGTCAAAGCCTTCACATTTTAAGGACGCGGTTGGTGAAAAAATTAAGCTGCGGCTCAAACTTGCTCACGAAAGCGGTGCAAAAAACCTGGGTGGTGTTTTACGAGAGGTAACACGCGAAGGCGTGATAGTTGAGCCCGATCATATGAAGGAAGAAAACCTTTCGATTTTTTATAGAGATATGGCCGAGGCCCATGTCGTCTTTGATTTCACCAGTCTGGATACGCATAAGACGGCCAAGGCAGGGAAATAGATTTTTGAAGGATGGTAATGGAGATAACCCATGAAACTTGAGCAACTGGATTTAGGTGCCGTGCTAGAGCAGGTTGGCCGAGAAAAGAATATCAGCAAGGAAGTTCTCATTGCGGCGCTAGAAGATGCTATGTTGAGCGCGGCCCGAAAAAACCTCGGTCTCGATGCCGATTTAGAGGCCAAATATAATGAAGATGCCGGCGAAGTAGAAGTTTACGAATTTCTCAGGATTATTAAGGACGATGGGGAAAAGAAGCCGGGCGAAATCTATTTTAAGGACGCCTTGAAACTGGATCCAGAGCTCACTGAAGAAGCGGTGGGAGAGGATCTCGGCGTTAAGCTCGAATCCAAGGAATTTGGTAGAATTGCAGCGCAAAATGCCAAGCAAATTATTGTTCAACGCGTGCGAGAGGCCGAACGATTAATTGTTTATAACGAATATAAGGACCGCAAGGGCGAAATCGTTACAGGAACGGTGCGGCGTTTTGAACGCGGCGACGTGATTGTCGACCTGGGTAGAGCAGAAGCGGTTTTGCCGACTTCAGAACAGATTCCCAAAGAGAATATCCGGATTCATGACCGGCTTGTGGCCTATGTGGTCGATGTATTGGAAGTGTCTCGCGGTGCGCAAATTATCCTATCCCGTACCCACCCCAATTTGGTGGTCAAGTTATTTGAGCAAGAAGTCCCTGAAATCGCTGAGGGCATTGTTACCATCGAAAACGCGGCGAGAGAGCCGGGATTTAGGACAAAAATCTCCGTTCGATCAAAGGACTCGGATGTGGACCCC
>Ga0187783_10002470_pt1 | contig 13709 bp, 12 predicted proteins | sample 1015_SJ02_MP02_2_FD_132471 | JGI IMG/M metagenome (GOLD analysis project Ga0187783, IMG submission 132471) | Tropical peat soil microbial communities from peatlands in Department of Meta, Colombia - 1015_SJ02_MP02_20_MG | ecosystem: Environmental > Terrestrial > Soil > Wetlands > Peat | place...
AGCCGGTACTTGTCGTCGACACCGCTCAGCTCCTGCTCGATCCGCCCGACGAGGAGCTTCTCGGGCGACTTGAGGTGGAGCCGGGCCTCGATGTCCTCGAAGCTGGAGAACGGGAGGCGCTTGCGCTCGTCGACGATCTGCTGCATCGTCTTCTTCCCGATCCCCGGCAGGAGCTCGAGCAGGTGGAAGCGGCGGGAGACGGCCGGCGACTCGTTGAAGAAGCGCAGGTAGCGCGGCGCATTCGCGCGCACGATCCGTTCGAGCGTCGCCGGTAGCTCGGCGCGCCCGGCGACGGTCAGCTCGTCGTAGCCGATGCGACGGCGGACGTGGTCGATCGGGGGCGGCGCCCCGTCGATCGGCACCAGCGCGATGCGGCCGCCGCTCGCGAGCCTCGCGCCCGTGCGTGGCACGAGCTCGAACAGCTTGAGCTCGTCCTCACCGATCGCGAGGGCGAGGGGCTCCCGGTGGAAGCCGCGCTCGGTCTGCCGGCCGTTCGGCAGGTAGTCCAGAATGTACGCGTAGTTCTCCACGGGTCCGACCCCCGTTCATCGGTACTGCGCGACGATCTCGAGGACGCGCGTGATCTGCGCCTCGTCGAGCACGACCCGCTCCTTCGCGAACAGGAGGCGGATCTCCTCGGGATACTGGGGCAGCGTGTCGGCGGCCTTGACCGCGACGCTCAGGTCGACGAACGCGAGCGCGCGCAGCTCCGCGATCAGCTTCGCGGTCTCCTCCGCGGACAGGCGCGCGAACTGCTCGGCGTGCTGGAGGGCGAGCGCCGCCTCGCGCGGCAGCGTCCGGCCGGCGGCGTCCTCGACGAGCAGCTCCTTGACGCGGGCGAGCGGGACGGGTTCAGGCATCGTGCCCTCCGCGCGCGACCGGCAAGAGGTGGATCGGCGTCGCCACGAGCTCCTTGCGCTTGCCGCCATCGAGGAAGGCGACGCGGTAGGCGCGGCCGCTGCGGCCGACCACGGTGCACACGCGGCCCTGGTAGCGGGGGTGCGGCTGGCCGTGCGGGTCGGACGGCTCGATGCGGACCATCACCTTCTCGCCGATCGCGAACTCGCGCAGGAACCGGGTCACCGGCGGAAGCCCGCGCTCGCGAACCTCCTTCGTGAACGTCCCGCGCGTGCGCGAGCGGAACCCCTTCGAGCTCTTGACCATCTACGCCTCCGAGTCGTGGATCTCCGTCACGTCGAGGTACTCGACCTTGAGGGGAACGCCGACGAGCTGGGCGAGGTTCGGTTCGGTGCGTCCGTCATCGCCCTCCACCCACTCCTTGACGTACGTGCCCGCCTCGGTCCTGACGTCGAGCGTGAACCGCCCTTCGCTCGCGTCCACGACGCGGGCCGCGACGATCCGACGCGTGCGAACGCGGTCGGCTCGACGGTGGGCGACGCGGGTGGGCGTGCGCTGGGCGATCGCCCGGGCGAGCGCGAGGTCGAGAGCCTCATTAACCTTTGCCACGGCGGCCGCGCCCGCCACCCCGACGCGGTAGCTCTTGTCCGGCGCCGCCTCCTTGATCCGGACGACGTCCGGCGCCCCGGCCGGGGCAAGGTCGCCCACCTCGACCCGGCCCCCCGCCGACGCGCCCACCTCGGCGGCGAGTGCGGCCAGGTCGAGCGAGCGCACGCGCGGGCGCACGAGCTCGAGGACGAACGGGCGTCCCCGGCCGAGCATGCGGGCGTCGATGTCCTCGCGGCCCATCCCGTGGAACCGGGTCCCCATCGCTCCCGACGCCCGGACGAACGGGGCGCCGACGAGCTCCTCGACGCTCTCGGCGTAGGTCTTACCGGACCCGCCGCAGGTCGCGCACCCCCGGCCCCGGCATCGCCGGCAGGGCCAGTGGGTCTGGGGCAGCGTCCGGTCGAGCTTGCGGTAGCGGCCCTGCACGAAGACGGGCAGCACCGTGAGCTCGACCCGACCGACGGGCAGGTCCGCGAGGAACACGACGTCGGGCCGCTCCGACCCGCCGACGGCGCCGGTACGGGCCTCGAGTCGTTTGCCGAGCTCGCGGTTGAACGCCGCCCGGGCGCTCTCGCCCCACGCGCTGCCGAGCTCGATCCACTCGGCTTCCTCGCGGGCGAGGCGCTCGGGGTCCCAGCGGGAGCCGCAGGTGAACCGGTGCCACTCGTAGCCGTCGCCGGCGCGAACGGCCCGATCGACCCAGGTCTCCAGGCGCGCGAACGTCCCGCCGCAGAGCGAGCACGCCTCGGCGGGTCCCGGGGCTTCCGTGCCGAGGCGGGCGGCGAGGCGCCGGGCCCGCTCGGGGTTGGCGAGGCCGTGCCCGAGCCGCCCGAAGACCCGCCCGAAGCACTCCGCGCACCATCCGCGTCCCACCGCGCGCCGGGCGACCGCGAGCGCCGTCTCGGGCGGCGAGAAGTCGGGGAGCTCGCGCACGCGCGGCCGAGCCCGGAGCGCGGTTTAGCCTCTCGCCCGCGCCGGTGGTGCCGTTACACGTCTATTTACTGGGCCGTGGTCTCCCCGGGGCGGCCCGCATGGCGTCGATCACGGAGGCGGAGCTGACGCGCGCGATCGAACGGACGCTCGTGGCGACCGGCAAGATGCCGCCGGCGGAGGCGCGGTCGACCGCGCGCATGGTCCTGGGCTACTTCGGCCTAGACGACACCGTCCTCGACAACAAGCTCTCGAGCGAGGACCGGGACCGGTTCTATCAGCTCGAGGAGGAGGGGCTCCTGACGAGCGAGGAGGAGGACGCCACGGTCTCCCGCGGCAAGACCTGGCGGATCCACTACTGGCTCCTGAAGAAGGCGCGGATCCGCGACGTGGGCCAGGCGGGAGATGCCCCCGCCGCCGACGACGCGGCGACCGTCTACCGCGACATCGGCGAGTCGGACTGGAAGCGCCGGGCCGATCCGCCCGCCGGCACGTAGGGGCGCCGTCAGCGGGGCCCGCCGGGCTGGAAGCGGTTCGCGCCGGGCAGGAGCGCCGGGTACTCGGACGCCGCGATCACGTGGCGGACGTGCTCGATCGCGGTGAACGCGAAGGCGATCGCGGCGAGGAGCGCCACGAACGAGGCGAGGTCGATGCCGACGCCCGAGATCCCGAGCAGTCCGACGAGCACCGAGAGCGAGGCGATCGCGTTGAACGTGGCGTGCATCGCGACCGCGAGCAGGTAGTAGGCGCCGCTCCCGGGCCCGGGCACGGAGAACTTCGAGCGCGCGTACCCGTAGCCGAACATGCCGGTCGAGCTGCCGTGCAGCAGCACGCTCGAGACCGATCGCACGACGATGAGCGCGATGCCGGCGACGAGGCCGCCGATCAGGAACGCCGCGAGGCCGTAGAGGAACGTCTCGAAGAAGCCGAAGCCGAGGCCGACCGACGCGCCGAAGACGGGTCCGTCCGCGACCGAGCGGATGCGCGCGCGGAAGGCGTAGACCCCGCTGGCCTTCAGCGCCTCCTCGATGAACGGCGCGATCACGAGCACGAGGAAGAACTCCCCGAGCGTCGAGTTGCCGTTGAGGAAGACGAACTCCGGGCCGGGGAGCGCCGACGACAGGCTCGTCCCGAGACTGACCAGGACCGCCTCGAGGATCGCGGCGACGATCGTCGCGAAGAGCGCGCCGTAGGCAAACGCGCCGAGGACCGAGCTCCAGTCGCTGCGGGCGAACCGCTCCGTCCGCCGCACCCAGGCGAGGTAGACGAGCGCGGGGGCGAGCGAGAGGAGGACGAGGACGACCAGGTCGGCGATCGCGTCGAACGCGCTCACGCGCCGGACCCTCGTGGCGGGTAGGCGTAGAACCCCTCACCGGACTTGCGGCCCAGCTTGCCGGCGGCGACGAGCGTCCGCCACAGGGGGCAGGCCCGGTAGCGGGGGTCGCGGAAGCCGTCCCACAGCACGTCGAGGATCGCGAGCGCCGTGTCGAGGCCAACGAGGTCCGCGAGTTCGAAGGGGCCCATCGGATGGCGGAAGCCGAGCTTGTAGGCGGTGTCGATGTCCTCCTTCGTCGCGACGCCCTCGAAGAGCATCCAGGCGGCCTCGTTGAGCAGCACCGCCAGCGCGCGGGTGGTCACGAAACCGGGGGTGTCGCGCGACGTCACCACGGTCTTGCCGAGGCGGACGGCGAACGCCCGGGCGCGCTCCACGACCTCGGGCCGGCTCGTGTGGCCCGGGATCAGCTCGACGAGCGGCATCTGGAGGACGGGGTTGAAGAAGTGCAGGCCGACGAGGCGGCCCGGGTCCGCGAGGCCCTGCGCGATCTGGGTGATCGGCAGCGACGAGGTGTTCGACGCGAGGAGCGCCCCGGGCGACGCAGTGCCCTGGAGCTCGCGGAAGAGCTGGCGCTTCAGCCCGAGATCCTCGGGCGCCGCCTCGACGACGATCTGCGCGCGATCGGCCCGCCGCAGTCCGATCGCGACGTCGATCCGCCCGAGCGCGCTCTCCTTCTCGCCCGCGCCGATCGCGCCCTTGCGCGTGGCGTGGTCGAGCGCCCGCTCGGCGTTGGCGAGCCCCCGGCGAGCGAGCTCCTCGTTGACGTCCGCGAGGGTCACGGGGTACTCGGCGAGCGCGCACTGGGCGGCGATGCCGCTGCCCATGATCCCGGCGCCGACGACGAAGACCCGCTCCCGAACGGACGCACGGGGATCGCTGCCCGGCTCGATCCCCGCCGCGGGCGTCGCGTCGCTCACGGCGCGATCGCCGGCGGTGCCGGCGCCCCGGTGAACGCGAGGTATTCGCAGGCGCGGCAGAGGTCGGTCGCGGCCGGCTCGCCGCACGCCCGGCAGCGCCCGGCCCGGCTCACGGACTCCGGCGCGAGCCATCGCTCGGCGAGCCGCTCGTGGGTGCGCAGGAGGGCCTGGCGCGTCCCGGGCTGCGCCTCCTCCAGCTGCCAGACGATCTCGCGGAAGCGGTTGCGCGCGGCGCGTCCGGCGTGCGGGCACTCGCGGTGATCGAACGGGATCCCTCTCAACCGGGCGAACAGGTAGACCTCGCGCTCCGGCACCTGAGCGAGCGGGGCGATCCGGGGCACGAGGCCGGGCTGCCGCACGCGGTGCGGTGCCATCCGCACGAGGCGATCGAGGTCGCCGTGGACGAGGTTCATGAGCACGCTCTGCGCGAGGTCATCGAGGTTGAATCCGAGGACGAGTGCCTCGGCGCCGGCCTCGCGCGCCGCCCGGTTGAGCAGGCGCCGGCGCCAGACGCCGCAGAACGAGCACGGTACGGTCTCGGGCCGACGCGCGGCCGCCCGGTCCGTGGTCACCCCGAGCTCGGCCTGCGCGCGGACGATCCGGTGGTCGATGCCGAGCCGTGCGGTCAGCGAGCGCGCCGCGACGAGGGTCTCCGCCCGGTAGCCCTCGATCCCTTCGTCCACGCTCAGCGCGACGAGCCGGACGTGGGGGCGGGTGCCGAGGAACTCGTGGCTGAGCGTGAGCGCCACGGCGGAGTCCTTGCCGCCGGACAGCGCCACCGCGACGGTCCCCCGCAGTCTCGGCGGGAGCTGCCGACGGAGCTCGTGGCCGAAGCGCTCCTCGACGGACCGAAGAAAGTGGCGCGCGCAGACGTCGCGTCCGCGGTACGGCTGGTCGATGACCGGCGGCGCGTCGCACGAGGAGCAGCGCACGAGGCACGGGACCGCGGGATTCTATTTGAGCCCGGAGCGGGACCGCGCGTTCCTCTGCGCGCATACGATTATTACCTGAACCCCGGCCAGACGCCCGCGATGGCCAGCTCCCGGCTGCCGCGAAATCCCGGTCCGTCGCGCGCAGAATCGGGCCCGTCGACCGCCGGCGCCGACCCTCCCAGCTTCAGCGTCACCGAGCTGGTCGGGCGCTTCCAGCGGATGCTGCAGGCGCGCGAGCGCAGCCCGTGCACGGTCAAGCAGTACGGCCACATCGCCCGGGCCTTCCTCGCCTTCGCTCAGAAGCCGCTCGACGAGGTCACGGTCCACGACCTCGAGTCGTATCGGGAGTACCTGGTCCTCCAGCGGCACTACTCGAAGAACTCCGTGTACACCACCGTGCGCGGGCTCACCTGCCTGTTCCGCAGCTTCGGCCTCGCCGTGGCCGACCAGCTCGAGCCGCCCCGGCGACCCGAGCGCCTGCCCCGGTACCTCACGGAGGAGGAGATGCACCGGCTGCTCGAGGCCGTGCGCGCCACCCCGCGCGACAGCGCGATCGTTCACGTGCTCGCCTTCGCCGGCCTGCGCGTGAGCGAGGTCTGCCACCTCGAGCTCGAGGACATCGAGTTCGAGCGCAACATCCTGCACGTGCGCTCGGGCAAGGGCGACAAGGATCGCGAGGTCATCCTCGAGGACCGCACCCGGGCCGCGATCGACCGCTATCTCGCCGAGCGCACGAGCTCCGGCGAGGCCGACCGGCGGCTGTTCCCCGTGGGGCCGGTGACGGTCGAGCGGATCGTCCGGCGGGCCGCCGGCCAGGCCGAGATCCCCCGGCGCGTGACGCCGCACATGCTGCGCCACACGCTCGCGACCGCGCTGCTCGCGCGCGGATGCGACATCCGCTACATCCAGAAGCTGCTCGGGCACGCCTCCGTCGCGACGACGCAGATCTACACGCACGTCGACACGCAGGCGCTGCGCAACGCCTACCAGCGCGCCAAGCCGCAATATTAACCGCCGGGGCCCCTCGGGCCGTTCGTGTCCGAGCCGGCGGTCGAGGTCGCGGTGCTCGGGGCCGGCATCGCCGGCTGTGCCCTCGCCTACCACCTCGCCTCCCGTCGCGTCGGACCCACCGTCCTCTACGACCCGCGGACCCCGGCGGCCGGGGCGACCGGTCGGGCCGCCGGCATCGTCACCGAGCAGCTGTGGAACGACTGGGACGTCGCCGTGACCCGGGCCTCGAAGGAGGAGTACGCCCGGCTGAGCTCGCGCTGGGACCCGTCGGCCTATCGCGTGAACGGCTTCGTGCGCTGGGCGCACGGGCCGGAGGCGTCGCGGGCGCTCACCACCGCGGCCGAGCGGCTGCGCCGCTGGGGCGTCGCGGTCCGTGCGCTCGACGCCCGCGCCCTCGCCGAACGGATCCCGTGGGGACGCTTCGAGGACGGCGCTGTCGGGATCGACGCGCCGGGGGACGCGGTCGTGACCCCGAGCGCGATGGCCGGGATCTACGCCGAGGGCGCTCGCGCGGCCGGGGTCGACGTGCGACTCGGAACGCCGATGCGCTCGCTGCGCCGCGAGGACGGTAGGTGGGAGCTCGCCACCGGCGCCTCCGCCGTGCGCGCGCGCCGGATCGTGATCGCCGCCGGCGCCTGGTCGAAGTCGATCCTCGCGACGCTCGGCCATCCGCTGCCGCTCGCGCCGTACCGGACCCAGGCGGCGGTGCTGCGACCGGCCGGCGGGCCCGACAGCTTCCCCTCGGTCCACGACGTCGACGTCGACGTCTACGCCCGCCCCGAGGCCAACGGCCGCCTCCTCGCCGGGGACGGCACCGAGCTCACCGAGGTCGACCCCGAGACCTACCGGACCGGCGCCGACGAGGCGTTCGTCGCACATCTCGCCGAGACGTTCGGCCACCGCCTGCCCGGCTGGGCCGACGCCGAGCTCGTCCGGGCGTGGGCCGGGGTCTGCGCCGCGACCCCGGACCGCCGCCCGTTCGTCGGGCCCGTGCCCGAGGCGGAGGGGCTGTTCGTGGAAGCCGGGTTCAACGGCTTCGGAGTGATGCGCGCCGGCGGGGTCGGCCAACGCCTCGCGGACCTGCTCGCCGCCGGGGCGCACGACGACCACGCCCTCGCCGCGCTGGCGCCGGTGCTTCCCGCGCGCCGGCGCGCGGCGGCCGGAGCGTTCTCCCCCCGACCCGGCTTCACGCTCGACGACGGCGATGACCCTCGCTTCTGACGCGCGCGCGATCGCGCGCGCCGGAGTACGCGCGGTCGATCCGGCGGTCGCCGTCCGGCGGGCGGTCGCGCGCAGGGCCGGGGGACTGAGGGTCGGCGCCCGGCGCCTCGCCCCCGGCGCGGGAGGGCGCTTCCACGTCATCGCGATCGGGAAGGCGGCGGGGGCGATGGCCGACGCGGCCGCCCGACTCGCCGGAGCGGACCGCCTCGGGCTCGCGATCCCGCCGAAGGGGTACCCGGCGCCGAGCTCCGGGATCCCGGTGCGGTTCGGGGAGCACCCGCTGCCCGGTGCGGGGAGCTTCCGGGCCGGGGCGGCCCTGCGGGCGCTCGTTCGGGCGGTCGAGCCGAACGACGCGGTCCTGTTCCTGATCTCGGGCGGCGGCTCGGCCGTGGCGGAGGCTGCGGTGCCCCCGCTCTCGGACCACGCCGTCCGCGCGACGACCGGCGTGCTGCTCGCCAGCGGCGCCCCGATCGCGGCGATGAACGCGGTGCGGCGACACCTCTCGAGGATCAAGGGGGGCCGCCTCGCCGAAGCGCTGCCGGCCGCCTTCGCGACGGTCGCGATCAGCGATGTCGTCGGCGACGCGCCGGCGGACATTGCGTCGGGACCCACCGTGCCCGATCCGAGCACGTTCGCCGACGCGCTCGCGGTCGTCGACCGCTTCGCGCTCCGCGCCCGACTGCCGACGCCGGTCGTCTCGTTCCTCGATGCGGGCCGCGCCGGGCGCTTTGCCGAGACGCCGAAGCCGGGCGCGATGATCGGGCGCCGCCCGTTCGTCCTCGCCGCCACCAACGCTGTCGCCGTGTCCGCGGCGGTCGAGGCGGCGCGCGGGCGCGGCTATCGGACGAGCCGGCTCTACCGGCCGGTCGTCGGCGAGACGCAGCCGGCGGCCCACCGGTTCGCGCGCCGCCTGGTCCACCTCGCGCGCCGGTCGCACGGGGCGGTCGCGCTGATCGGCGGCGGCGAGACCACGGTGACGCTCGGGCCGCGCCCGGGGCGCGGTGGCCGCAACCAGGAGTTCGCGCTCGCGTCGGCGCTCGACCTCGCCGGACACCGGGCGAGCCTCGTCCTCTCCTTCGGCACGGACGGGATCGACGGACCGACGGACGCGGCCGGCGGGTTCAGCGACGATCGCACGCTCGCGCGCTCCGCCGGGCGCCGGCTCGACCTCGCCGCGACGCTGCAGCGGCACGCCGCCTACGACGCGCTGGACGCGCTCGGGCAGCTGTGGCGGACCGGACCGACGGGCACGAACGTGACCGACCTCCACGTCGGGCTCGCCCGGCCGGCCGTCAATCCGAGTAGGGCAGGAAGTAGTCGGCGGAGTGCGGTTCCTTCCAGTCGACGTAGACGCTCTTGAGCTGCAGGTAGTCGCGCACCCCCCAGACGGTCGCCTCGCCCCCCAGGCCGCTCTCGCGGAAACCCGCGTGGTAGCCCTGCGGCGTCTCGGGCCCGACGCGGTTGACGTAGGTCTCGCCGAAGCGCAGCTCCCGGGCGGCCTTCTCGGCCAACGAAAGGTCGCGGGTGAAGACGTAGCTCGAGAGACCGTAGCGGCTCGCGTTGGCCCGACGGATCGCCTCGTCCCAGTCGTCGTAGGTGAGCAGCGGCAGCACCGGGCCGAAGATCTCCTCCCGGGCGACGACGTTCTCCTCATCGACGTCCCCGAGCACCGTCGGCAGGTAGAACGCCCCGCGGGCGAGCGGCCCCTCGGACGGGGCCGACCCGCCCGTCACGATCGTCGCGCCCGCCTCCACCGCGTCGCGCACGTCCTTCGCGACGGCGTCCCGGGCGCTGCGCGCGTAGAGCGGGCCCATGTCGACGGCGGGGGCGAGGCCCGGCCCGACCCGAAGCGCCTTCGCGAGGCCCGCGACCTTCGCCGTGAAGCGCTCGGCGATCGAGCGCTCGACGTAGCAGCGCTCGGCGGCGATGCACGCCTGGCCGGCGTTCCAGTAGCGCGACCAGAGGGTCGCGCGGGCGGACCAGTCGAGGTCGGCGTCCTTCCAGACCAGCACCGGTGCCTTGCCGCCCAGCTCGAGCAGGCACTTGACGACCCGGGGCGCGGCGAGCCGGAGCACCTCGATGCCGCTCTCGGTCGAGCCGGTCAGCGTCACGGTGGAGCAGGCGGGGTGCGCGAGGAGCGGCGGGCCGAGGGCGCTGCCGGGCCCGGGCAGGACGTTGAGCACGCCGGGTGGCAGCCCGGCGTCCCGGAACGCCTCGGCGATCAACAGGGAGGAGAGCGGCGTCGCGCTGGACGGCTTGAGGACCATCGTGTTGCCGCCGACGAGCGCGGGCGCGATCTTGCGGGTGACCGTCGCGGCCGGGAAGTTCCAGGGCGTGATCGCCACGACGACCCCGCGCGGCAGCCAGACGAGACGCAGCGACTGCCCGGTCGGGAGGCCCGCGACCTCGTCGCCGGAGAGCGTGCGAGAAAAGGCGGGGTAGTACTCGAGATTGTCGATCGCGCCGGCGACCTCCGAGCGACTCTCGAAGAGCACCTTGCCCATCTCGCGGGTGATCAGGCGCGCGAGCTCCTCCGAGCGCGAGCGCAACCGTTCGGCCGCGCGGAGGAGGATCCGCCCCCGCGCGGCCGCCCCGATCGCTTCCCACGCGGGCTGCGCCCGGACCGCGGAGTCCATCGCGGCCTTCGCGTCGTCGGCGCTCGCGTGGGCGACCGCGCCGACGACGGATCCGTCGGCCGGGTCGATGAGGTTCGAGCTGGCGCGGCCGCCGAGGGGCAGGCTCTGGTTGTCGATGAAGATCCCGTGGACGGGCGTCGCGGACACGACCGCGCCACGGCCGGTCGGGCTATACGGTTGGCCCGCGCCTCAGTCGATCCCGCGCAGGCGCTCGAGCTTCTCGAGGAACTCGACGCCCTCGCCGGTCGTCATCGGACGTCCGTCCTCGCGCGTGAGCGGCAGGCCGGCGGCCGCGCACGCCTCGGCCGGCGACCGCCCATCGAGGAGCGCCCGGACGGCCCGCTGCTCCCGGCGTCCGAAGGCGACTCCTTCCAGCTGGAACTCCTCGAACGCCTCGACCGCGACCGGACAGACGAGCCGGGCGATCCGGGCGAGCTCGACCGCGTAGAGGCGGATCTCCTCCTGGGCGTGGAGGTCGAGGCGCAGCGAGAGGAAATGGAAGAGGTTGTGGAGGTTGGTCTTCCAGTACCATTGCGTATAGTAGGCGACCGGCAGGAGCAGGCGCGCGGTCTCGCGGGCGACACCGGCCTCGAGCGCGCGGGAGTAGGCCGCGTAGGCGTCCCCCGCGATCGAGCTCAAGTCCGAGCGGAACCGCTCGACGACCTCGGCCGGCAGGGCGTCACCGCGTCCCTGGCGGTTGCGGGTCGACTGGTGCCGGACCTCCTCGGCCGGCGGGACCTCGAACTCGTCGGGCACGATGCTGTAGCGCGCGCTGTACTCGTTCGTCGAGCTCGCGCGGTGCCGGATCCACTGGCGCGCGACGAAGATCGGGAGGCGGACGAAGAACTTGTACTCGACCATCTCGAACGGGGTCGTGTGGCGGTGCCGCATCAGGTAACGGATCAGGCCCCGGTCGTCGCGGACCGACTTCGTGCCGCGGCCGTAGGAGACGCGGGCGGCCTGGACGATCGCCGCGTCGTTGCCCATGTAGTCGACCAGGGCCACGAAGCCGTGCGTCAGCACGGGGTAGCGGACCCCGATGATCCGGTCCGCCTCGGGGACGACGGGCCGCACCATCGGCTCCGTGTCGTCGGCCACGGCGCCCGGACCGAGGCGCCGAGATAAAGACCGCCGGAGGGGGGCCGCGCAACGCTCGGCAAACCCTATCTTCCGAGCGCGCGGTCGATTCCCCGGAGGGGCGGACCACGGCGCGCATCTTCATCGGCGTTTCCTGGCCGTACGCGCACGGCCCGCAGCACCTCGGCCACCTCGCGAGCACCTACGTCCCGGCCGACCAGTTCGCGCGGTTCCACCGCCTGCGCGGCGACGACGTCCTGATGGTGTCGGGCTCGGACATGCACGGGACCCCGATCCTCGTCGCGGCGGAGAAGGCGGGAGTGCCCCCCGCCGATCTCGCGGCCCAGTTCCACGCGCTCAACCGCGACGCGCTCGCCCGGCTCGGGATCTCCTTCGACCTGTTCACGACGACGCACACGCTCGTGCACGAGCGGACCGTGGCCGAGGTGTTCCTCGCGCTGCTCGAGAAGCGCCTCGTCCGCCGGCGCACCGAGGAACTGCCGTTCTGCCCGAAGCACGGGCGCTTCCTACCGGACCGGTACCTGGTGGGGAGGTGCCCGTTCTGCGGCTTCGACAGCGCCCGAGGGGACGAGTGCGACCGGTGCGGGCGCCCGCTCGATGCCCGCCAGCTCGGCGATCCTCGGTGCTCGATCGACGGCACGCCGGCGGAGTTCCGCCCGAGCGAGCACTTCTACCTCGAGCTCGACCGTCTCGCGCCGCAACTCTCCCAGTACTTGGAGCGCGCCGGGGGTTCCTGGCGCCCCGGAGTGCTACGCGTCGCCCGGAACTTCATTTCCGAAGGCCTCCACCCGACCTCGATCACGCGCGATCTCGACTGGGGGGTCCCGATCCCGCTGGACGGCTACGGATCGAAGCGTTTCTACGTCTGGTTCGAGGCGGTGATCGGCTACCTGTCGGCCGCCAAGGAGTGGGCGATCCGCTCCGGCCGTCCCGACGCCTGGCGCCAGTACTGGGACGAGCGCGAGCCGGCGCGCCACTACTACTTCGTGGGCAAGGACAACCAGTTCCACCACACGATCGTCTGGCCGGGGATGCTGCTCGGCGTCGGGGGGCTCCACCTTCCCGATGACGTGCCCGCGAACGAGTGGCTGACCCTCGGCGGGGTCAAGGTCTCGCGTTCGCGGACCGAGGAGCGCAGCGCGTTCCTCGTGCCGATGCTGCAAAAGTACCCACCGGATGTCCTGCGGTTCTACTCGGTGCTGCTCGCGCCCCAGCACCACGACACCGAGCTCGACTGGGACGAGTTCGACAAGGTGCGGGACGAGCACCTCGCCAACCAGTGGGGCAACCTGGTGCAGCGCGCCCTCGTCTTCGCGCGCGATCGCTACGACGGCCGCGTCCCGGCGCCGCCGGAGGACTGGCGACCGGACGTGGCGGGCGGCCTGGGCGCCCATCTGCGCGCGGCGCACGAGCGGATCTCCGAGGAGTACGAGAAGGTCCGCCTGAAGGAGGCGCTCGAGCGGACGCTCGAGGAGGTCCGCGAGGGCAACCGCCGCTTCCAGGAGGCGCGACCGTGGGAGCTCGACGGCCCGGAACGGGCGCGCGTCGTCTACGAGGCCCTCTGGCGGATCCGCGCGCTGGCCACCTGGCTCTCCCCCGTGCTTCCGTTCTCGAGCGCCGAGGTGTTCCGGATGCTGGGCTTCTCGGATGCACCGGGTCCCGGCGACTGGGACCGTGCGCTCGAGTCCCCGCCGGTGGGGCAGCGGCTCGGGGTGATCCGCCCACTGTTCCCGCGGGAGGAGGCGAGCCCGGGCGCCGCGGACGCGCGACGGGTCGCTGGCCCGGACGCCGCGCCCGCCCCGCTGCCCGAGTGGCCGCCGCTCGCGGTCCGCGCCGGGGTCGTGCGCGGCGCGTCGGTCCACCCGTCGGCCGACCGGCTCTACGTGCTGGAGGTCGACGTCGGCGACCCGGGGCCGCGCACCGTCGTCGCGGGGCTGCGAACGTCCTACGCGATCGAGGAGCTCGTCGGGCGGCCGATCGTCGTGCTCGCGAACCTCGCCCCCCGCACGATCCGACGCATGACCTCCAAGGGGATGGTCCTCGCGGCCGAGGACGGAGAGCGGGCGGTGTTGCTCTGCCCGCCGGCCGGCGTGGGACCCGGCGCCTACCTGGCGGGCGTGAGCGAGGCCGAACGGGAGATCTCGCACGAGGAGTTCGCCGG
>Ga0187783_10002471_pt1 | contig 13704 bp, 7 predicted proteins | sample 1015_SJ02_MP02_2_FD_132471 | JGI IMG/M metagenome (GOLD analysis project Ga0187783, IMG submission 132471) | Tropical peat soil microbial communities from peatlands in Department of Meta, Colombia - 1015_SJ02_MP02_20_MG | ecosystem: Environmental > Terrestrial > Soil > Wetlands > Peat | place...
AATCAGAAATTACTCAAGATAACAAGCAAATTGAATCGACGCAAAATGATTCTGATTTAGAGAGTGCGGTTAGTTATGGTGGTGGTTGGCGTGTTGGCCGTAACCCACCTTCTGTTTTAGGCGACATTCATCTAGTCGGGATACCCGCGTCTTTGGCGGCGGTCATTGACGCCTATTATCCCTTTCACGACGTGGGCTGGTTTTTCACCCTTACCGTTAGTCTCTTCAGCGCAAGCGCATCATGGTCGTCGACTAACGGAGGTCTGTTTCTGCTCCTTAACCCGATCTCTCGACCGACACCTCGCGGTGCCACGTCTCCGCCTTGTGGATGGAGTTTCCTCAGGTCCTTGAACGTGAACCCGGAGTCGCCCACCAACTCGCCAACCCTGTCATCTTAACTTTCACGCGCTAGACAAGCGTTACGCAGTTTTCTTAAATAGCCGACGAATCTCCATTCGACTAAGTTTGGTGGATAATCTCTGTTCCCATATCAATACGATAATAAGTGGAACTGGTTGACGTCACCGACGATCATTTTGATTATCGCGAATATCATAGTGTACATAATTTTGCAGATAGGAGATGACCCAGCATACGTAATCCTCGGACAACAGAGTCAGCTCGTTTTCCAAGGTTGGGTCTGGCAGTTGTTTACGTCGATGTTCGTGCATTTCGACATCCTCCACATTCTATTCAACATGTTTGCGTTGTACTACTTCGGTAGATTGAACGAGGCTCATTTTTCAGATTCTCAGTATTTCGCAATTTATTTCGGATCAGGGTTGTTAGGTAATGTAATGTCGTTGTTCCTACTTGGTCCAACTGATCTTTCCGGTGGAGCGTCAGGAGCGATTTTCGGTCTTGTAGGGTCTTATGTTGCGATCGCCAGAAAAGCTCAGCATATGGGTGTAGCGTTAGTTTATGCGGCGATCATATTCATTGAGAGCAGCGGCGAAGGCGTAAACATTTTCGCGCACTTATTCGGATTGGTCGGTGGCCTGGTTCTCGGGCTGTACTTCGCAAATAGACAGACGCGGCAATATAGCACCGGTTACAGTGTCACGACATAGTTTTGATTTCGGCACGATCCGCAATTAGTTCAAGTGGAAAACGTACGGGCACATTAAGGTGCCCTTCGATCTGTAGCCTGCATGTTTCGCTTTCAGTAAGCAATGTCTTGTCCTTGGCGACTCTCTGTGCAAGTTTAGCGGCGATTTCACGGCTCATTGCATAGTTTTCTTTGAAAGTTCCCCAAACGCCGGCCCCTCCGCAACATTCTTCGATTCGTGTTTGAGCGCAGCCAGCGGCATCTAGAAGCTTGGAGGTAACTGGCCCTAATGACAATGCTTTCGAGAGACAACAGTAATGGTACTGGACAGGTTCCGGTGTCTTTCGAGTAAATTCTAGATTTCCATGATTGTGTTCTTCAAGTAACAGTTCAGCAAGATCAACAACGGAATCAGAGATGTCAAGGAACTTTTCATCGAAAATTGTCGCATATCCGGATTTTAAAAGGAAGGTTGCAGCTGGTGAGCTGCTCACTATTCGGCAACCACTTTGAGCGAATGGTTCGAGCTGCTTAAGATTATATTCGGCTAGTTGCCGGGCTTCGTCAAGCATTCCGTATTCGACAGCCGGCATTCCCGATTCACGTTGAGGGGGCACGATTACTTCGTATCCTACGTGTTGAAGTAATTTTACCGTTAATTTTCCGATGGAAGGTTCGTTGTAGTTGGCGAATGAATCGACGAAGTAGGCGATTCTTTTGTTACCGTTTGATTTTGGCTGTTTCTTGAACCATGACTCGAAAGTCTCCCTGTGAAAGTCTGGTAGACGCGCGCGAGAATCGATATGAGTGGTGTATTGCATGAATTGACGAAAGAGTTTCCGCTTTAACACCCAGTTTGAGAGGGGTGCGAAGGCGCTGCCTAACTGGTCGAATTTGCCGTACTGGGAATATATTCGATGTCCAAGGTTGAGATCCGAGTGTCCTGCATGCTTTAGGTACGCATATCTTGCATGGGACATTAGGTCGGGAATTGGGATTCCTGCTGGACAGGCCGAGATGCAGCGTCGACAAGAATAGCATAAGTCGATTAGGTCTTTGAATTCCGAGGAGTAAGGATCAAGTTTTCCCTCATTCTCCATTATTGACTGTAACAGAATCACTCGTCCTCTACTCGTCCGTGAATCCTTGAAAGCCGATGTAACGTTCGAGGTTGGACAGGCGGAATTACAGAATCCACAGCGAATGCATCGCGCCACGTCTTTGGTGCTTGAACCAAAATCGTTTAGGAATTGATTTCGAACCGATTGCGGATCCAAGTATATTCGCCTAATCGATGTCGAAGAATTTGCCCGGGTTCAGAATGTTAGTTGGATCGAGGAGGGTTTTGATTGATTTCATCACTGCCAACGAGTTGCCATGTTCAAGTTCCATGAACTGTTTTTTTTCAATTCCTATGCCGTGTTCCCCTGATGCAACGCCGCCTAACTTGATTGCGTAAGCCACAATCTCCTGATTCGCCTTGACCGCTCTCTCCCAAAGATCCTTGTCAGCGTGGTCGGTCATAATGTTCGGGTGGATGTTTCCGTCTCCACTATGTCCAAAGCACGCAACCTTCACACCATATCTCTTCGTTATGGCGTAAGCCTGAGTAATCGCTTCCGTAATTCTGGAGATGGGAACTACGATGTCGCCGATGATCATGTTGGGGGTGGATCTGACGAGCGCAGGGTAGGCACCTTTCCGTCCAGCCCATAACTTCTTGCGTTCAGCGTCGTCTTTCGCTATGTGAATGTCTACCGCGCCATGTTTGCGGCAGATCTCCATAGCGGCGTTCAATCCATTTGCAGCAGCCTCTTCGTCACCGTGAAATTCGGCAAGTAACATTGCGGGTTTGTCTCTTAATCCAAGATTTTCAGCTCGGTTGACGGCTGAGATAGTTTCGTGATCTAGGAACTCTAGTGCCGCTGGGCTCAAACCTGATCGCATGATCTCGCTGACCGCATCTGTTGTTGCTGAGACGGAGTCGAAATATGCAATCGCCGTCTTCATGGTCGAGGGTACGATTCTAAGTCTGAGTGTAATTTCTGTGATCACTCCAAGTGTTCCTTCTGAACCAACAAATAGTCTAACTAAATCGTAGCCAGTGGAAGATTTGATGGCGTTGGAACCAGTTTTGATAATTTCGCCGTTAGCTAACACTACCTCAAGCTTCAGAACGTAATCTCGTGTTACTCCGTATTTTACGGCGCCCATTCCTGAGGCGTTGTTTGCGACCATTCCTCCTATCGTGCAAACGGTGGAACTTCCAGGGTTAGGTGGGAAGAAGAGTTTATACGCGCTCAATTTGGAGTTGAGTTGGTCGTAAACAATTCCTGGTTGTACTACGACTTGCATGTCCTTCTCGAGAATTTGGATTATTTTGTTCATTCTTCTGAAGCTGATGACGATTCCAGCGTGGATCGGTACAACGTTGCCTGAAAGACTGCTGCCTGCCCCTCTCGCAACGACCGGTAGATTGCTGCGATGTGCGTAGCGTATGATTTGTGAAACTTGTTTCGCGTTATCGGGCCATACTACGATGTCTGGTTTGACCCATTCGCTGGGGTATGCGTCCACTGCGTAGATTAGAAGTTCCTCTTCCTCGATGCTTGCGTTGTCTTTTCCAACAATTTTTTCTAACTCCGCTCTGTCGTCGTCATTAAACTTGGAGTATTGCATAATCATCGGCACAACTTGTAATCTCGGACTCATGTGTCTGTTGCGTTAGTTGAGCATCGGCATTTTGATTCCTTTCTCTTTCGCCACTTTCACTGCTTCTTCATATCCAGCGTCTGCGTGTCTGACAACTCCGATTCCAGGGTCGGTCGTTAGGACTCGTCTCGCACGTTTCTCTGTCTCTTGTCCTCCATCGAGTACAAGGCACATTCCGGCGTGTATGCTGTAGCCTATACCGACGCCACCTCCGTGATGCACTGAAACCCATGTGGCGCCAGCAGCAGTGTTGAGTAGAGCGTTCAGTATTGGCCAGTCTGCGATCGCGTCTGAACCGTCTTTCATGCTCTCAGTTTCTCTTCTTGGTGAGGCTACGCTTCCGGTGTCAAGGTGATCTCTACCCACCCATATGGGACCTGATAATTTGCCTGACGCAACCATCTCATTCACTAGTTTACCAAAACGTGCGCGTTCTCCATAACCCAACCAGCAAACTCGCGCTGGTAATCCTTGAAATTTTACGCTGTCGTGCGCTTTCTCCAACCATCGAACCAATTCTTTATTGTAACCAAATTCGTTCGTTATCATTTTGTCGATCGTGAAGATGTCTTCGGGGTCTCCGACTAGTGAGGTCCAACGGAATGGACCACGTCCTTCGCAGAACATTGGACGAATGTACTCAGGAACGAATCCGGCAAAGCTGAATGCTTCCTTCAAGCCCGCATCGAACGCTTGCTGTCGAATGTTGTTTCCGTATTCGAAAACAATCGCGTCTCTCTGGGAGAAATCAATCATTGCTTTTACGTGGATTTTGATACTTTCTTTTGCTCTGTGCAGATATTCTTTCGGATTTGTTTGCCTTAATGTGTCCGCGTCTTCTTTGCTTAGCCCTGATGGGTAGTAGCCATGCAGCGGATCATGTGCCGATGTCTGATCAGTGACTATGTCCGGGATTATTCCACGCTTAATCAGTTCCGGGTGTACTTCAGCCGCGTTGCCGAGAAGACCGACGCTGAGTGGTTCCTTCGCATTCTTTGCGGTTGTAACCATGCTTAACGCTTCGTCGAGATCGTCGGTCCATTTTTCGACGAAACCATGTCTGAGTCTACGGTCGATGGCGCTTTTGTCGATCTCGATTACGAGGGCGATGCCTTCGTTCATTGTCATAGCGAGTGGTTGGGCTCCGCCCATTTCTCCAAGCCCCGCTGTGAGCAAAAGCCGTCCCCTAAGTGAGCCAAGGAAGTGTTTCCTTGCAACTGAGGTGAGGGTTTCGTAAGTGCCTTGGAGGATCCCCTGTGTGCCGATGTACGCCCAGGATCCAGCCGTCATTTGTCCGTACATTATCAGTCCTTTCTGTTCTAACTCGTAGAAATAATCCCAAGTTGCCCATTTGGGTACCAGCAGAGCATTGGAGATCAGGACACGTGGTGAATATTCATGTGTCTCGAAGACTGCTACTGGTTTTCCGCTTTGCACGAGCAGAGTCTCGTTGGGTTGTAGATTTCGGAGCGTTTCGGTAATTTTTTCGAAGCACTCCCAGTTCCTAGCTGCCTTTCCTGTTCCGCCGTAAACGATTAGATTGTCAGGATCTTTAGCGACTTCAGGGTCCAGAACATTATGGAGCATTCTGTATGCGCCTTCGATCTGCCAATTCTTACAATGCAACGTTTTTCCGCAGATGAAGCTGACAGATGGTTTTGTCTGCAACAATCTTAGTCAACCTCATTCATCAGTGACGTGATTTTAACTTTCAGCATTGGTGAGGAGGTTGCCTTTGCTAACTTCTACTCTTCCGTTCTTTATCACAGTATCAACCATGTTGGCGCCGAACCGGTACCCTAGAAATCTGTAGTCGTTCACATCAAAGATTACTAGATCTGCTTTCTTTCCAACTTCTATACTGCCAATCTCTTTTGCTTTGCGAATTGAATGTGCCGCGTTTATCGTGGCGGCGACGATTGCTTCGGCCGGAGTTATTCTGAGCTTGTAACAGGCAAGCGCAATGACTAATTGATAGTTTTCAATCCAACAGCTTGGATTGAGATCGCTTCCTAGCGCAATCGGAATCGATCGTTGAATCATGCCTCTCGCATCCGCATACTTGTCCGTCATTGCTGTGAGTGGTGTCGCGGGTGAAAGAATCGCTATCGTCCCTGCCGTTTTCATTTTTTCAAGTCCAGCAGCTGAGGCTTGAAGAAGATGGTCGGCAGAGATTGCTCCTACTTCGCCTGCTAGTTCAGCTCCGCCCAATGGGTAGAATTCGTCTGCATGAATTTTTGGTAAAAGACCGAACTTCTTTCCTGCCTCCAATATCCTACGGGAGTCAGAAATTTCGAATACGTCCTTTTCGCAGAACACGTCGCAGAATGTAGCAAGTTTGCGTTTTGCGATTTCAGGGATCCAAACGTCGCATATTGTTTTCGCGTAGTCTGATGTTCGTCCTGAGAATTCTGGAGGAATGGCGTGAGCTCCGAGGAAAGTTGGGATAAGCGTTAATGGGGTCTCATTGTTCAGCCGCCTTATGACTTCTAGTATTTTGATTTCGTCTTGTAATGTTAATCCATATCCGCTCTTTGCCTCGATAGTTGTGGTTCCATGTTTCAGAAGGTTCAGTCCGCGGCTTTTACATATCTTCAGTAATTCATCTTCGGATGCGGCCCGAGTGTCGCGAACCGTTTTGAGGATTCCTCCTCCGCTTTGTAGAATTTGCATGTAACTCGCACCTTTGATCTTCAACTCTAACTCGTTCTGCCGAGAACCAGCGAAGACGAAGTGTGTATGTGCGTCAATCAAGCCGGGTAACACGACTTTTCCGGCGGCATCAACCCGAACTTCCGCGCTATAGTGCGAAAGTATTTCGTCAGATTTTCCGACGGAAATTATTCTATTCCCTAACATTGCGATTGAAGCGTTTTGGATTATGCCCAATTCTTCCATTTGCGGTTCGATAGCTGGCGCTGAGCTGTGCCCTTGCACGGTTACTGCTTGCGTTGCGTTTTCAATGATGAGGTCTGCATGTGTAGTTGGCATTGCGAGCTTACAACCTTCTAGTGAAGAACCTCATCGGCCTCGTGTGTCTTTCTCTTATGATTTGACATCGATATGCTTATATCAACGCCGTCAGACTAGCCATGTTTTGTCAGCGCGTCGATCGAACTCGACGTGGTGGCATCTCCCGTGATTTACCCGGCGGCGGCGTCAACTTGACGTATCGGGCTTATGCCCTTGGATGAAATGTTGACCTCCAATTGCGGGAACAATAGTGAGGGCCTAAACAAACTTGGGTCGTTCATCGCGCCCATGAAAAGTTTGGGTCTAATGGAGGCTTACAGTCATTCTGCCAAATTCCAGTCCGTTCAATTTCCTTAAAGGAACGGTTGTGTTTCCAAAAATCGTCCTAACGTAACTCAGCTGAACAACTTGTTAACTCCGCTTGATCCTGGCGGACCCAACTGCTATCGGGATGAGACTAAGCCATGCGAGTCGAGCGTCCTCTAGCTACGGTGAGGGCGCGGCGTACGGCTCAGTAACACGTGGCTAACTTGCCCTCAAGACGGGAACAACCTCGGGAAACTGAGGCTAATATCCGATAGGTGGGGAGACCTGGAACGGTGCCTCACTGAATGGGAGCTAGTAGCATGCTTTCTAGTTTTGCTTGAGGATAGGGCCGCGACCGATCAGGTCGCTGGTGAGGTAATGGCTCACCAGGCCTATAACCGGTACGGGCCGTGAGAGCGGGAGCCCGGAGATGGGCACTGAGATAAGGGCCCAGGCCCTACGGGGCGCAGCAGGCGCGGAAACTCCGCAATGCGCGAAAGCGTGACGGGGTCATCCCGAGTGCCGTCCGCTGAGGATGGCTTTTGCCTGGTATAACTAGCCGGGTGAATAAGGGGAGGGCAAGTCTGGTGTCAGCCGCCGCGGTAATACCAGCTCCCCGAGTGGTTGGGACGATTATTGGGTCTGAAGCGTCCGTAGCCGGCCGGAAAAGTTCCCCGTTAAATCTGACGATCCAATCGTCAGGCTGCGGGGAATACTCTTCGGCTTGGGGGCGAGGGAGGTCGGCGGTAGTCCCGGGGTAGGGGCGAAATCCTATAATCCCGGGAGGACCACCAGTGGCGAAGGCGGCCGACTAAAGCGCGCCCGACGGTGAGGGACGAAAGCTGGGGGAGCGAACGGGATTAGATACCCCGGTAGTCCCAGCTGTAAACGATGCAGGCTAGGTGTTGGGACGGCTACGAGCTGTCCCAGTGCCGCAGGGAAGCCATTAAGCCTGCCACCTGGGAAGTACGGCCGCAAGGCTGAATTTCTTGAGAAGCGTGAATTTTCCGTTTCTAGGAACAGTTTACTTAAAGGAATTGGCGGGGGAGCACCACAAGGGGTGAAGCTTGCGGTTTAATTGGAGTCAACTCCGGGAACCTTACCAAGGGCGACAGTTGGATGAAAGTCAGATTAAAGGTCTTACTGGACTAGCTGAGAGGAGGTGCATGGCCGTCGCCAGTTCGTGCCGTGAGGTGTTCTCTTAAGTGAGACAACGAACGAGACCCGCACTTCTAGTTGCCACCGGATTCCTTCGGGATTCCGGGCACACTAGAGGGACTGCCCTCGCTAAGAGGGAGGAAGGAGCGGGCCACGGCAGGTCAGTATGCCCCGGATCCCTTGGGCCACACGCGAGCTGCAATGGATGGGACAATGAGTTCCGACCCCGAAAGGGAAAGGCAATCTTCAAACCCATCCTCAGTTGGGATCGAGGGCTGCAACCCGCCCTCGTGAACATGGAATCCCTAGTAACCGCGTGTCATCATCGCGCGGTGAATACGTCCCTGCTCCTTGCACACACCGCCCGTCGCTCCATCCGAGTTTGGCCCTGGTGAGGCGTGGCCCTGTTGGTCATGTCGAGCCTAGGTTAGGCAAGGAGGGAGAAGTCGTAACAAGGTGGCCGTAGGGGAACCTGCGGCCGGATCACCTCCTTAGAACTTCGAGCGGACTGGAAGGCAAAAGATGTTTGACTGTGAGCCTAGTTGACGTAGTAAGATGCAGCTTCCAAGCTCAGGCTTGGAGGCGAAGGGTATAGTGATCGTTTCCGAATGAATGGTCACGATGATAACCGTGCATAGGCCTCGAACGTTAAACGAGTGTGGGTTCCAAAGTAAGTTCGGCATGATACGCCACCTGACGGATGGCTTGGCTTGGGCACTGAAGAAGGGCGTGGCAAGCTGCGATATGCTCCGGGTAGCCGCATGCAGGCTTCGATCCGGAGATCCCCGAATGGGACTTCCCGCCGCAAGTCATACTTGTGGCGCTCCGATATGGAGCGGGAACCTCCCGAACGGAAGCATCCAAGTAGGGAGAGGAAGAGAGACCAAATGGTATTCCCTCAGTAGCAGCGAGCGAAGAGGGAGAAGCTCAAACCGAACCTGCATAGGAAACTATGCGGGAATGTGGGGTTATAGGACCCGATCGCATCCTCGCTTGAGAAGTTGAAATGGCCTGGAACGACCTACCAAAGAGGGTGATAGTCCCGTAAGCGGAATCAGGCAGGGTTTGGGTTGGAGTTCCTGAGTACTACGACCCGGATTGGCCGTAGAAATTTGGGAGGAAGCAACTCCTAAAGCTAAACATGTCCCAAGACCGATAGCGCACTAGTACCGTGAGGGAAAGCTGAAAAGCACCCCGGAAGGGGGGCGAAAAGAGCCTGAAATCAGGTGGTCACAGTCAGTGCACAGCCCGAAAGGGTGGATCCCCTCCGAAGGAAACCGTGGCAACGCGGCTGTACGATAGAGGGGGGACTAGGGTTGTGCGTTCCGTTTCGTATCACGGGCCGGGGAGTTCATCTTCATGGTAAGGCTAAGAGTTGAAAGCTCGGAGCCGTAGGGAAACCGACAAGTTCGCAACGTCGCAAGACGTGAGGAACGGGATCTGAAAGGGTCTGAAATCATGGGGATGAAACTAGAAACCGAGTGATCTAGCCTTGGGCAGGGTGAAGTCGGGCGAAAGCTCGATGGAGGCCCGAATGGGTGTTGACGTGCAACTCACTCCGTTGACCTGGGGCTAGGAGTAAAAGGCCAATCTAACTCGGTAATAGCTAGTTCCCGCCGAAATATCTCTAAGGATAGCCTGGCCGGAGACGGCTAGCGGGGTAGAGTACTGATTGAAAAACAAGGACTCGAAAGGGTCCACTTTTCATTCAAACTCCGAATACGTTAGCGTCGTAGATGGCTGGAGACGGATGTGGGGCGTAAGGTCCCATGTCGCGAGGGGAACAACCCAGACTAGGGTTTAGGTCCCAAAATCCTGGCTAAGTGTAGAAATAGAAAGCTGTCCTCAACCACAGACAGCTGGAAGGTAGGCTTAGAAGCAGCCATCCTCCAAGCAGTGCGTAACAGCTGACCAGCCGAGGTTGGGGGCGCTGAAAATAAACGGGGCTAAAGTCAGGTACCGTTACCCTAGGGTACGATGAATATTCGTATCGGTAGGCGGGCGTTATGGTTGGGCGGAAGCTGGGTCCTAAGATCCAGTGGACCGATCACAAGTGTAGATCCCGGTGGTAGTAACAGCAAAAGAGGGGTGAGAATCCCCTCCGTCGAAGGGGCAAGGGTTCCCCGGCAATGCGTCGTCAGCCGGGGGTAAGTCGGTCCTAAGGCAACCCTTAACCGGATAAGCCGAAAGGGAAACCGGTTAAAATTCCGGTACCACGGAGGTACACGCGGCAACGCAAGTTCGCGATCTGACGCTTGGGGATAGGTTGATTGGAGCTGTCGCTCCAATTAACCCATCAAGACCGGGGAGGCCGTAATGGCGAGAACCGGTCGAAGTGGGGAATAGCCGCCCGTTTTAGGGTGGTTCAGCTGATTTCCCGAGCCAATGAAAAGGAGCGCGGAATGGATCCTCTGTGTCCGTACCTAGATCCGACACAGGTGCCCCTAGGTGAGAAGCCTTAGACGTATCGGGTTGAACTTAGGCGAGGGAACTCGGCAAATTAGCCCCGTAACTTCGGAAAAAGGGGTGCCTGACGTTTTGGCGCAAGCTGGAACGCCAGGTCGCAGTGACTAGGGTGAGGCGACTGTTTACTAAAAACATAGGGAACCGCCAGCCTGAAAAGGTGTGAACGGTTCCTGAGTCCTGGCCAGTGGCGGTACCTGAAACTCGGGTTCAACCGAGCTAAGGGCCGCTAAACGCCGGGAGTAACTCTGACTCTCTTAAGGTAGCCAAATGCCTTGTCGGGTAAGTTCCGACGTGCATGAATGGATCAACGACTTCACCACTGTCCCCGCCTAGGGCCCGGTGAACCCACAACCTGGACGAACAGTCCAAGGTCTTCCAGCGGGGCGAGAAGTCCCCGTGGAGTTTTACTGCAACCTGTCGCTGAGATGTGATTGCGGGTACAGAGCGTAGGTGGGAGCCTTCGAAGTCAACTCTTCGGGGTTGATGGAGGCAACAATGTAACACCACCTATCTGCGGTCGCATCTCTAACTGTACTTAATGTATAGAACAACGGCTGGCGGGCAGTTCGGCTGGGGCGGCACCCCCTTGAAAAAATATCAAGGGGGCCCAAAGCTCGGCTCATCCGGGACAGAAACCCGGAGTAGAGGGCAAGACCAAAAGCCGGGCTGACTGGATACTCATCAGCAAGGTATCCAGAGGCGAAAGCCGGGTCTAGCGATCATTCATGTCCCCATTGTTGGGGGCTGGATGTGACAGAAAAATTACCCCGGGAGTAATTGGCTCGTCTCCTCTGAGAGTCCCCATCGACGAGGAGGATTGGTTCTCCGCCGTCGTCCCTTCCCATCCTGGGCCCGCAGCAGGGTCCAAGGGCGCGGCTGTTCGCCGATCAAAGGGGAATGCGAGATGGGTTTAGACCGTCGCGAGACAGGTCGGCCTCTACCTGCTGGAAGTGCTGGTTGCCTGAGGGGAAGGCGCCCCTAGTACGAGAGGAACGGGGTATCGCAGCCTCTAGTTTACCGGTTGTCCGACAGGGCACTGCCGGGCAGCCACGCTGTCGAGGATAAGGGCTGAAAGCATCTAAGCCCGAAGCCTCTCCCGAAAATAGGCAGCCATTCTAACCCACGACACTTGGTAACAAGCGTCAGGGTTGGACAAGGGCTCCCAAAGAAGATGGGTTTGATGGAGCAGGCGTGTACGCGCGAAGACTTCGGTCGACGCGTTTAGCGCGCTGCCTCCAATCGCTCAAGGTGTTGAGCTGAAAACTGGGTCCACGCTCGGGCGTAATTCGAGGCCATGCACGGGAATCGTTTTTTGTACACTAGCTTTGCGTGTCACCGAAGGTTGCGTCGGCATGGCTTACACTCTAGACTATACAACTTGTAACCCTATGATCGTTCGATAACTGCGACTCCGGCATGAAAGCCTAGGCCGAACCCTAACATCAATGCACGGTCAGTATCCAACGCATGTTTCATTATGAACTGCAGGCTAGCTCCGGACAGGTTGCCGTGCTCCCGTAATACTCTGTACGATTCAGAAGCCGATTTGGGTCGACAACCCAACGTGCTGATCAGCGAATCCAGGATCTTTTTGCTCCCGGTGTGAAGAATGATTCTCTCGAACGATCCAGCGTCAAATTGTAGTCGTTTCATTAGGAAGCGAACGTAACGTATTCCTGCCGATGAAATCTCCGGGCTCAGATAGAAATTCGATCCGGCCACTCCGAGCTTGTAGTCCTCGGGCTTTAGATTCGTAACATGGAGCAAAGGACGAATCATCATTCTGCCTTCATCATCCGAGACGAGCGTTGCCGCTGCGCCATCACCGAATAAGGCTGTTTCAACCAGAGTTACCCACTCTCGAGTGCCTGGTTTAGGTTCCATTTTTTGTTCGACAATTCGCCTGAGGTCGGCAGCGAAAAGCATCGAATTCACTTCCGAGGTAACTATCAACACCTCTTGCCCCTTATTTCTCATAAGATAATTCTCTGCAAATTGAAGAGCGACGATAAACGAAGTACAACCATACCCTTGAAGCGTACAATGCCTAGTCTCGGCCCGCAAGCCTAGAGGTCGGAGGAGCATGCTGCTAAGGTTTGGGCAGCAGTAATCCTGCGCGTTGCAGCAGGCAATCAATAATCCAATATTACCAGTCAACCTGATTTTTTCAGCTGCTTTCTTGGCTTGGTAAAAGGAGCGTTCTTGAAACTCTGATCTGAAGGAACCATCTATAATAGTTGAGATCGGGTATGCAAAGTTACGTGAGTCAACTTTGAGATTCCGAATCGACTTCAAAGTTCCTTTAGAGAATCGAAGCGGCAACAGGCGCATTAGGGTTTCTGTATCATAATGATATTTCGGAACGAAAGTAGTTGATGAGACTATGCGCATCTTCGTCGCCACCTCGTACTCTATTGGGTAAGATAACTCCTATTGGCGAAAATAATGAATTTTGACGTCGCCGTTTGGGGAGAACATGATCCATGGCGAATTATTAGTAACGCTGAAAAAATCGACGGAAGAATCGGACGCATATGGTTACCGGAGACCGTCGAACTTGACTCAGTTTCGATACTCGGAGCTATAGCCGCGAGAACAAACCACCTGAAGATAGGCGCAGCGATTTTGAACATCTACACTAGAACCATTCCGCTCATCGCTATGACCGCGGCTACACTTCAACTCATCTCAAGAAACCGCTTCAGCCTTGGCATAGGAGTGAGCACCGACAACATTCTCAAAAAGCACGGCTCACGAATGCGCCAACCACTCGGTCAGCTGCGACTCGCAATTCAAAACCTACGCCACGCGCATTCAGATGGCACTCAGAAGACAACCACTGAATTGAGTCTGACCTTCCCGCCATATCCAATTTATGTTGGAACCATAGGAGAACAAATATCAACGCTCGCCGGCGAATTAGCAGATGGACTGATTTTCAATTGCGCGACACCTGAATATGCCAAACGGTTAACGTCCCGCGCAATTCACGCATCTAGAAAAACCGGCACAAATTACAACCGGCTTGATATCAAGAACGC
>Ga0187783_10002472_pt1 | contig 13703 bp, 10 predicted proteins | sample 1015_SJ02_MP02_2_FD_132471 | JGI IMG/M metagenome (GOLD analysis project Ga0187783, IMG submission 132471) | Tropical peat soil microbial communities from peatlands in Department of Meta, Colombia - 1015_SJ02_MP02_20_MG | ecosystem: Environmental > Terrestrial > Soil > Wetlands > Peat | place...
GGGAGAGCAGCTGCTCGGGTTGTCTGACGAGGCCGTGCCCGCAGCAGAAATCAGCCGCTGGACCGAGCAGTCCGAGCGGCTGGGCCGGGCACTCGGAACGAGTGCGCTGGCCGCCCGGCATGCGAGCTCGGACGAGATCTGCTGGCTCTTCAAGCATGCGCTAGCCGGCACCATCACCGAACCGCAGCCGTCGGCAGCCAGGCGGCGGACCTGGGGCGCGGGCGAGATCGAAACGCTGCTGGAAGGCCAGGTCCACAACGGCAGGACCGTGCTGCAGCTGGAACATCCCGCGGGCGAGTCGTGGGCGGCATTCCTGTCCTTCGCCAGGTTCCCCGATGTCATGTACTTCCCCGAGGGCGAGCCGTGGCTGCACTACGCCGACGCGCTGCCGTTCCCTGTCGAGGCGAGCCTGCGGATGAAGCTGATCGCGCCCGCCCGCGCCAGCAAGGACGTCAGCCGCAGGCTTGCGCATGCCAGGGACATGGACGCGCACATCAGGGAGGCCGGCGCAGAGCTGCCGCTCGCGCTGATGGAGCAGATTGAGGCGGCCAGGCTGCTGGAGCACGGCATCACCAAGGACCGGCTGCCGTTCGTGTACGGCTGGCACCGGCTGCTGGTGACCGCGCCCGACCGCGACATGTGCGTGCGCCGCGCCGAGGCGGTCATCGAGCACTACCGGGACGCAGGCATCGACATCGTGCACTCCACCGGCGATCAGTTCTCGCTGCTGTGCGAATCGCTTCCGGGGGACCGGGTACGGCTCAACTCCTACCTGCAGCGCCAGCCGCTGTACACGGTCGCGGGCGGGATGCCGACCGCGACCGTCGAGCTCGGGGACCGTGCGGCCGACGACGCGGGGTGGATCGGGCCTTACATCGGCGAGACGCTCGGCCGGGCCCGCTCGGTGGTGCACTTCGACCCGCTGGTCGCCGCGGCGCGCAACCGGCCTACTGCGGTGGCGGTCACCGGGGAGCCCGGCGGCGGCAAGACCACGCTGGCGCTGCTGTTGATCCTGCAGCTTGCGCTCCGCGGCACGACCGTCGCCGTGATCGATCCCAAGGGGGACGCGGAGTCGCTGGCCGGCTGGCTGTCAGGGCGCGGCCGTCAGGCCAGGGTGGTGCCGCTGGGCAGCGCCGCGCCCGGCCTGCTCGACCCGTTCTCGTTTGGCGACGACCTGGCCGAACGGCGGACCATGGCGACCGAGACGCTGCGCCTGCTGCTGCCGCGGATGAGCGAGGAGCGCGAGAGCGCGATGATCCAGGCCGTCGGCGCGGTCGCCGCCGGGGAGCAGCCGAGCCTGGGCAAGGTCGTCGCGCACCTGGAGCAGTCACAGGACCCGGCATCGATCAACCTTGGCGCGGTGCTGCGCTCGATGTCGGATATGCGCCTTGCCCGGCTCTGCTTCGCGCCCTCCGGCGGCGAGCGCATCGATGCCGCGGGGTGGACGACGGTGTTCACGCTGGCCGGCCTGACGCTGCCCGATATCGCCGTCAAGCGTGATGACTTCTCCTATGAGCAGCGGCTGTCGGTGGCACTGCTTTACCTGGTCTCGCAGTTCGCCCGCAGGCTGCTCAACGGCATGGACCGCCGGCTGCCGAAGGCCATTTTCCTGGACGAGGCGTGGGCGATCACCTCGACACCGCAGGGCGCCAAGCTGATCCCGGAGGTGTCCAGGATGGGCCGGTCCCGCAACACCGCGCTGATCCTGGTCTCGCAGAACGCGGGAGACCTGCTGAACGAGCAGGTCACCAACTGTCTCTCCAGCGTCTTCGCGTTCCGGTCGTCAGAGCGGACCGAGGTCGCCAACGTCCTGGCGCTGCTGGGACTTGAGCCGTCAGAAGAGCACAAGGCGTCGCTGCGCGCTCTCGGGAACGGCGAGTGCATCTTCCGTGACCTTGACGGCCGGGCTGGCCGGATAGGCGTTGACCTGATCTCCGATGACCTTCGACAGTGCCTGGACACCAACCCCACGCGCGCACGGTCAGGCGAGGCTCCTGCTGCACCCGTGCGGTCTGGGCCCGCCGAGCCGGAAGCCGGCTGACGCCGCGCCACGACACCCCTCCCTGGAGCCCCCGGATGCGCAGACTCCGCCTTCCGCGTACAGCGGCCGTTTTCCTGGCCGTGCTTGTCACGGTGCTGGCCGTCCCGCGGCTAGCCACCGCGGCCAGCAGCGCGCACGGCGTTGCGGCGGGCGCGCGGACGGCTGTGGCTGCGCACGCCACGGCAGCTTCGGCGGTGACGGTCGCGGCCGTGAGCACCGGCACGGGCACCACCAGCTCCAGCGGGCTGTGCTCGGTGCCCGGCATCGGCGACATTGGCGGCCTGCTCGGCTTCTGCTCGCTCGGCAGTTCCGGGCTGATCGGCGACCTCAACAACATCTGCGAGCCATCGCTGCCGGACCCCGAGCCGGCCAACGGCGGCATCAACGCGATGGTGGCGCCGCCGGCCGGGCCGAAGGAGCCGTCCACCCTGTATAGCGAGTACGGGGTCGCTGGCGACTACTGGGCCGCGACCAATCTGCAGTGCTCGGACATGACATCGCTGATCGGCAACAACGTCGCGGGCATGGTGTTCGACGTGGCCAAGTCGATCGACCGGGTCACGATCACGGTCTACCAGTCCGCCGCCGGCGACGGGATCCTGAGCTGGCTCCAGCGCGTCACCGACCGGCTCATCAGCAGCCTCGGCAACGCCATCTACTTCCCTTACCTTGCCGTCGTCGTCATCCTGGGCGCGATCTGGCTGGCCTGGCAGGGCCTGATCCGCAAGCGGGGAACCAGGACCATCGAGGGCACTATCTGGATGGTCGTGGCCTGCGCGGCAGCCATCCTGCTCATCGGCAAGCCGGCCGCGGTCACGAGCCTTGGCACCGGCGTGTCGGATGGCATGTCGCAGGCGCTCAACACGGCCTTTGCCAAGCTGCCAAGTCCTGGCCCGAGCAGCTGTGTACCGCTGCAGAACGGCGATCCGCAGGCGCAGCCGTCCAGCTACAACTACACCTCCGGCGGCACGGTGGTGGACCAGAACGCCGACGAGTTGTGGACCGTCCTGGTTTGCCAGCCGTGGCTGGACGGTGAGTTCGGTACCTCTACGTATGCCACGAACGGGGCCGCGACGCCGGTCAACACCTACGGGCGGTCGCTGCTGTGGGCGCAGGCCATCGCGGTGGACGAGAAGCCGACCTCGGCGCTGATCCAGGCGAAACAGGCTGCCTACGCCGGCATCGCGAGCAGCATCCAGACGAATGACCCGGCGCTCTATCCGTTGTTCCAGGGCAAGGAGTGGACGACCCGGCTGGAGATCGCGTTCGCCGCGCTGTTCGCCGCGGCGGTGGCCGGCCTGCTGATCCTGCTGATCTCGGTGACGCTGATCCTGCTCAAGCTTGGCTTCCTGCTGCTGCTCATCGTCGGTCCGTTCTTCCTGCTGGTGGGCACGCACCCCGGCTTCGGCAGGGTGCTCGCGCTGCGCTGGGTGGAGCTGCTGATCGGCGTGCTGCTCAAGCAGGCCGCGGTGGCGATCGTGCTGAGCCTGCTGCTGTACTGCTATGCGCTCATCATGGGAACGAGCGCCGCTGTGCTGCCGTGGGCGCTGAAGATTCTCATGATCGCGCTGGTCACGGTCGCGGCGTTCATCTACCGCAAGCCGTTCCAGCACCTGTTCGCGGCGGTCGGCTATGGCGTCATCGGATCGCACGAGCAGGCGGCGGTAGACCTGGCCGTGGCCGGCGCTACGGCGAGGGCCAACACCAGGACCGCGGCCACGGTGGCGGTACCGCCGTTCGCCGCCTACCGGGCCGGCCGGTGGGCGCGCCGCAACCCGGCCCAGGCGGCGGGCCTGGCCCTTGCGGCAACCTCAGGCGGGGCCGGCGCGGTGGCCGCTGGCGTCACCGGCGCGGAGGCGGGCCCGCCAGGCGTCGGCCCGATGGCGGCGGACGCCGCCGGCGCCAACGGCAGCGTCGACACGGCCGCGAGCCGGGCGACGATTTCCGCCAGGACGCGCGCAATGGCCGGGCAGGACGGATCGTCGGCCGTGGAGGCGCCGCCGCTGAACCTGCCCGCGCGCAACGGCTCGCAGGCCGCCGCCGGGTCCGCGTCGAACGGCGCTCCCTCGGCCGCTGCGGGCTCGGCGGGCGGCTCCCGTCAGATGTGGCCGAATATCCGCACGTCGCAGGCGCGTCCTGCGCCGCCCCGTCAGCCAGCACCGGGCCAGCCTGCACCCGAGCGCCGGTCCGGCTCGTCGGCACCGCCTGCGCGGCAGCCTGCTGCCGGCCGGCAGCCGGCCCCTCCCCGGCAGGCTCCGCCGCCGCGCCAGTCCGCTCCGCCGCCCCGTCAGTCATCGGCCGCGCGGCAGTCGGCACCACGGCGATCATGGGCGGGCCGTCAGGGCGCTGGGCCTGCCCGCCAGCCGCAGCGCCAGGTACGCGGCACAGCGGGCCCCGCGGCTGGGCCAGCCGAGCGGGACGCTGAGTCGTCGCGCTGGCTGGGCGAGCCGATGCCCGGTCCGCTCGCCGGCACGGACCCTGGCCAGGCCACCTCGCGAGCCGTTCCCTTCTGGCTACGCGCCCGGCGCCGGAGCTGACCGATGGAAACCAGCCCGCTGCAGCGCCGAGTGACCTTCGCCCTGATCGTGCTCGTGCTCGTCGGCCTGGGGGTCTACCTTGTCGGCGCCGCACGCGGGTCAGGCGCTCGCGGCGCAGTCAGTCCGGCGCCGCATCCGACGCTCACGGCCTTGCCCGGTGCTCCGCCGACGTCGGCCGCCACGGCCGTGTCGGCTGGGGTATCCCCGGCGCCCGACATCTATCAGTGGCTTCCCTTCACCCAGGCCGGCCTGGCGGCCGCAGCGTCGGTCGCAAGGCAGTTCGGCGATGCGTACGGCACGTTCTCCTACACCCAGACCGCCGCTGAGTACGCGGCCTCGCTCCGGTCCCTGACCTCGGCGGAGCTGACCAGCCAGATCATGGCGGCGTACTCGGTGCCAGGAGTGGCCGCTGCCAGGACTGGCGCGCGGCAGGTCTCGGCAGGCACGGCCGCGATTCAGGCGATCCGGGCGTTCGGCCCGACGAGCCTGACGTTCCTGATTCAGATCACCCAGGACCTGACCGCCACGAGCGGTCGCAGCCAGCAGGTGACGCAGTACGCGGTGACGCTCACCGGCAGCGGCACGACCTGGCAGGTCACCGATATCGAGCTGGCGTCAGCAGGCAACTCGTGAACGGGTCCCCGGCCGGCCGGGGCCGGATCGTCATCATCGCCGCGGTGGTGGCGGGCTGCCTGATGCTGGCCGGCTTGCTAGTCGCTCCGGTGCTGATGTTCGCCAGCGGCGGGATGCTGGCCGAGTCCGGTGCCGCGTGCTCGTCGGCAAACGGACCGGGTACCCAGCCGACCGCGAGCCAGGCCGCCGACTCGATCCCGGCCGGCTACCTGTTCTGGTTCCAGCATGTCGGCGCGCAGTTCGGCGTGCCGTGGGTGGTCCTGGCCGGGATCGGCAAGGTCGAGAGCGACGACGGGCAGACCACCCTGCCGGGCGTGAACAGCGGCGCCAACCCGTTCGGCGCGGCCGGCCCGATGCAGATCGGCATCGGCGGTGCCGCGGGCAACGAGTGGGGCGGCGCGCCCGTGCACCCGGCGAGCGAGCAGGTCGACGGCGTCGCCACCGACGAGACAGGTGACGGCATCGCGAGCGTGTACGTGCCCGCCGACGCCATCGCCGGTGCTGCCAAGTACCTGCTCGAGCACGGAGTGCTGGACAACGTGGACGAGGCGATCTTCGCCTACAACCACCTCGAGTCCTACGTCCAGACCGTGCTGTACTGGGCGAACCTGTACGCGCGCGGCGGCTATACGGTCTCGCCGGTCACCGTGGACGACGCGCCCGACTGCATCCCCGGCGTCGGCAACGCGCCGAACGACGCCGCTGCCACTGCGATCGCGTTCGCCGAGGAGCAGCTTGGCAAGCCGTACCAGTGGGGCGGGACAGGCCCGGACTCGTTCGACTGCTCCGGACTTGTGATGATGGCCTACCGGGCGGCCGGCATCTTCATCCCGCGTACCTCGCAGGAGCAGTGGGCCTGGGGCCCACGGGTCAGCCCGAAGGACGTGGAACCCGGTGACCTGGTGTTCTTCGTCGGTGCCGACGGGACCTGGACCGCGCCTGGCCACGTCGGCATCGTGATCGGGGACGGGCTGATGATCGAGGCCTTCGCCACCGGGTTCCCGATCAGGATCGCGCCGTACTCCGGCCGCGACCCGGTCGGCTTCACCCGCCCCTGGGCGCACAGCGGCGTGGTGCTGGCGGCATCGCAGCAGTAGATCGCCGGGGCAGGCCCCCGCAAGCTGCCCCGGCACGGTGCCTGCTAGAGCGTCGCCTGCCGCCTGAGCCGCCACGATGACAGTGCTGCGACCACGAGCGCCACCCCGAGAAACTTCCACGCGACAGACCAGGCGCTGATGACCAGCAAATTGCTCGCCATGAAGGTCACGGCCACCAGCCCGAGGTAGACGGCCACGCCGACGGCAGGCCTGGCGTCAATGACGATCCACACGACGGCGAGGACTTCCATCAGCAGCCACAAGTACGAAGCCGCAAGCGACAACAGGAAGGCAGAACCCTGCCACGGGCGGACGAGCGCGGCGGCTGCCAGCAACAGGTTCAACACGACGATCAGGCCCGGAGGCCACAGCCACAACGCTGGCAGCCGCTGCGCACCGCGCGACAGCAGCGCAAATGCTGCCAGGACGAGAAGAGGCGCGAGAATCTGGGCGACGTTCGTGGCGGCCGGCCAGGTGCTGACTCCGGCAGCCGTCCCGGCGATCAGTGCGGCGACGGCAGTCAGCGTGGCGATGGGCCGCCAGCGGCCTCGCGGCCGGAACACCAGCATCGCCGTGCAAGCGAGCAGCCCGGCCGCAAGCAGCAACTGCGCGTACTCCTGAGGCTGCCGCGGCGACATCGCCGCGCTCGTGAGTTGATAGGAGCGGGCGCTGAGATAAAGCAGACAGCCCAGCGTGGTGGCGAGGCGCAGGTTCGCGGGCGTGCTCAGGCGGCTGTTCTGCGCCGTGCGAACCCGCAGCCCGCCCATGATTATCGCCCGGCAGTCACGCGGCAGCGGCCAGGCCCGGCCGGCCGCGGTTGCCTCCAGCAGGGTGCCCAGCATCTCCTCGCCGCGCGCCCGGCGGTAGGCGGCCGGGTATGCCAGCAGCAGCCGCCGGCAGCGGCGCTCCAGCGTGGTCATGCCGGCCTCACCCTCCGGCTGGCCCGCGGCCTGCGGGCCCCGACCACGGTGCCGCCGGCCGTTGCCGGGCGGCTGACTGCGCTGACCACGCGTGCCGCCTGCTCCATCCGCGCCGCCTCGGCCTGCAGGGCGGTCAGGCCCGCGCCGGTCAGCGCGTACGCGCGGCGCACGCGGCCGGCGACGATCTCCTCGCTGACGAGCTTGACGTAGCCCTCGCCGGCGAGCCGGTCCAGTGCCGTGTAAAGGGTGCCGGTCGCCAGCTTGACGCGCCCCGCTGACAGTTCCCCGGCGCGCTTAATGATGCCGTAGCCGTGCAGCGGCCCGTCGAGCAGGGACGCCAGGACAAAGTACGTCGGCTCCCGCATGGCGATCCCGTGCTCGCTCATGCGCATCACAATAAGTAGATGTACGATGCATTGTCAATCTACCTATGAATCAGCGCGAGGCAACTGCCGCGGGCGGAGCCGAGCCGCGGATCCCGCGGGCTAGCCGGGGCTATGAGCCGTCCAGCAGGACGGGCATCCGCTTGATCCCGTTGAGGAAGTTAGACCGGAGCCTGCTGACCTCGCCGCCGGGCCTGATGCCCGGCGTCTTCTCGGCCAGCGCCGCGAGCAGCACCTGCAGTTCCAGCGCGGCCAGGTGCCTGCCCAGGCAGAAATGCGGGCCGCCGCCGAAGCCAACATGAGGATTGGGGTCCCGCCCGATGTCGAACTCCTGCGGTGACGCGAAAACGTCCTCGTCGCGGTTGGCCGAGGCCAGGAAGGCGACGACCTTGTCGCCCGCCGCGATCGGCTGGCCTGCCAGCTCGGCGTCCCTGATGGCGGTGCGCCTGACCAGGACGGCCGGGCTGACCCAGCGGACGACCTCCTCGGCCGCGAGCGGCGCCAGCGACGGGTCTGCCACCAGCCGCTGCCACTGGGCCGGATGATCGAAGAAGGCCAGCATGCCGCCTGCGGCGGCGTTGCGGGTGGTCTCATTACCCGCCACCAGCAGCAGCAGGAAGAAGAAGTTGAACTCCAGCGGCGTGAGTACCTGGCCGGCGTCGTCCGGCTGCAGGAGGCGCGTCACGATGTCGTCGCGCGGCTCCGCGCGGCGCTGCTCGGCCAGTTCGGTGGCGTAGCCGAACATCTCCGCTACCGCGTGCATCTGCTCGCCCGCAGGCCCGCTGAAATCCGGATCGTCGAAGCCGACCATGCGGTTGGACAGCTCGAAAATCCACTGGCGGTCCTCCGGCCGCGCCCCGACCAGCTCGCAGATGACCTGGGCCGGCAGCGGGGCGGCGATGTCGGTGACGAAGTCCGCCTCGCGGCGCTGCGCGACCTCGTCAAGCAGGTCGCGGCAGATCTCGGTGATGTGGTCCCGCAGCCGCCCGATCATGCGGGGCGTGAATCCGCGGTTGACGAAGGCTCGCAGCCGGCTGTGCTGTGGCGGATCCATGTTGATCATCATGACCCGCATCCGCTCGACCGATTGCTCGCTCCATTCGCGGAACGCCGCTGTGCGGGGGACCGAGGAGAAGATCTCCGGATGCCGGATGACCTCTGCCACGTCGCAGTGCCTGGTGACGGCCCAGAAGCCGGGCCAGCCGGGACCGCCGCCCTCAGCGTGCCAGAACACCGGCGCATGCTCGCGCAGCCAGGCGAACTGCTCGTGCGGAGCCCCGCGCCCGGCATAGATGTCGGGGTCGACAAGGTTGATCTCTGCGGCCGTAGTCATCGACTGCCTCGGGTGCTGCGAGAGACGATAGACACGACGATACGTCCTGGGCCGGGGAGCGCCGCCCGCCGGACTGCACTCAGAAAGGCCTCACGCCACGCCTGGCCACAGGCCATGCTGCGTGCAGAAGTGCTCGACCTCATCGAGTTCGACGTCGGCGTCTTCCGCCCTCCCCACGGCCGCCCCCGCGACCCACCAGTCGGCACCAGGCAACCCGGCTGACAAATAGGCACGGGTTCCTGGCTGCGGGCGTGGTCCGGCGAAGCGGGGATGCGCAAGAACTTCACCATGGGCCGGCTCCCAGAGCCGCACAAGCCCTGCCTCCTCGCCAAGGACGACGGCGTCATACCACCGCCAGACCACAGCGTCTGAGCCATCTGCGGCTGTCGCGACGGCCACCAGGTGACCTGGTGAGACCCGCTCCGTTCGCGGCGAAGGGAAGGCTCGCACGAATCGAACAGATGAGAGCTGTCCGGCCCGCAGTACCTGGCATGCATCCTCCTGAACGTGCAGGACGATCCCGCAGCGCAGCAGCCGGGGGCTAAGCCTCTGATTGGTCGAAACGGCCATCTGCCGAGTCTCTCGCGCCTGGACCCAGGCCGCCAAAGCGGTTGAGGCGCTAACGGGCCGCACTGCGAGTGTGGATCAAAGGCGTGCCGGGGATGTCCGAGAGCCAGGGCAGCGATCCCGACCTGGCTCCGCTGCCGCTAGGAGCCAGCGGCGAGTGCGCCGCGGACCGCGGCCTCGAGAGAGCCGGCCGGCAGCCAGCCGTCGTGGCTCCAGACGATCTTCCCGGACGCCGCGGTCAGGACGAGCCATGGCTGGTCCTGGACACCGTAGCCGTCGGCGACCCGCCCGGTGGTGTCGAGCGCGACCGGGTAGGCAAGCGGCTGGCCGAGCCCCTCTATGTATGCGCGCGCCGCGTCAGGCGACGGCTCGGTGACCGCCTCGTCCACGGCGGTCAGTGGCGGCAGGCCGCTAGCGGTGGCGGCGTGCTGATACTGATCCAGCGCCAGAAGTTCCGCGCGCAGGTCGGAGGTCTCAGTGAGCCAGGTGGCGAAGAACAGCAGCAGGTGCGGCTTGCCGGGGACCAGCGTCACCGTCCCGCCGGGAACGCCCGGCAAGGTCACCCGCGACTTCGGGCCCATGCCGCTGATGTAAGCCAGCGACTGCTCCGAGGCCAGCGCCGGGTGCCCCGGCAGCAATCCGGACGCCTCCTGCGCGAGCACCTGCGCCTCCTGGCCGACGCTGGCGTAGGACATCGTGGTCAGGTAGACCTTCTGCTCCCGGTTGCGCTGGTCGATCACGAAGAGCGCGGGGGTGTGGTCGACCTGGCCCTGCTCGATCTGCACGTAGATGTGATAGGCCTTCCAGACGGCCGCGAGCTGGGCGTCCGAGCCGGTCAGGAAGTCCCACTGGTTGACCATGCCGTGCGCGCGGGAGTACGCCATCACGTCGGCCACCGAGTTCGCTGCCGGATTGGCGTCGACCCCCAGCAGCTGAACCTGGTCACCAGCCCGGCCGAGCAGGTCCTTGGCCTCGAGCATGCTGACGGTGGTGAGCGGGCACACGGTCGTGCACTCGGCATCGACGAAGGCAAGCACGACGACCTTGCCGCGGAACTGGCTCAGCGACATCGGCTGGCCGAACTGGTTGACGAGCCTGAATCCGGGGGCCGGCAGCGCGCCGAGGGAGGAGCCGGGGTCCAGCTCCGGATTGGCTGCTGCCGCCCGCGACTGGCTGCTCACCGAGGAATTGCTGGCTTGCCCTCCGCATGCGGCGAGCCCCAGCAGGCCGGCCAGAATACCGGCCAAGATGAATGGCCGCGACCGGACGGCACGTCGTATGGGCACGGCCGCCATCCTGCCACTGCAGCAGGCGTGCTCAGGAGTCGGTGCTGCGTCCGCTCGCTGTCATGCGAGCCTTTGACCTGCTCAGCGGGCCGGTTAGCAGTGCTGGTGTGAGCGATCCCATAGACCAGCGGTGCGCCGAAAGCAGGATCACACGTGTCTGCCGAAAGGCGCCGTGGCAGATAATGGATACCCGCTGCGGGTAATTTAAATACCCCGCGGGGGTTCAGTGAATACACCGCCGGGGTTTCCCGCATACCGTGACGGGGTTTAGCGGTGGCAACAGACTTCTGCGCATAATGGGCCCGCAATCCCGTCGGCGTTTGGGCCGGCATCAGTCTCGTCGCTGGCTCCGGTGGGCCAGCGGCGAGGGCGCGGACAAAGGAAGGCCAGCATGGCAGGCTACGCAGCGCAGGCCAGGCCTGCAGGCAGGCTGCGCGGCCGGGCCCTGGCCACCGAGGATCAGCGGGCGGTTCCGGACGTCAGGCGCATGGTCCAGCTTGCCCTGGCCGGCATCTGGCTGCTCGATGGCATCCTGCAGTACCAGGCATTCATGTTCTCCAAGGGATTTGCCCAGATGCTATCGGCCACGGCACCGGGCAATCCGTGGTTTATCGCCGGCCCGATTAACTGGGCCGCCAGGATAATTTCCGAGCACGGGACATCGACGAACGCGGTCTTCGCGCTTATCCAGGTCCTGCTTGGCCTGGGGATCGCGCTGCGCCCCACGATCAGGGTTGCGCTCGGTGCCTCGATCGGATGGGCCCTGGCGGTGTGGTGGTTCGGCGAGGGTCTCGGCGGGGTGCTGAACGGTACCGCCAGCCCCGTCAACGGTGCGCCGGGCGCGGTGATCCTCTACGCCCTGCTTGCGGTACTGCTGTGGCCGCCGCGGCAGGAGAAGCCGGCGTCGTTCGTGGCGGGCCGGTGCACCGGACCGGTTCTCGCCAAAGCGCTGTGGCTGGTGCTGTGGGGCGCCCTCGCCTACATGGCGCTGCTGCCGGTTACCCGCGCGCCGAAGGCACTGAGCGGCATGATCTCGGGGATGGCCGCCGGCCAGCCGGCGTGGCTGGCCAGCATCGACAATCACCTGGCCAGCTTCCTGGCCAGCCGCGGCCCGGCCGCCGGGATCGTGCTCGCCGCGGTCCTGGCCGTCATTGCGGTGGGCGTGTTCATCCCGCGGCCAGGTGCGGTCAGGGCGATCCTGGCACTCGCGATCGTCACCGCCGCTGCCCTCTGGGTGGCTGAGGGGCTTGGCGGGATGCTGACGGGAAGCGGGACCGATCCGAACTCCGGGCCGCTGCTCGCTCTGCTGGCGCTGTCCTACTGGCCGCTGGCGAGCCGCACGAACCGGGCAACCGAGTCGGAAGCAGGGTAGGAGGCCGGCATGGGCGGGCAGACCTGGCTGGCGTACACCCTGGCCGCCGTGATGATCGCTACCTCGGCCTACTGCCTGTCCAGGCTCGCCATGTCCTGGCGGCTGGGCCGGCCCACTGAGCGTCCTGTGGACGCCGCGCACGTGCTCATGGGCCTGGCCATGGCCGGGATGCTGGTGCCGCGGCTGCGGATCTTCTGGACGGGTGGCTGGGAGATCGTGTTCGGTCTTGGTGCGCTGGGATTCGGGTGGCTGGCCCTGCGTGAGCTCCGCTCGCCCAAGTCAGAGTGTGACCGGCCGCGCCATCACCACTTCCAGCACGTGCTGGCGTGCGGGGCGATGGTTTACATGCTCGCGGCCATGCCCTCGGCAGCAGCCACGGCGAGCGGCTCCGGCATGAGCGGGATGGCCGGCGCGGCAGCGCGCTTCCCGACGCTCGCGCTGCTGCTCGCGCTGGCGCTGTTCGGCTACGTGATCTGGAACGCCGACCGGCTGACCTCGCTGGCCCCGGTAGCGGTCCTGGCCGCCGCCCGGGTGCCGGTCCCCGGCCTGGCCGCCGCGGGCGGCGCCGGCACACTGGCAGCGGCGGCGCGCCTGGCTGACCCAGCCGGACCGGGCGAGGCGGCACGTCCACGGCTCGCTCCGCTGTCACCCCGGCTGGCTGCGTGCTGCGAGATAGCCATGGGCATGACCATGGGCTACATGCTCATCCGGATGCTGTAGCCCGGCGGGCTAGCCCTAGCCCGCGAGCACGTAGCCGGCCGCATCCACCGCGGCGCGCAGGGCTGCCTGCTCTGGGAGCGGCTCGGCGTCGATGGTCACCCTGCCCGAGGTGAGGTCCACCTCGACGCGCTGCACGCCGTCGATCCTGCCGATCTCCTCCTGAACGGCCCGCACGCAGTGCTCGCAGGTCATGCCGGACACCGCTATCACCGTCTGCTCCACGGCCAAACAGTACGCTGAGCCGGGACAGATCGGGCGGCCAGGGCCGGGGTACAGTTTCTGCAGGTCGGCGCCCACGCCTCCGACGGTCGCCGGCAGGAGGGATGGCGCGCGGCAATGTCGTCGGCGACGGTGGCCAGCGGGCCAGCCGGCTCGGCGCAGATCGAGCTATCGATCGGCGGCATGACCTGCGCTGCCTGTGCTGCCCGGATCGAGCGCAAGCTCAACAGCCTTGATGACGTCCACGCCAGCGTGAACCTGGCAACCGAGCGGGCTACCGTGACTGCTCCGGCCGCCGTAAGCCTGGACTCCCTAATAGCGGCGATCGAGCAGGCCGGCTACACCGCACGGGCGGTCAGCCCGGAGGCAGGCGCGCGGGAAAACGACGGCGAGGACTCCCGGCACGCGGCGTACCTCAGGCGCCGGCTGATCGTGGCGCTGATCTTCTTCGTGCCGCTGTCCGACATCTCGCTGGCGCTGTCGCTGTTCCCGTCATTCCGCTTCGCCGGCTGGCAGTGGGTGCTGGTGGCGCTGGCCGCGCCCGTCGCGGGCTGGGCAGCCTGGCCCTTCCACCGCGCCGCGCTGCGGAACCTAC
>Ga0187783_10002474_pt1 | contig 13699 bp, 10 predicted proteins | sample 1015_SJ02_MP02_2_FD_132471 | JGI IMG/M metagenome (GOLD analysis project Ga0187783, IMG submission 132471) | Tropical peat soil microbial communities from peatlands in Department of Meta, Colombia - 1015_SJ02_MP02_20_MG | ecosystem: Environmental > Terrestrial > Soil > Wetlands > Peat | place...
ACTCACGTGTTCCGCAGGGCATTCGAGCGCAGGTTCGGGGTTTCACCCGGAGCCTACCGCGGGTGCTTTGGAGCAACACAGAATGCCTGGTTGAAGTGCCGGCCGTAGCGTGCGGCCATTCGCCAAGCCCAAGAAGACGCCCGGATCATCCCGGAACCACGTTCTGCGGCCCTTGCAAACGGACGCGATCGAGCGCTACAAAGTGCACTCGACGCCTGTGGACGCAAGGACAGCACTTTCCTCAAGGAGTCGTTGTGATGCAGACCATTGGATTGATCGGCGCCGGCCATATCGGCAGCCAGCTGGCACGCCTCGCCGTGCGCCACGGCCACAATGTCGTCATTAGCAACTCTCGCGGGCCCCAATCCTTGGCGCGGCTTGTTGCCGAGCTCGGGCCGAAGGCCCGCGCTGCTACGCCCGCCGAGGCCGCCCAGGCGGGAGATATTGTCGTAGTAACCGTCCCACTCAAGAGCTACCGCGCGGTGCCGGTGGCAGCGCTGGCAGGTAAGGTCGTGATCGACACGAATAACTATTATCCCGAGCGCGACGGGCACATCGCAGTGCTCGACAGCGAGTCCACAACCACTTCCGAGCTCCTCCAAGCGCACCTCCCAACATCGAAGGTGGTTAAGGCCTTCAACCATATCTACGCGGCGGCGCTGACCACCGATGGTCAGCCGCACGGTACGAGTAAGCGTCGCGCCCTGGCCATCGCGGGAAACGATGCCGCGGCAAAGGCTGCCGTCGCAGAATTGATTGACGAGTTCGGGTTCGACACGGTCGATGTCGGGCCACTCAAAGAGAGTTGGCGAATTCAGCGCGACACTCCCGGCTACGGTCCACGTCGGACGGCCGCTGAACTGCGCCAGGATCTGGCTGCGGCCAAGCGCCCCCCGGCATCGTGAGAGCTCGAGGTGCCGCATGCCGATCAGGCAGGACGCAGGTTCTACGCTCTCCGCGCAAAATGAGCCCTGCGGACCAAGCTGCCGCCATCGGTGACCCTTAATTAATCTTCCGCTCACGCGGGGTTCCCTTTGTCGATTTCGGACGTCCCCGTTCGTCGCACGTTCGGAAGGCGCACGTGCGACGCCGATATCAACGTCATATCCGGGCAGATTCGACTTGCAGCGAGTATCGGGGACGACGACGGCATAAAGACAAATTCCTGGAGCCCCTCATGAGCAAACGAGGACTTCTGTCGATTACTTTTCTGTTCGGCTGTCTCGGGTTAGCTCAAGGGCAAGAGAACAAGCCGGTGCCCTACCCCGCTATGGCGTCGGTGGAGCAATACCTTATCGCCAACGTGCCGGACGAGATCGCCCTGGCACGCAGCGCGGCCCCACCGTCGATCTCCGCTGACGCCGAGGTACTCGTGCTGGGCAAGCAGGGATATGAGACAGCGGTCAAGGGCAAGAACGGCTTCGTATGCTTTGTCGAGCGCTCCTGGGCCGCCGGTTTCGACGACCCCGAGTTCTGGAATCCCAAGCTGCGCGCACCGAATTGCTTCAATCCACCTGCTGTGCGCAGCGTGCTGCCGCAGTACCTGAAACGTACCGAGTGGGTGCTGGCCGGGATTGGTAAGCCGCAGATGATCGAAGACGCTCGCGCTGCCGTGGCGAGCCACCGCTTCACCAATCCAGAGTCGGGCTCGTTCTCCTTCATGCTGTCCAAGCAGGGCTATTTAAGCGACGATGGAGCCGGCCCCTGGCTACCGCACGTGATGTTTTTTGTGCCGCACGGGCAGGCGGCGACCTGGGGCGCGGGACTGGAAGGCTCGCCCATCCTCGGCACCGACGGCAAACCGTTCGAACCGACTGTGCTGTTTATCCCCGTGCGGCGCTGGTCGGACGGTTCACCCGCACCGACGCCCGCAAGCGAACACCAGCACAGCCCGTAAATGTCACGGCGAAGTCATGCAGCGATGGAGCCTGACCGGGTCTTAGTCAGCGGTGTGACTCCTCCCCGGCACCGACCGCCTCTACCGTCAAGCTCTCGAGCGCACCCTTCCTCATCCCGACCGCAAATGCTGCCTGTCTCACGAGCTTCCCACCCTCGAGTGCATCGAAGGTAACGCTCCAGTCCGCGAAATCGCGCCACCCGAGCGTAAAGTGGCCGAGGCTTGCGACGTACACCCGCCCGGCGGCAACGTAGGGAACGCGAAGCGGGCCCTCCTCGGTTAGCGAGCCGGGATCTGACGTCTGGGAAGTCTCTTCAGGCTTCGCAAGGCGTACTGCTGCCTCGTATTGCAACTTCTGAGCCGTGGACAGCGCGGCGAGCTGCTCCGCTTCGGCGTTCTTCGGACTCTTCTGCACGGCCGCTGCCAGCTGAAATGCTGCGCGACGCAGCTGCTCGCAGGCAGGTCCCTTGCACGATTCTTCGTGCGGATTCAGCGTTTCACCCCCGAAGGCAGGTACAAAAGAAAAGTTAATCGTGCAGGCCGGCGCAAATCGTCCTCCTTCCCAGGTGGTGACCATCAAGGTGGACGACATGTTGGGGGTATAGTCGTAGACCTCCTGAAAGAAGGCCGGACGATCGTCGATGCGCCCGAATGAGCGCCCGACTCCGCACCCGGCGCCCTCTTCATCCTCAAAGCCGGCCGGCGCACTCGCAAGATGTGCGCGACCGTCCTTGACCTCAAAGTACAGGGAGTCATAGCAGTGCGCGGTGCCCTCGATGCTGCTGATCGAGTAGAAACCCGTGCCCGGGAGCTGACCCAGCTGCCATACGGCGGGAAAATTGCTCTTGCGGTCCCATTCGCGCTGCACGTCCTCCCCGATCTCGAAGGGCGGCTTTTGCTTGCTCGCCCAGGCTGCGAGATCGTCTGGCAGGTTGCTCGGCTCGACGGTCGCCACCCCTGATCTTGGCGACTCGGTCAACGCGGCAAGCGGCGCCTTGCCAAAGCTCACCGCGCCCAGCGCGCGATACTTGGCAGCCAGCGTATTACAGGTCGCAGCTCCCATCGCCTCACTCCCCGAGCCGCGAGAGACAGTGTCGACGGGTTTGGCGGAGAGTGCCTCGAGGTGCGCGATCTGGGCGCGGTACCGGTCCGCGACGCATTGCGAGTCAGCTGCGGTGCGTCCGCCATGCGTCGCTGTACATCGGGCATCGCGCTCAGCAATCCACGCCCGCTCATCGCCGATCAGCTCCTGTCGTCGAGCCGGGGCAGCGGTGATTGCCTGCTTGAGTGCAGTCGCCAGAGTAACGTCCAGCTCACCGAGCCTGGGATCGCTACACACGAGGTGTTCGACCACCGTCGACGCCTTCTTGCAATCGAAGCTCTGTGCATGCGGAACAGCGCTTCCGGCTACGAGTGCAACCAGGCCAAACGCAAACGCAGTCAGCGCCCTGCGTCGCGCAGACGCGTATTGCAACACTTCGCCCCGCCTCACCGCATCTTCCCTTACAACGACGGACGTGCCCAAGCGACACGCGACCGAAGTTTTGCATAGCCAGCACCACTCGGGGAGCTCGCCGTTACGCCTCCGTTCGGGTCTGCGGACCTGGCTCGAGGATGCGATGCGAAAGCCGGAGGGCCGCCATCCCTGGCAGCCCGCGCGGCAGTCTCACACTTCGCCGCTTAACGATGGATTAACCAAGGATCGAAGGCAGAACTGCGTCGCCAGGTCACGACACCCAAAGCCGAGTGTTAGGTCGAGGCGACGGCATCAACTGTCGCCGAACGCGAACATATGCTACTCAAGGGTTGATTTGATCTAACGTGTTGCGGTTGCATTCGACAGGAGGGATCCCCCATGAAACGAGTGCTCGAAGCATTGGTATTGACCGCGTTGGCTGCCGTAACTGTTGCGCTAGCACAGACAAGCCCACAAAGACCTGCAGACCAGTCGCAGAGGCAGCAGACTGCTGCGTCAGACCAGAGCACGGCCACCAGCCACGAATCGAGCAAGATCGATAAGCAGGCGCTGATTGACGTATGCGTATCGCAGGTTCAAGTGAGTAACCCCAGCGTACCCAGGAAGGCTATTGCGAATTTCTGCGCCGAGCAGGTGAACAGGCTCTCGCGGCAGGACTGATGCGCAATTTCCGTGCGGAGCGTCGCCCGCCGCTTAGCCATCGATGCCGAGGCCAATCTGTCTTGTGTCCGATTCGTGCTTTTCATCGGACGACACGGAGTCTTCCATTTCCAGCAGGGGCAGGTCCTGCTGCGCCAATCCTTGGATGTCGCCGGCAATGCCCACCAGCTCCGCGGCGCCAATCTGCAGCTGCTTTTCCCTGCGCGCCCAGCGTTGCAGCGTCTGGCTCTTTTCCGCTTCCAGCTCTTGCCTTATGCGATGAAATGCGCCGTAAACCGCCTTGAGCTTGTTGGAGAACTGTGAAGACGTCAGGTAGTCGTAGACCGCCTCCATTTTTTCGCCCTTACCGGCGGAGGCGAGGCGCTGCTTGTGAACCTCCAGCAGTCCTGAACGCAGCACCGTAGCGAGTTGCACTGCTGTCGCCCAGGACGTCACCCAGACATCCTGGTGCAGATCGAAGAGCGTCCCCTCCTCCCAATCCTTCGGGTAACAGGGCCCCACGCTCACCAGGATGCCCACATCCGCTCCAGCAGCTCTCATATCGTCCTTGAGCTTGGTCACCCACTGCGGACTCCAGTCCTTGGCCCGCTTTGCTTCCCAGAGCAGCACTCCCGCCAGCTGGCCACTGCGCGTCATTACTCTCTGGATGACATCACCGCCGCGTGCGCCCTTTCGCACTTCTTCAATTGCATCCAGCGCGAACGCCGCCTCGAGGTCTTCCTGCAGCGTGAGCTCCAGAACCTCTCCCTGCAGCTGCTGAGAGCCCTGAGCACCCTTGCGCTGGGCTTCAGCGAGCTGTTCCTGCATGTCGGTCAGTCTCTTCCTCAGCTCTGCGCTTTCGAGCTCATTGCGCTCGCGCTCCTGAGCCCGGATCCGCGACTCCAGCTCGACGCGGGTTGCATCGAGCTTGCGGGCAATCTCGATGTCCAGCTCGCTGGCCCGATCCTGGAGGGCATGCTTGTCCTTTAGAAGCTGGAGCTCCCGGGCGCGAATGTCTGCGAGCTGACACTCCTTCTCCGCCAGGCGGCTCTCGAACAGGGCGCGTTCGTTTGCCACGAGGCTCTCCACCCTCTTCTGGGCGGCTTCGGCAACTCGCGTCTCCAAGCCTCGCTCTCTTTCAGACAGATCGGACTCGCGGCGCGCGAACGCATCAATCTTCGCCTGACGCGCGGCTAACTCCGCGCGCATGGCTTCCAGTTGCGGCGCGGCGGCCTGCTGTGCCAGTCTGGTGACTTCCTTGAGTGCTTGCGCGTGCTTCTCGCCCTGCTCCTTTAAAAGCCGTTTGAGCTCTGCGTTCTCGTCGCGCAGGGCATTCGCCTGCTGACTCGCGATTTGCTGCGCGCGCTTATCGGCTTCCACGCGCTCCGCCCTGCGTACCGCCTCAAGCGCGCCTTCAGTGCTATGCTCGAATTGCTCGAGCGCCGCGCGCGCAAAACCCTGCTCCAGGCCAAACGTGCTCTTACACATTGGGCAGGTGATGTCTGTGTCCGCGGGAAGCAATAGCTTCTGCACGGAATCAGTCGCGTGTACTCGGAGGTCAGGGGTGGCCATATGGCTCGGTCCGAAGCAGTCAGTATGTATCAATGATCTTACGCCGAGATCGCGGCGCGCGGTCTCATCCAGTATCAGGGCGCCTGCATCCCTGTAAAGAGTGCGCGAGCTTTCGCTCTGCAGGCTCAGGCTGCACATGCAGCGTCCACCGCAGCAGGACTTCGAGTTCACCGCCGAGAAGCGGTTGAGTCGAGTGCGCGGCCGAACCGCATTGTTGGTGCTACTGGTGCGGTACTGCCTTCACCCGGCGCACAGGGCGCGCAGCGGACAAGTACGCGCTTCGTCGGCTGCTGTTTTAACCTGGTCTGTCCCGACTCAGGCTCATGCGAGTGTTTCCGATTTCGCGTGCGATACGACCGTCGAGTTCGGCGTGTTCACCATGAAGTTTGACGGGCATCCGGTCGATTTCTCGGGCAAGAACCACCTGCTGTTCGTGGTGGACACCATTGCCTTGATTCATGTGGCTGCGGATATGCACGCGGTTTTTCGGAGCGTGACATCCTTTCATCTTGTACCCGCGCCAGGTGGTCGGCTCCCAGTCGCCGAGCGTAGCGATCGGACCCTCAACGGCTTATGATTGACAGAGTGTCAACAATTAGGCTAGTGTGCAAAAATGTCCTATATAGTCGAACGCAGAGAGGAGGAGAAGGAGCGCCGTCGGGGGGAACTGCTCGATGCGGCCGAGTCGCTTTACGCCAAGCATGGGTGGGAAGCCGTGACCATGGACCAGGTGGCGCGCACGGCGCGCCTCTCGCGCGCTTTGGTCTACGTCTACTTTCGCGACAAGGACGATCTGCTGTTTGCAATCGGCGAGCGCGCGATGAAGGTTCTGCACCAGCGCTTTGCCGCTGCGCTTGAGACTCCAGGTACCGGGCGGGACAAGGTCGACGCGATTGGGCGAGCATACATGGGGTATGCACTTGAATTTAGGCACTTTTTTGACTTCTGTTCACGCTTCCAGAGCCATGAGGTGAGCGCCGCGGCTTCGCCCAATGAAGAAGCCTGTCATCAATCGGGGGAAGCGGTTATGGACCTGGTAGTCCGGGGCATCGAAGCGGGGGTGGCGGACGGGAGCATCTCCCCGGAACTGGCCCGCGAGCCACGGATGCTGGGTATGAGTCTCTGGGCGTTCACGCACGGAATCGTTCAGATCACGATCGCCAAAGCCGGCGACCTCGCTCGCCAGGGCGTGGCCGCGCCCGTATTCAGCAACTACGCCTTTGAGCTCGTCCGGACGCTGCTACGTAGCTCTCCGGGCTGATTTTTTTTGCCTAGATTCAGATAGATGTCTAGTACTTATACAAGTGTATATCTATCAAGGGAATGTGTCGTCATGGACCTCTCATCTACACCGACTTCGCCCCTGAATCGTCGGCGCGGAGCGCTTCTCATGGTTCTTGCCGTGCTGTTGGCCGCCTGCCATACGCACTCCGCAGTTCCGGCACCTGCAGCCGCCGTTGTTACCTACACGGTGCACACCTCAGACGATACGGATCCTCCGACCTATCCCGCCGAAGTCGCGCCCCGCTACTCCAATCCACTTTCGTTCCGCGTGCCGGGAAAGGTAATCGAGCGGCGCGTGCGGCTAGGCGATCGAGTCACCGCAGGCGAAGTGCTGGCGCAGCTCGATCCCACCGACCAGCAACGCCAGGTGGCAAGCGCGACCGCCGCGCTTACCGCAGCCCTGCATCGGCTCCAATACGCGAAACAGCAGCTCGATCGCGATCAGGCACAGTTCGCGCACCAGCTGATCGCCGCCAATCAACTGGAGCAGACCGAGGACGCATTTGTCTCCGCGCTCGCTTCGCGCAATGAGGCCGCCGATCAGCTCACCGTCGCTGCTAACGCGCTGCGCTATCACACGCTCACGGCGGACCACGATGGCGTCATAACGGCCGAGGATGCGGATACCGGCCAGGTCCTCTCCGCAGGTCAGGCGGTGTACCAGCTCGCCTGGTCGGGCGAGGTTGACATCGTGATCGATGCGGCCGCGAGCGATGCAAACCGCATCGCCGTGGGGCAACCCGCGCATGTCGTGCTTCCGTCCGCCGATTCGCGGCCGCTCGATGCTCGGGTGCGGGAGATCGCTCCCGCGGCCGATCCGCAGAGCCGCACCTTCCGCATCAAGTTGAGCCTGAAGGATCCCCCGGCGGACATCCGACTCGGTACGGTAGGTGAAGCGACGCTGCTCCCGCTCGAGGCGCATGTGCCCGCGCGCGAGATCGTCATTCCGGAAACGGCGCTCTTTCACGAGGGAACGCACCCGGCCGTCTGGGTCCTCGAGGGCACGCAGCCGCGCCTCGCACTGCGATCGGTGTCGGTGCAGAGCTATCGGGACCGCTCGGTGATCGTAAGTGGCGGTCTGCGCGATGGCGACCGCATCGTTGCGGCGGGCGTACATACAGTCTTTGCGGGCGAGCGCGTGACGCCCTTCGTCCCCTCGTTCGCTGCAGACGCACCAGCCACGCCGGCCGATGGCACAGCCGTGCGCAGCGCCCAGCTCGCTTGGGGAACGCCGCCATGAGCGACTCCACCCTTAAGCCGACGGATGCTGCCCACGGTTTCAACCTGTCGACTTGGGCGCTCGAGCATCGATCGCTCGTCGTGCTGCTCGTGCTGCTGGTGAGCCTGTTCGGAATCCTCTCCTACCGAAGGCTCGCCCAGTCCGAGGATCCGCCGTTCACCTTCAAGGTCATGGTCATTCGCACCTTCTGGCCGGGCGCGACCGCACGGCAGGTGCAGGAAGAGCTCACCGACCGCATCGCGCGCACGCTCCAGGCGACCCCGCATGTCGACTTCCTCAACAGCTACTCCCGTCCCGGCGAATCGACGCTCTTCTTTACGATTCAGGACTCGGCGCCCGCCTCGCGGGTGCCGGAAACCTGGTACCAGGTGCGAAAGCGCGTGGGCGATATTGCCTATACCTTGCCCGCGGGCATCCAGGGGCCGTACTTCAACGATGAGTTCGGCGACGTCTACACCAACATCTACGCCCTCGAGGGTGATGGCTTCTCGCCCGCGCAGCTGCACGACTGGGGTGAGTGGCTGCGCGCGCAGCTGCTGCGCGTCGCGCAGGTCAACAAGGTCGATTTCTTCGCCGACCAGGAACAGCGCATCTACGTCGAGATCACGAATGCGGAGCTCGCGAAGCTTGCGTTGACGCCGCAGGCAATCTCGGCGGCACTCGATACGCAGAACGCGGTCGTCGGCTCAGGAGTTTTTACGACCGCGGATGATCGGGTATTCGTGCGGCCGAGCGGGCAATTCAGCGACCTAGAGCAAATCGCGGATACCCTGCTACGCGTGCACGGCCATGACGTGCGGCTCGGGGACATCGCCCGCGTCACGCACGGCTACGCCGATCCGCCGGGCGAGTACATGCGCTTCGATCATGCCAACGTGCTCGGTATCGGCATCACCATGGCTCCGGACGGCGATGTGATCGAACTCGGCAAGCAGCTCGATGCCAAGGCACGCGAGCTGCAGCGTGCCCTGCCCGCCGGGCTGAAGCTCATCCAGGTTGCCAGCATGCCGCAGGCTGTCTCGCGCTCGATCGATGACTTCGTCGAGGCGGTCGCCGAGGCGATTGCGATCGTGCTGATCGTGAGCCTCGTGAGCCTGGGCTTTCGCACCGGCATGGTGGTCGTGATCTCGATCCCGGTGGTGCTCGCCGGTACCGCGCTCCTCATGGCCGTGAGCCACATCGGTCTGCACAAGGTATCTCTCGGCACCCTGATCTTGGCCCTCGGCCTGCTGGTCGACGATGCCATCATCTCGGTGGAATCCATGGCGGTGAAGCTCGAGCAGGGCTTCGATCGCATGAAAGCCGCGGCCTTCGCCTACAGCCATACGGCCTTCCCGATGCTGAGCGGCACGCTGGTCACGGTTGCGGGCTTTCTTCCGATCGCACTCGCACGCTCCTCGACGGGCGAGTACACGCGCTCGATCTTCCAGGTCTCGGCGATTGCGCTGCTGCTTTCCTGGCTCGCTGCCGTCACCGTGATCCCGCTGCTCGGCTACTGGCTGCTGCCCGAGCGCCGCCGTAGCGCCTTTGCCGAGCGGCACGGAGCCGTCGCGCACGACGTCTATGGCGGCCCGTTCTATCAGCGTTTTCAGGGCTGGGTGAGCTGGTGCGTCGATCATCGCTGGAAAGTGCTCGTTGCCACCGTGACCGCGTTCGTGTTCGCGCTGGCGGCCTTCACGTTCGTGCCGCGGCAGTTCTTTCCGAGCTCGGATCGCCCGGAGCTGCTCGTCGACCTGCGCCTGCCCGAGAATGCCTCCTTTGCTGCGACCCTGCGCGAGGCACAGCGCTTCGAGCACGATCTCGACGGACGCCGCGAGATTGATCACTACGTCGACTTCGTAGGCGCGGGCGCGCCGCGCTTCTTCCTGCCGCTCGATGAGCAGCTGCCGGCGCCCAACCTCGCACAGTTCGTCGTCACAGCCAAGGGCGTGCGCGAGCGGGAGGCACTGGCCGCCGCGCTCGACCAGCTGCTGCGCACCCGCTACTCGACGCTGCGCACGCGCATCAGCCGGCTCGAGAACGGGCCGCCCGTGGGCTTTCCGGTACAGTTCCGTGTCTCCGGGCCGCAGATCGCAACCGTACGACAGATCGCCGACCAGCTGGCCGGGCGCCTCCGCAGCGACCCGGACACGCGTAATGTCCAGCTCGACTGGGATGAGCCCGCCGGGCGCTCCGTGCACTTCGAGGTGGATCAGGCGCAGGCCCGCCGGCTCGGCGTGACCTCGCAGGATCTGCAGAACTTTCTGCAGACGACACTTTCCGGCTACACGCTCGCTCACCTGCGCAAGCGTGACCTCTTGATTCCGGTCGAGCTCAGATCCCCGCCGTCCGACCGGGCCGATCCCTCGTCCCTCGAGCGCTACGCCCTGCCCTCCTCGAGCGGTGCGGCCGTCCCCCTCACCACACTCGGCCGCCTGCGCTATGACCTCGAGTATGGGGTGATTTGGGAGCGCGATCGCGAGCCGACGATCACGGTGCAGTCCGACGTCCGTCCGCCCGCGCAGGGGCTCGATGTGACGCAGCGCATCGACCGCGGTCTCGCCGAGCTACGCGCGCATCTGCCGGCCGGCTATCACATCGAGATCGGCGGCGCCGTCGAGCAGAACGCCAAGGCGCAGAACTCCATCGTCGAGCAGATGCCGCTGCTCGTGATCGCTGTGCTGGTCATTCTGATGATTCAGCTGCAGAGCTTCAGCCGTGTGTTCATGGTCGTGATGACCGCGCCACTCGGGCTGATCGGCGTGGTGCTGGCACTGCTCCTTTTCCATCAGCCGTTCGGCTTCGTCGCCATGCTGGGAACGATTGCCATGTTCGGCATCATCATGCGCAACTCCGTGATCCTGGTCGATCAAATCGAACAGGACGTGCGCAGCGGCCATACGCACCTCGAGGCCATCGTCGGCGCTACCGTACGTCGCTTCCGTCCGATCACCGTTACGGCCTCGGCCGCCGTGCTCGCACTGATCCCGCTCCTGCGCAGCAACTTCTTCGGCCCGATGGCCACCGCGCTTATGGGCGGGATCACGGTCGCTACCGTGCTCACCCTGTTCTTCCTGCCCGCCCTCTACGCGGCCTGGTTCCGTGTCCGCCACGATGAGCCGGCTCGGGAGCCAGCCCCACAGGCGCAGCCAGCCTTGGAGAGTCCGTTATGAATGAGAGGCTCGGGCTCGCAAACCGCGCGGCCGCGTTCGTTGCAGCATTGATGCTCACCGCCTGCGCGGCCTTTGGACCCCCTCGCACGCCCCCGAGCATGGCCTCGCCGGCCCACTACTCGGTTGCGCCGTCGAATCCTCAACTGTCCGCCGATCACACTCCACCGCAGCAGCTCGTCATCGGTGCCGCGCCGGTTCCGGAATGGTGGCGGGCCTTCGGCAGCCCGCAGCTCGATGCGCTCGTGAGTGAGGCGCTGGAGAAGAACCAGTCGCTCGCCGCCGCCAAGGCCAACCTGCGGGCCGCGCACGAGCAGGTGCGTGAGCAGGTCGGAGATAACCTCTACCCGCACCTCGATGCCGGCTTCGCCCCGAGCCGCCAGCGGGGCCTCGGGATCCCCGATATCGCTGAGCAGACCTTCCTCTACAACGTGTTCGCGGCCGAGGTGCAAGGGAGCTGGACGATCGACTTTCTGGGCGCCTCGGCACTTGCCGACCGCGCGCTTCTCGGCCAGGTGCGCGCACAGGTGTACGAGCTCGAGGCCGCGCGGCGCACGGTTGCGTACAACGTCGTGCTCGCCGTCATCAATGCGGCGTCCCTGCAGACGCAGATCGATGCTGTCGGGGAGTACGCTGATGCCGCGGAGCGTCGCGCAAAGCAGCTGCACGAGCGTTTCGCGCTCGGCAGCGCCTCGCACCTGGAGATGCTCACTGCGCAGCAGGAAGCTGCCGAAGCGCAGCGCGTGCTGCCCCCCCTGCATCGCCAGCTGCTCGCCGCGCAGCATGCCGAGGCGGTGCTGCTCGGCCGCACGCCCGACACCGCACCCCGACCGCTCTCGCTCGAGGAGCTGCATCTTCCCGACCGTCTGCCGGTGACTGTGCCTTCGGAGCTGTTGCATCAACGGCCGGACATCCTGGCGGCCGAAGCGACCGTGCGCGCGAGCGCGGATGCGGCCGGTGCGGCGACGGCGGCGTTGTACCCGTCGCTCTCGCTCTCGGCCTCATTTGGACGTGGGGGGTTCGATTGGTCGACCTTCGCCTCGCCAGCAGGGGCGATCTGGGGCGTCGGAGCCTCGCTCACCCAGCCGCTCTTTCATGGCGGCGCGCTGCGCGCCAGGCAGCGCCAATACCAGGCGACCTACGAGGCCTCGGTAGCTCAGTACAGGCAGACCGTCCTCGCAGCTTTTCAGTCGGTTGCCGACACGCTCGTGGCACTCGAGGACGATGCGAAAGAGCTCGAGCAGACGCAGCGCTCAGCCGACGCCCTGAAAGAGGTGCAGCAGGAACTCGAGGGGCGCTACGCCTCAGGCTCTGCGCCGTTTTACGCCGTGCTGGGCGCTCGATCGCAATACCAGAGTGCCTATGTCACGTACGTCGCCGCTCGGGCGGCGCGGCTCACCGACAGCGCGGCGCTGCTCGATGCCATGGGGAATCCGAGCGTCGGTACAGGCGAGGCCCAGTAGATCGGTTGCAGTCGCACCATCGTACCGGGTGAAGCGACCAGTCGATTGCGATGAGTCATCGAGCCTTGGTCAATCGCACAGCCAATGCTTAGTACTGGCCAGTCGCGCCACCTCCCCCGAACCGGCCGCCACCCGCGTCGAATGATGGTGTGTGCTTCGGGGCCGAATGCGGCGTCAGGACTGCGCTGCCGGCTATGCCGAGTACCCCCGTGGATTCATCTTCCCTGCGCACCTTGCGAGACGTAATGCCGTTGCGGGGCTCTCGCAGGTAGCGCTCGAGAATAATCGAGGCGAGCAGCAGAACGGATCCCCAGACGATCAGCCGAGTTTCAAGTGCTAAGCCGGTAAGTCTTCGCAGCTCGTAGGCTGTGCAGGCTACAGACAGCATGAACGCTACGATTGGAGCGTGCACGCGGCGCCGGAGGCCAACGGCCAGCGCGATCGCCGCAAAAACCATCGGGCAGATCGGCACGAGCCAGACGGAGACCCCCGCGTGTAGGTAATCCGTGGCCATGTCGTTGCGGGCCGCAGACCAAAGGTACCCAGCAACCGGCATGACGACGACAAGCCAGTCGAGCATCTGGTCGTGTGAGGGACGTCGGAAGCGATAACCGCCGGCAACCAGCGCGGCGATGCCGATGCCGTAGCACATCAAGCCCGACGCTTGAGGAGGTGCGTCGAACGCCCGTACGAAGGCGAGAACAGCCAGCGTTGTGAATAAGGGATTGAGTAGCCGTAGGCCCGCGATCGCGAACGCGGCGCAGACAAAACGCGCGCCTACGGATTCTGCCGGCCAGGCGCCGCGGCTCAGGCATTCGAACGCCAGCATGGTCAGTCCGGCGGCCTCGAGTGCCTCTTCAATGCCAGACCAGAAATGGCGCCGCGCCAGGATGAGCCATTCGGCTACGGCAATCGACACGACTCCGGCGGCCAACAGGGGATGCTTTATCCCCAACTGCACCGCAATCACCCAAACCA